>Ga0187815_10000489_pt1 | contig 19206 bp, 18 predicted proteins | sample NC_S_5_FD_132962 | JGI IMG/M metagenome (GOLD analysis project Ga0187815, IMG submission 132962) | Wetland sediment microbial communities from Neuse River Estuary, North Carolina, USA - ASW-S_5 | ecosystem: Environmental > Aquatic > Freshwater > Wetlands > Sediment | place: USA: North Carolina...
CAACTGCGACTCTAGGGCCTCGAGGTCGACCAAGGCACGAACGAAGATACGCTGCGCCCGGGTTCTTGCGCGGGGGCGCCGCCACTTGGCAAACCAGCCCGCCGGAGAGGTATCCTCCGCGTACTGGGCCTCAAAGAACGCCGACTGCAGGGTCCGGACGGCCCGACGGAACCGCGGGCGGTTAGGGACCTGGTTCCGGAGGAAGTATCCCCCGAAGCGGACGAACCGTGAAATTGGGGTCCCGTACCGCCGGTAGAATTCCTGGGATAACCAGGTGTACGTGGCCTGGATCGTCGGGCCGAGTCGATCGGCGCTCAATGCCTCGTGGAGCAGCCGCACGGTGTCCAGCTCCCACGGACGCCGCAACGAGTAGGGTGCAAGCGCCGGTGGGAGGACGCTGGACTCCCAGCTCCACCAAGCCACGACGGAGCAGACCAGGAGAAGCACGGGAACTCCAAATTCCGGCTGGACGAAGAGAGCAAGAATCGCGTCCGTAGCGCTCATGCAGGCATCCGCCGGCCGGAAGGGATTGGGTCCGGCGAGTTCACGGGCCGTCCCCGCCTCCGGACGCCGACCGGCAGACCGGGCTCGAGTCCCTGAATGGGCAGAAGGGCGGGTTGGTCGTACAGCTGACGAAGGGTCTCGACCACGTCCCCGGCGGGGACGTTCCGCGTTTTCCCATACCGGACCGGCTCGTACACGCGATAGAGGCGGGCAAGAAGGACCGGCGCGTAGCCCATGTCAGGCCTGACCCCGAACCGGAAGATATCCGAGTAGGTCCAGTTGAGGGGCGGCTCGAAACCGAAAGTCGCCTCGAAGTCGCGAATGGCCGTCTCGAACCCGACGAGGATCGCCCTCGCGGACTCGCCGGTCTCTAGCATCCGACGAACCTCGGATATGACGGGGATCTCGGCCGGCGCAGCCACGGTCTGGCCCTTCATGGAGCTGTGTCCCCCGGATTGGCCGGGCTCCGCCTCGAGGATCGCGACGCCCGGGCGCGGAGGCCGACGAGTGGCCTATCGAGGTGGGGAGAATGACCGTAGGGTGCGCTAGGCGCGCGCATCGGAAGCCCGGCTGGGTCGCACCGCGTCTTCAGACAACTAGATTGCGGGGCCGGCACGGGGGCCCTGGAACTGCCGGGCTCGGCTCACCCCCCCGGAGGCCCGCGACATCCGCCGAAATGATCCTGTCCGGAGGCCTACTCCGAGGTAGGTGCAAGATGTGTTGCACCCACACGCGGACCTGCAGCTCTCAGCTGTGGTCACTCGCCTTTGAACCAATCGTTTGCGTTCTTGGACCAAAAACTGGGTGACCCCAAACGCATCCTCTGAGCCTCGATGAAAGCGCGACTTGTCGGGGTGTTCGGGGGACTGCTTCTGCTGGACTTCGTACTGCTCCTTGTCATGCTGGCGACAGACAAAAACCTTCAAACCGACTTCGGCGCCGTCTCGTCATACTACCTACACTGGTACGGTGTCCTCGCACTCGCGGTGGTAACCCTTCTCTCCGGGATCGCTGTCCTCGGGACCCTCACTCCTTCAATGTCGAAGGAAAGCATGTTCGCTCGAAACCGATACTCCCTGATTGCGGCCACCGTCTGGGCCTGGCTCGCCATCGTGGCGATGGTGGCGGTCGTGGCAACCTACAAGCAGGTGGGATTCTCCTCCGCCAGCCAGTTCGCCCAATACTTGTTCGGCGTCTCGGCCTATCCCGGGGCGTTGTCCTATATTCCGTGGCTCTACGACCTGCTTCTTGCTCTGTTCATTATCTCGGCTATTTTTGGTGTGATCGCCGTGGCGCAGATCCGGAAGCTTGCCCCTGCCCCCGGGTCGACCTAGGGCCGGAATCTCCCGTACAGATCGACAACGGACCTACAACGAGACGGTTTCGGTGGCCGCTCTGCGCGGCGTCGCTCAGCGAGACCGCTTGGGACGACTCGAGCGATAGTCCCGCTCCAACGCGGTCCCGAGGTTCCGCCACATGGTATGCAGTTCCCTCTCGAGAGCGGCCTTCGTGGGGTTCTTCACGCCTAACGGAGTCGCGCGCCGTTTTCCTCGCATGGTGAACTCCGTCTGCCCGTTGGGCAGCTCGCGGAGGGAATATTCGAGGTCCCACGTCCGGTAGTTACCGACGGCGATCGCGGTCCATCGGTTCGGAGGCCGAAGCGTCACGGTTTGCCTGCTCCACATCCATCCGTGGGGGGTTTCGTTCAGGTCTTCATAGACCACGGTGCGGGAGGTCTTCCGGATGAGCTGACGGGAACCCGGGTCGCCTTGGAGCTTGCGATCCCGGGCCGTGTAGTCGGTGCACCACCCGTAGGCGAAGCTGAGCGGAGCGCGGAACGTTCTCTTGATCTCATAGATCGAAACCGGCCCAGTCATCCCAACGTGCCTCCTGCCGGGCTCCGACCGATGGTGCGGGATGGGGGGCGTCGTCCCTCAGTCCGTCCCTGGCGCGGCGGGATTGTTCTCCCAAACCATCATCAGATTCCCCTCGGAGTCCTTGAAGAACGCGGCGGCCCCGGTCGGGTCGTACGCGATCGGGCCGACCACCTTAGTCTCCCTGCTCATCCGATCGGGCCGCTGAAACTTGACCCCTTTGCGTTGCAGTCCGCTCACGAATCGCCTAATGTTCTTCACGACGAACGTGGAGTACGCCAGGGTCCGCTTCTCCCGCTTCTGGGGCGCGATCAGCCAGACATCATCCTTCCCGAGCCTCACGGATGCCCAGAAATTCCTCATCTTACCCGTCCCTCGAGTGATCAGTTTCCCCCCCACGGTCTTGGTATAGAACTTGACCGCACGGCTCATGTTCCTGATCGGGATGAAAGTCACCACGCGTGCTCCAGACAACATCGGTACCACCCTCTCCGCCCCCTCGTCGTCGAGGAGACACTCAATCCGCGGCTAATTTCGGTCTACGCTATCTAGCTTCGCAATAGGGCACCCCCTCGGAAGGCCTCGGCCCCACGTCCCCTCACATGGCCAAGGTGCAGACTGACCTGCCCCCATTCCTTCGAGCAGGGAAACGCCCCGGATTCCCTCCGCACTCAGGTACGCCGCCGGTGCGAGCCTAGGTCCCGCTCAAGCGCTGGGGCTATGCGGCGACGCCACAGACCGGAATCACCGCGTCTTTCCTCGGCCGCCAATCGGGCAATCTCAGATCGCGAGAGAGACCTGCGGCTCGTTACGAGTCGTGAACCGTAGAATTCGAGATGAGATCGGCGGGATCCGTCTGGAGCGATTCGGTACCAATACTGGGAGTGTTGAAACGGACCATCAAGATGAGTGTTCGTCCAGGCCATTTCCGACGGATTCAACCGAACCAGACGATGGATTCGACGACGGCGGCCTTCTGGATACGTAGTGTCCGTCAATATGAGAGCGCCCTCACTGAGAGGTCGAACCGACCGTTCCCATTTCACGGGAAACAGCTTGCCATCGCCCGGCTCGAAGTCGGTGCACCAAGAGTAGGCCGCTCTGGCCGGGGCATCCAGTCGCTGTCGGAATTTGTATTCAAGCGTGTAGGTCGGCATTTCTCCGTTCGCAACTCCCAAGACGGGACTCTAACGGGAAATTAAAGTGCTGGGCACAGCCGGATCTCGATTTGCTATAGCTTCGGGTAGCCCGCTTCAGCAAGTACAAGCCGCATTGCGTCCAGGACCTCTTGCCTCGGTGAGGGGTTCGCCAGGGGCTTAGCCGCTAATTGATATCGAATTCGTTGCCCTCGGGGTCCTGCATCCCAGCCGCATAGTGGTCGATTTCCGTCTCGTCCCAAACCTCAAGTAGGGTTGCTCCGAGCTTGACCAGTCGCTCCGCGGCCTTGTTCACTCGCTCTTTTCGGGTCGCAATCGGGAGCTCGCGGCCTCCGCTCGCCTCGATATCAAGGTGAAGTCGATTCTTGGTCACCTTGGGCTCTGGCACTTTGTGGAACCAGATGCGGGGCCCTGCCCTCTTCGGGTCGACGATTGAATCGTTGCCGTCGTAGTTTTCCTGGTCTGGAACGCCCTTGCTCCGCCAGAATGCCGTCCAGCTTTCAAAACCCTCCGGGGGCCCCTCGATCACATACCCGAGCGCCTCTGCCCAAAAACGCGCCAGTCTGTCCGGATCCGAGCAGTCGACAACGAGCTGGAACTTGGTGGACATTACTTACCCTTCTGAGGGAGGTGTATTGGTTGGAATTAATCAATGTCGCGCTCCGAGTTTGAGCTCAGAAACCTCGCACTGACTCGTTTGTATCAAACCCGAAGAAGAGAATCCCTCGGGTGAGGTGCAAGAAGCATTGCGCCCACTCTTCCTGAGCAACCTCGACGGGATCCTATCTGGTCGGGGTGAGGTACTTGAGAAAATCGCGATGTTCGCGGCCGATTCGTAAGGAACGTAACTGGGCTCTCGGAACGAATCGCAACTCGGACCAACCCGGGTCTACCCGGGGAGTTCGCGACGCTTGCACCTCGTAGACAAACCCGATGGCCCAGTGGTAGACCTGGCGACGCCGTCGACCGACCCCCTTCCACTGGCCGGTCGGCATCCGGCACGAATCGACACCCACTAGGCGAGGGCGTGGGTTGGGGATTCCGGCCCAGGTTCGCGCAATCCGCTTCGCTCCATGTTCCGGGTTCTCTCCGACAAGCAAGTGAGTCGCCGGTAGGGTCCAAGCTCCGTCGCGTGCGAGATCACGAATCCGCCACACCCCGACGCCGCCTTTCTCGGGCCAGTTGCGATGGGGTCGGGGTCGTCCGAAGAGCACGTCCCCCCGGCGATTCCGAACCAGTACGAACGCGGAGAGACACAGTCCCCCCGGCGGTACATGGATTAGCCACTTCCGGTTCGTCGGACCAATCCGTGCCCACCGACTGGTCGCTGGCTCCATTCCGCCCCCCGATAGGTTCGCTCAGTATTGAGGGCTACTCCGGGGAGCTATGGGAAGTGGGTGCAACACGCCTTCTACCCTGCTCCCACGAACTCGGCGTCTCCCACGGCCGACTCCGCGATTCTCGCGGCGGCGCTAACGTGCAAGGAGTGCGACGTATTCTACACCAACGTGGGGAGTCTCCCAGCGAGCCAATGCGTCCGGGACTTGGCTGGTGGATGCACGTGACGGCCCGAGAGGTTCCTAGCCCAACCCGGCCGGCAGGTCGTTGGGCGCCTAGTTAGGAAGCCGAGAGGGTCTCCACAGCCGGTTCGAGCCGCCGCGGTAGGGCTTATTTGAACCAGGGCGGGTCCGGGGGTCGTGGCCGAAGGAACGCGGCGGCTCGCCGCGATCATGTTCACCGACCTCGTGGGATTCACCCGACTCGGCCAACGCGACGAGGACGTGGCGCTGCGGCTCCGCAAGGAACACCAATTCCTCATGCGTCCCCTCTTCGCGGCCCACGGCGGACGCGAGGTGAAAACGCTCGGAGACGGATTCTTGGTCGAGTTCCCAAGCGCCGTTGAGTCGGTACGGTGCGCGGTGGCCATCCAAGAAGCGGTGGCGTTGCGGAACACCTTGCCGGCCACGAAGGAACGCATCGACCTTCGCATCGGAATCCACCTCGGGGATGTGGTCGAGGAGGGGGACGACATCGTCGGGGACGCGGTCAACGTCGCGTCGCGGATCGAACCGATGGCCTTGCCGGGCGGCGTGTGCGTGTCGGGCTCGGTGTTCGAGCAAGTCCGGAACAAGGTCCGGGTCCCGCTCGAGAAACTCGGCCCTAGGGAGCTCAAGAACGTCGAGTTTCCGGTAGACCTGTACCGGGTGGTGACTGCCACGGAGACGAAGTCTCCGACCTCGCCGGCGGCCGACAGCGGGTCGAATCTTCGCGTCGCCGTGCTCCCCTTCGCCAACGTGAGTCCGGACGCCGGCGACGCTTACTTTGCCGATGGACTGACGGACGAACTGATCTCCCATCTCTCCCGGATCCCCAACCTTCGTGTGATCGCCCGAAGCTCGGTTGTTCGATACAAGGCCACCCCGAAATCGACTCGGGAGGTCGCGCAGGACCTCGGGGTGCGTCTGGTGCTCGAGGGCAGCGTTCGGAAGGCCGGAAAGCGTCTGCGGATCACGGCCCAGCTAGTCGACCCGCGATCCGAGGAGCACCTCTGGTCCTCGCAGTACGACCGTCCGCTCGACGACATCTTTTCGATCCAGGAGGACATCGCGGGGCGGATCGCCACGGCCATTTCGGGACACCTTTCCTCCCTGGGGGTCTCCACGGTGATGCCCTTCGTCCGCGCCGCGCCCGACACTCAGAATATGGAGGCCTACACGCACTTCCTTCGCGGGCGGAAGCTACTGACCGAAAAGGGGTCGGAAGCCACGATTCGACAGGCTCTCACCTTCTTCGAGGCCGCGGTCCGGTTGGACCCAAAGTTCTCCCGGGCGCGAGTAGGGACCGCTGAGTGTTTGCTCTGGCTCGGGGCAGAGGGTGCCATACCCTTCGTTGAGTCAGTCCACCAAGCTCGCCAGGAGCTTGCGGTGGCCCTCGAGCAGAACGAGAACCTCGCCGAGGCGCATTCCACGCTCGCGGGGCTTCTGCTTGGCGCGGATGACATTCGAGGCTCCGAGCGGGAGGCTCGGCGAGCGCTCGAGCTCAACCCGAGCCTATCCGACGCCTACCGCTGGTTAGCCCAGATTGCGGCGGGCGACGGAAGGATTGACGAGACCGTTCGGCTGCTCGAAGCCGCCCAGCGGATCGATCCGGTGGATGTCAACATCCTGGCCTTCCTCGGACGGGCGTACGTTTACGCGGGAAGGGACGCTGACGCGTTCGAGTTCTGGGAACGCACGAAGCCACTGATCCCGTTTCGAACGAACGCGCACATAGCAGAGTACTACCTTGGCCTTCGAAACTACGCACGGGTCGAGGAGGCCGTTCACGAGATGGAGCGGTTGAGACCGACCAGCGTGTGGACCGAGACGTACCGGGGTTTCCTCGCGGCCCGTCAAGGGAATACGGAGGAGGCCCGGCACGCGATCGAGCGACTCGAGACTCGTGGCCGGTCGGGCGAGCTCACGGGTTTCTTCGTCGGCTTCCTTCACTTCGCCTTAGACGAGCAGGACAACTTCGTCGCCTCCATGGAGGAGGCGTTCCGGCTTCACGCCCTTCCGCTCTTGGAATTGACGTACTCCAGACTCTTCGAGCCGGCCCGAAAGGATCCGCGTATACTGGACCTGCTTCGGAGGCAATCTGAGCTGCGATGGCGGAACGACTGAGCTCCCGTGGAACGTGGCCAGGAAGGTGCAGCGCGCATTGCGCGCAGGGACGCGCCGAAGGTAATATCGCGGTTAACGTTCTCTCGTTCTTCCATCCTTGGGGTTAGACAATGGCGTCCTGGCCTCCTCCAATGTACGAGATTCGCGTGACCTTTCGTGCTCCCCTACCGTACGTCTTTCGTTGGCTTACGGACTATTCGCCGCAGGATCCGACCCTCGAGAAGGGAACATACCAGCGCAAGGTCATCGCGCGGAGCCGGAAAGGGGCTGTGCTGGAGGATCTGACCGACACGAAGAGGGGCTGGGAGTGGTACCGATCGGTAGTCACGCTCCATCCCCCGGACCGTTGGCACGCCGAGCTGCGGGGCAACGTTCCGGATTGGAGCCTCGACTACCGCTTGACTCCGCTTGCGCCCGGCCGGACTCGCCTCACGATCCGGTGGCACATCCGACCGCAACCTAGGTTTCCCTACCACCCGATCCCGCCGAAGGCGGCTACGGAACGAATGATGCGCCGGCTCTGGAAGCATTTCGCGGAAGCGCTCGATCGAGACTATCGACGAGCGCAGCGGAGCCGGGCCCGCACCCCGGGCGGCTGAGTGGCCGGGCGGCGGGCAACTGTCGCTTTAACCGGTAGTGCACGGAAACGGGCTCATCCGTTTGGTACGCCTCCGGCTCGTAAGCTGGCCCGCAGTCGACGTAGCTGAAGATGCATCAGCGTTTTTCTCCCCGTTTCGATTCCGAATAAGAGACCGTGAAGAGGGAGGATCCTTCGATAGAAGAGTAGGCGTTCGTTGAACGTGTCGTCTTGAGGGTCCCGTCGGACCGCGACGAGGTCCTCCATAAAGTCCGCTCCGATGCCGTCGAGCGTCGTAAGGTCGAATGCGGGGTCGCCGAAGCGGGCGTCCTCCCAATCGATCACCCCCACCGGGCGCTGACGCACCCGATCCCAGAGGATGTGGTTCGGCCACAGATCGTTGTGGAGCAGGACCGGGTGGTAATGGGACTCCCAGACTGCGGTGCGGATCCCCTCGAGCTGCTGGGTGATCTCGCGGTCGAGTTCAGCTGGCACGTGCCCGACGCCCATCTTCTCGTATCGGTGCTGGAGCTTTTCGAACCGCGCGGACCACGCCGCCCTGTCCCCCGAGTGGGCCCCGAGGCGTCGCAGCGGACCCCGGGGCAGGTCGGCGAGCTCGGTGAACAGTCGGATCAAGAATCTTGATAGCCGTGCCCTCTCCGGGCGGCTCAGCGCCGCGAGGTCGGCGAGGGGAACCCCGGGGAGCTTTGGGTACGCCATGAAGGGCCAGCCCCGCGGGTTGGTCAGCGTGCTCACGAGGAGAGGACTCGGCACGCGAATCGAGAGATGCTGGCCGAGGTACTTCAGGAGACGGACCTCGAAGGTCATCGCTTGCGCCGAGTTCGGCCAACGTGGAATGCGAAACATCCACCGACCATCTGCCTCGAGCATGAGGTTCGTCCACCCCGCGTTGTCGACCTTGAATTCCTGAATGGATTGCCCCGACCAGGCCGTCCGGACGGCCTCCTGGAGGAGCCGAAGTGGCGGGAGGTAGGTCGTTTTCACACGACGCCTACGCCAAGGTGCCCAATTAACGGCCAGGTCGGACCGGCTGGCAGACTGGGGCGGCGGTAGGTGCAACCGGCATTACATGCCTGAGGCACCGACGTGCGGAATTGACCCCGGTCCGTTGGCTCAGGCTACCGACGGAACCGGAGGATTTCGTAGGCCGCCCGGACAGGGCGGACGAGGCTCGGGGGAACTGGATGGCGTGCCAAGTCTCGCCTATCGACCCACGCGAACTCGGAGTGCTCTCTCGGATCCAGACGAGGCTCCCGCTCCGAGCGGGTGAAGCAGCGAAACTGAATGGCAACGATGGTGAGCGGTCGCCGCCGGTGCCTGCTGCCGTCGGGCGCCTCGAAGGTCGATACGGCGTACGGAGAACCGACGCGGACCCGGAATCCCGTCTCTTCCCACACCTCCCGTCGAACGGCGTCCTCCAGAGACTCCCCGGCTTCCACCGACCCGCCGGGGATATCCCACCAGCCCGGGAAGGCGATATCCACGGTGGTCCGACGGAGCATCAGGAGGCGGCGGCCTCGGAAGATGGCGGCCCCCACGCAGACCCCGGCGCGGAGGTTGGCGCCCATGACGTCGGCACCCTGAGAGCGAGTTAATCCATTCGGTGCCGAACTAGAGCACAAATTCGGAACGCAACAGACCATGCGCCCGGGCTGAATCCGGGCGCGGAGTCACGCGAGTGCCGGATATATGTAGGCGCCGGCTGATTCGCCGGCCGAACCCGCGATGAGTGATCCGGCGACGGCGCCCCGCCTCCGAACGACATCGGCATTCTGGTCCAGCAAGACGGTGAGCTGATGACACGCTGGCCTTCTCCCCTCTATGAAATCACTACCATTTTCCATACCCCTCTCCCACTCGCCTTCCGCTGGTGCACGGATTTTTCACCCGCGGACCCTGGCCTCGCCGGATTCACTAGTCAGCGGAAGCCGGTGAAAAAAACCGCGCGTCAGATCGTCTTCGAGGATCTCTCCGACGAGCCCAAGGGTTGGGACTGGACCCGGTGGGTGGCCACCCTTCACCCTCCGGACCGATGGCACGTGGAAGGGAAGGGAAATCGCGGTGACTGGACCATCGACTACCGTCTGACGGCGCTGGATGACGAGCGGACGGAGCTCGCGATTCGAGGACGGCGAAGGCCGACGGCCATCGGCCCGGCTAACCCCCGGAAAGCCGGGTTGGAACGCGATATGGGCGTCATGTGGAAGACCTATGGCCGCGTGCTCGAACGGGACCCTCGGCGGCGGCCGCGTCGCCGACGCTAGGACCTAGCCTACCGCTTAGGGTAACCCGAGTTGGTTCAGCGGTAGATGACTACCGCCAAGACTCCTATCGAAACGACGAAGCCTAGACTCACCCAGAACGCCGCTCGCCAGAACCCTCGAGAGGTCTCTGAGCCCATCAGGCGGGGATCCGAAGCCAGCGTGCCAACGAACACACCGGGAACGATGAGGATGAAGACCATCGCAACCATGAGCGCGAGAACGAGTGTGACCAGCTGAGGGAACAGGAGCGGCACGAAGACCGCCGGGACGCTCTCCGCGAGGTAGATCCAGAGCGTGCTCTTCGGGGAGAGGCCGAGCGCCTCCCTGACCCCCCACGCGCTGCCGAGGGAGATGACGACGAGGGCCAGGAACGCCGCCGCCACGAGACCGACCCCCATGACATAGGGCCAACCGGGCCCCAGGCCGGAGGATAGGGCGGCGGAGAAGCCGGCCCTCGTCGTGAAATCGATGGCCCCTCCAAGCCCAGCTCCAATCATGACCACCACGATCATGAGCCCCTCGCTGACGATGGCACCCAGGAAGGTCGATTGGCGCGAGATCGAGACGGAAGTTCGTTTCAAGGCCGTGGCCGAGGATTGGTAGAACAGCATGAACGGCATCACGACCGCACCCGCGTTGGCGGCGAGAAGGAAGAAGAACGCGGGCTGCGCTGATACCGCGAACGGGGAGTACGGGAGGAGCCCCCGATGGAGGACAACCACCGCGAGCGAGACCACGACTCCAGCGGAGATGCCGATGAGAACCCGTTCGACCCAAGCATACGGTCCCCGGACGACTAGCGCGATGTGGGCCACGAACGCAATCGGGAGGGAGATAATCGGGGGGACTCCGAACAGGCCTAGACCGAGGGCGATGCCCGCGTACTCCGCGACGTAGGTCGCGACGTCGCCGGCCGCCATGGAGAGCGCCACGGTCGAAGCCAGCCGAGCACTGAAGCGCTCTCGCGCCAGCTCCCCCAGTCCCTTGCCGGCGACGGCGCCGATGCGGCCTGAGGCCTCTTGTATGAAGAACAGCGGCAGCGTGAGCGCCGCGAGAAACCAAATGAGATCGTAGCGGTAACTCGCTCCGGAAGCCAGCGCGGTCAGGATACTTGCCGCATCCACATTGGCGATCATGACGAGCCACGCGGGGCCTCCGCGCCACCTCCGAGGCGCTCGCAGGTGGCGCGAGAAGCCCGAGAGGGTCAGGCCGCCGAAAGTCGGGCGGGGTGCGCCCTCCGGAGGCGAGTCGCCGTCCATCTCCGGAACTGCCGAGCGCGGGGGGCCCATAAGCACCCGGATTCGAGCCCGACGGGAAGCGCTCTGCTCTGGAAGTACAAGCCACATCGCGCCCTCCAGGCAGAACGGCGACCCACTCGCTTGAACCGGGCGAGCAGGGCTTACATACGAATTCGGGGATTCGGCTCCGAGCGACCTTGAGCGCGTACTTCGTCGCCGACGTGGACTGGCACGATGAGGCAAGGCACGAAAAGTATCTCGAGACCTTCTCCGCGGTCCTCAAGAAGCATGGCGGTCGAACCCTGGCCGCGGATCACAACCCCAGGATCGTGGAAGGACAGTGGAAGCTCCACACGCTCGTCATCCTCGAGTTCAGGGACATGGAGACCCTGAACAAGTGGTACGGCTCGCCCGAATACGCCCCCTTGCAGTTGCTCCGCGAAGAGGGGGCCGTCACGAACGTCGTGACGTTGCAAGGAATCCCAGCACCCACCGATTGATGGACAGACGAGACATCGCCCGATTGCGTCCGTCCGAAGGGACGGGTGCAATTCCGATTGCGCTCTCGAGTGGTCGTCATCGCGGAGTATTGTCGCGGCAACCGAACCCTTAACTCCCCAGCCGGTGCGGGCCGACGCGGGTCGGGAGAAGCGAGACCCGGCTCGGAGATGTCGACGCAGGCTGCGGCCGACCGATACGTCAGGGTGCGAACCGGAATCCGTTCGTGACCGACCCCGCGTCTTCCCCTGCCGAAGGCTCGCAACCGACCACGACGAACGGGCCCCCTGTTCACCCCAAGCTCGAGTTCGAGCTCGTCATCACCATCGGAATTCTCCTCGCCCTGCTGATGGGTGCGCTGGACCAGTTCGTCGCCCTGACCGCGCTCCCCACGATTCTTGCCCAATTCCACACCCCCACCGGCGGCACTTTCGTGATCAGTGCGTACGTCATCGCATCCACGACCAGTATCCCGATCTTCGCCAAGCTGTCGGACCTTTGGAGCCGCCGGAATGTGTTTCTGGGCGGACTCGCGGTGTTCATCGTGGGTTCGGTCTTCTCCGGGCTCAGCCAGAACCTCCCTGAACTCATTCTCTTCCGCGCGGTCCAGGGATTCGGAAGCGGCGGCTTCTTCCCGGTCGGCATCGCCATCGTGGCCGTGGTGTTTCCTCCGGAGACCCGGGCGAGGGTCATCGGCGCGCTCTCGGGGGTCTTCGGGATTGCGGTCGTGGCCGGCCCGCTCCTCGGGAGCGCGATCGTGACCTACACGAGTTGGCGTTGGGTATTCTACGTCAACATCCCCATCGGCGTCGCGGGATTCGCTCTGATCGCTCTTACCCTCGGGCCGCTCCGTCCTGTACTCGTGCGGAAATTCGACATCGTGGGGGCCGCCCTGTTAGCCGGCTGGGTCGCTGCCGTGATGTTCCCCCTCTATCAGATTGCCGACAACGGATGGACATGGACGGAGCCTCGGGTGTTGGTACTGCTCGCCCTCGGAGGGATTCTGATCGTCGCCTTCGTCCTCTGGGAGCTCCGGCAAGAGAATCCGTTGGTCCCCCTCCAGCTTCTCGCCCATCGCGTCATGGCGGCGGGAGGGGGCTCGACGTTTTTCATCGGCATGGTGTTCTTCCCCGTCGCGACGTTCCTCTCTTTGGTGGTGGGGGTCGCCCTGGTCCCGGCGGGTACCAGCTCGGCAGACACCGTCCGGGACATCCTTTACTTCCTGGTGATTCCACTCGTGTTCGGAGCCGCTCTGGGGGGTAATCTCCTCACCCGGCTGCCCTACCGGACGGTGGCCGTCGCCGGTCTGCTCATCGGGATGGTCGGCTTGGCCGGTTTGACCACGCTCTCCATGAGCACCCCCCTCTGGGTGTTCCGATTTGGGTTCATTCCGGTGGGGGGCATCATCCTCCCGTTGCTGCCCCTCGGCTTCGGGATCGGGCTGACCTTCCCGGTGTTCTTGCTTGCGGCCCAGAACCAGGTGAAGAAGGTCGACGTCGGCGAGGCGGGGGGACTGATTCAGTTTCTCCAATCCTTAGGCGGAGCGGTCGGGCTCTCGGTCCTCGCGTCCTTTCAGCTCACCCAATTCACGGCCCTCGACCCTTCCCCGAGCCCTGCCTGCTCGAGCGCAGCCCCTCCCTTTCCGGTATGCGCGCACTATCTCGAGTCGTTCAAGGGCGCTTTGATCACGTCCTACGACCACACGTTCACCGTGATGTTGGGGCTTCTCGTCGTCGCCTTCGTGTTCGCCGTGTTCCTCGTGGGACGGTTGCCCAAGGCGCCTGCGCGGGTCTCCGTCGGCTCCGTCGCCGAGCCGTCCGCCTCGGCCTCGACGTCCCCGTAGTGGCGCGCCCGCCGGGCGGTAGCGGGGTCGCTCCAGCGAATGCAAGACACGTCGGCGGACCTCGACGGGACAGGGTACGAGTAGATCGACGTGGCTAGGACTGGTCGTCGAGACGGGCTCGGTCCACGACCAAGAGTCGCCACCCCGACTCGACCTGCACGTTGGCGACCACGATCCCGAACTCGGCGAGGTCGGCTCGATAGCGGATCAATGTCTCGGTGAGCATCGTTTCGTCCTCCCCCAGTCGCGCCGATAGGTCCCGGGTGGTGCCCATCCAACCTCCGTTGCGGACGAGGCTCTGTAGAACACGGATGTAGTGCGGAAGTGGAGGCTCCTTCCGGCCGGCCCGCATGAACCCGCCCGAGAATGAGATCGATAGTCCCGGCAGGGACGCGGGCACCCAGGGATCTCCTGGAATCGCGGGCTTCACCGCCGGTTCCTCGTTCTCCCCGGGAACCTGTGAGGGCGGCGGGTTCGGCGTTTCCATCCCTATCGGCTCGGGAACGTCATGCGGAGGAGAAGGGACGCTGGCATCCGGATCGGTAACCCGGGCGTGCACGACCCGCACAAAGTCATCAATGTCCTTCGAGGGCGACGGGCGAACGCCGCGTCGCATCCGGAATCGGTCCAGCGCCCCCATCAACTCCGGGCTCGGACAGCGGAAACTCCTCCGGTTCTCACCGTCGAGGAATACGAGCAGGGGCTCCCCTTCGGCGTCGCGATACAGCTTCAGCCCTGCATGGAGCACGAGTTCGTGATACAGTACATGGGCGGGTGGACCCCCGAGGGCGCTGATGGGGGGAACCCACTCCCCGGTCTGGTGCTGGACCAGTTCCCGAATCCTTACCTCGTCACTCTCCATGGTCCCGACCGCTCGTCCGATTCCGAGAGGCGTTCTACCCTTCTCTGGGGAGGGTTTCTCGCCGTGCTCACCCCCGATGGTCGATTGAGGTGGCTTAGTTCTTTGCTCCATCAGGAAACCGGCGGGGCGCTCCTTCCGACACGAATCGTTGGGCCAGGTGCCACTCCCCGTACCCCCGCGGCCATGGTCGGTGGTCCCGTCTGGTGCACACCGATGGTGTGTTACGTTCTTATTCCGGACTCCGGGTCCTCGGTCGATGACAACGAATCCGTTCTCCGGAACGCACTCGGTCCACTCCCGGGAGTTTGACCTCCTCGGAAGCGTCAGTCGACGGGTGCTGGTGTCGATCGCCGCGTCGGTCGGCTGGCTCAGCTTGACCTTGCTCTACCTCGCCTTCTGGGCACAGCGCTTCAACCTGTTCCAGGACATCGTTGTGGTGGTGGTTTCCCTGATCGTGCTCGCGGGGACTCTCCTTGGATTGTGGGTCTCGTTCGGGATGCGCTTCGTCACCGGCCGGCTCGAGTGAGTCCGGGGTCTCGGTCCCCCCGTTCTCGCCGAACTTCATCCCAACGCCGGGGCATCGGGAACCCTGGGGAAACGGCCCCATGGGCGGAGGTCCCGGCCTGTCCAAGTCGAAGGTGCCTCCGCCAGTAAGCACCTACTCGGCATAGAGCGCGGTGCCGTCGCGCCCTCGTTCCGGGAATGAGTGGAAACGGGACCGAGCCTCCCGAGACGGAGGGCGTAGAAGTACCGGTCGCGGTCTTCGAGAAGCCGCCGGCCGTCATCCAGTTCTTCGACCGGACGGAAGAGGCGATCCGATCCCGCCTCGCGAAGCTGACCTTCTTCCAGAGAATCTTCCAGCTCGACCGCGACTGGATGACCCGAATCACCGTGCTGATGGTGGTCGCCTCGGTCTTCTGGGGAATCGTCGGCGCGGTCGACATCTTCGGGTGGCGAACGCAGGTCACCGCCTTCGCCCTCGGCCAGGCGCTCCACCTCTCGAACCAGGAGATCTACTCGTCGTTGACGTTGCACGGGATCCGGATGCTGTTCGGATTTGCCCAGCAGCTCCAAATGGCCCTCTTCGGGATCATCTTCGTGACGGCCTTCGGTCTCACCCCCCGCCACAAGTGGGCGTACTACCTCTCCGTCTTTCTGTTCAATCTGAGCCTCGTCCTCATGGAAGGCCCGTTCTACCTCTACCCCCAGTTCAATGACAATTACTTCCCGGCGCTCGGGTGGTACTTCTACTCGCCCCTCGGCATTCACGGCCTCTCCGAGTACGTCGCGAGCCCGCTGTGGTACATCGGCTGGATCCTGCTGAGTGTGGCGGTGATGATCTGGGCCGGCTGGATGCTCCTCCACTTCGCGGATTGGTTCCGGAGCCACCGGGGTCTGCTGCGCCGCATTCCCCCGTTCGCCCTGTTTGTCCTCGCCGCGGTCGTCCTGATCCCGCTCTCCTACGGGACCGTCCTCGCGTCGTCGACCTGGGACCTGTTCAATTATTTCGGCGTAGGTCCGGTGAACCCGCTCGTCAACCAGGTCCTGTTCTGGTTCTTCGGCCACGGACTCGTCTACATCCTGTTTCTGATCCCGATCACCGCGTTCTATTTCCTCGTCCCCATCTTCGCGAAGCGGCCGATCTACAGCTATCGCGCCGCCTTCGCGGCGGCGGTGATCTTCACAATCCTCACGCCGGTCCTATCGATCCACCACCTCTACCTCACCCCCGTCCCTCCGTGGGCGGCTTGGCTCACCATGGCCCTGACATTCCTGATCATCATTCCCTCCGCGATCACGTTCTTCACGATCTGGATGACCACGAAGGGGGTCAAGAAAGGGGATTGGCAATGGAACGCGGTCACGCTGTTCCTCTTGCTCTCGTTTGCCGGCACGATGGCCGGCGGCCTCACGGGGCCAGACAACAACACCCTCTCGTTCGACATCGATTTCCACAACACGCTCTTCATCGTGAGCCACTTTCACGCCATCGCCCTGCTCTCGATCGCCGCCGGCGGATTCGCGGTTGTCTACGCCGCGTTTCCGCTTCTGGCGGGCCGCCTCTGGTACTCTCCGCGGCTAGCGCAGGCCCACTTCGTCTCGACCGCTGTCGGGTGGAGCGGCCTCGTCTTCTTCATGGACCTGCTCGGCTCCGACGGGATCCTTCGACGATCGTTGATCTTCCCGTTGACGACGACGGTCGTCGCCGACCAGGCCTGGCTCACAGTCTTCGTCATCCTTTCGATCGGCGCCCAGCTGTTCTTCGTTGCCAACGTCCTGCTGACGCTATTCAAGGGAGAGCTGCTCACGGTCCAGGGGCTGTCCCTTGACGAGATCGTCCGGAAGATGGCCCAGTCGACGCATCCGAAGCCCACCATCCCCATCTCTGACGTGAAGTTCGAGCGTCGGGCTCCTCGCCCTCGTCGGGAACGGGCCGAACGCATCTGGATCACCGTGGTGGTCGTCCTGATCGTCTCGGTGCTCGTCGCGACCACCCCGCTGACGCTGTCCGACTCCACGAGCATCAGCACGCCCGCGGACCCGCCGGCGGGGAGCGAATACCTGAGCCTCGTCGACCACCAGTATTACTGGGAGGTCCACGAAAGCGGGCCGATCGTCGGCTCGTTCTCGGACGTGATCGTGGTCCGCGCCGGGCAGTGGGTCGCCATCAACGCAACGGCCCAGGGAGCGACCGGTGGGTTCTATCTTCCGTTCCGGAACCTCCCCGTGGCCGATATCCAGGTGATCCCGGACGCGATGTCCTACTGGCTCTTCCAGGCGCCTCCGATACCGGGAGTGTACACCGCCCCCGACTCCGAGTACAATGGACCCTGGTTCGGCCAAGACGTGGCGGCCATGGTGGTGCTCCCGGCGACCGGGACCGCGACGCTATCCGCTTATCAGGCCAACGGCGGCGAGGGAGACATCTACAATCCCCCGGTCATGAGCGCGAACGGCGTGACCCTGACCGGGGACCAGGAGGGTCTGTTCGACAACTCGGTCCCGGGCCCCACTCTCACGGCCGCGCCCGGCCCGGTGTCGTTCCACTATCTCATCCCGGCGTCGAGCATCGGGCTTGACAACTATCTCGTGAACGTCACGTCGATCGACCCGAATGGCCAGTTGAACTACGTCGCAGCGCACAACTACACTCTCCCCTACCAACTCGGGGTCTACGCCATCAACACGACGGGCGGGAACCTCGTACCGGTGACAGTACAGCCGCTGAAAGTGGGCTCGCTGTTGGATGAGACCGCGACCCTGGCGGCCGGCGTCTACGTCTACGGCCTCGTCACGCCGGTCGACTACACGTACGATCCCGCCGGCGAATCGACGTGGATGACCGGCTCCGACCAGGGCCAGATCATGGGGCTCTGGGGAATCCTCTGGGTGAGCGCATGAGCAGCCCCGTCGACTCGCGGGAGCGCGGTGTGACGCCGTTCGTCTGGTTCGGCATCGCGATCGTCGTCGGCGCGGCCTTTGCCCTCTTCATGGGGCTCTCGTACTACAACACTCCCACGTTCACGTCGTCGGCCCTCCCGACCATCGCGGGTGTGGCGGCGGCGGTCGTGGCCTTCCTGATTATCGGTGCGCTGGCGCCTCCGAACGAGTGAGAGCCCCTGCTCGCGCGCGGGGCGCGCGGCGGCCTTCGGACCCGCCGCTACCCGTGAACGTGGGCGATGGTAGCCGCCGCGTGCGCGGCTTTCTCGTCGTCGGTGAGGTCGCGCAGGTGCACGGACACGGTCACCGTCCCCGAGAACTTTAGGGCAAGAGGAGTGCCGGGAACGGTGAGCGTCATCCCCTTGAGCTGAACGTCCAGCTGGCTTTGCCGGTCCGTCAGCGCGTCGATGAGCCCTACCACCAGGTCCTTGCTGATCTCTGTTCCGCCCTCGGTCATGTTTCCACTGCCACGGGCTAGGAAAGAGGAGGGATTTCAACTTCGCGAAAGATCCCGTCGGAGGCCGCCCGCAACTTAGGGAGGGATCCGAGGCTCGGCCGACGCGCGAGCCCCCTCGGTCGCCGGACGCCCGCGCCGGGATCATCCATCCCCGAGCCCTCGCCGAGCTGTCACCGACCACATCAGTGGAATGACCCCCGCTTGCTGGGTAAGATGCCAGTACCCTTGCCGGTCTTCCGTCATGAACGGATACCGGGGCCAGTAGCTGTACGGGTATTCCCGGACCGACGTGATGTCCAGCCCATGTCGGATCAACGCGGAGAGGGTCTCCGATATAGGATGGATCCACGAGTAGCTGACTTTGTACTTCATCTTCTCGTGGGTCGCGTACGTTCCATCATACACCTCTCGGAGCGCTCGCGAGCCGAAGTACGGATCCTTCGGTACGAGACTCGTGATCGGCGGGTCATTCGGAAAGATCTCGGCCACCGGGTGGTCCTCGAGCAGGTAGAGCCGCCCGCCCGGCTTCAGGAACGTTGCTACGACCTGGGCCCAGCGGTCGATGTCGGGGAGCCAGCACATCGCTCCTTTCCCGGTATAGACGATGTCGAACGAGTTATCCAGGACGTCGGGGAGGTCGTAGACATTCGACTGGATGAACCGGGCTTTGATTCCCACCCGCCGGGCGAGTCGGCGCGCCGCTCGGACCGCGGGCAACGAAAAATCCACCCCGGTAACGCGCGCGCCGCGTCGCGCCCACGAGAGCGTGTCGAGGCCGAAGTGGCACTGTAAGTGGAGGAGAGACTTC
>Ga0187815_10000490_pt1 | contig 19193 bp, 17 predicted proteins | sample NC_S_5_FD_132962 | JGI IMG/M metagenome (GOLD analysis project Ga0187815, IMG submission 132962) | Wetland sediment microbial communities from Neuse River Estuary, North Carolina, USA - ASW-S_5 | ecosystem: Environmental > Aquatic > Freshwater > Wetlands > Sediment | place: USA: North Carolina...
GTTTCCGGTGTGTCTCAGGTCGTGGAAGTGCAGGCCCGGCATGCCGATGGACGCCACGGCATGCGGCCAGGCCGACAGCTTGTTGAAGTTGCCGCGCCGTATCGGCCCACCCATGACGCCGGGTTGAGCGCTCGACGTACGCGGCCCGTATCCAGACGGTGCGCGCGTTCAGGTCGAGGCCAGAGCGCCTTAGCGCCGTTGCCTCACCCCAGCGAAGGCTTGCGAAGGTGGCGAGCAGCAGGGCGTAGAACCTCCGGTCATATGTGCAGTCGGTGCGCCCGTCGTCGGCCATCTTCCACAGCGCCTGCTCGGCTTCCTGCCTGGTGGCGAATCGCTCGGGTGACGTGCGCATCTCGCCGTTCCGGTGGAACCGGAGCCGGTAGCGTCCGGTACCTTGCGGATGTTGCCGACCGGCCGCCGTCCGACCCGCTCGGCCAGATCGAAGACTTGACGCACGGTCAGGACCGGCCGCTCTTCGGCGGCCTCGTCTCCTGCGCCTTTAATCCGGCATGGGTTGCGGGCAAGCATGTTGTCCTCGTCGACCGCCGTCGTCATGATCGCCCGGAGCAGCCGGTACGCCTTCGCGGCCACCGACACCGAGACGCCATTAGCGAGAAGGTTCGCCCGCCACTCCCGCACGAGGCGCGCGGAAAGCTTGCCGACCGGCACGCCGCCGAGGTACGGCGCGATGTGCTTCTTAAGTAGCCAGCGGTAAAGATCCATCGTGCGCGGACGGAGGCCCGGACGCTGTGCGATCCACACCGCCGCGCCGTCCTCCTCCCGCCGGGCATCCCTCACCGCGCAGAACAACGGCATCACCCTGGCGGGGCTACGCTGGTTCTATACGGCATCTCATGCGGGGAATGACCGTGAGCACAGGCAATGCCGCGGAGAGGAAGGCGGGCATGTTCGAGGCAGGCGATATCCGGGAGTGGCGGGGCCACGACGTTGTTGACTCCGACGGTCACAAGATCGGGGAGCTGGAGGCCGTCTACGTCGACACGAGCACAGACCTGCCAGCGTTCGGCACCGTCAAGGTCGGGATGCCTACCCGGCACCGGCTCGTGTTCGTTCCCCTTGCTCAGGCGACCGTGGGTCCCGGATACCTCAAGGTCGCTCACGACAGAAAGCAAGTGAAGGATTCCCCCTCGATCAGCACCGACGGCGAGCTGCCAGCGGCCGACGAAGAGGCCATCTTCAAGCACTACGGCCTGACATATCAGCCAGGCACCAGCGGTGAACGGCAACTGGCCCGCCGCTGACCAGTACGACTGAGCGGAGCATCAGATGCTTGCCTTCTTCCTACTCCTCGTGATCGTGGCGATCGTGCTCGGCATCGTGGGTGTCGTCGCCAAGGGCCTCCTGTATTTGCTGATCATCGGCATTGTCGTGTTCCTCGGTGCCCTTCTCCTTGGTGCCCTGCGAATGCGGCGGCGGCCCCGGAAGCCCCCGGCGCGGTGATCCCTCACCAGACACGGATACTGCGCTGGTTCGTGGTTCACACGTGGCCACGAGCTTGCGTCTAATCCCTGAATCCCTGATATCAAGCTCGTCGCGTGAGTCATCCACCTGGCCAATGTGGAAAGGACAAGATGTCAGGATGACTGAGCAATACGAGACCGGTGATACCGCTGAACCGACTCTCCCTTGGGCTGAAGTCCCCGACCTGACGATCATCTACGACATGGACGGCGGTAGGGAATTGCTGCGCATTCGAGGCCTGGTCCCCCTGCCGATCGGCGCTGTTGTCCAGCTCGGCACCGCAGGCGACCCCGATAACCCGCCGTGGGACGGTATAGTCCGGACGGTCAGACTGTGGGGTGCTGTCCCTGGCGGCAAGCCCCTGCTGCGCCTGGAGGTGGAGCTACAGTAGCCCCGCCCGCCTACAGTAGTGGCGCGGGCGGTCACCTGACTGGCCTACGCCAGGCCTACGCCGGTAGTTCGCATCGAAGCGGTGATTCGCTTCAGAACACGACTCGTGCCCGTTGCGTGCCCGATCGGGGGGAGCCGAGAGGGTAAAAGACGGCCAACCACGAACGCATCTGCTTGGCTACTGAGCTGCAAGTTGAGTCGTCACAGGCTGCCTCTGGACGATCTCCTGAGCAACCGCTCATGAGACAGACTCGCGAGCCACCGAGTAACCAAGTGAGTAACCATCACCACTGACAGCAGTAGACGCCAGCGGACGCCGACGGACGATAGTTCCCCAGGTCAGGCATGCTGCAACGCTGGCAGTCCGCACGGTTACTTTGCTTCGGGACGAAAAGGCCGCCGCTGGCGTGCCCGTTGCGTGCCCACCGTAGAGGCCAGAGCGGGTACTAGGCGGGTAGTCACGAACAAGCAAGCATAGCGGTTGACCTGCAATGTGCTGGTCAACGACGGCATGACAGGCCAGTTCCCAAGCTGACAGTGCGGGTTCGATTCCCGTCACCCGCTCCGTCACCCTCTTCACCGTCACCTTCTCCATGTGTGAGCGCGCAGCCAGCACGGTCTTCCCCGAACGCAGAGCAGTAGCCGTTATGACGACTCCGCGTTCACCCAAGGCGCGGTCGTGACCGCTGAACTGCTGTCACGGCCGTTATCCTCGAATGAGACGGCGGCACCCAGGCGCGCGTGACTTGCGCGCCGCCGCTCGGGGTAGTCCCGCTCGCCCAGTTCCCCTGAATGGGGAGCATCCCAAGTCATAGGAAAGTCATGGTTGCTAGCAGCCATTACCGCTGATATCGAACAAAACGTGAATGTTCCCACCTGCATGGCTGTGTTGTCAACGCCGCTGGCGAACTGCCTAATGCCCTGTAGCCATAGGTTTCACAAATGATCTTGATTCTGGCTTGACAGATTGCGCAATCGACACCAATAGGGGTTCATTGATCGCGCAGTGGGACGATCGCGCGCTTCGCCGCCCCGCGCTTGTCGTCCCGAATGCCTCTACGCGGATCCGGCAGCCCCCGCTAGTGGGCCGGATTGCCCCCGCGGCAGATCTCGCGGTGGGACTCGGGTGGCCGGTGAGGCCTGTTTGGCGATGCCCCCTATACCTAGAGCCACTTTGTACGCGAAATGACCACTTTCCCGGTCGCGTGACCGGTCACAAATGGTCAGAACCGATACAAAGTGGTCCTAGGTATCAGGCCGCCCGCACGAAGAGAGGAGCATGTGGCCACAGTGACAGGCCCATCGGCCCCCGTAACGGGCCCGGACTGCCGGGCCTGACGGGACTCGGTGACGCTGGGGGCCGTGGGACTTGTGCGGCCACGCCCGCATTGCCAAAGGTCGTACGCCGCTTCGATTGTGATGCTGTGCGCTGGGGACTTGGCGCATCCCCCTAGAGCAGGACGATCACGCAATCGGCAAGGACGAGACGAAGCCAGCCTGACCGTGCCGAGGAGCGCTACTTGCTGTTATCAGGCCAACGCGAGGGTCCTCTCCAGCCGGACCATGGGGCGGCACGGCGTCAGCCAAGCTTGGCGAGCCCCTTCTGCAAGTCGTCGGTGTTCATTACCGGAGTGACCTGGACGTCGGCGTTGAGCCCCGCGAAGAACGGTTCGGCGAACGGGGGCATGTCGGATGGATCGGGCATGTCGAACACGACGAACCCGGTCCGCCGCCCGTCGAAGGTGCCGAAGTACATCGCCTCCGGCTTCCAGCGCTCCGCGACAGCTTGGAAGAGCTTACCGATGCTCCCGTCCTTGACCCCCCGGTTACCGGACTCGACCGGAAGCGAGATCCTGGCCATTACACGCATGACTTCCTCCCCCATGAGCGGCCGCGCCGGCCCGCCGCTCACCTGTCGCGCATGGCTCGGTGGAGCATCCCCCAGCTGTCATCCCCCAGTACGGACGCGTCTCGCGAGCCCCTGCCCGGCGGCGCATACCAGGGTGGCAGTCTACGCCGGACCACTCAACCCGCAGCAGGTTGGGGTGGCAACCGGGGCGAGCCGGAGTTGCAGGCGGCGGCCAGCGTTGACCCGGTAAGCGGGCTCGTCTGGTCGCGGAATTCCCGCAGCAGGGCGTGGTATCGCTGCTCCGCGCCGGGCACGGCGCCGTAGTGCGGGTCATGGTGGTTGGTCGCCCACCAGTAGTGGGGGTGAGAGCGGTCTCCGGCGGCGTACACCGCGGCCAGGCTGCTCCGCCCGCGGTGAATGACGTGACCCGCGGCGGTGAACGGGAAGTCGGCCATGCCAATGCCGAGGCGTACATCCGAGGCGAGAAGGTCAGACAACGGATCCCCGTCGTCGGTGAAAGAGCCGACCTGCGGGCGCCAGACCCGGGCCGGGTCCATGAGCAGCGAATACAGCCCGAAGCTATCGACTTTGTGCCACGGGTCCCAGTGCGATTCACCGACGAGAGCCGCTGAGCGGCCGCGCGCGACGGCGAGGGCTTCGGACAGCGCGCCGGGTCGCGCGGCTACGACGTCGGAATCCAGGATCCATATCCACGCCGGGAGCGGCCCGGGCCGGGACGCCAGCCAGGAGATCCCCTGGTTGAGACCCGGGCCGTGCTGGCGATTGACGTCGTTGGCGAGCAACGCGCAGACTCCGGCCTCCGCGGCCTCGGCCAGCAGTTCCGCCGACCCGTCCCGCGAGCCGTTGTCGACGACTACGATCTCCAGGCCCGGCCAGGCCACGATCCTGCGCAGCGACCACAGCAGCAACGCCGTCAGCTCCCGCGTGTTGTACGAGACCGTGACGACAGCCACGCCGTCGCTGGTCCGTGAACCCGCCGGCCACCACACCACATCACCGTCCATCGCGCAGGTCAGGCGGTGATTCCGGTTTCGAGCAGCGCACGGTGACGGATCATCCAGGCCGCTGACCGCGCCCGCCAGGCCAGCGCCCACAGCGGCGCGGGGTCGGCGGAGTCAGGCGTGACCTGTGCCTTGACCGCCTCGGCCGCACAGTCACGGATCGCGTACTCGATCATCCTGGTGACCAGCCCCTCCCGGTCGGCGGCCGGTAGCCCGTAGCCGTCGAGGAAGTAGCGCAGCTGCGCGCCCCGCGCCGCCGCGGGCGGCAGCGCTTGCCGCGCGGCGATGTCGTCGTCGTGCAGTTGCGCGTTCAGCCAGGCGGTCGCGGCGATCTCGTCGAGCCGGTCGGTGGGCCCCGCGGTGTCCCAGTCGATGAGCGCGCACGGCAGCCCGTCGCGAACCGCGAAATTCCACGGCCCCGCGTCGCAGTGGCTGACAACCGTCCCTGGCGCGCCGGGGTCTGCGCGGAATGGCCAGGGGTACCAGACCGCGTCCGGCGGCGGCCGGAACCCGGCGGTCGCGTCGTGCAGGGCGCGCAGCAGCCGTCCGGCCTGCCAGATCCCCTCGTCGCTCCAGGCGTGCGGGTGGACGAACGTCCCCTCGATGAAGGTCAGGACTTCGCGACCCTGGTCGTCGTACCCGTCGCCCACGACGCGCGGGGACCCGGCGAAGCCGGCCTGCTCGAGGTGCCGGAGCAGGGCGTGCACGGCCGGCGTCCACGGCCCGGCCGGGCGCAGGACCGTATCGCCGCGACGGAACACCCGGGAAGGCTGCCCGTCGGGATCGGGCAAGCGCGTGACGGAAATACCGTGAGCCACTCATGCAGCATTCACCGCCGGGCCGCCCCACGGCAAACGCTTATGCTGCGAAGCGTGGACTCCTTGCGCGACGGCACCGCTGACCTTCTCGTCCGGGACGCGAAGCTGGTCGCCACCTGCGACCGTGCGGGCCGGGAACTGCCCGGCGGATGGGTGGCGATCACCGGCGGCGTGATCACCGCCGTGGGCGGGGCGGCCGACCCGCCGCCGGCGGCCAGGAGCACCCTCGACGCCTCCGGGTGCCTGGTGACACCCGGGCTGGTCAACACCCACCACCACATGTACCAGAACCTGACCAGGTCCTACAGCGCGGCGATCAACGGGTCGCTGTTCTCGTGGCTGACCGTGCTGTACCCGCTGTGGGCGCGGATCGACGAGGAGGCCGCCTACCTGTCGGCCTGGGTAGGGCTGGCCGAGCTCGCGCTCGGCGGCTGCACCACGACGACCGATCATCTGTACGTCGCGCCGCGCGGCGGCGGGGACCTGTGGTCCGCCGAGATCACGGCCGCCCGCGAGCTGGGCATGCGGTTCCACCCGACCCGCGGCTCGATGACCGTCTCGGTCAAGGACGGCGGGCTGCCGCCCGACTCGGTGGTGCAGGACGACGAGGAGGTGCTCGCGGACAGCGAGCGCCTGGTAAAGCTGCACCACGATCCGTCGCCCGGCGCCATGGTCCGGGTAGCCCTGGCGCCCTGCTCGCCGTTCTCGGTCTCCCCGGCCCTGATGCGGCGCACCGCCGAACTCGCCGAGAAACTCGACGTGCGGCTGCACACGCACCTCGCCGAGGATCCGGACGAGGACACCTACTGCATGGAACAGTTCGGCCGGCGGCCCGTCGAGCAGTTCGAGGAGGTCGGCTGGCTGACCGCCCGCTCCTGGGTTGCGCATTGTATTTATCCGAACGAAGCCGAGGTGACTCGGCTCGGCACCGCTGGGGTCGGGGTCGCGCACTGCCCGAGCTCCAACATGCTCATCGGCGGGGGCGGCTTCGCCCCGGTCCGCGAGTTCCGGGCCGCGGGCGTGCCGGTCGGCCTCGGCTGCGACGGGTCGGCCTCGGTAGACAGCGCGTCGCTGTGGATCGAGTCGCGGGCCGCGCTGCTGCTCGGCCGGCAGCGTCTCGGGCCGACCGGGATGACGGCCCGCGAGGTGCTGGACATCGGGACGCGCGGCGGAGCGGCCTGTCTGGGCCGCGCCGGGGAGATCGGCGAGCTGTCCGCCGGCGCCGTCGGCGACCTGGTGTGCTGGCCGCAGGAAGGCGTGCGGTACGCCGGCGCGCTCGTCGACCCGGTCGAGGCGTGGCTGCGGTGCGGCCCGGTCAGCGCGAAGCACACGGTCGTGGCGGGCAAGGTCCTCGTGCGCGACGGCGCGCTCACGGTTCCGGGAACCGAGGAGAAGCTGCGGCTGCACGCCGCGGCGGCGGCGCGCGTCCAGGAGGTGCCAGCGTGATCACCGTCGGCAAGCTATCCCCGGAGGACCGCGACGCCTGGGAGGCGCTCTTCCGCGCGTACTGCGCCTTCTACGAGGAAGACCACCCGCAGTCGATGTACGACCGCGCGTGGGCCGAATTCCAGGCCGACACCAAGATGCACGCCTACGGCGCGCGGGTGGACGGGTCGCTCGCTGGCATCACGCATTTCCTCGTGCACCCCAGGACCACCGGACCGGACACCTGCTACCTGGAGGACCTGTTCACCGCCCCGGAATACCGCGGCCACGGCGTCGCCCGCGCGCTCATCGAGGCCGTGGCCCAGTGGGCCGGCGAGCACGGCGGCAGCCGCGTGTACTGGCACACTCAGCAGGGCAACGCGACCGCGCGGCTGCTGTACGACAAGGTCGCGGTGAACAACGGTTTCATCATGTACACGATGGAGCTCCCCCGCTAGCGTCCTGGCGGAGTGCCGTCGCCAGGCCGGACGATGCCGTGTTCGTAGGCGTAGACGGCCACCTGGACCCGGTCCCGCAGGCCGAGCTTGGCGAGAATACGGACGATGTGGCTCTTCACGGTGGCCTCGCTGAGGTAGAGCCGGGCGGCGATCTCGGCGTTCGACAGGCCCTGGGCCACCAACCGCACGACGCCGAGTTCCCGTTCGGTGAGGCCCCCGGCGGCACCGGCAACCGGGGTGCCGGGGGCGGGGCCATTGCAGAAGTCCTCGATCAGCCGCCGGGTGATGGCCGGGGCGAGGAGGGTCTCACCGACGGCTACCGCGCGCACGCCGCCGGTCAGCTGGTCGCGGCTGGCGTCTTTGAGCAGGAAGCCGCTCGCCCCTGCCTTCAGCGCGTGGTAGACGTACTCGTCAAGGTTGAAGGTGGTCAGCATCAGGATCCGCGCCCGGGACCCGGCCTGGACGAGCCGGGTGGTCGCCTCGATGCCGTTCATCTGGGGCATGCGGACGTCCATCAAGATCACGTCCGGGTCCAGGAGCCGTGCCTGGGCCAGGGCCTGGCCGCCGTCGGCGGCCTCCCCGGCGACGGCCAGGTCAGGCTCGGCTTCCAGTAGCATCCGCAGGCCCTCGCGGACAAGGTCCTGGTCGTCGACGATCAGGACGCTGATCACGACAGCTCGCCTGCCGGCAGGCCGTCGCCGAGCGGCAGCCGAGCCCGCACGGCGAACCCGCCGCCGGGCCGCGGCCCGGCGGTCAGTTCACCACCGAACACCGCGGCCCGCTCGCGCATCCCGGCCAGCCCGTGCCCGCCGGCCAGGGCCGGGTGGCCTGGTTCCCCGGCTCCGTTGTCGGCGATCTCGATCGTGACGGTGTCCTGCGAGCAGCCGATCGTCACGTCGGCGCGGGCCGGGCCCGCGTGCTTGAGGACGTTGGTCAGCGCCTCCTGGACGATCCGGTACACCGACACGTCCACGGCCGCGGGCAGCGCGGCGGGGTCGCCGTCGATGGTCAGGTTCACCGGCAGGCCCGCTGCCCGGACGCTGGCGGCCAGCGCGTCCAGTTCGCCGATGCCCGGCTGCGGGGCGAGCCCGGCCTGTTCGTCTGGGTCGCGCAGGACACCCAGCAGGCGGCGGGTCTCGGCCAGCGCCTGCCGTGCGCTGTTCTCGATCTTCTCCAGGGTCGCCCCCGCTGGCTTTCCCGACGCCCGGGCGCCGGCTGCCTGCAGCACGACCACGCTGAGGTGATGGGCGACGATGTCATGCAGTTCCCTGGCGATCCGGGCCCGCTCAGCCGCCGCGGCCTGCTCGGCCTGACGCTGCAGCGTCGCGCTCCGCGCGGCCATCGATAGGGCCTGCCTGCGGGCGCGGACGAAAACGCCAGCCAGCCAGAACGCCACAAGCTGCAGCAACGACAAGACCACGGCCGCCTGGCCGCCCTGCTCACCGTGCGAGAAGGCCAGCGCCATCTCGCCCCTGTTGCTGATCACGGCCACGACCGGGGCGGTGAGGACCAGCCCAGCGACCGCGCGGCGAAAGCTGGCGTGCGCGCCCAGTGAGTAAGCCGCGGCGAACAGTACGAACGTGAACGCCAGGCCCCGCACCGAGTTGCCGGCGAGCAGGCACAGCAGCGCTATGGCCGCCCAGATCGCCAGCCACATCAGCAGCGGCGCGCGGCGGCGCAGCGCCAGCGGCACGCCCATGAGCAGGGGCAGCAGCGCCAGCAGCCACGGAGGGCCCGCGATCGCCTCGCTGCCGATCAGGCGGGGCGAGCCCCCCGCGGCGACGGCGATCAGCCCGGCCCCGGCGATCCCCAGCCCGGCATCGGCGATGATTCCCGGGTCACCGCCGACCCAGCGCCCGACTGCCTGCATGCCACCGAAGGTATCCCCTGGCCAGGCCATGTGCATCATCCCTGAGGCGACCTGGATTCAATCTCGCGATTGAACGGGTTCGATCCCGCGAGCGCAGACTACCGGCCGGCATCCAGGGACAGTGGGCGGCGGACACACCGGATTCTGCATGGGAGGAGATCGATGAACGTCGTCGAGGCCAGCGGCCTGGGCAAGCGCTACGGCCGTACCTGGGCGCTGCGCGAGTGCACGCTGGGAATACCCGCCGGGCGGGTGACAGCGCTGATCGGGCCGAACGGGGCAGGCAAGACCACGCTGTTGAACCTCGCGGTCGGCCTGACGGCGCCGTCGGCGGGCGCGGTCACCGTGCTGGGCGGCCGCCGGGCGGGGTCGCGGGCCGCGCTTGACGGGATCGCGTTCGTGGCCCAGGACACGCCGCTGTACAAGAGCCTGTCGGTCGCGGACATGATCTACGTGACCCGCAGCCTGAACCGGCGCTTTGACCAGCGCTACGCGAAGGCCCGGCTAGACGAGCTCGGCATCCCGGCCAAGCGCAAGGCGGGGAAGCTGTCCGGCGGCCAGCAGGCGCAGCTGGCGCTGACGCTGGCACTGGCCCGCCGGCCGCGGCTGCTGGTGCTCGACGAGCCGGTGGCGATGCTGGACCCGGTCGCCCGGCACGACTTCATGGCCACGGTACTTGCGGCGGCGGAGGACGGCGGGGTGTCGGTGCTGCTGTCCTCGCACGTGCTCACCGAGCTCGAGCGGGTGGCCAATTTCCTCATCCTGCTGTCGCGGGGTCAGGTGCGGCTGGCCGGGGAGGTCGGTGACCTGCTCGCCGCCCACGGCCAGGCCAGCATGGAAGAACTCGCCATGGCCTACCTGCGCGAGACCACGCCGGAGGTGACGCGATGACCGCGCTGAGGGTGCCCGCCCGCCCTGACTCCGGCGACGCAAGCCCGCAGCCGATACCGTGGCGGCGGATGGCCGGGGTCACCTGGCGCCAGCACCGGATCGCGCTCGGCGGCGTGGCCGTGCTGCTAGGCGCGCTGGCGGTGTGGCTGTGGCGCATGGGCGTGCCGCTACACCAGGCCTACGCCGCCGCCGTCGCCTGCCACCCGGCGGCCTCGGCCGCCTGCCAGGACCTCGTCGTCGGCTTCAGTTCCAGCGCCGACGGCCACTTCATGGGGAGCAAGGGCCCGGGCGGCGTCCTGCTGCAGGTGCTGCCCGCGCTGATCGGGGCGTTCGCCGGGGCGCCAGTGCTGGCCCGGGAGCTGGAGACTGGCACCTTCCGGTTCGCCTGGACGCAGGGCTTCGTCCGCTGGCGCTGGGCGCTGGCCAAGCTAGTGCTGCTCGCGGTCGTCCTAGCCGTCGCCACCGCCGCGTTCGGCGCCCTGGTGGCCTGGTACTTCCAGCCGTACGGCGGCGCCAGCCCCCAGGTCCCTGGCCTCTTCGAGAACTCCCCGTTCGGTGACCTGTTCAGCCTGCGCGAGGTCACGTTCCCCGCCTGGACGGTGGCCGCGTTCGCGATCGCCGCCCTAGCCGGGATGCTCATCCGCCGGGTCGTGCCCGCGATCGTCGCCACCCTGGCCGTCTGCGCCGGGCTCGCCTTCGCGACCGCGGGGCTGCTGCGCGAGCACTACCTGACACCGCTGGTCACCACCGCCGTGAGCCTGCCCGGCGCCAGCACCGCGTGGGTCATCGGCCAGTGGTCGACGTTGAACGGCCGATTCGCCTACGCCGGCGACCCGCCGCTGAACCTCGTCAACCAGTACTGCGGGTCCAGCTCGGGGGCGAAGAGCGGTCCGCCCGGGGCGGTGTTCACCCAGTGCCTGGCCCCGCACGGCTACGTGCAGTGGGCCAGCTACCAGCCGGCCAGCCGGTTCTGGCCCTTCCAGTGGATCGAGGGCGGCTGGCTGCTCGCCCTGTCCGCGCTGCTCATCGCCGTCACCGTCTTGCTCGTCCAGCGCCGCGCCGCCTGAGGAGACGCCATGCCCGTGAACAAGTTCCCCCAGAGGTGAATCGGTGACCGCGCTGACCACGCCCTCCCGCCCGGACTCAGAAGACGACGCCGACCCGCGGCCGCTGCCGTGGCGGCGAATGGCCGGGGTCACCTGGCGGCAGCACCGGATCGCCCTGGCCGGCGTGGCCGTGCTGCTGGGCGCGCTGGCGGTATGGCTGTGGATCCAAGGCACATCGGTGCACCACGCCTGGGATGCCGCGACCGCCTGCCACCCGGCATTCTCGCCCGCCTGCCAAGACGCTGCCACCGCGTTCAACAGCACGTGGGACCTCATGTCGATCCCGGCCATCCTGCTGCAGGTGGTGCCCGCGTTGATCGGGGCGTTCGCCGGGGCGCCGGTGCTGGCCCAGGAGCTGGAGACCGGCACCTTCCGGTTCGCCTGGACGCAAGGCTTCGACCGGTGGCGCTGGGCGCTGGCCAAGCTGGCGGCGCTCGCGGTCGTGCTGGCCGCGGCCGGCGTCGCGTTCGGCGCCCTGGTGTCCTGGTGTTACCAGCCGTTTTCCGCCGCCGGCAACCAGGACCCGGCGGTTTACGGGAACACCCCCTTCGCTGTCGTGTTCAGCCTGCGCGAGGTCACGTTCCCCGCCTGGACGCTGGCCGCCTTCGCGACCGGTGCCCTGGCCGGGATGCTCATCCGCCGTGTCGTCCCCGCGATCGTCGCCAGCCTGGCCGTCTACGCCGGGCTCGCCATCGCGGCCGCGGGCCTCCTGCGCGAGCACTACCTGACGCCGCTGGTCACCAGCAGCCCGAACGTGCCCGGCACCGCGTGGCTCCTCGGCCAGTCGTGGACCAAGGACGGCAGGTTCGCCTTCGCCGGCAATCCCCCCGCCAGCCTCCTCAACCAGTTCTGCAGTTTCACTCAATCTCCAGGGGGGAAGAGCGGCGGCCCGGGTGGCGGCCCTTCTTCCTCGGTGAACCCATTCGCGCAGTGCCTCGCTCCGCACGGGTACACGATGTGGACCAGCTACCAGCCGGCCAGCCGGTTCTGGCCCTTCCAGTGGATCGAGGGCGGCTGGCTGCTCGCGCTGTCAGCGCTGCTCATCGCCGCGACCATCTGGCTGGTCCGCCGCCGCGCCGCCTGACGCACACTAGCTGGGGGCGGCGCCGAACTGGAGCACCTGGCCCGGTGAGCGGTCGGCGGCCGCGGTCGCGGCGTGGCTGGCCAGCAGGGAAAGGGCGTCGGCGTCGGGGCCGCCGGGTTCGGCGTGGTAGACGATCATCGTCTGCCCGGGGCTGGCGGTCACGGAGAACGTCTCGTAGCCGAGCGTGAACTCGCCGACGACCGGATGGCTGAAGCGCTTGTTGCCCGGCAGCTTGAAGCGGACATCGTGCCGTGCCCACATGCCAGCCCTGGGTGCAGCGCGGCGAACAGCGTGTTGCAGGCGAGCACGTCCCTGAACCGGCTGACCACGCAGACCGGCTGGTCCGGCCACTGGCGCAGCAACTGGAGCAGGCCCGGGCTTACCCGCTCCAGTTTCGCGGCCGCCTTGCGGCGCCGTGGCCGCGGCGCGGCCAGCTGGCGCATGTGCGCGAGCGCGTCCTCGTCCAGCCCGAGGACACGGGCCAGCGCGGTGAGAACCTCCTCCGACGGGTGCCGGTCCCGCCCCTGCTCCAGCCGGACGTAGTAGTCGGTGCTCACCCCGGCCAGCATCGCCAGCTCCTCGCGCCGCAGGCCGCGGACCCGCCGCCGCCCCGTCTCCGGCAGCCCGAAGTCGGCGGGCCGCGCCAGTTCGCGACGCGCGCGCAGGAAATCCGCGAGCCGGGTGTCACCGTCCATGTCTCCACCGTACGGCCCGATCGCGCCGGGAAGGTGGCCGCGTGAGTCCCATCATTCCGGCTACCAGGAACGAGGCAGCCTGGTACCGGTCCGCTACCTCGCCACAGGATGGGTAGGGGACGACAGTCATGAAAGGTACGTTCGGAATGAAAAAAGTGCTGCTAGGAACCCTTCCGGTATCACGGCTGGGGCTCGGGACGATGGGCATGTCGCATGCCTACGCGGAAGCGGACCGGGACGACGCCGAATCAGTCCGGACCATCCGCCGCGCGCTCGACATGGGCGTCACGCTGATCGACACCGCCGAGGTCTACGGGCCGTTCGAGAACGAGGAACTCGTCGGCCGGGCGATCGCAGGCCGCCGCGATGAGGTGGTGCTGGCGACCAAGTTCGGCCTGATGACGCACCGCGACGGGAGCCCGCGCCACGGCATCGACAGCAACCCGGACAACATCCGGACCGCCATCGACGGGTCGCTGAAGCGGCTCGGCACCGACTACATCGACCTGTACTACCAGCACCGCGTCGACCCGGCCACGCCGATCGAGGACGTCATCGGCACGCTGACGGAGTTCATTGCCGCCGGAAAAGTCCGTTATATCGGGCTATCGGAGGCGTCCGTGGCGACGATCCGGCGGGCGCACGCTGTCCATCCGGTTACCGCGCTGCAGACCGAGTACTCGCTGTGGACGAGGGACCCGGAGGCGGAGATCCTGCCGGCCGTCCGGGAACTGGGCATCGGGTTCGTCGCCTACTCGCCGCTCGGGCGCGGCTTCCTGACCGGGCAGATCCGCTCGGCCAGCCAACTCGAGGCCGCCGACTGGCGGACCAGCAACCCCCGGTTCGCGGCCGCTAACCTCGAGGACAACCTGCGGATCGTCGATGAGGTCGAGGCTGTCGCGCGCGAGACCGGTGCGACGGCGGCGCAGGTGGCGCTCGCGTGGGTGCTCGCCCGGGGCGACGACATCGTGCCGATCCCGGGGACGAAGCGGGTCTGCCGGCTCGAGGAGAACCTGGCCGCCGCGGACCTCGTGCTGAGCGGCGCGCAGCTGGCGCGGCTGGAGGCGGTTCGCGCCCCGCTCGGCGACCGTTACGCGGACATGTCCCCGCTCAACGGCTAGTGCGTCACGCCGACCACTCGTAGCGCGTTCCCTCGTGCAGCGCCGCGTAGATCCGGTCACGGAGCCTGTTGGCGGCCTCGTTCGTGAGCGTCGCGTCCAGGTCCCGCAGGGTGACCCGGACCAGCAGGTTCCGCTGACCGGGCCGGGCGCCGAGCCGGGCGATCGCCGCGGCTGGCAGCCGTTCGTACGCCGTGGTTGACAGCACCCTGACCTCCTCGACGCAGCGCGCGTCCGTGCCCAGGGCATCCCTGACCCGGTCCCCGAGGGTCTCCTCGTCCTCCTCGCCGGACACGGTGACCGACAGGTCGCGGGCGATCGCCGGCATCACCGACACCCGCTGGTACGGCGCGAGCCCGAGCATCTGGCGGGCGATCCGTGGATCGGCGGACCGCAGCAGGCGGATGTCGGGGACGCCCTTGGCGATCATGAGCACGCGGTCCAGCCCCATGCCGAGGGCCAGGCCGCTATGGTGGCGCAGACCGGCGGCGGCCAGGACACCGGGATGCGCCTGGCCGCACTCCCAGACCTCGACCCAGCGGCCGTCGTGGCGCACGTCGACCTGCCAGCCGTTCCTGGTGTAGGGATGCGACCGCGGCTGCCGCCGCCAGGGCATTCCCGGGACGAGCGCGGCGAGCAGGATGGCGATCATGTCCGTCATGTCTATGCCGCTCGCGGGGCGGCGCGTGACGCGCCACAGGTCGAGCTGGTGCGGCGTGCCGGTGTGCTGCCAGTCGATGGCGTCCCTGCGGTACACGATCCCGGGACAGACGAGCAGCACGTCGCCGTCGGAATCGGCGGGGTCGGCGGCGAGACCGCGGAGCGCGGGCGGGACCATCGCGGTCGAGTGGCTGCGGAGCATGCGGTCGGCGGAGGCGTACCGGGTGTAGCAGGTTTCCCTGGTGATGGAGTCGGCGGGGTAGTTCAGCCGGTCGTAGTTGTCGGCGACCGGCACGATCCGGGTGCCGCGGCACCAGCGGACGTCGCAGCCCCACGCGCGGGACAGGGTCTGGACGGCCGTGTCGATGAGGACCTGAATGGCGTGCGGGCCTTCGGCTGGATCGGACAGGTCCCTGACGGCAAGGTCGCGGGCGAGTTGCGGCGGGGTGAGATAGGTGAGATCAGAGACGGGGGCGGACACGGTGACTCCTCGTTCAGGCGAACCGGGGGAAGGGTTCCTCTCCGGCCCCGGCGGGTCACCTGAGCACGGTCACCGGCCTAGCACGGCACGCGCCTCCGGCGGCCCACCCGCGGGGGCCGGGAGACGGGAAATCGCCGTAGCAGCACTTCGGTCACGTATCCAGGCTAGCTTCCGGCCAGGCGACCGGCTAACGGATTTCGCCGCCATCGGCCCGGCCGGGCCTGCGTGAGCCGAAGCATCAACTCAGGACTTGATGCCGACGGCAGCAAGCGCGTAGACGGGCTTTCCTGCCGGTTCGCCGCCCGTCCCAGCGGTCGGCGAGTTCCTTGTCCTCGTAATGCCCCCAAGACACGATCAGCCATGAGCCCCGGGCGTCTCCTTCTGCGCTGGCGATGGCGCGGTTGACCCGGGGCCGCGCCTTCGGTCATGATGGGGCCGGCGCGGTTCGACGCCGAGGTCGGCAGCCCTTCCCCCACGGGGCGTTGTCAGGCCGAAGGGGGGCACACTCCCGGGCCGGTACCTGCAGCACCCGGACTTCCGTCTGGCTGGCTCCGGTCCGGAGCGTTGGGGCGGCCGCCGAGACGGAGGCTGTTACCGTGCCGCAGCACAAGGACCTCAAGCGGCTGGTCCGCGCCCGTATGGACGAGACCGGCGAGAACTACACCCAGGCGCTGTCCGCGCTTCTCAGCGAGACCGGGCTGGACCCGCTGCCAGACGGGTGGCACATGTCCGGCAGCCATCGGGCGGAATACGAGGCCGGGCTGATGCCGGGTGACTGCGCCTACAATGGAAAGCGCGTGATAGAGCTGCGATTCCGTGCCGGTGGGACGCCGGGCGGCTTCGGCACCGTCATGCAGAGTATCGACGCGGCGCGCTACCGGGGCTGCCGGGTGCGGTTCAGCGCCGTGATCCGGGGCCGGGAAATTACCGACTGGGCCGGCATATGGCTACGGGTCGACTCGGCGAGCCGGGAAAAGGTGCTCGACAACATGCAGGACCGGCCGCTTCGCGGGACCACCGGCTGGACGGAGGCGGCCAACGTGCTCGACGTTGGCGAGGACGCGGCCTCGGTGCATTTCGGCGTGCTGCTGGGCGGAGCCGGGGCGGTGGACCTCGCCGCCCCGCGCTTCGAGGTCGTCAGTACCGACGTGCCCGTTACCCCGATCGCGCGCAAGCCGCTGGCCGCCGAGCCCAGGGGCCTTGACTTCGGTGCTGCCCGGTAACCCAGTCCGGTCACACGCCGTATGCTCCAGCACTTGCTGGAACAGTCGCGCCATGTTGTCTTCCATCTCCCGCGCCGCGCCGTCGGCGTCGCGGGAGACGAGATGGCCGAGCAGGCGCCGACGGGAGTCGATGATGAGGTCCTCGGCGGCGGGACCCGCCCGGGTAATGATCTCCTGCACACTGCCATGGATGAACCGTGCCAGCAGTCCATACCCCGACGCGCCGGTGGCCTCGGCCAGCAGGCGGTGAAACTCCGCGTGCGCGGCGGCCTTCCGGTCCCAGGCCGCATCGGCCGAGAGTGCGCACGCCTGGTCAATGCTGTCCCGCAGGGCGTGCAGATCCTCGGGGGTACGCTGCGCGCACGCGACGCGCGCGAACATGGACTGCACCAGCATGAGCGCAGACGTTTCCAACCTTCACTCCGATCGTGCCGGGCACGGCAGCGCCGTGTGGGTGCCTGCGGTCACTTGTGTTCTGGCCCTCCGGCTCGGTACGCCGACCCGACTCCGGCCAGCCCCAGCACCGCCAGCGGGTACGGCCAAGACGTGCTTGTCCTTCCGCGGAACACTCGGCAGGCTCGTTCCCTTGCTTGCCCTGCCTGAGAGCCTCCGCCATGGCGGGGTGAATGGCATCACACCATTGAAGTGATTCGCTGATGACGAGCGGTGGGCCGCGAGCGCACCCGCGGCGGACTCCCGGCAGCGATTCACCCACAGTGGGTGACGGGCACGGTACGTGGCCGTCCCGGGCGGATGGCGTTTTAGGACGCCGGGTCTTGTCGTGCGATGATGGGTTATGGGGTTCGTCGGGGGGACGGAGTCCGTTGCCGGGCGTGACGTGCGTCCTGGAGCGGGCGGTGTCGTTGCGCGCCTGGGGCTGTTCGAGCGGCTCGGGGCCTCGGCGCGGGTGACGGTGGTCTCGGGGCCGGCCGGGAGCGGGAAAACCGTGCTGCTGCGGTCGTGGATCGGTGCGGCGGGCCTGGCGGGCCGCACCGCGTGGGTGACGATCGGGCGGCATGAACAAGATCCGCAGCGGTTCTGGCTGTCGGTGCTGAGTGCGCTGCGGCGGACTTCGGCCGGGTCGGGCCTGGTGCGGGACCTGACGCCTGCGCCGGACCTGGACTGTTGGGCGATTACCGAGCTGCTGCTGAAGGACCTAGCCTCGCTGCAGGACCGGATCTGGCTGGTGATCGACGACGTGCACGAGCTCAGCCCGGCTGAGGCGCTGCGCCAGCTGGAGCTGCTGCTGCTGCGTGCCCCACGGGATCTGCGGTTCGTGCTCGCGACCCGGCAGGACGTGCAGTTGGGGCTGCACCGGCTGCGGCTGGAAGGCGAGCTGACCGAGATACGAGCTGATGATCTGCGGTTCAGTCCGGGCGAGGCCCGGGACATGTTCCAGGCGGCCGGGGTGCGGCTGTCCGACCCGGCGCTCGCCCTGTCGCATGAGCGGACCGAGGGGTGGGCGGCGGGGCTGCGGTTGGCTGCACTGTCGCTGGCAGGGCATGACGATCCGGAGCGGTTCGCGGCCGAGTTCTCCGGCACCGAGCGGACGGTGGCGGAGTACCTGCTGGCCGAAGTGCTGGACCGCCAGCCCGCAGACGTCCGGCTGATGCTGCTGCGGACCTCGGTGCTCGAGCGGGTGTCCGGCCCGCTCGCCTATGCCGTAACCGGGCGTCCGGACGGCGAACGGATCTTGCAGCAGATGGAGGAGGCCAACGCGTTCGTGGTGTCGCTGGACGCGGCGCGGTCCTGGTTCCGCTACCACCACCTGTTCGCCGACTTGCTTCAGCTGGAGCTGCGGCGCACCGCCCCGGAAGAGGTCACCGGGCTGCACCGGGCGGCCGCGGAATGGTTCGCGGAGCACGGGTCCCCGGTGGAGGCCATCGGGCACGCCCAGGCGGCGCAGGACTGGGGCATGGCCGTCCGCCTGCTCGCCGACCACTGGCCAGGGCTGCAGCTCAGCGGGCAGGCCGCGACCGTGCACGCGATCCTGGCCGCGTTTCCGTCCGGGGCCGCCGCGGCCGATGCCGAGCTGGCGATGCTCGCCGCGGCTGACGAGCTGGCGCAGGGATCGCTGGACGCGGCGGAGCAGCATCTCAGGTCGGCGGCGCGGGGAGCGGCGTCGGTGCCGGCCAGCCGGCGCTGGCAGGCGCAGCTGCTGCTCAGCGTTGTCCGGCTGCTGCTGGCCCGCCAGCGCGCTGACCTGCCGGCCGCGGCTGAGGAGGCCCGGCGGCTACAGGCGGCCGCGAAGGACGGGCAGCACGGCCTGGATGAAGAGCTGCGAGCGCTGGCGCTGGTCAGCCTGGGCACCACCGAGTACTGGGCGGCCCGGTTCGAGGAGGCAGTGCGGCACCTGGAGGAGGGCGTGGCATTGGCGCGAAAGCTCGGGCGGCCCTACCTCGAGTTCACCGGCCTCGCGTACCAGGCGCCGGGCGTGCTTGACCGGTCGTTCGCGCTGTCGGCCGAGCGGAGCAGGCAGGCGATCGAGCTGGCGCGGCGGCACGGCTGGGCTGACGAGCCGGCCGCCGGCGTCGCCTACATGACACTCGCGTACGTGCTGGCCTGGCAGGGGCGGCTGGAGGAGGCAGAACCCTGGATCCAGCGCGGCGAGCGCACCGTCA
>Ga0187815_10000491_pt1 | contig 19127 bp, 19 predicted proteins | sample NC_S_5_FD_132962 | JGI IMG/M metagenome (GOLD analysis project Ga0187815, IMG submission 132962) | Wetland sediment microbial communities from Neuse River Estuary, North Carolina, USA - ASW-S_5 | ecosystem: Environmental > Aquatic > Freshwater > Wetlands > Sediment | place: USA: North Carolina...
ACCGCGCCGTATCTGGGAACTGAGGGACGGAGGATTGCGAGGCTTCGCTTTGCTTTGCCCTCGCTCTGCTCTGCTTTGCTGTGGCTGTTTGGACTGCTGCGCGCTGGGAGCGCGCTGCTGTTCGGGGGCCCCTCGGAGGCGGTGAGGCGTGGACGACAAGGCCGCGCAGCGGGCATCGCCAAGGAAGGCGATGCCTTTTCGACCGGACAGGAGTCCGGCCGAAAAGCCCGGCCGCGCCTCACGGACTCGGAGGGCAGGAAGCCCGGAGAGCGCCACCGCGGGGTGCTCTTTCTCTTTGGCTACTTTCTCTTTGAGCACGCAAAGAGAAAGTAGCTCGGGCGCCGGCAGGCGCGCGAAACCGCTTTGTCGCTGGCGGCAGGCTCACGGAACCGCTTTGTAGTCTGCGACAACACACTGGCGTTTCCACGTTGCATCGCGTGGCTACGCAACCGCGCCATCCCCATTTGCTAGCATTCCCCGAATGCCCCCCGCCCCCCTCGACATCCTCCACAGCGTCTTCGGCTACCCAGGTTTCCGCGACCAGCAACAGGCCATCGTCGAGCACGTGGCTGAGGGTGGCGACGCGCTGGTGCTGATGCCTACCGGCGGGGGCAAGTCGCTGTGCTACCAGATTCCTGCGCTGCTCCGGCAGGGCACCGGCATCGTGGTGTCGCCGCTGATTGCGCTGATGCAGGACCAGGTGGACGCGCTGCGTGCCGCCGGCGTGGCGGCGGCTTATCTCAACTCTAGCCTCGGCGCGCAGGCGCAGCGCGAGGTGGAGCGGCAGCTGCAGGCGGGCGAGCTGGACCTGCTCTACGTGGCGCCGGAGCGCCTGCTCACCGGGCGTTTTCTCGGCCTGCTGGAACAGGCCGAGGTGGCGCTGTTCGCGATCGACGAGGCGCACTGCGTCTCGCAGTGGGGGCACGATTTCCGTCCCGAATATCGCGAACTCACCGTGCTGCACGAGCGTTTCCCGCAGGTGCCGCGCATCGCGCTCACCGCCACCGCCGACCCGCGCACGCGCGAGGAGATCGTGGAGCGGCTGGCGCTTGCGGATGCGCGCCAGTTCGTCTCCAGCTTCGATCGGCCCAACATCCGCTATCGCGTGATGCTGAAGCACAACCCGCGCACGCAGCTGATGCAGTTCCTCGACGGCCATCGCGGCGAGGCCGGCATCGTGTACGCGCTCAGCCGCAAGAAAGTGGACGACACCGCCGCGTGGCTGGCCGAGGCGGGCATCGAGGCCCTGCCTTACCACGCCGGCCTCGATGCCGCCACGCGCGCGAAGAACCAGCAGCGCTTCCTGCGCGAGGACGGCGTGGTGATGGTGGCCACCGTCGCGTTCGGCATGGGCATCGACAAGCCTGACGTGCGCTTCGTGGCGCACCTGGACTTGCCGCGCAGCATGGAGGGCTATTACCAGGAGACCGGCCGCGGCGGTCGCGATGGCCTGCCGGCCGAGGCGTGGATGATCTACGGCCTCGCCGACGTGGTGACGATGAGCCAGATGATCGCGCAGTCCGAGTCGGCGGATGAGCGCAAGCGTATCGAGCGGCAAAAGCTGGCGTCGCTGCTGGCCTACGCCGAGGCTACGCGCTGCCGCCGTGAGCTGCTGCTGGGCGCGTTCGGCGAGGACTTCCACGGCCCCTGCGGCCGTTGCGACAACTGCGTGGAGCCGCCGAAGACCTGGGACGCCACCGTGCCCGCGCAGAAGGCATTGTCGGCGGTGTACCGCAGCGGCCAGCGGTTTGGCGCCGGCCATGTGATCGACATCCTGCGCGGCGTGGACAACGAGCGTGTGGGCCAGCTCGGCCACGACCGGCTCAGCACCTTCGGCATCGGCGCCGACATCGACGAGAAGGGCTGGCGCTCGGTGTTCCGCCAGCTGCTCGCCGCAGGTCTGCTCGCCACCGACGCGGAAGGCTACGGCACGCTGCGGCTCACCGCGGCCAGCCGCGAGGTGCTGCTGGGCAAGCAGGATGTGCATCTGCGCGAGGACGCGAAGCCCGTGCGTTCCGTGCGCCGTCGCCGCGACAGCCAGGTGGTTACGGGCGCCAACCTCGGCATCGAAGCTTACGAACAGACGCTGTGGGATGCATTGCGCGCCCTGCGCACGCAGCTCGCGCGCCAGCAGGGCGTGCCGCCTTACGTGGTGTTCCACGACGCCACCCTGCTGGCGATGCTGCGCGCGATGCCGGCGAACGAGGCCGAGCTGGCCCAGGTCAGCGGCGTAGGCGAAGCGAAGCTCAAGCGCTACGGGCGTGATTTCCTCGCGGTGATCAACGCGGCCGAGTGAACTCCCGCGGCGGTGCGCTTGTGCCGGTCGCCGGATATCCCTACAAGAGGAGTTGTCGCGCACCCGCCAAGGATCGCCCATGCACGAAGCCCCGCTCATCGCCACCCTCGTCAGCGGCATCGTGCTGGCCTTCGTGTTCGCCGCGCTGGCGCACCGGTTGAAGCTACCCGCGCTGGCCGGTTATCTGCTGGCCGGCGTGGTGGTGGGTCCGTTTACGCCGGGCTACGTGGCGGACGGTCACATCGCGCACGAGCTGGCCGAGGTCGGCGTGGTGCTGCTGATGTTCGGGGTGGGCTTGCACTTCTCGTTGAAGGACCTGCTTTCGGTGAAGTCCATCGCGATCCCCGGCGCGCTGGGGCAGATGGCGGTGGCCACCGTGCTGGGTCTGCTGCTGGGCTGGGCGCTGGGCTGGCCATTCGCGCAGAGTTTCGTGTTCGGCCTGGCATTGTCGGTGGCCAGCACCGTGGTGCTGCTGCGTGCGATGGAGGAACGCCGGCTGATGGAAACCGGGCGAGGCCGCATCGCGGTGGGCTGGCTGATCGTCGAGGACCTGGCGATGGTGCTGGCGCTGGTGCTGCTCCCCGCGGTGGGCGGTGCGCTGGCCGCGGGGCAGGGCGTTTCGCTCGGTGCGCTGGCCGGCACCGCGGGCCTGGCGATCGGCAAGGTGGCGCTGTTCGTGGCGCTGATGCTGGTGGTCGGAAAGCGGCTGATCCCCTGGATCCTCGCGCGCGTGGCGGTCAGCGGTTCGCGCGAGCTGTTCCGCCTCGCCGTGCTGGCGATCGCGCTGGGCGTGGCATTCGGCGTGGCCGGGGTATTCGGCGTGTCGTTCGAGCTGGGCGCGTTCTTCGCCGGCATGATGATGGGCGAGTCGAAACTGGCCCACGATGCCGCCGAGGAAACGCTGCCGCTGCGCGATGCATTTGCGGTGCTGTTCTTCGTTTCCATCGGCATGCTGTTCAACTACCGCGTGGTGTTCACCGAGCCGCTGGTGGTGCTGGCGGCGCTGGCGATCATCATGCTGGGCAAGTCGCTGGCGGCGCTGGGCATCGTGCTGGCGTCGCGGCGGCCGTTGCGCACCGCGCTCACCATCGCGGTGAGCCTGGCGCAGATCGGCGAATTCTCCTTCATCCTGATCGGTGTGGGCGTAGCCCAGCAGATGGTGTCGAAGGAGGCGCAGGACGTGCTGCTGGCCGCGGCGATCGTGTCGATCCTGCTCAACCCGCTGCTGTTCAAGCTGTTCGACCGCGCCAAGCCGTGGCTGGACGCACGCGAAGCGGCGCAGTCTGCGGCGAATGCCGCGGGACCTTCCGACGAGCAGACGCCGGAGCAGGCCGACGACCTGGCCGGACACGTGGTGGTGGTGGGCTACGGTCGGGTAGGGCGTCTGCTGTGCGACGAGCTGTTGCGCCAGGGCAGCACCCTGCTGGTGATGGAGATGGAAGCCGAACGAATCGACGAGTTGCGTGTGCAGGGCATCCGCACGGTGTCCGGCCATGCCGCGCGCGACGAGGCGCTGGCCGCCGCCAACCTCGGCACCGCAAGGGCGCTACTGGTGACCGCGCCGGATGCGTTCGAGGCCGGCGAGATCGTGCGCGTGGCGCGCCGGCGCAATCCGCGCCTGCCGATCTACACCCGTGCCGGCTCCGGTGCCGCAGCCGCACATCTGCACGAGCAGGGCGCGAATCTTGTGGTGTCGGGCGAGCATGAGATGGCGCGCGGCATGCTCGATCGCCTGGCTGCGGATGGAGCCGAAGCGGTGCCGGCAACAGCCGCCTGAGCGCGATTCAGCCGGCCAGCAGCCAGACTTCGTCGTTGATGCAGGCCTGCGCCAGCCGCGCCGGCGGTCCTGCCAGGTAACGCCAATCCTCCAACGTCGCCGGCAGACGGGCGCGCGGGCAGCTCGAGTGCAGGTAGGCCAGCGCCGCAGTCGCATCGTCATGCCGCGCCAGTTCGCAGTCCTCCAGCAGGCTGCGCCAGCGTCGTCCATGCCGCACGATGCGAAACAGGCCGAATTTCGAGGGGGTGACGTACTGCGCCGGCATGACCGCGGTCCTCGTAGGGAGGTGTGCAGTCTGGTCCGCGTGCGTGGCTCGCCGATGATCCGCGGGTGGCGGCGCGATGACAGGGGCGAGCGCCGTGAAATCCCCTTCACGGGCCGGCTGAGTTCCAAATTGGCGCATTCTTTGCATCCAGCTTGGCTAGGGGCGACTGCCTGCGTGCGCCGAAGCGGAAGCGGTCCGCCCGGTTTTGAAGGAAGCGAGCTCCAGAGCGCAGATTGAGCCGTTCGAAGGGAGAGGCCGGCCGCGTGAGGAAGCTTGGTCGTTATGCCGTTGAACGGCCTTCATTGCCGTGGCAGGGCGGGTTTGCTGCGGTGCGTTATCCGATGCCCTGTTCAAGGACTGGCAAGGTCCGCAATCCGGCTCTATGCTTTCCGAAGTACAGATGTCTGACAGCCGGTTTGCGCAATTTTTACAGTGGGGCGGTGTGATCTGAGTCTTTGGCTTGGGGTCAGGGATTGAATCTAGGGGGCGCCATGCGCGTTGGATCATGGGTGGGGACCATGCTGCGGCAGGCCTTGGTGGCTGTTGTCTATCTGGCCGCGTTGTTCCTGTTCCGCGCAGTTTCCATCCAGCACTGGTTTATCCTGACCGGCTTTCACCTTGCGGCATTGATGCTCGTGCCGTACCGCTACTGGCCGGCGCTCTTCGTCAGTGATGCGACTCGCCTGGCTTACGTCGGCTACACCTGTGTCGATCAGTACGGTCTCCTCTGGGCCGCGGTCAACACCATTCCATCGCTCGCCTATGAGGCCCCCGTGGTGTGGTGGTTCCGGGAGCGCTGGCGGCTGTTCCCGACCCGGGGAACGGTCAACATGCCGATCTTCGTGCTGTGCGCGTTGATCGTCGCCATCATTTCGACGGCTGAGACTCTCGGGCAGCTGCAGATCACGCCGCTTCCGGCCGGCTATGTCATCCACTACAGCGCGGCGACGGCACGCATGGTGCTGGGCAATTTCATGGGTGTGCTCACGGTGGCGCCGGTCACCCTGGTGGTCTACCAGAGTTTCGTGGCCGCGGATCTTCGGTGGCGGCGCTGGTTCCGGACGCTACTGGAAAGCCGCTTCCTGGCGGAGGGCGCGTTGGGAGTATTCCCGCTCGTCGCATTCCTGGTCTGGCTGGGCATGCACAATCCCCAGACTCGCGCAGTGGCACAGATGGCCATGTTCCTGCCGGTCATCTTCATGGCCTTCCGCTACGGCTGGCAAGGAGCGGCGGTGGCCGGCACCTTGTCCAGCCTGGGTATCGTGACGCTGATGCCCGCCACCGACGACCCCGTCACCATGCAGGCCGAGACTCTGGTGGCCATGGCCGTCTCGACCATGCTGCTGGTGGGCGCACGCATGGCTGCCCTGACTCGGCGGGTCGAGCAGGGACGCTTCGACTCACGCATGGCGATGGCCCTGGCGCATCGCAACGTGGCCTTGGGCGAGGCCCAGTTGCGGATCACGGCGCAGGCCCTGGACCAACTGCGCAACCTGACCCAGGGCGCCTTCAAGCTAATGCAACGGGAGGAACAGCGCCAGTTGCAGCCCGCGATGAACGACACGGGCTATCGCCGGCATGTCGAGGACGCCCAGGAGCAGTTCTTCCTGCTGACCGACAGTCTGAATCCTTCCATGCTGCGCGAGAGCGGCCTTCCCGGGGCGCTGGCCCATGGATCCTTGGCCCGGACCCTCCACGAGGCCGGCATCAAGTACTGGTGCGACCTGCGTGGGCCGGTGAACGCCTTGCCGCAGAGCATGAGCCTGGCCGTTTACCGCGTGGTATGCGAGGCCATCTCGGAGTCATGCCTGGCGCATGAGCCTTCGAGCATCCTGGTGAAAGTACGTTGCAGCACCTGCAGCCGGGCGTGGGCGGTGGTGATGATCGACGTCCGTTGGGATCTGGAGCGTTCACCGCACGTGGACTGGATGACCCTGCGGCAACGTCTGCGCATCACCGCCACAGGCCTGGGGCGCAAGGCCATCGAAGATCGTGCCGCCACCTTCGATGGCCGGGTGCGCGAACACGCCATCCGCGACGGTGCGCGCCTGGTGGTTTCGTTCCAGGAACCGAGCCACCCCTGCGCTTGACGCAGGGGTGGCTGCAAGCGTCACTGAATGCCCTTCATGTTGCAGTCGATCGGATCGCTGCAGGTGGTTGCGGCGTTGAGTTGCAGGGTGCCATCGCTCAGTGGCGTGGCCGTCACCGTCGTGGTGCCGTCGTTGTAGACCGTTGAGGCGGTGCCGACAGGGGTGGCGGTGATGGTCGCGCTGGCCGGCTGGCTGGGCGTAACGACCTGCTGGGCGAAGCGGCCGATCGGCAGCGTGATGAACTGACCGCCCGCGGTACCGACGCTGCCGAGCACATTGCCATTCATATCGTTGACCTGGATGTATTCGATGCCGCCCAGGACAAACACGTACACGTGAAAGTTCGGATTGGTGCTGACGTCACTTGCATTCGGCCATGCCTGGCCAAGACCAGTGGCCGGCGTAGCTGCCATGGCGGTTGCGGAGGCGACAGCGATCGACGCTGCGAGAATTGCACGAGTCAACATGCGCATGATGATCCCCTTGGTTGATTGAGGGCGGTTTCGCCCGGCTCGGAGCGTATCACCCCCCCCGAAGAGCAAATGCAAGACGGATCAAACATCCATCTAGGGGACAGTGCCGTCACCGGGCCTCCTTGATTGCCGTTCCGAGGTGGCATTCGCCGTGACCGTTGCCCGCAGGACCAGGATCCGGCCAGATCCGGCGCACGGCAACGGTACGGCGAACGATGCAGCCATGTCGCACGGGCGTTGACCGTATTTGACCAGCGTCATTGCATGCCGCTGGGTTTGCCATCCGGCACGCCGCCTAAGCCATGCATGAAAAAAAGGGCAACGGCCATGCGGCTGCTGCCCTTTTGGTGCTTTGCGTCTATTCGATGGTGGCCGGGGACGGAATCGAACCGCCGACACGGGGATTTTCAATCCCCTGCTCTACCAACTGAGCTACCCGGCCAGGAGTCTTGCCAGCAGGGCGAGCGTTGCGCTCGTCGGCGTGGCGTGAAGCCGTGCATTAGACCCAATGCACGACGTGCCGTCAAGACTCCTGGCTGGGCGGAGCGAAGCCGGCGACTTGGTCGACCTCGCCGCCGAACAGGTATTTCTCCATCTGCCCGGCGAGGTACTGGCGCGCTTTCGGATCGAGCGGATTGAGCCGGTTCTCGTTGATCAGCATGGTCTGGTGAGCCAGCCACTGCTGCCACGCCTGCTTGGATATCTCGGCGTAGATGCGCTGACCCAGCGGGCCTGGCCAGGGGGCGAAGTCGAGGCCTTCGGCGTCGATGCCGAGCTTGGCGCAGTGAACAGTACGGCTCATGCAATGGATCCTTCGAGTTGCTCCAACAATTTCCGCACGGGTGCGGGCAGGCCGAGCGCGGCAAGCTCGCCGGCATCGCACCAGCGCAGGTTGGGATTATCGGCGACGCCGGGCGGCGCTGTCGCGCCGTCGAACAGCAGGGGCTCGATGCGCAGTTTGTAGTGGCTGAATACGTGGGTGAAAGGCGTCAGCGATTCTGCGTCGTCGATGCGCGCGTGTTGCCGGGCGCGACGCCATGCCGCATCGTGGTCGTCGGCTTCGGGCAGGCTCCACAGGCCGGACCATACGCCTTGCGGGCCACGCCGTTCCAGCAGCACGCGGCCGCGCGCATCGCGCAGGATCAGCATCACGGTCTGGCGTACCGGGATCGTCTTCGCGGGCTTCGGGCTGGGCAACGCGGCGGTGAGACCGTCGCGCCGCGCAATGCAGCTTTCGGCCAGTGGGCAGGCCTCGCAACGCGGCCGGCTGCGCGTACATACAGTGGCGCCCAGGTCCATGATCGCCTGGGTATAGTCGGCCGCTCGCACGGTTGGCATGTGTGCGTCGGCGTGTTGCCAGAGCTGCTTCTCCACCGCGCCTTCGCCGGGATGGCCATGGATGCCGTGGTAGCGCGACAGCACGCGCTTTACGTTACCGTCGAGGATGGGAAAGCGCAGGCCGTGCGCCTGGGCGAGGATGGCTCCCGTGGTGGAGCGGCCGATGCCGGGCAGGGCGGCGAGCGCGTCGAAGTCGCGCGGCAGCTCGCCACCGTGGCGCTCCACGCAGAGCTGCGCAGCCTGGTGCAGGAAGCGCGCGCGGCGGTAGTAGCCCAGGCCCGACCACAGCGCCAGCACCTGGTCCTCCGGTGCGGCGGCGAGCGCGCGCAGATTGGGCAGTGCGGCGACGAAGCGTTCGAAGTAGCCGACCACGGTGGTGACCTGGGTCTGCTGCAGCATGATTTCCGACAGCCACACGCGATAGGCGTCGCGTGGGTGTTGCCAGGGCAGATCGTGACGGCCGTGGCGATCGAACCAGGCCAGCAGGGCGGCGGCAAACGGCTTCACTTTTTTGATTTGCCGGCGGAGTTCGGCTTGGCTGGCGTGGCGGCAGGCTTCGCCGTCGTGCCGGCTGCGGCGGGTACGTCGGCGCCGGCCTGCACGCTCAGGCCTTCGGCACTGAGGCTGCCGATCTGCAACTTCGTCATCTGCAGAGTGCCGCTGCCGGGCGGCATGCTGGGCTGCGGTCCGCTTTGCTGGCCGGCAGGCGAGCTGAGCGTATTCCACCAGTGCACCAGTGCCAGTGGCGGCAGGCGCAGGTCGGCGTGGTTGTCCGGGCCGTCCAATTTCAGGTGCAGCAGCAGCGGGTCGGTCTGGTTTGCGGGGGTGAGCGTCAGCGCGATGTCGTAGCTGCCGGCATCGGCCTGGTCGAGCTTGCCGCCGAGCTGCGCGGCCGCGTTCGCTGCACCGTGCCAATAGGCGTTGCCGCGCAACGCGAGCGTGATGCCGCTGCCTTGCGACAGGTGCAACTGGATGTCGTCCAATTGCAGCGTGTCGCCCTGCATGTGCGGGGTGGCGGTGAGCCGCAGTTGCAACGGTGCACCCGCCGCCGTGGTGGCCGACATGCTGAGCGGAAACGCCTGGTTGGGGGCGAGCGTGCCGGCGGTGAGCGCCACGTTGTTGAGCAGCAGCTGGTCGCCGCGTACCACGCTGCCGTGTTCGATGCTGATGCCGGCATCGATGCGCGGGATGACGGGGGCCGCATTTTCCGGCTGTGGCGGCAGGGTAGCGAGCCACTCCTGCAGCGCGTCCAGGTCGACCCGTGGGGCATCGACCTGCATCTGCGCAATCGCGGTGGAGCCGCCGAGCAAGGTGCGCCAAGGCAGCACCAGCTGGCCGCGCGAGGCGAGCAGGATGGGGCTGTCCTTCCCTTCGGCGTTGAGCGTGATGCCGCGCAGGTCCAGCGCCGGGCGCGGGAACAGGGTGGGGCTGGCGGGACTGGCCAGGTTCAACTCGAGGCCGGCCTGGTGCGCCTGGCCCTGCAGCATGGCGGTGAAGCGGTCGGGCTGCAGCAACAGGTAGACGACGATGACCATGGCGAGCAGCGCGGCGAGCGCCAGTGCGGCCGCGCCGAACAGCAGTCGTTGCAGTCTGCGCGTCACGTCAGCTCCGCAGGCGCTCAGTCATGGCCGCCCGCCGTGGCCGGCAACAGGCCGTCGACGAAGGCCGCGGCGTCGAACGCGCGCAGGTCGGTGGCGGTTTCGCCAAGGCCCACGAAGCGAATCGGCAGGCCGAACTCGCGCGCCAGCGCGAACACCACGCCGCCTTTGGCAGTGCCGTCGAGCTTGGTGACCACCAGGCCGGTGACGCCCACGATCTGGCGGAACTGGCGCACCTGGTTCACCGCGTTCTGGCCGGTCGTGCCGTCGATCACCATCAGCACTTCGTGCGGCGCCTCGGGGTCGAGTTTCTTCAGCACGCGGGCGATCTTGCCCAGCTCGTCCATCAGGCCGCCCTGAGTGTGCAGGCGCCCGGCGGTGTCGGCCACCAATACGTCGGCGCCGCGCGAGCGCGCGGCCTGCAGCGCGTCGAAGATCACGCTGGCGGCGTCGGCGTCCTGGCCTTGCGAGATCACCGGCACGGCGTTGCGCTCGCCCCAGGTCTTGAGCTGCTCGACGGCAGCAGCGCGGAAGGTGTCGCCGGCGGCCAGCAGCACGCTGCGACCCTCGTCGCGCCACCTGCGTGCGAGTTTGCCGATGGTGGTGGTCTTGCCAGCACCGTTGATGCCCACGGTTAGCACCACGAAAGGCTTGCGGCCGGCGATGTCCAGCGGCTGCTCCACCGGTTTCAGCAGGGCGACCAGTGCCTCGCGTAGTGCGCTGCGCAGTGCCGCGGCATCGGTGAACTCGCGCTTGTGCATGCGCTTGCGCAGGTCTTCCACCAGCGCGGTGCTGGCTTCCACGCCCACGTCGGCGGTGATCAAGGTGGTTTCCAACTCGTCGAGCAGATCGTCGTCGAGCTTGGGATTGCGCTGGAACAGCGCGCCCAGGCCGCGGCCCAGCGTGCTGCCGGCCAGGCGTTCGCGCCAGCTGCGCTTGCCCGGGGCCATCTCGGCCGACTCGGCAACGGGCGCGGGAGCTTCGACGGGCTGCTCGACGACGGGCTGCTCGACCGGCACGGCGACGGGCGTGGCCGCCTCATGCGGCGCGTCCGCGACCGGCGCGGGCTGGGCATCGGCGGGCTTCTTCTTCCAGAACTTGAGCATTGCGCGGGCGATTCAAAGACAATGGGCGGCATGCTAACACCCTCACCCATACCGGCCGCTGAGCCCAGGCTGGCCACGTGAGCGGCCGCCCCGGACGCATCCGCATCATCGGCGGCAGCCTGCGCAATTCGCGGCTGGAGGTGCCCGAGCAGCCCGGCCTGCGGCCCACGCCGGAGCGGGTGCGCGAGACCCTGTTCAACTGGCTGGCGCCGATGATCGAAGGCGCGCGTGTGCTGGATCTGTGCGCGGGCACGGGCGCGCTGGGCATCGAGGCGCTTTCGCGCGGTGCGGCCGGAGCGTGCTTCGTCGAGCCCGACGCGCGGGCGGCACGGGCGTTGCGCGACAACCTGGCCCGGCTCAAGGCGGCGGGCGGCGAGGTGGCGGCGCTCGACGCGCAGGGGTTCCTGCGCGGCACGGCGCGGCCGTTCGACCTGGTCTTTCTCGACCCGCCGTTCGCGCTGGACCTGTGGGGTAGCTTGGCGCAGAAATTAGAGCAGGGCGGCTGGCTGGCCGCACGGGCGTGGATCTACGTGGAGTCGCCGCGCGGGGTGGCGCCGGCGGTGCCGGCGCACTGGTCGTTGCATCGCGAGGGACAGGCCGGCGAGGTGCGCTTCGCGCTCTACCGGCGCGCGCTTCCGTTAAGCTAGGGCATGTATCCGCTGCCGTTCCGCACTTCGTGAACAAACCTTCCGGCAATCCCCGCCTGGCCGTGTACCCGGGCACCTTCGATCCGATCACCAACGGCCATGCGGACCTGGTGGCGCGCGCCGCGCCGCTGTTCGAGCGCGTGGTGGTGGCGGTGGCCGAAAGCTCCAGCAAGGGGCCGGGCTTCAGCCTCAACGAGCGCATCGCGCTGGCGCGTCTCGCGCTGGCGGACCTGCGCAACGTCGAAGTGCGCGGCTTCGACAGCCTGCTGGCCGACTTCGTGGCCCAGATCGGGGCGGGCGTGATCATCCGCGGCCTGCGCGCGGTGTCGGATTTCGAGTACGAATTCCAGCTGGCCAGCATGAACCGGCATCTGATTCCGCAGGCGGAGACGCTGTTTCTCACGCCGGCGGAGCAATACAGTTTCATTTCCTCTTCGTTGGTGCGCGAGATCGGCCGTCTAGGCGGCGATATCTCCGGCTTCGTGCATCCGGCTGTGCAACAGGCCATGCGTCAGCGCTGGCACAAGGGCCGCAGCGGCGGCCTCCCCAAGCAACCTGAAAAAGAAGGTGACCATCATGCGTAAGTTCGTTCTCATCGCCGCCATCGCGCTGACCGCCGGCCTCGTCCTGGGCGGCTGCTCGCAGGGCTCGGACCAGGATCAGCAGGCCGCGCAGCAGGTCAAGGCGATCACCAGGCCCACCAGCATCACCGATGCCAAGGGCTGGAACGCCTACCTCGGCCAGCTGGTGCAGAAGAACCTGCAGGGCATGGCCGCCCAGCAGCCGTATGCCTACCTGGTGACCCCGGGTCAGACCGACGACGACAAGGCGCAGAACGACCGCCAGCTGCAGAACGTGCAGGACGCGGTGGCCCGCGGCGTGCTGCCGGGCAACCTGATGGCCTTCGCCGGCCCAGTCTCGGCGACCACCGCCGACCTGGTCGTGGCCGCGTTCAAGGACGCCAAGCCCGGTACCTTCAAGGGCGTGATCGTCGTGTTCATCGGCGACAAGGCCGACCAGCAGCGCGTTGCCGACGTGATCAACCCCACCGGCGCCACCTTCCGCTTCGTGCAGATGTAAGAACAGGAGTGGGTCGTGAGGAGTGAGAAGCGAGAGTGGGCCGCGGCGCGGCGAGCTCTTGCCCCTCTCACTCCTCACCACTCTTCGCCCGCTTCCGGCTTGTTCCCATGTCTTTGAAGATCCTCGACACCTGCGTCAACTGCGACGTCTGCGAACCGGTCTGCCCGAACAAGGCGATCTCGCTGGGTGAGGAGTACTACGTGATCGACCCGGCGCTGTGCACTGAGTGCGTGGGCCACCACGACCAGCCGCAGTGCGTGGAGGTGTGCCCGGTCGAATGCATCATCGTCGACCCCGACTGCACCGAGTCGCGCGAAGCGCTCGAACTCAAGTACCGCCACTTGATGAGCAAGGAATCCGCCGCATGAAGTTCTCCCTGCGCGGCCGCGTGCTGCTGCTGAGCCTGCTGCTGGCAGGCGGCGCGGCCTTCGCCGCCGACGGCGTACCCGGGGCCGTGCCGGCCGCCGCGACGGCCGCGCAGCCGGCGCAGCGCCCGGGCCACGCCGGCATCGCCAGCGCGAACTTCCTCGCCACCGACGCCGGTTTCGAGGTGCTGGCCAAGGGGGGCAACGCATTCGACGCGGCCGTGGCGGTGGCTTCGACGCTGTCGGTGGTGGAGCCGGAGAGCTCGGGCATCGGCGGCGGCTTCATGGCCACCCTGCACATCGCCAAGGGCAACCGCAACGTGTTCATCGATGCGCGCGAAACGGCACCGATGGCGGTGGACCCGAAGGATTACCTCAACTCCGACGGCACGCCGAACCGCGACACGGCGCTGAAGGGCCCGCTCTCCGCCGGCATTCCCGGCGAGCCGGCCGGCCTGGTGCTGCTGGCGAAGCGCTACGGCAGGCTGCCGCTCAGCGAGTCGCTGGCGCCGGCGATCCGCATCGCCCGCGACGGCTTCAAGCCCGATCCGCGCCTGCTGGCCTCGATCAAGGACGAGCAGAAGAACCTCGAACGCTGGCCCGCCTCCGCGGCCAAGTTCCTGCCCGGCGGCAAGCCGCCGGTGGCGGGCGGGACCTGGCGCGACCCGGATCAGGCGCGTACCTGGGAGCTGATCGCCGCGAAGGGCGACGCCGGCTTCTACCACGGCGAAGTGGCGCAGAAGCTGGTGGACGCGGTGCGCGCCGCCGGCGGCAACTGGACGCTGCAGGACCTGGCGAACTACCGCGCCAAGGAACGCGCGCCGATCGTCATCGACTACCGGGGCTACAAGATCGTCACTGCGCCGCCGCCGTCCTCCGGCGGCGTGGCGATCGCCGAGATCCTCAACATCCTGCGCGGCTACGACCTCGCGAAGATGGACCGGGCGCACCGCGTGCACTACGTCGTCGAGGCGATGCGCCGCGCGTTCCGCGACCACAACGACTACCTCGGCGATCCCGATTTCGTGAAGATGCCGCTGGACATGCTGCTGTCGCCGTACTACGCCGACGGCCTGCGCCAGAGCATCCTGCCCGACCAAGCCACGCCATCGTCCATGTTGCCGCACGGGCCGTCGCACGATCCGGGCATGCACACCACGCATTTCTCGATCATCGACAAGGACGGCAACATGGTGGGGATCACCTCCACCGTGAACTACATCCTCGGCTCCACCTTCGTCGCCAAGGGCACCGGCGTGCTGCTCAACGACGAGATGGACGACTTTGCGCTGGTGCCGAACAAGCCCAACGTCTACGGCCTGCTCGGCAGCAAGGCAAATGCGCCGGCAGGCGGCAAGCGCATGCTGTCCTCGATGTCGCCCAGCATCGTGATCGGCAAGGACCGCAGCGCGGTGATCGGCTCGCCCGGCGGTTCCACCATCATCACCCAGGTGCTGGAAGGCATCCTGCACTTCATCGATGGCCAGAGCGCGCAGCAGATCGTGGCGGACAAGCGCTACCACCACCAGTTCCTGCCCGACGTGGTCGACGTGGAGGACGGCGTGTTCGACCCGGCCACCACCGCCGAATTGCAGAAGATGGGCTACACGCTGAAGCCGCGCGAAGCCTGGGGCTTCATGAACGTGGTCACCTGGGACCACCGCGACAACAAGCTCGACGCCGCCAGCGATCCGCGCCGGCCGTCCGGGCTGGGCAAGGTGGAGTAGTGCTGCAAGGCATCAGCCATGCGACCTTCGTGGTCGGCGACCTTGAGCGCATGGCCCGGTTCCTGTGCGAGGGGCTGGGCGCGCGCGAGATCTACGACAGCCGCGCCACCGGCGACTTTTCCCTGTCCCGCGAGAAGTTCTTCGAGCTGGGCGGCGTCTGGATCGCGGCGATGCAGGGCGAGCCGCCCGCCACGCGCTCCTACCAGCACCTGGCGTTTGCCGTAAACGAAGCCGACCTGCCGCGCTACGAGGGCAGGCTGCGGGCGCTCGGCGTGGAATTCCGCGCCCCGCGGCCGCGCATCGCCGGCGAGGGCGCATCCTTGTACTTCTACGATTTCGACAACCACTTGTTCGAGTTGCACGCGGGTACGTTGGAGCAACGCCTGGCCAGCTACGGCTCGGGCGCCGGCCGCATGCGGCTGGCGGAGGCGTGACGGCATGCAACTTTTCTCGCTACTCGGCAACTCCCAGCGGCTCGACGGCGGCGCGATGTTCGGCAATGCGCCGAAGGCGCTGTGGTCGCGCTGGATCGCGCCGGACGAGCAGAACCGCATTCCGCTGGCCTGCCGCTGCCTGCTGGTGAAGGGGCTTGCGGTGAACGGCGTGCCCGGGTGCAACGTGCTGTTCGAGACCGGCATCGGCGCCTTCTTCGAGCCCGCGCTGCGCGAGCGCTACGGCGTGGTGGAGGACCGCCACGTGCTGCTCGACTCGCTGGCGGCGGCGGGGCTGGCGCACGAGGACATCCACGCCGTGGTGCTGTCGCACCTGCACTTCGACCATGCCGGCGGCCTGCTGGCGGCGTGGGAGCAGGGCCAGCCGCAGCGACTGCTGTTCCCCCATGCCACCTACATCGTGGGCGCTGCGCACTGGCAACGCGCGCTGAAGCCGCATCCGCGCGATCGCGCCTCGTTCATCCCCGAACTGCCGCAGCTGCTCATGGACAGTGGGCGGCTGGAGCTGGTCGAGGGCGTGCATTCGAAGGCGCTGGGCGAGGCGGTGCGCTTCAGCTATTCGGACGGCCATACGCCCGGCCTGATGCTGGCCGAGGTGGGTGGCGTGGTGTTCTGTGCCGACCTGATTCCCGGCCGCGCCTGGGTGCACGTGCCGATCACCATGGGCTACGACCGCTACCCCGAGAAGCTGATCGACGAGAAGCGTGCCTTCCTCGACGACAAGCTGGCGCGCGGCGTGCGATTGTTCTTCACCCACGATCACGCCTGCGCCGCGGCGCGCGTGCAGCGCGACGAGCGTGGCCGCTACGGCTGCGTGGACGAGTTGCCTGAACTGCACGGGAGTCCCGGCTGATGTCCGTCGACCGCATCACTGCCTTGCGTGGCCCGCTGGCCGTTGCAGTCGGTCTGGTGCTGCTGGTGCTGGGCGTCGCGTTGGGGGTGTGGACCGAGCGCAGCCTGGAAGACTACCGGGTGGTGCTGGAGCTGCATGGCGGCGGTGTGGTCGATCTCGGCCACAGCATGGAGCCGCAGGCCGACCTGCAAGGCCGGATGGTGCGCATCAGCGGTACGCCGCGGGTGGTGGAGGCACCCTACGATCCCGATTTCAACCAGCAGGCGGGCACGCCGGTGCTGGTGCGCCAAGTGCAAATGTTCCAGTGGCGCGAATTGCGCCTGGGCGGCAGCGTGACCTATGAGCAGGACTGGGTGGACACGCCGCAGGACTCCAGCCGCTTCGTGCAGCCGGGAGGCCACGCCAACCCTGGGCCGTTCCCGATCGCCGGCAAGCGCTTCGATGCAGGCAGCGTGGAGCTGGGGGGCTACAAGCTGGACGCCGCGCTGGTGCAAGCGCTGCCGGGCAGCGAGCCTGTCGCGCCCGAAGCGAAGACGCTGCCGGCGAACCTCGCCGCCAGTTTTTCACTGCACGACAACGCGCTGGTCACCAGCGCCAGTCCGGGTGACCCGCGTGTCGGCGACCTGCGGGTGAGCTGGAGCGCGGTGCCGCTGCAGGAGGTGACGGTGATCGCGCGAGTCGACGGCAATCGCCTCGTGGCGGTGCCGAACGCGGCCGACGGCAAGGGCTACGAGGTCAACGTGGGCGACAGCTCGCTGTTGGACATGCGTCCCGACATGGCGGCGCGACCGGCGCTGATCTGGTTGCGGCGCGTCGTTGCGGTGCTGCTGGCGACGCTCGGCGCGGGCCTGCTGCTGCGGCGGCGCGACGCGACGCGCGTCGATCCGTTGCCGGCGCTGGGTGGCGGTCTGCTCGTGGTGGGCGCGTTCGACCTCATACCGTGGCTGGGCAGCAGTACCGCCGCCGCCGTCGCCTGGCTCGTCGTCGCGCTGGCCGGCCTGGGTCTGCTGGTGTGGCGGCGGCGCGTACCACACCACTGAATCGCCGATCGCCATCGGCAAAATGTCAGGATCGTGCCCGCAGCGGGCCCGCCGCGGCGGCGATGCTGCGCATCCACTTCCACGGATGCCTTGCCATGCACCTACGTTTGCTCTCCGGCGCCGCCCTGGCGCTGAGCCTGATCTTGCCGGCCGCCCATGCGGCGCAGTCCCCGTACGATGTCGACCGCATCCAGTGGAACGCGCCGCAAAAGCCGTTCCATATCTACGGTGACACCTGGTACGTGGGGCCGCATGGCCTCTCGTCGATCCTGGTGGACACCGGGCAGGGGCTGGCGCTGTTCGACGGCGACCTGCCCGAATCCGCGGTGCAGATCGAGGCGCATATCCGCGAACTTGGCTTCCGGGTGCGCGACGTGAAGTGGATACTCAACTCGCATGCCCATAGCGACCACGCCGGCGGCATCGTTGCGCTGCAGGCGGCCAGCGGCGCACAGGTGCTGGCGAGCGCCGCCGGTGCGCGCGAACTGGAACTCGGCGGCGCCGACCGCAGCGATCCGCAATACGGCCTGGCTCCCGAATACACGCCCTTGAAGAACGTGCGCGTGGTGCGCGACGGCGAGACCCTGCAACTCGGCCACGTCGCCGTCACCGCGCACTACACTCCCGGCCACACGCCAGGCAGCACTTCGTGGACCTGGCAATCCTGCGCCGGCCAGCGCTGCCTGCGCATGGCCTACGCCGACAGCCTCAGCGCGATCAGCGCACGAGCCTACCGTTTCACCGACCACCCCGCCTACGTGGCCGCCTTCCGCAAAAGCATCGCCACCGTGGCCGCGCTGCCCTGCGACATCCTGCTGACCCCGCACCCCGACGCCAGCGGCTTCTGGGAAAAAATGGCGCGCCGCAAATCCCCCAGCGACACAGCCCCGCTGATCGATCCCCAGGCCTGCCGCAACTACGCCGCCGACGCGGCGAAAAACCTGGACGCGAAACTGGCCCAGGAGCGCGCCAACGAGAAGTGATTCGAGCGTCTGCCGGCGATCGATTCCCGGGTTCCGCGACTCGCTCAACGGGCGGATGCGTGCTCCAGCAGCCACAGCCCCGCGAATAGTTTGGGATCGATCGAATATCCCTCGGCCGCGCGGGCGAACAACCAATCGCCCGCCTCGCCCCGCGGCACCTCATGCACCACGATGTCCTCGCTGGCATCGCCGCCGCCCGCGCCCGTCTTCACCAGATCGAACGCGCGCACATAGGCGATCATCTCGGTGCTCATGCCGGCAGAGGACGGTCCCTGGTGCAGGAAGTCCACACGCCCGCAGCGCCAGCCGGTTTCCTCCTCCAGCTCGCGCTGCGCGGCCAGCAGCGTGTCCTCGTCTTCCTGGCCGGTGAGGTCGCCGACCAGGCCGGCCGGCATCTCGATGGTGCGCGACTGGATCGCCACACGGTACTGCTCCACGAACAGCACGCGATCGTCCGGCGTCAGCGCGATCACGATCACCGCGCCACCTGGATTGTTGCGCTCGGCGTACTCCCAGCGCCCGCGCTTGCGCAGGCTCAGCCAGCGCCCCTGGTACAAGGTTTCCTCCGGCGCGCCGGCATCGGGGGGCAGGGGACGGTCGCTTGGGTTCATCGACATCGTGTCGCGGTAATGATCCCGGCATGGTGCCGTGGCGACGGATGGCCCACAAGCACCGCGAAGCTCAGAACGTGCGCTGCACCGAGTAATCCGCCAGCGTGGCCAGCGCATCGCGGTACGGCGAGGCGGGCAGCACGGACAGCGCCTCGTGCGCGGCGGCGGCATGCGCCTGCGCCCGCTCGCGGGTGCGGTCCAGCGCGCCCGAGTCGCGGATTGCGGCGACGATGCGGTCCAGCGAATCCAGCCCGCCGTGCTCGATGGCGTGGCGCAACGAAGCGACCTGTTCCGGCGTGGCCTTCTGCAGCGCGTAGATCAGCGGCAGGGTGGGCTTGCCCTCGGCGAGGTCGTCGCCGATGTTCTTGCCCAGGGTGTCGGCGTCGCTGGTGTAGTCCAGCAGGTCGTCGGCGATCTGGAATGCGT
>Ga0187815_10000492_pt1 | contig 19104 bp, 20 predicted proteins | sample NC_S_5_FD_132962 | JGI IMG/M metagenome (GOLD analysis project Ga0187815, IMG submission 132962) | Wetland sediment microbial communities from Neuse River Estuary, North Carolina, USA - ASW-S_5 | ecosystem: Environmental > Aquatic > Freshwater > Wetlands > Sediment | place: USA: North Carolina...
CGAGTTGGATACGTCGAAGCCGAAGCCATTTGCGGTGCCTCGGCCCGAGCCCGAGGCGGCCCCAGTAGTAGCGCAGGCTGAAAGAGCTGTCAGCAGACCGCGGGAGCCGGAACCAGTCGTATCGTTGCCACCCAGCATGAGCGCCGTGGCCCAGGTAATGGGAGGATTCCAGCAGCATATGGAGAAAATGCTGTCGGAAGCAGCGGCGGTCGCTGTACACGACAAAACCAGGGCGACATTCGAGGAACTACGGAGCAGGCTACGTGAAGAAGTGAGGTTGATGATTGCGGAGACGGTGCGAACGAGCGTCGACGCGGCCGTCGATCGATCCTTCAAGCAGTTGAAAATGGCTACACAAGAAAGCGCGAATGCGCTGCGTGCGGACTGGTCGAAACAGTTGGAAACGGAAGTGCACGAGGCGTGCGAGCAGGTTCAGGCGCGCCAGCGCGAGTTGGAAGAGGCTGCGGAGGCTCTTTCGATCAGCGCCCTCGACAAGCTGCAGCACGCCATGGACGCGTCGCGCCGGGAGGCAGTGGATCGGATCATTTCGCGGCTCAAGGAACAGTCGTCGCCGCTGCTCGAGCAAGCCCAAAAAACGATCGGCGATTTGAGCAAGAGCACGCAGGAATTGACGCTCATTCTCAGTCGCTCGCTGAATGAAACCACGGAAGGGATCAAGCAGTTCCACGCGGAGCTGGAGAAGCAGTTCGAAAAAACCATGCGGGATCGCGTCGAAGCGGCGCGCGCAGAGCTTGAACGCGCGGCGCGCGGCGTTACGATCGAAGCGCTCAACGACCTGCGTGGCTTGTCTCAGAAGCACGAGGCTGAGGTGAAGTCGCGTCTACAGAAAGCCCTCGAACCAATGATGGAAACCACTTTGCAGGAGCTGCGCGAGAAAGCGGCGCAGACTTCGCAACAATTCGCCGGGGAACTCGACGACTACAGCCGAAGCCATCTCGCGTTCGTCGGTGGCGCGCTTTCGGAATTAGCCAAAGGACTTGGGAAGAAAGCGAAGGAATAGGAAGGCCTAGCAACACCGCCCTTCCGGGAAGGTACCATGGGAACTCAGGTCGGGCCGCTGAGCTCTCCAGCCGCGGCTGTTGAATACCGGCATTGCGCTGCAGAAGCATGCAGCGAACCAGCAGTCGCGGAACTCCAGGCGCAGTCGTTCTGCATGGAGCATTTCGTGACGCAGTTCATGGGCGACGTGCAATCGCGGAGCGACCGTCTGCGGGCCGAACCCTTCGACGCCGCCGCGACCGAGTCCTTCAAGAAACTTCTCGCTGATTGCGCGACCCAGGCGAAGGAGCTTCTCGAGTCCAACCAGAACCTGGAATTACCCGGTAAGGAACGCCTGCTGAATATTCTGCTGCTAACCTCGCAACTGCATCAGCGCCTGCGGCGCAGTCCGCGCACGCCTGCATCGGTGGCCGTATGGTTGCGTCGCGAGGATCCGGGACAAACCTGGGAAGAAGAAACGTGGACGTCGAGCATTAGCCGGCACGGTGCCGGATTGGTTTGCCGGCACCGCGTCGAGCCCGGCCGAACGGTTTATCTATGCCGGAGAGACAGGGGCGGGCGAGCGAAGGCTCGCGTCGTTTATTCGCACTTTGATGCCGCGGGAGACCGGCAAATCGGCATCGAGATCCTCGATCGCATCGATTTTTGGGACGCGAACGAACTGGCCCGCGCTGACGCTTCGGCTGAGACAAAGGGCAAGGAAGAAGTTGCTGCACCCGGTCCGGCCAGCACACCGGCAGCGGCATCGGCCACGATTCACGCGGATGTCACGTTCGAAGTGGCTGGGCAGACGGTCGAATACAAGCAGATTCCATTGCAGCTTGTGAATCAGGAGAACGAGATCCGCGTCTCAGGAACGATTCCCGCCACCTTTTCTGATTTGAAGATCGATCCTGCATTGCTTGCCGCGAAAGACGCGAAACACGAAGTGCTCGTGCTCCTGAACGTGGTTCCGCGACAGAACAAGTAGCTTCCGGACGCAAACCAATTAGGAATTCGGCGGCATGGAAGCAACGGGCGAGACGCCCGCGCCACACCGCGAAATCCGGGAGCGACTTGCGGATTTCAGCTCCAACGACCTGCAGTCACCGAACCAGCGCGATCTCGATGTGCCTCATGACGTTGTGCGGCTTTGCGGCGCCGCAGGAAGTAAGCGCGACATCCGCGCACTCGCGCTCGATTGTCAGAACCGGATTAAGCTGGGTTGCGGACAGGATTTTGCCGTCTGCCAAGCTCACCTTCAGCTCGACGTCAAATGTTTCCTTGCCGACCGCACTGAGATACTTGCCGTCTCCTGTTTTCTCGATCTGGACCCAATTATTGGGAGTGCCAGAGACGGGGGCCCGCATCCATTCTGCGGGCAGTTCGATCTGCGGTTTTTCCGGCGGAACGTGCCGCACCAAAATGGTAGCCACATCGCCGGCGGGAGTGGTGCTCTCGTAGGTCAGGTCGAAATCAATGGAATCGTGCCCCACGAGCACATCGGTGCCGTCCGCCCAGGAATTCGGCGTCCCTTTCTTGAAGTAGAAATGATCTCCCGGGTGCGTCAGGGCGCCAGTCTTCACGGCCAGCCACAGATCGACGTAAAAGGTCATGAAGTCGGTTAATGGGCCAATGAGGCGCGGGTCTGCTTGACTCAGGTTGGGGAATGCGGGGCGGCCCTTGGGGTCGAGCGTGACCCGCTGCCGGAAATTCAGCGTTGCCGGTGACAGAGTTATTCTCTGGCCGTCGAAGACGAATTTGGACCAGCCGAAATCTTCGAAATAAGACCCGTCGGCGTCTTTCTTTACGATGCCGTCAGCTTGCGCCTCGTAATGCCAGCCCTCGTTGATGCCCTTCATGTGATATGTCAGCTTCTCTCCCGCGACGTAACGGCGGAGCAGGGAATTCTGCACACCTGGCGCCGGAGTCTGGACCGGAAGAGCGGGCAATGCGGCAAGCAAGACCACGTGCGCCATCTTTATCATTGTTTTTCTCCGAGTCCTTGGGCAAAAAGTTTCATCGTCTGACGCAGGGTTCTTTCCGTGTGACGAAAGGGAGGGCCTTCCACGGCCCACAGCGCCGACAGGCCCATGTGCATGGTTTTGAAGACGGGAACAAGCTCAGCAACGCTGACGTCTTTTCGCAGCAGGCCGCGCCGCTGTAAACTGCGGAATAAAGCCTCGAGGGGTGGATCGATCGCCTTTTGCATCTCGACCAGATAGGGCAGAAAGTGGTCCGTCTGTCCGAACATCTGAGCCATGAAAACACGAACGAATTTGTGATAGGGGCGTTTCAATCGCAACTGAAAGCGCACAAATTCAGCCAGAATTTCGTCAAGCGGCGCCTTGGCAGCGGCAAACGTGCTCATTTTGGCTTGCACGCGTTCTTCCAGGCCGGCCATGAAGGCGACCACGATGTCTTCCTTGGTCGAGAAGTAGTTGTAGATTGTCCCTTTGCCGACATCCGCAACTTCGGCCACCTGCTCCACTGTCGTGTTTTCCAATCCGCGCGCCGAGAACAAGCGAATGGCGGTGGCGAGGATATGCGCGCGCACATTGGCTTTCTTGCGTTCGCGGCGCGTGGGTTTGTTGGTGACCATGGTCATTTATGACCATGGTCACATATTCTGGTGGGCGAGTCAACACTCGGAAGGTAACCGCGAAAATGGCCTCGCTTAGCGAGCGATGGGGACGACATCGAACCGATTCGTCTTTGGGCGGACTTTCTGTTGCCGAGGGCTTGCTTCCGGTTCCAACTTTGAACTTTCGACAGCTTCTGTCAACTCTAAACTGTCAACTCCTGAATGGTTTCTAGGCCTCGATGATGCGGCTGCGCACCGCGTAGCGGACCAGCTCCGTAACGGAGTGGATTTGCAGTTTCCGCATGACATTCGCGCGGTGCGTTTCCGCCGTCTTCACGCTAATGCCCAGGGCCACAGCCGCTTCCTTGGTCGTCTTACCTTCGGCGAGAAGCTGGACAATCTCCCGTTCGCGCGATGTGGGACGCTGGTCCAGGTACGATTGCATGTCGGGCGGAGGGGCGCCCGGCCTGTGCCCAAAATTGCTGAGAATCAGCTCCGTAGCTCTCGGCGTGAAGAATGGCTTGTGGTTCGACAACGCTTCGACGGCGCCGAGAAGATCGCGAGCCGGGTCGGATTTGATGACGTATCCCCTCACGCCGGCGTCCAGAACGTCGCGAATGAGCTGGTCGGAGTAGTGCATCGAGAAAATCAAAACTTCTGTGCGTGACGACGCCTTGCGGATCCGTCGCGCCGCTTCGAGCCCGTTCAACCCCGGCATAGTAATATCGACGATGGCCACGTTTGGTTTCAATTCCTCGGCCTGTTGCACGGCCTCCCATCCCGTGCCGGCTTCGCCGCAAATCTCAAATCCCGGATGCGACTCGAGAAGCGAGCGCAAGCCGCGTCGCATGAGGGCGTGATCGTCCGCCAGCAGAATGCGCACGGCATTCCTTCCGGGAGTTAGGGTTCCGCCCATTTCGACTGAAGTGCTCATGCTATCCCGCTGATCGAGTTTTTCAGGCTGGGGAAGAGGGCGCCAGAGCCAGGGATCAGGAGGTTGCGCCGGTCTCAGGACCTGTGGAAACGAAAAGAGATCTTGCCCAGTCCCCCGCGCTTCATTGATGGTACGCAAAACAGTCTACAACGACAGCCTACCCAGAAGTTAGTACACAGGTAATAGGGAATTCACGGTATTTCCACGGTAAAGCGACACTACCGGGAGGGAGCCAAAACCTGCAATTGGGGTCTGTCAGGCCTGAATGATCTTGTTGCGCAGGGCGTAACGGACCAGTTCGCTTACTGTGTGCACGCGCAGCTTGCGCATGATATTGGCCCTGTGGGTTTCGGCGGTTTTCACGCTGATTCCGAGGGCGACCGCGACATCCTTGCTGTTGCGCCCCTCGGAAATCAGTTGCACGATTTCCCGCTCGCGAGGCGTCAAGCGCTGCTTGATTTCGTCCGAGCTTTCCGGCATGGCGCCATGCGGATCGCCCAGGCTGCTGAGCATCAGTTCGGTGGCATGCGGTGTAAAAAAAGGCTTGTGGTTGGCCAACGCTTTCACGGCCACCACCAGATCGCGGTCCGAATCCGACTTGATGATGTACCCGCGCACTCCCGCATCCACCATGTCGCGTATCAACTGATCGGAATAGTGCATGGATAGGACGAGAATCTCCGTTTTGGACGAGGCCTGCCGGATTTGTTTTGCGGCCTCTAGCCCGTTCAGTTCCGGCATGGCGATATCGAGAATAGCCACGTGAGGGTGCAGCTTTCCGGCCATCTCCACCGCTTCTGTGCCGGTGTGCGCTTCGGCGCAGACTTCCCAGCCCGGTTGAGTCTCGATAAGGCTGCGGAGACCTCTGCGCATGATGTCGTGATCGTCCGCCACCAGAATTTGCAGTGCACTCACGTTCGCCCCTCCCTGCTTTTGATTGCGCCCGATTTCATTCGAAGCTGGCTCAGAGGCACAATCCGGTTGTATCTAACTCGGCCGCAAAATGGAATCGATGGTCGCCAGCAAAGTGGACAACGGCGCCGACTTCACCGCGATGCCGTGAACGCCAAGAGCGGCTGTTTCCGCCCTGATCTGCCTCGATTCATGCATGGTGAAGATAAGAACTTTGGTCCCCGAGGCGGAACGCAAAATTTCCCGCGCCGCCTCGAGCCCGCCCAGGTTCGGCATGCTGATATCGAGAATCACGAGGTCCGGCTTCAGGTTCGCTGTCCGCTCGATCGCTTCTTTCCCGTCGAACGCCTCACCGCAGACCTGCCACCCGGCGCCCATCAGCGCTGACTTCAACCCGCGCCGGACAGCCTCGTGATCGTCCGCTATCAGGATCCGAAACGCTTTCCTTCTGTCTTGGGTCTCTCTGCTCTGCAGACCGCCCGGAACGTTCGGCGATGTTGACCACCGCGAACTGGCGTCCTCAAACCAAGTGCCGGCCACAAACGCAGAGTGCGCGGCTGAAGTTAATGTCCCTAGGCACTGCCGCGACGATGCCGAGGTGGAATTGATCAGATGCAGACCCAACATGGCCTCCCGCTGTAGACCTATAGTCACTCGATCGCGACTGGCAGACGATTGCGCGTATAGATCCCTCGAATTGTGGTGCTTTGGTCTTGCGGTAAAAAATTCGATCCCGCACCTCGACGGCAGGGATCACGCTCATCAGACCCTCGCGTGGCATTCTTCGCAATACCAGATTTCCTGTAGAAGGGGAGTAGAGACTCAGTATTCAGCAAAAACGCCACGCAGCCACGTTGAAGCGGGGAAGCGCGCCATTGCTGATGCGGCCGATGCTGCTGACGTAACTTGCCGCGAGAGGTCTGGGTCTGCTGTTGAGTGCGTTTCGCGTGTGCGGCTTTATTGGTGGACGTGAACTTCAGCAATGCCCAGGCGCTTGAGCCCTTCGTTGTAATACTTGCGGTAGAGGATGTCCCACTCCTCGCTGCCTTCCAGGATTTCCTTTTTCTGCGAGCCGATTTTCGTCCGCACTTCCGTGTCGATTTGCTCTTCCTGCTTCAGCAGCGAAGTCAGTATGTTGACGATTTCCTGCCGGATCGTGTCGCGGTCTTCGATGAAATCCACTTCCGCATTCGAAACAAGAAAATCGATGATTTTATGGGAGAGGCGAACCGTTTTTTCGCGGCTCAAGCGCATGTCAGCGAAGAATGAGTTTCCTTTCGCGGGCCAATTGACCTTTCACTTTCTTGTACATTTCCTGGTACGACGCGCCCGTGCGCCTCATCTCCTCCGAGTAGCGCGCCAGTATCTCGCGCACCTCCTCATTCAGACGGTCCTCGACGGTAATCTCCTCGGACATGACCTGACGCACCTGCGTCGTGAGGTTCTCGGCGTTCTTCGTCTCGATCATTTTGCCGGCAATCAGGCGCTTGACGACTTCCTTCGCCATGTAGCCCACATAATCCCGCGACAGCAGCATTCGCTTCCACCTCAACTAACTTAACTCTTTGCAGTCTACTGTTTGCCGCAAACCAGGTCAAGGCAGGCCGGGGCATAGCCGCCTGACTGAGTTCGATGTAATGCCTTATGCGTCCGAGTGGATGTGAGCTTGCCCGAACCGTCGGATGGAGTGATACTTTGCGAATGCCTCACGTCGAAAAACACGCATCTGGTGCCTTTTGTTGGATCGAACTTGCCACCACAGACCAATCTGCCGCCAAAAAATTCTACTCGGAGCTTTTCGGCTGGACGATCGACGAGTTCCCCATGGGACCGAACCAGTTCTATACAACGTTTAAGATCGACGGACGCGATGTGGCAGCCGCATACACGTTGCGGGCGGAGGAGCAGGCGCGAGGCATTCCGGCGCACTGGAATCTGTACGTCGCTGTGGAGAACGCGGACACGGCTGCCAGTCGTGCGGCGGAGCTAGGCGCGAAAGTGGTTGCCGCACCCTTTGATGTATTCGACGTCGGGCGGATGGCAGTCGTGCAGGACCCAACCGGAGCCGTTTTCTCGATGTGGCAGGCGAAACGCCACGCGGGCTTCGGCATTAAAGGCGTTCCTGGCACATTCTGTGTAGCCGACCTGAGCACGTCCGATCAGGATGCTGCCAGCCGATTCTACGAGCAGCTTTTTGGATGGCGCGTCGGGAAGGAAGACGAAGATCCCGCTCACAACTACTATCATCTATTCAATCATAACGAGTTCATCGGGGGAATTCTGCCGCCCGCATTTCGCAATCCTGCTGTGCCACCACATTGGCAAATCTATTTCCTGGTTTCCGATTGCGACGCGACGGCCGTGACCGCCAAGAATGTTGGCGCGCAACTCTACATGCCGTCCATGACCATTGAGGATCTCGGGCGCATGGCGATCATGGCGGACCCGCAAGGCGCTGTGTTTGCGATCTTCGAAGCCGCGGGGCAGTGACACCAAAAAGGGGAATAATTTAGCCGCTCGGCAAGTCGGGACGCTGCATTGCACGGTTGGTGTTGTCCGCTTGACCCGCCTCCGCATGCGCGATAGGCTGGTTTCAGGAGTTTTTGATCCGCGCCGCACATAGGCCGGCCCACTGAATGAGACAGACCGTCCGCATCGCCGGGGGAGTAAGCGAGTTCTTCGGCACTCTCGACGAGAATCTGAAATTATTTGAATCCGCACTGCAGGTCACCACGCACCTCAAGGACCGTCACGACCTCGAAATCGAAGGCGAGCCCGCGCAGGTTGAACGCGCCGCGAAGATTGTCGGCGAATATAACGAGCGTATCCGCGAAGGGCGCGTCCCCAACAGCCAGGAAGTGAAGGCGTTGCTGCGCATTGCCACGAACCAGCCGGCGCAGGAATTGCGCGGCGCCTTTTCGCCCACACGCTCGCGTGGCGTGGGGCGAAAGAGTGTTACGCCGAAGAGCGCGAATCAGCGGCGTTATATCGAAGCGCTGGAAACCTACGACATGGTTTTCGCGATTGGCCCGGGCGGGACGGGGAAGACGTATCTCGGGGTGGCCATGGCTGTGTCTGCGCTGCTCGCCAAGCAGGTCAACCGCATCATTTTGGCGCGGCCTGCCGTCGAAGCGGGCGAGCGCCTCGGCTTTCTTCCCGGTACGCTGCAGGAAAAGGTCGATCCCTACATGCGTCCGCTTTACGACGCGCTGCACGATTTGCTCGAAGCGGACAAGCTCGAAAGTTTTCTCGAAAAGGACATTATCGAAGTGGCCCCGCTGGCGTTCATGCGCGGGCGCACGCTGAATGATTCGTTCGTCATTCTCGACGAGGCGCAGAACACCACCAGCGAGCAGATGAAAATGTTCCTCACGCGCCTCGGCTTCAACTCGAAGGCGGTGATTACGGGCGACATTACGCAGATCGATTTGCCGAACGATCGCCGGTCGGGCTTGGTCGAAGCCATCGACGTGGTCGGAAATATCGAGGGCATCGCTTTCGTTTACTTCGACGAGCGCGACGTCGTACGCCACAGCCTCGTGCAGCGCATCATCAAGGCGTACGACGAGCGTCCAGCCGCGCCCGGTACGGTTGCCGCCCGCCAAGCCGCGCGCAACGGCGCCGGTGCGGCGGCAGCGGATACCAATCGCATGCCCGCGCCAAACGATGTCGCGCCCGGCGAAAGCTCCGGACGCAAATGATACAGAACTGGTAGCCGCGGCGGGCATCGCGAGTGTGGCGATGTTTTTGGTGCTGCGCCGCCATGGTTTTTCGGGGGCGGCGCTTTGGGAGTGCGGCAGCTTGCTACCGCCTTTCTTACGGTGGGCTTCAACGTGAGTGCAAGTCGGAGCTTTAGCTCCGACATTAAAATTGCAATAGATAGTGGGCTTCAGCCCTGAGGATGACCGGAGGTCATCCCATTGCTGCATGTCGTGCGCCTGCGGATATCTTTCCCTTCATGATCCTGAATCGCCAGCGCGGCGTCCGCGTTTCTATCCGGGCGTTGAATGATTTCCTCACACACGCGCAGCAAGCGGTTCATCTTTCGCCGCAAGCCCTGACAATCTGCCTGGTGACCAACGCGCAGATCGCGCGCTGGAACCGCGCCTATCGTGGCAAAAATGGCGCAACGGATGTATTGTCATTCCCAGCGCATACTCCCGTGAAAGGCCAAGTGGGGAAATCGAGTCGCGCATCGAAGCGCAAGCCTGCGAAGGATGGTTTTTCCTCCGCTTCGTATTTGAGTGGGAAACGGAAAAGCGGGGCGAAACGAAAGTCTACAGAGAATGGTCTCTCCTCTACCTCCTTTGCCTCCTCTGCTTCCTCTGCCTCCTATTTAGGCGTGGGGAAATCGCGTCGCGCATCGGGGCGCAAGCCTGCGAAGAATGGTTTTTCCTCTGCTTCGTATTTGAGTGGGAAACGGAAGCGCGGACCGAAACGAAAGTCTACACAGAATGGTTTCTCCTCTACCTCCTTTGCCTCCTCTGCTTCCTCTGCCTCCTATTTAGGCGATATCGCCATCGCTCCTGCCGTTGCTCGCCAAAATGCTCGGCGCTTCGGCCGCACTTTCGGTGACGAGTTGCGCATCCTCATTCTTCACGGCATCCTGCACCTCATGGGCTACGATCACGAGACCGATGGTGGACAAATGGAGCGGAGCGAACGGCGCCTTCGCCGCCGCCTGGGACTCGCGTAAGCCATGGACGTGAAACTTCTCCTCTACACGCTCGGCGTCCTGCTCTTGACCGCAGGCCTGCCGATTTTCGCTTATCTCGATCGCGTCTATCGCGACCTGAACGGCATCACCACCGGGCGCGTTCACGATCACCTCATTACGTTTGAAACTGAAATCGAGCCGCGCTTCAAGATCGCCCGGCGGCGTCTCGGTCTTTCGTTCAACCTGCTGGCGCGCCTGTGGTTGGTTCTCGTAGCGGCGTTCACCGCCCGAGGCGTCATCTTTTTTGCGCCAAACACGTGGCAGGCGGCCGCGGAGATGATTGTTTTTCTTGGCGCTGAAGTTGTGGTGCTGATGCAGTTCCTTCCAGCGTTGCTTTTGGCTGGCGTGCGCGGGAACTGGATCTCGCCGCTGGTTCCGGTGGTGCGATTTTCCTTGTGGCTCGTGTATCCCGTTGAAGCAACTCTCGAGATGCTCGTCTCGCTGCTGCATCTGTCGGAGGAGGAACATGCCGCGCCCACAGAGGAGCAGTCCATCGGAGCGCTGGTCGATGCGGCGGCAGAGGAGGGAATTATCGAGCAGGACGAGGCGCGCCTGATCGAGCAGGTGGTCGAATTCGGCGAAAAGCGCGTTCGCGACGTAATGACTCCGCGTCCCGATGTGGTGGCCATCAAGGCCACCGCTACGCTCGAAGATTTGCGGGACCTCATCGTCGAAGCGAAATTTTCGCGTGTCCCGGTCTACGAAAAATCGCTCGACGACATCATCGGAATCGTTTTCGCGCGCGACATGCTCGAAGTTTCCGACCACGAGCGCGGCCATCGGCACGTCCGCGAACTCGTGCGGCCCGCACTGTTCGTTCCGGAAACGAAGTTTGGCTCCGACCTGCTGAAGGAGATGCAGCGCAAGAGCCAGCAAATGGCGATTGTGGTAGATGAATACGGATTGGTGGCGGGCCTCGTCACCATAGAGGATCTGGTCGAGGAAATTGTCGGCGAAATCGGCGAAGAGGATCGTCGGCCCGCTCCCGACGTTTTGCGCGAAGCGAGCGGCGCAATGGTGTTGCGCGGCAGCGTGCCCCTCGACAGGCTTTCCGAACTTTTCGGAATACAGACGGAATCCCTCGCGGAGCGGGCCAACGCCACGACGGTTGCGGGGCTCCTCAATCGTCTAGCAGGTCACGTCCCGCGCACCGGCGAGATTCTCGAATCCGACGGGCTTCGCTTCGAGGTGCTCGAGGCCAACCAGCGCAAAGTCCTGCGCGTCCGTGCGCGCCGCGTCACCGCCAATGCCGCCTCCACCGCCCGCATGGTCTGAAAGGCAAGTATCACGGCTCCGGACATGTCGCTTGGCGCTAGCGCGGCGCCATAAAGCAAGCCGGTAATTCACTTGGACGCCCCATACCGTCATAGAAAGGTTTCAGCAAAATGACAACGCGACGAGTATAGCCGTCCCGAGGAGCAGCGCGAGCGGGAGCTCTTTCCCCCTCAGGCTACGCGAGGCGCGTAATGGGGCGTAAAGCGTCTGTCACTTACAGCTTAGCCAGGACCTGCTGCGCCAGTTGCTTCTCCTTCGCCTTGACCTCGTCAATCTTGTCTGGCGCAAACCCACTCACCTTGACTTGAAAGACAAAATTGCCTCTCCTCACGGTGAGGACGGTCGTCCTCCCCGCGGTCCCATATACCGCGTCATCACCCAACCCGCTCACGGGAGTCTTGGTTATTCCTTTTAACGGCAGCGGCGTCTTGATCGTATTGAACTGATCCACCGGCGTCATGCTACCCATCTGCCCCACGATCGTCAGCAGCACGCTCTTGCCGATCATCGCGTTGGCGTTTCCAGACCATTCACAATTCTGCGGTATTGCCTTCCCAGCACCTACGGTGACGCCCAGGGCTGCACTAACCTGCGCTGGCGTCAGCATCGAGCACGCATCCGTCGGCGGAGCGGCAAGCGCCGGTTTGCCAGTACTCAGTGCCAAAGCGACAAACGCCACGAAAGCCGGCACGAATCTCCTTCTTGAACTCATTTCAGTCTCCTCCCCCTTTTCGGTCATGCCCACTTGTCGACTGAGGCCGGGATTTCGGATTTGGCTCAATTTTTGGCGCATCGTACTCCTCTCCTGCCCCCTCCACAACGAATTTCGCAGCAGAGCAGGCTCCAACGACATCGGCAGAATCCCTGCGGCTTGCTCGTGCACGTCTCACAAGCCGCTTGCTGTCGCGTGATCGATTTCTCAGACGCCGCTCCGCCCCTGCTCGCCTGCGCGGAGACAAATGACGCCGCATGCGTGAATGGTGCACTCGGCAAGTTGAAATCGGTCGCAGCTACCGTAGGAGACAACCAAGACATGGCGGAGTTCGAAGCCATGCCGTTGCTGATGTTCAGCGAGGAAACGCAATGCGGACGTTCGCATTACTGCAGACCAGGGCCGAGGGGGCAGCTTTTGCCGAACGATGGATCACCCAAGCGCTGGTCGACAACGAAGATCGAGCATATGCGCTACTGGGCATCGCCCAGGCGCTTTTTGAAGACGGGTGACGTGAAATTGGCGTATAACGAAATCCAGATCCACTAGTCCGTGGCTCACGTCGCGTGAAAGGCCAATGATGACCTTACCATCCATGCCCCGCCCCTAAAGAAGCGGGACCAAGCCGTGGAAACGCCGACAACTCTGATTTCAACGTCCAACGTCCAACTTCCAACTTTCAATTTTCAACTCCGAACTCTAACCTCTAAACTCTGAACTCCGAACTGGGAAACCTGATCTCAGGTGGTCGAAAATGGCCGACGATAGGACGTATCACATGACGCCGGAGGAATTCCGGCGCCGAGGAAAAGAAGTAATCGACTGGATCGCCGATTACTACGAGAGGATCGAGTCGCTGCCGGTCATGTCCCGGGTCAAGCCGGGCGAAATCCGCGCTTCTCTTCCCAAAAGTGCGCCGCAAGACGGCGAGCCATTCGATGCGATGCTGCAAGATGTCGACAAGCTGATTCTGCCTGGCCTCATGCACTGGCAATCGCCCAATTTCTTTGGCTATTTCCCCTGCAACAACTCATTCCCGTCGGTTCTGGGGGACTTGCTTTCTTCTGGGCTTGGCGTGCAAGGAATGCTGTGGGCCACCAGTCCCGCGTGCACGGAACTGGAAACGCATGTTCTAGACTGGCTGGTCGAAATGCTCGGGCTGCCTGAGCGATTCGCGTCGAGCGGCAAAGGTGGCGGAGTGATTCAAGATACAGCTTCGAGTTCATCGCTGTGCGCGATGCTGGCCGCGCGTGAACGCGCTACGGGCTACGCGTCGAATGAGAACGGCTGCGACGGGCGGCTGATGGCATACACCTCTGCGCAAGCTCACTCCTCGATCGAAAAGGACGCGAAGATCGCCGGAATTGGCCGCGCGAATCTGCGCTTGATCGACGTGGACGACAAGTTTGCCATGCGGCCCGACGCGCTTGCGGCGCAGATCGAGAAAGACCGCAATTCCGGACGCGTTCCGTGCATGGTCAGCGCAACGGTCGGCACTACATCATCCAATGCCATTGACCCGGTTCGCGAAATTGCCGGGATCTGCCGCCAGCATGGGATCTGGTTGCATGTCGATGCAGCCATGTCGGGCACCGCGGCCGTATGCCCTGAGTTTCGCTGGATTCACGACGGGATAGAACTGGCGGACAGCTACTGCTTCAATCCGCACAAGTGGATGTTCACGAATTTCGACTGCGATTGCTTTTACGTCGCGGATCGCGCGGCGCTGATCAAGACGCTCAGTGTTCTCCCCGAATATCTGCGCAACAAAGCGACGGAATCAGGCGCAGTGATCGATTATCGCGACTGGCACGTCCCGCTGGGCAGGAGGTTTCGCGCGCTGAAGTTGTGGTTCGTGATTCGCCATTACGGGGTGAATGGGTTGCGGCATCACGTCAGGCAGCACATCGAATTGGCTCAGCAATTCGCGTCCTGGGTGAAGCAGGACCCAGATTTCGAGCTTGCCGCGCCTGCACCGTTGAACTTGGTGTGCTTCCGGCACCGCAGGGGAGACGCTGTGAATCAAGCGATCATGGACCGCGTGAATCACAGTGGAGACCTTTTCTTCACGCACACGCGCTTGGACGACCGCCTGACCCTCCGGCTGTGCGTAGGCCAAACGCGAACGGAACTGCGCCACGTCGAGCGCGCCTGGGCGCGTATCCGCGAAGAAGCGCGCGTCGTCACCTCAGGAAATGCTGAAACAGCCTCGACGAAAGCGAAGTGATCCGCGTCAGACCTGCGAACTGTTCTGCGCCACTATTTTCGCCTGAGGACTTTGCGCCGGAAATCGGGCCAGAACTCCTTCGCTATGTTGTTGAGGGCCGCGGACTCCATCTGCACTCCCCAGTTTTGGAACGTCTGGCTGGCCGTGCGTTCCTGAGCGGGGTAATAGGCGTTCGACAGCGCCGCTTCTAGCGCATTCCCCCCTACTTCCGACCAATTGAAGGTGGTGCCGCCCGAATCCGTCTTGGTGAGGATAGTGCGCGATAGCGCGTAAACGGTCCGGTGCCAGATGCCGCCTTCGCCCAGCGTGTAGTAGCGGGGATCCTCGTGAGTCAAAGCCGGGACGATGGCTTCCGTGAAGTAAGTTCCGGAGACTCCGTCCACATAAAGATGCCAGTAATAACGGCCATAGCCTGAGATTCCGGTTCCCAGTTCCGGATCCGAGCTCAGGCCGAGGCCTTGCGCCGCTTCGATGGCGGTCCAGGTGAACGAGGAGTAATCGAAGCTGTCGTGGAAGGCCAACTCGAATTTGCCGCGCGCGGAAAGGGGAGGCAGTTCTGTGTTTGAGTTGACTGCTCCGAAATTAGGGACGACCCAGAGCATGCGCTTGGTCTGCACCTTTGTTTGCGGCTCTTGCAACGGAGTTTCTTCCGGCTGCTCCTGCACCGGAATCTTGCACGTCGGCCAGTACTTGCGCGGCACCTGCGCGCAATCCAGGTTGCTGGGCGATTGAGGAGATTGCACCGAGGTCTTGCCGGACGCTGAGGCTTGAGCCCAGGTGGCTGCGGGTAAGAAGACAAGAGCGGCTAACAGAGCGCTGCTGATGCGAATCAAGGTTCGAGCCCGTTGAATGAGGGTGGTCTCGAGGGTTAGGAACCTCAGTTTAGCACGTCCTGTGTCGCCACCGAGCCAGGGCTTCATCTGCCGCTCACTACGGACGGACTGCGTTTCAAAAAGTGATTCTAGGCGGCGGAGGGTGGCAACGCCAATCGGGTCAAATACTTAGTCGGTCGCCGAATCTACAGCGGCTGCTTCGCGATCAGTGTCAACCAAACGGCAAGCTGGCACGTTATACCGTCGAACAACAATGGGACTCGAATGAAGCAATCTGTGGCAGAGGAGGGGATTATGCGTGGCGACATCGCAAGAGTACTCCGAGTGTTGCTGATGTTGATGATGGCGCTGTTTGTGGCGCGGTTCTCATGGGGAAGTTCAGCGGCGGATCACGCCCAGGCAGGCAACGCGGCTGCGCAGGCCGCTCCAGCGCGCCCTCCTCAAAGACAAGTGCCTGCGGCCAAACCACAGCCCGCGGTTCCGGCTGCCGAAGGCGCCGACGCCGCGCAGACTCCAGAGGAGGCGCAGAGGCAAGAACAGCTGCAGAAGCAACTGATCAATATCCGGCAGCAAATCGAGCAGGACGCGATCAACAGGATGCAGAGTGGCGGCTCGAACTACAACGCGTTCAACAATTTCATGAGCGATTTTATTCCGTTTCTCGTGTTTCTGGGGGTAACTGGCGCGATTCTGTGGATCCTGCGCCAGATCTTCGAGACTCGCCGCTGGAACAAAATGGTGAAAGTTCAGACCGAGACACACGCGAAGCTCCTCGACCGGTTCAGCTCGAGCCAGGAAATGCTGGCGTATATGCAGTCGGACGCAGGCAAGAAATTCCTCGAGGCGCCCATCTTCGAAGGGCAGCGGCGACAGGTATCGACGCTCCCCTTCGGACGAATCCTGTGGTCCGTCCAAGTCGGGGTCGTCGCTATATTTGTCGGCGCCGGCTTCCTCTTCCTTCGCGGAAAAGTGACGCCGGACGCGGATATGGGATTCCAGATATTTGGAACGCTGCTCCTGACGCTCGGGCTTGGTTTTCTCGTCTCGGGCGGAGTATCGTACGTGCTGGCGAAATACTTTGGCCTGCTGGAGCAGCACGATACTCTGACGCGCCCCGAGCACAGTGCGTGAAACTGGGACCTTCCATTGCTCGCGCAGGAAGGTCAGTCTCGACAGAAGGTATTGAGAGCAGACGCGAACCTCATGCTGAAAGAAATCACAGTCACGGAAGCGCAGCAAATCGACCGCGCAATCGGCGCAGTCGATGGTGTTGAAGAGAGCTTCCAGATGGACGAGCAGAGCTTCCGCACCTTTTATGACAGGACTGCACGCTCGCTCTGGTCGTATCTATATCGCAGCTCGAGTAATGCCGCGCTCGCCGATGACCTCATGCAGGAAAGCTATTACCGGTTCCTCCGGGTCCGCTTTTCGGAGATGGATCAGGAGTACATGAAGAATTATCTGTTCCGAATCGCGACCAATCTTCTTCGCGACCACTGGCGGCACGCGAAAGTCGAGCCGCAAGCGCCTTCGGATCGCGAGGAGGAGCGGCCATCGAAGGTCGCGCCATTCTCTGCTGCCGGTGCGACGCCCGTTGCGTCGGACGTCATGCGACTCCTGCAGAATTTAAGGCCGCGCGAACGCGAACTCCTGTGGCTTGCGTATGTGGAAGGTTCGAGTCACCGCGAAATCGCGCAGGCGGTCGGATTGAAGGAGCAGAGCATTCGGTCTTTGCTGTTTCGGGCGCGCAACAAGCTGGCGACATTGCTGCGCGAACATGGCGTAGTTTCAAGTTCGGAGTGAAGTGAGGCCATGAAACCGCACGAGTGCGAAAACGAGAAGCTGGTTATCGAAGCGGCGCGAACCGGCCGGTGGGACGCGGATTTGCAGCGGCACATTGCGGAGTGCGAATCGTGCGCGGACGCGGCACTCGCGGCGCGCGTTCTCAATGAAATGCGCGCCTCGGATGAGGCAGAAGCGCGAATCCCCCATGCTGGCCTGATGTGGTGGAAGGCGCAACTGCTCGCCAAGCAGAGGGCGGGTGAACGCGCGACACAGCCGATCAACTTTGTCGAGCGATTTGCCTACGCGTGGGCTGCGCTGTGTGCGGTTGGGATTTGCGTTTGGCAATGGCGCGTGATTCGGGCGTGGTTGGCCTCGCTCGCAGGCCGCCCGATCAGCCTGAATGTCGGTTCGCTGCGGAGCTTCGTTTCGCGCGCGTGTTTGAACGCGATCCCCAATTGGCCAAGCAAGTCGGTCTATGTTCAAGGCCCCGGACTAATTGCAACAGTGAGCGTCGGGATCCTGCTCGTTTTTATCGTTTTCGCTGCCTACCTCAGTTTCTCCGAAGAGTAGTCTCGATCAAATTCCCCTGACTCTATGGAGTGCCTCCGACCGCGAATCGTTTCAGCCGGCGAACACCGCTTGGCGTAGAATTCTCGCTTATGGCCTTCAAGGCGGGATTTGTGGCGATCGTGGGGCGCCCCAACGCGGGGAAGTCGACGCTGGTCAACACGCTGGTTGGGCAAAAGGTGTCAATCGTCACGCCCAAGCCGCAAACGACGCGCAACCGAATCCAGGGGATTCTGAATCGCGAAGATGCGCAAATCGTTCTGGTCGATACGCCGGGAATTCACCAGCCGTCGTCTGCGCTGAACCGGATGATGATGGACGAACTGCAGCATGCCCTCGATGGGCTTGATGTGCTTTCGCTGATTGTCGATGCGTCCGCGGAGTTTGGGGCAGGGGATCGCTTTTCAATCGAGTGGATCAAGCGCTTTCGAGGCCCCGTGTTCCTGCTGCTGAACAAGATCGACCGGGTCAAGAAACCGGCCCTTTTGCCGCTGATCAACCGCTATCGCCGTGCGTTCGAGTTTGCGGAGATTTTCCCGGTATCGGCGCTGACGGGGGAAGGCTGCGCGGACATGGTCAGCGGATGGCTGGCGTACCTGCCCGAAGCGCCACCGTACTTTCCGTCCGAGCAGTTTACAGATCAACCCGAGCGCTTCCTGGCCGCCGAAATTATCCGGGAGAAGGTCATTCTTGAGACGCGCGAAGAGGTTCCGCATGCCGTTGCCGTTCTGATCGACAGCTTCGAAGAAAAGAAAGAGCTTGTGCACATTCGCGCGACGATTTGCGTCGAACGCGAAGGCCAGAAGGGAATCCTGATTGGCAAGCGAGGTGAAACGATCAAACGCGTCGGCACGCTCGCGCGCAAGGAACTCGAAGACGTGCTGGGTGTGAAGGTTTTTCTCGAAACGTTCGTTCGTGTTGCACCTCACTGGCGGGAGAATCCTGCGCTCGTTCGCCAGCTCGATTGGCGATATCAACTGGAACAGCTTGGCGAACAGCAATCGGACGAAGGGGCCGAAAAGCAGGCGAAATCCCAATCGGTATCAGGAACGTAGCGCCCGCGGGCAGGAATAGCACCATAAAATGTCACCTCGCCGAGTGACGTACCGCAATTCGTGCAGCAAATACCCACTAATAAGGTATTCACCGGGAAATTACTTGACACGCTCTATCCGTGAGATTACCCTCCGTCTCAAACGGGCCACTTTACTCGGCGTGGATAGCGGTGGGGTGAAAAGATGGCCGACAGCCAGAAAATCTCCGAGATAAAACGATCGAAGCAGGACGAGGAGTTTGAAGCTCTTCTCCGCCGGATTGCGGAGCGCCAGAAGCTCGAGCGCGCAGAACCAAGCCGGAAGGAATCAGCGGCGTAACAAAGCGGCTTACACGAACTTGGCCGTAACTCCCGTAAATTCCTGATTCTGGGCTAAGTGTGTGAAGGGAAGCTCACGAACCATCACCGCTTTCTGCTAAAGATGCTGTGGAAACAGCTGACGCAACAGGAGGAACTCATCGGCGATTTGGACGTCAAAATCGAGGAACACACCCGCCCTTTCGCG
>Ga0187815_10000493_pt1 | contig 19093 bp, 23 predicted proteins | sample NC_S_5_FD_132962 | JGI IMG/M metagenome (GOLD analysis project Ga0187815, IMG submission 132962) | Wetland sediment microbial communities from Neuse River Estuary, North Carolina, USA - ASW-S_5 | ecosystem: Environmental > Aquatic > Freshwater > Wetlands > Sediment | place: USA: North Carolina...
ATGAGCAGCATGTCTTTCCGGCTTGTATCGGCGGGCACGGGACCGTTCCGTAGGAGCAGAACACGCAGCAGTCGCCCGGCTTCGGTTTGAGCCGCGTGCCGCATGACTTGCAGTCGTAGAAGAATTGGCAGGCATCGGTCGGCATGGTCTCTGTCGTCCGATGCGCGCAAGACGGGCAAGTCAGAACCGATTCCAGTTCGATCATAGGTTCACCTGTACCCTTGGTTCCCTGACGCGGAGCTACACGACTTCGTCGGGAGCGAGCGCGCACGGCGCATCTTCACTCAATTCAATCTGGATTGTCGTGTGGCCAATCCTGAAGTCGTGTGACAGTTCGTGCGCGGCATCGACCAGAAACCGGTCACCCGGATGGCCTGACGGCATCACGACATGGCAGGTCAACGCGGTTTCGGTCGTGCTGATCGGCCAGATGTGCAGGTCGTGCACCCGGGTTACGCCCGGCAATCCCTGCAAAAACCTGCGAACAGCAACGACATCGATGCCGGGCGGCACGGCGTCCAGGGACATGACCACGGAGCTGCGCAGCAGGCCATAGGTGCTCCACAGGATGACCAGGCAAATGACAAGACTCACGACCGGGTCGATCCAGGTCCAACCCGTCCACAAGATTAGGCCAGCCGCGATCACCACACCGAGCGACACGGCCGCGTCGGCCGCCATGTGCAGGAAGGCGCCCTCGATATTGATATCCGCCTTTCGGCCGCTGGCGAACATGAGCGCGGTGGCGGCGTTGATGACGATGCCGATGCCGGCCACGATCATCACTGTCAGGCCTGCAACCGGCTCGGGCTGCATCAGGCGCAGAATGGATTCCCACCCGATCGCCCCCACCGAGACCAGCAGGAAGACGGCGTTGAACAACGCTGCCAGAATGGACGAGCCGCGCAGGCCGTATGTGAAGCGCCCCGCAGGCGCCCGCTTGGCAAGCGACGTCGCTCCCCAGGCAACGAGCAGTCCCAGCACATCGCTCAGATTGTGACCCGCGTCGGCGAGCAGCGCCGTGGAATTGCTGTAGAAGCCGAATGCAGCTTCGGCGACGACGAAGCCGGAATTGAGCGCGATCCCGACCGCAAAGGCCGCGCCGAAATCGGCGGGGGCATGGCTGTGGCCCGGACCATGATCGTGGCTGTGCCCCATGCGCTGCTCCATTGCGGTGTCCTTTGATGTTATCGCCGCGTCGGCGCGAAGCTGCTTCCGTTCCACTGATAGAGCTGCGTCGCGCCACCTCGCCTCACCTCGAGCCCGGCAACACCGCCGGCATTGGTGAGGCGCACGTCCTCGGCGTAGACGCTGAAGACGCGCCGGTAGCCTGCGCCCTTTCCGGCATAAACTTCATGAAGACAGCCCGTAGCGGTGCAGAGAGTTCCTCTGTTGGGACAGGAGAAATCCTCGTAGTGCAGGGACAGAAATGACTGCGCGGGGGTAGCGATAGAGACCGCGAAGTAATGCGTGGCGGCTACTTTGCCGCCGCAGGCGCGCTCGTGCGTTAGCACCGCGCGCCGCACATCCGCCGGCAGGCCTTCGATATGCTCCGCCGCAAAGGGATGTTCCTGTCCGATCCCCCGCGCCTTGGCCTCCACCGCTGTCGAAACGAGGCAGATCATGAGCGCAAACAGGTGATGCCGCATGGAGACCTCCTGTTTTCGGGCCTCGGTCAGGTTCACCCCTTGTACTTCGCCTGGCCGGTCTTGCCGCCGTTGGTCTTGATCATCAAGGTAATAGCTGCACCGGGCACAATCGGCTTCTTGGCCTCGCCCTTCAACGTGTTTTCGCCCGCGGTCGTGAGCGTAATCGTCTCGCGATCCTGCCCGTTCACGACAAGAACAGAGCCCGAATATCCATTGGTCGATACCGGCTTGTTATCCTCATTGAGGACGTTGAAGGTCAGAGCGTTGCCGGACGGTACGAATTCGATGTGAACGCCAGCGACGTCGGCCAGCGCGCCTCCACTAGGCCCTTTCGAGCCGTGCGAATGCTGCTGGGCCCAGGCGGGCGTGGCAAGAAGCAGACCGGCAAGTATCAGCGCCGAAGGTTTCATGGACATTCTCCTCATTCAGTTGGAGGGGCAGCCTCCGCCGCGACTGCATCACGACGGAACAGGGTGTAGAGCGCCGGCAGGACAAGCAGCGTCAGGATGGTGGACGAGATGATGCCGCCAATGACGACGGTGGCGAGGGGCCGCTGCACTTCGGCTCCAGCTCCGGTCGCGATGGCCATGGGTACGAAGCCGAGGCTCGCCACCAGCGCTGTCATCAGAACGGGACGCAATCGCGTGAGCGCGCCTTCCTGCACCGCCTCGTGAACGTTCTTGCCCTCGGCGCGCAGCTTTTCGATGAAGGTGATGATGACGAGGCCATTGAGCACCGCGACCCCGGACAACGCGATGAAGCCGATGCCCGCGCTGATGGACAGTGGTATGCCACGCAACAGCAGCGCAGCTATGCCGCCGGTCAGCGCGAGCGGCACCCCGCTGAAGACCAGCGCGGCGTCGGCCAGCGATCCGAGGCTCATGAACAGCAGGACGAAGATGAGCAAAAGCGCGATCGGCACCACGATCGTCAAGCGCTTGGTGGCGGAAACCAGTTGCTCGAACTGCCCGCCATAAGTGATCCAGTAGCCGGGCGGCAGTTTCATCTTTTGGGCAATCTGGGCCTCCACGTCGGCGACGAACGAGCCCAGGTCCCGTCCGCGCACATTGGCCGTCACTACAACGCGGCGCTTGCCGTTCTCGCGACTGATTTGATTGGGCCCTGGCGCGGCCTCGATATCGGCCACCGACGAGAGCGGCGTGTAGTGCACCTGCGAAAGTGGTGAGCTGCCCCACAGCGCCTTGACCGCCCCCGGCTTTTCCTCAGCCGGTTGCACCGGAATTGGAAGGTTGCGAATGGCGTCAACGTCTGATCGCAAATGCTCAGGCAGACGCACGATGATGTCGAAGCGCCGGTCACCCTCGAAAATCAGGCCGGCATTCTTGCCGCCGACCGCAACCTCCACGATGCTCTGTACATCGGCCACGCTTACTCCCAGCCGTGCGAGAGCAGGACGGTTCAGTTTCACGGTCAGCACCGGAAGGCCCGAGACCTGCTCCGTCTTCGTATCGGCGGCACCCGGCACACTCTGCACCACCGCTTGAACCTGCCCGGCGATCTGCAGCAACTTGTCGAGATCGTCGCCGAATATCTTCACGCCGAGATCGCTTCGTACCCCCGATATCAATTCGTTGAACCGCATCTGGATCGGCTGGGTGAATTCATAATTGTTGCCGGCTACCCCTTCGACCAACTTCTCGATCTTGGCGACCAACTGCGCCTTCGTCATCGAGCTATCCGGCCATTCCTCGCGCGGCTTGAGCATGATAAAGGTATCGGCGACGTTCGGCGGCATCGGGTCGGTCGCCACTTCCGCCGTGCCGATCTTGGAGAACACCTCCCGGACTTCGGGCACCGTGCGCAGCGCCTCTTCCAGCTTGATTTGCATCTCGACCGATTGCGTCAGGCTGGTGCCCGGAATACGCATGGCGTGCATCGCGATATCGCCTTCGTCGAGCGACGGAATGAACTCGCCGCCCATACGCGAGGCCGCCAGGCCGCTCATAATCACCAGCGCGGCAGCAGCGACCGCCACCGTGCCGCGGTTGCGGATTGCAGCCTCCAGCATCGGCACGTATACGCGCCGCGCAGCGCGCATGAACCAGTTCTCTTTTTCCGTGACCTTGCCCGTCACCAGAATGGCGACTGCGGCCGGAACGAAGGTCATCGAAAGAAGCGCAGCGCCACCCAGCGCCATCAACACAGTGAGGGCCATCGGCGTGAACATCTTGCCTTCGACTCCCGTGAGCGTGAGCACCGGCAAATACACCACGGCAATGATCAGCGTCCCAAACAGGCTGGGCTGAATGACCTCGCTCGCACCTTCAAGAATCGTCTCGAAACGCTCCTGCCGGCTCAGAATGCGCCCTTTTCGTTGCTGTTCTTCCGCCAGCAAGCGCAAGCAGTTCTCGACGATGATAACCGCGCCATCAATGATGATGCCGAAGTCGATCGCGCCAAGCGACATGAGATTGGCGCTGACCCTGGTCTCGACCATCCCGGTGACCGTAATCAGCATCGACAGCGGAATCACAAAAGCCGTGGCGATCGCCGCGCGAAAATTGCCGAGGATCATGAAGAGAATGACGATCACGAGAAGCGCGCCTTCGAACAGGTTCTTCTGGACCGTGGCGATCGTCGCCTCCACAAGCTTCGTGCGATCGTAAAGCACGCGCGCCACTACGCCGTCCGGAAGCGACTTGCCGATGGCATCCAGTTTTGCGGCGACGCGCTGAGCTACCATGCGGCTGTTCTCTCCGATCAATAGCATCGTCGTTCCAACAACGGATTCCTTGCCACTGAGCGTCGCGGCACCGGTGCGCAGTTCGCGCCCCTCGCGAACTTCCGCGACGTCACCGACCCGAACCGGGACGCCGTTTCGCGATCCGATGACGATATCCTTGATGTCGGCAATACCGGCAGCCTGGCCTGGCGTGCGGACCAGGTACTGCTCGCCGTTTTTCTCGATATAGCCCGCGCCGACATTGGCGTTGTTGGCGGCCAGCGCCGTCATCACGTCGCGGAAACTGAGGCGAAAGGCCATCAGCCGGGTGGGATCAGGCAGCACGTGGAACTGCCTTTCAAACCCGCCGATGGTATTCACTTCAACGATGCCCGGCACCGTGCGCAACTGCGGCCTGATAATCCAGTCCTGCACGACACGCAGGTCGACCGGGCTAATCTCGCTGCCGTCGGGGTTTTTGGCTCCCTGCTTGGCTTCGACGGAGAACATGAAGATCTCGCCAAGGCCGGTAGAGATCGGGCCCATCGCCATCTCGATGCCGGCCGGCAATTGATCCTTCACCTGCTGCAGGCGTTCGTTGACGAGTTGGCGCGCGAAGTAGATGTTCGTGCCGTCGTTGAACACGACCGTCACCTGGCTCAGGCCGTAGCGCGAGAGCGAGCGCGTGTATTCGAGGTTCGGCAGGCCGCCCATGCCGGTCTCAACGGGGAAGGTGATCCGCTGTTCGACCTCCAGAGGCGAATAGCCGGGTGCCACCACGTTGACCTGGACCTGGACATTGGTGATGTCAGGCACCGCATCAATCGGAAGACGGGTAAAATTCCACGCGCCGAACGCGGCGATGCCGAGCACCGCGAGCATGACGAACCAACGCTGCCGGATCGACAGGGCGATGACGGCCTTGATCAGTCCGTGCTTTCGCTCGGCGGGGTTCCGCTCAATGCTCATGGGCCGCGGCCCCCTTGCCGATCTCCGCCTTGACGACGAAGCTGTTCTTGCCGGCGTAGGTTTCGCCATCGGCGACGCCGAACAAGACCTCGACCTGCTCGGGGTCGCGCGTGCCCAGCTCCACGTCGCGGGCCTCGAACCTTGCGCCGTTGCGAACAAAGACCACGCTGCGATTTTCCATCGTCTGGATCGCGGAGTTCCTGACGACGACCGGGGCCTGCTTCGCGGAGAGAATGAGGCGTGCCGTCACGAACAGGCCCGGCTTCAATCGTGCTTGACTATTTGGCACGGTCGCGCGGGCCAGCGCGCTCTGTGTGTCGGCGTTTCCGACCGGGGAAATGTACGAGAGCTTTACCTCGATCGGAGGCCCGCCATCGCCGACATCGATGACGACAGTGTCGCCAACCCTTACGCGCGGAAGGTCGCGCCGGAAGACGGAAAGATCGACCCACACGGTCGAAATGTCCGCGACGGTGAAGGATGGCTTCTGCTCCGAGGCGTATTCACCGAGAGAAATTTGGCGGTCGATGATCGTGCCGGCGATAGGAGCGCGCATTTCGTAAACGGTCAGGCTCTGGTTGCTCTCGATTTTGGCCAGCAACTCACCTCTTTCGACCTGGTCGCCGACGCGCTTCTTGATCTCGCGGACTACGCCCGAGAAGCGCGGCGTCACTTGCACAAGCGCTTCCTGGTTGGGTTGCAGGATGCCGTTGAGCAAGAGGCTGTCGCGCAGCACACCGGGCCCGGCGGTCAGCAGCTCGATGCCTGCGGCTGCTACCTTGGCGTCGCTCATTTCGACACTGTCCGCCTTCTCCTCATGTCCGTGTCCACGTTCTTCCTTGGTCGGCGTTCCGGCGCCCTTGTTGCTCAGGTTGAAGGCAAACAATCCGATCGCCGCGACCGCGATGGCGGCGAGCCCGACGTTGGCTAAAAACTTTTTCATCGGGCGCTCCCCCGCGCGAGCGTGAACGGATTGCCGACGAGACCTTCGATGGTGGCAACGGCGACGTGAAAATTCTGCAAGGCCTCCTGCTCGCGCAGCTGTGCCTGCGCGAGGCTGGCTTGCGCATCGAGCACTTCGAGAAGCGTGAAGCGTCCCTGCCCGTACCCCTCCGAGATCGCATCCGTCGCCGCACGCGCCTTCGGGATCGCAAGGTCCCGAAGCACGGCGAGCTCGCGCAGCGCGCCCTGCAGCGAATCGTAGGCGCGGCCGGCGACCACGATCAGCGTGTTGCGATTGGCGGCGCGCTCGGCTTCGGTTTTTGCCAGGCTCTCCTGCGCCGAAAGGACGTTGCCCTGGTTCTGGTCGAACACCGGGATCGGCACCGACAGCGTCAGCCGCACGGCATCGTCGTTGGTCTCGTTGAAGTGCCGCCAGCCGGCGGCCAAGCGAACGTCCGGATAAGGCTTGAGGCGCGCCAGCAGCAATTCCGCGTTGCGCTGGGCATAGACGGCCGTCCACCGCACCAGTTGCGGGTTAGCCTCGATGGCGGAGACCACTGCCTTGAAGGACGGCGGCCGCCCCGTCGTGTCGAGCCGGCCCGAAACCGCGGTGAACCTTGGCGCGGTATCGCCCATCAGCACCGCCAATTCACGACGGGTGCTCGACAAGGCAGCATGAGCCCGTTCGCGATCGGCTTTCACGAGCGCGGAGGCAACCTCGGCACGCCCGGTCTCTGCGGGCGATGAAGCACCTGCATCGACGCGGCGCTGCAAGAGCGGCGTAAGCCGGTCGATGGCCGCGACCTGGTCATCTAGGATCTGGATGCGACGCTGCAGCCCGAGTACGCTGAGAAAGGCGATGGCGGTCTCCGACAACACTTCCAGCCGGATAGCCCGGCGCTGGATCGCGGCGACATCGACGCCGGCCGCGCCGGCTGCAATGCGAGCTTCGCGCTTGCCCCACAGCTCGAAGAGTTGGCTGATCTGCAGGGTGGTTTCCGCGGACTTGGTGCCCCGGTAAATGCCCGTCCCGAACGAATTGTCCTGCTCATAGGACAGTTCGGGATTGATGAGGACGCCCGCCTGGATGTGCTGACCCGACGCAATGCCGACGTCTCGCTCGGCGGCTGTCAGGCGCGGACTGGCAGCCAGCGCGCGCGACAGCGCAGCCTGCAGGGTGAGGGTCTGGGATTGGGCCGCGCCCGCAAACCAAGGGATTGCCAGCATGGCCGACGCGCACGCGATGCGCGCGGCGCTCTTGAACAACATGATGAAAACCTGACGAAAAGACAGATTCAGGGCGCGGAGCGCCCAGTGGTTGCCTTCAGGTCAGGAGTTTTGGCGGAGGAGGGTCAATTCCTGTCGCGCGATCGCCAAGTGCGACATCGCGCAAGCCGTTGAAGCTGCCAACGGGCTGTTCATTCAGCACGGCGGTGAAGGGAGCCGGCACTGAAACAGAAAAGCAGCCGTGGCAATGATGCCCGGCGACCAGGCCATGGTCGGCGACCGCCCCGCCCTCGTCCGAGGCAAGCGCAAAGGAAGTTGCGCCAGTCGGATTGGCGACGTCGGTGGCGCAAAGGCTGTGCGCGAAGCCGGCAAAAAGATAGACAACAATCGTCAGCACCGCCGCGATGCCACGCAGCGTGTGTGCCGGTCCAGTCTTATTCTGCCAAAATGCCATCAAGCTCGAATCCCGGCAGCAGCCGTATCATGTGAAAGCGTCCAAGTCGACAGTAACAATGTAATGCGGGAGCAATGTGCACGCGAACATTATAACGTGCGCGAACTCGCAGGATGGATAGAGCGCAGCGAAGCCATCATGCCTCTGCAACAAAGGTGATGGGGTTTCGCGGGGCCTGTCATCGGCCGCGCATTCGCGCGACCCGTTGGCCCCACCCATCCTACGCCGGAATCGCCGCTTCCGGGCAATTGGTCAACCGCGCGGGCACGCCGACGGCGGTGCAGCCGGCCGGCACGTCGTGTGTGACGACGGCGCCCGCGCCGATTTTCGCGAAATCGCCGATGCTGACATCGCCGATCACGCTCGCGCCCGACGACATCAGCACGCCGCGGCCGATCCGTGGCGCACGCGAAGGATTGTCCGGCTTCCGCCCGATGGTGACGTTCTGCAGGATCGTGACGTCATCGCCGATGACAGACCGCGCGCCGATGATAATGCCGGTGGCATGATCGAGGAAAACCGAAGTCCCGATCGAGGCGGACGGATGGATGCTGACCTGCAATCGTTCGGACGAGGCGCTCTGCATCAAGAGCGCGAGATCGGTGCGGCCGCACTGCCAGAGCCAGTTCGAGACGCGCCAGGCCTGCAGCGCCACGAAACCCTTGAAGTTGAGGAGCGGCGGCAGCAGCGCTGATGTCGCGGGATCGTGATGGACGATGCCCTCAAGGTCGCAGCTGGCGGCTTCGACGAGGTCGGGCGCAGCGGAATAGGCCTCGTTGGCAACGCGCGTGAAGCGCGTGCGGTCATCGTCCGTGGCGCCGAGGCGTTGGCCGATCTGCAAGGCGAGCGCGCTGCCGAGACCGGGATGATCGAGGATGGAAATGGCAAGCGATTGCGCGAGAACGGGATCGCCGGCCGCGATCGCCTCCGCCTCGCCGCGGACCGATTGCCAGAGTTGTTCGGCCAAAGCCATCTTGCCCTCCCGCTACTGTATCGGAATGTAGGATGGGTAGAGCGCCAGCGAAACCCATCACTCTTTCGTCATTCCGGGGCGCGCCTCGTGGCGCGAGCCCGGAATCAATACTCCCGATGGTGGTTATGGATTCTCAGGGGCGCAATTGCGCCCCATAGCTCGCCGCTGCGCGGCCGCCCCGGAATGACGACGGTGAGGCGTGGCGCGCTTGACGAGAATCGGAAATCAGCCGATATTGTTTGCGCGTGACGATCGCACCTGCCCTGCAAAGGGCAGCTTAAGACCGCCCAGGGCTCAACCCGGCGGTCTTTTGCGTTTCAGGGCCTGCCATTTCTTGCAGTCATTCCGCGGCACGCAGAGCGCGAACCCGGAAATGACGCCCGAGACAAAAACAAACCGCCCGTCTGCTTTCGCAAACGGGCGGCTCGTTGCCGTTCAGGTTTTGGGGGCATTAGGCCTGAAGGCTTAGCCCTGCGGCGGCTGGTCGTTCGGCGGCGTCGGCTTGTTGCGGTGCTGGGCCATGAACGCGTCGAACTCTTCCTTGTCCTTGGCGTGGCGCAGCCGGGCGAGGAAATCCTTGAATTCCTTCTGCTCGTCCTCGAGCCGGCGCAGCGTCTCGGCGCGGTACTCGTCGAAGGCGCGGTTGCCGGACGTGGGCGGACCAAAACCCCAGCCGCCGCGCTCCATGCGGTCGCGCATGCGGTCCATTTTGCCCTGCATCCGCTCCATCTTGTTCGCCCAGCGATCGCGATCGTAGTGACTCCAGCAACCCATCTTTCTGCTCCCGAGTGTGAATAAGAGAAGGGCAAGTCCGATCGGCCACCAGATAATGAAGCCGAGGATCGTCACGGCGATCCAGCCCGGATGCCATGGCGTGTCGAGCATGCGCGGGCGGTAGTAGGCCTCCCCTTCGGGGGCCGGGCCGCGCCAGCGATTGACATCTGCGGTGTAGGCCATTTCCCTTCTCCATCACGGCATCACGCCGTTGTGAATGTAAATAACATTTACATAGATAGCCCAACCATTGGGATTGTCAAGCCGGTCGCCGGCGGCGTCCGCCAACTTAATTTTGGAACCCTATTTCGGGCGGCCCCAAGGACCTGAAGAGCCCGGACCTGAAGAGCCCGACGGCGGCACCGGCGGCGGCTCGGCAGGCTTGGTGCCCTGCTCACCCGCAGGCCGGCGATCGGTTGGAAAGCCGAGGCCGCGCAGATAGATCAGCACTTCGGCTTCCAGCAGATCTTCCGGCGACATCGGCAGCTTGCGGCGGGCGGCATCGCCGCGGCCGAACAGCGAGGCGACGCCATGCGACATCGACCAGATGTGCAGCGCCATCATCATCGCCGGCGGCCGCGGCACGCCGGGCGGGGCGAGCGCCGCGAGCCGCTCGGCGGCGGCGCGGATGATGGCGAACGCGCGCTCAGAAGCGGCCTGCAACGTCGGATTGGAATCGACGGGCAGGCCGGATTCGAACATCGCCGAATAGAACGAAGGCTCTTCGCGGGCGAAGCGCAAGTACGCCTTCCCTACCCGCTCGAACGCGGTGACGGTGTCGGGACGGCCGTCGTCCCAGGCTTGCGTCAGCAAGGCCTCGAACTGTTCGAAGCCGCGCTGGGCGATGCTCGCCAGAAGCTCGTCGCGATCGCGGAAGTGGCGATACGGCGCGGCGGGGCTGACGCCGGCCATGCGTGCGGCGTCAGCGAAGGTGAACCCGGCCGCGCCCTTCTGCGCGATCAGGTCGAGCGCCGCCTGCAGCAGCGCCTCCTTCAGATTGCCATGGTGATAGCCGCGCTCGGCGCGGCGCTGATCCTTGCGCCAGCTCATGTGAAAGACTTTTACATGAGCCGGGCGCAAAGGTCACTAGCGGGCGATTACGGCCGCACAGGCCGTTAATGAACGTTAACCTGCCGGAATCGGCAGCACCGGCCAAACTTTTGCAGCCGGTCGGGCTAATCGCGCGACTAGGCGGGAACATATGTCAACCTGACCACGTCCTCGCCGATTCGATCACTGGCCATGAGACGCAACCGAGGCCGCGGGCCGGCGAAGAACGGCTTCCCGCGACCCAGTACGACAGGATGGATGTAGAGCCGATACTCATCAACAAGGCCAAGGTCGGTCAGGCTTTGCGCCAGTTCTGGTCCACATACTTCAATCTCACCATCAAGCTGAGCCTTCAATTCGCGTACCGCCGCTTCGACCTCATCGCGGACAATAGTGGCATTAGGCCCGACCGACTCCAACGAGCGGGACACTATCCACTTCGGTTGGCTCCGCCATGCCGCAGCATAGTCGCGTTCCTCCGCGTCCCATCCAGGTTGGTCCTCGTCCCAATATCGCATCACCTCGTACATGCGGCGACCGTACACGCTGCCGGCCGCGCCGCGCACTTGCTCGATGAAATGGCGAAAGAGTATCGGGTCGGGCTTAAATTCCACGTGGTCGTGGTCGACGTACCCGTCCAGAGACTGGTTCAATCCGAAGACGAGTTTAGCCACGCTGCGTCTCCCTCCTAGGCGCCCGGAATCGGCAGCACCGGCATGATTTCCACGCGCTCGCCGGGGAAGATCGCAAAATGCGGGTGGTTCTCGAACATTTTCGCCGCCGCCTCGTGCGAGGCGGCGCGCACCACCGTGAAGGCGCCGAGCTCGTTGGCGATGTCGGTGACGCCCTTGGCGTTGACCAGCTTGGTCTTGCCGAGCGGCCCGCCCATCTCGAGGATGGCGGCGTGGTGCTTTTCCACCCAGGCTTTCCAGGCCGCGATGCCCTCGCGCTCCTTCGCCTGCCGCTCGGATGGCGACAGCGCATTCCAGGCGGCCATCTCCGGGCTGGTCTTGCTGCCCAGGAAGACGGCGAGGTAGGTGTCGTTGCTCATGTATTCTCTCCTTTCACTGGCGATCAGCGCGCGCCGCTCTTCAGGTCAGAGAAGCCGGCGGCGGCTTCCTGCACATCGGGCGGGAAGTCGGACATTTCCTGCACTTGGCGGATCTCGATGATCTCGTTTTCGGTGGCCGGGCACTTCTTCGCCCATTCGATCGCTTCCTCGCGCGAAGCCACCTCGATCATCCAGTAGCCGCCCAGCACTTCCTTGGACTCGGTGAAGGGCCCGTCGGTCACGATCGGCTTGCCGGTGGCGAAAGAGACGCGCGCGCCCATCGAGGGCGGATGCAGGCCGTCCAGCGTGATCAGCACGCCGGCATCCTTCAGCGCCTCGTTGTAGCGCATCATCGCGGCGACGCGTTCGGGATCGAGCTTCACGTCCGGCGGCGCGGTCTCGTAACCGAGCGGGATCATCAGCATCATGAATCGCATGGTGGCATTCCTTGTGAGAGGGGCTGTCTCTTTTCGTCATTCCGGGGCGTGCGCAGCACGAGCCCGGAATCCATACTCCCGATGATGGTTATGGATTCCGGGCTCGCCGCTTCGCGGCGCCGCGGGATGGTGCGTCACAGCGCCTCGACCTGCGCACGCAGACGCTCCTCGCGCTCGCGCAGCTCCGGCGTCAGGGCATCGCCAAAGTCCTCGGTGGTGAAGACCTGGCGGATGTCGATCTCGTCACCGGAGCCGAACGGTGCGCGCTTCATCCAGCCGATCGCTTCATCGAGCGAAGCGGTCTCGATCAGCCAGAAGCCGGCGATGAGATCGCCGGACAGGGGAAACGGCCCCTTGCTCGCCGCGGCCTGGCCGCCACCCGCATATTTGATGCGCGCGCCACGCGAGGTCGGATGCAGGCCCTCGCCCGCCTTGATGACGCCGGCTTTCGCCATCTCCTCGTTGAAGGCGCCCATTGCGGCCAGCATTTCCGTGCTCGGCATGACGCCAGCTTCGGTATCCTTGCTCGCCTTCACAATCACCATGAATTGCATCGTCACGCTCCGTTTCGAATTCCCCGACCGGTCCTTTGCCGGCGCTCGTCAACTAGACGAACGGGGTTTTGCGGCACCGACATGGCCCTGAAAATTATTTCAGAGGTAATGGCAGCCGGCCCGCATCACCTTGCCGCAGGCTGGAACGCGCCGTTCTGCCAGCTGGGGCCGAAATAGACCTCGACGCGGCTCACCCTGTCACCCGCGAAACGGAAGAATTCGGTGTTGCGGAAGCTGCGGCCGTCGCGAGAGGTGCAGTGGTAGGTCACAAAGGCGGTATCGCCCTCACTGAGGATGGTTTCCAGATCGTGCTGCGCAATCCAGCCGGTGTCCCTCCAGCAGCGCTCGAAATAAGCAGGCTTGTCGAGATTGTCATCGAAGGGACTTGAGAAGCGAAAATCGTCCGTGAACGCCGCCTCGACGAAGGCGCGGTCGTTGGCCAGATAAGCGGCGAAGATGGCGCGGATGACATCGGCCTTGCTGCGCGGCATCTATGCGTCCTCCTTCGGGAACATCGAAAAATACGGCTCTGCCTCTTTCAAAACCCGGGCGAAGGAGGGCCGCGCCTTCAGCCGATCGAGATAGGCGGTCAGCTTCCCGCGCGCGCCGAATGGCTCGAGCTTGTTGGCATAGTACAAAGCAGGCGCGGCCGCGCAGTCCGCCAGGCCGAAATCCTCGCCCGTCGCCCAGCTGCCGGTGAGCAAGGTTTCGAGAATGTCATACGACTTTCGAATCTGCGCCCGCGCCTGATCGACGCCATGAGGATCCTTGGCGCCCTTGGGACGCAGCCGGTCTCCGACGACCTTCTGCATCTGCAAGTGGATATAGAGGTCGAGAAAGCGGTCGCGCAGCCGCGTCTGCAATGCGGCCTCGGGATCTAAGGGAATCAAGCGGGTGCGGCCGGGATAATGGCGGTCGAGATATTCGATGATGATGCTGGATTCCGGGACGACCTCGCCGCGCGCCGCATCCTCCAGCACCGGAAACCGGCCGATCGGCGACAGCCTCAAGAGCGCCTCGCGTTCCGCCGGATTGCCGAGATCGACGTGGTTGGCCGCAAACGGCGTGCCGTTTTCATAAAGCGCGATCAGCGCCTTCCAGCAGAACGACGACAGCGGATGGAAATGCAAGACAAGCGACATGGAACCTCCTTGGCGGCCGGCGTGCTGCGGCCCGTCTCACAGGACGATCGAGGCCGGTCTATTCCGACATGGATTTTCAACGACAATCGTCATGCCCGGGCTAAAGCGCGAAGCGCGTCTTCGCGCTAGATGTCCCGGGCATCCACGTCTTTCCTTCTGTAGGAGACAAAGACGTGGATGGCCGGGACAAGCCCGGCCATGACGGAAAGATAGAGGTGACCTCAGACCATCCAGCGCCGCGTGGTCTCGCTCGCGCCTTCGGGCCTCGCCTCGAAAATGGACGAAGCCAGCACGGCATGGATGTGCAGCGTCGTCGTGCCGGCGTTGCGGAAACCGTGCAGGCGGCCGGCCGGCACCAGTAACGACTGGCCGGCCGCGACATGCAGGCGCTCGTCGTCCAGCCACATCTCGGCTTCGCCATCGCGTACCGTCAGCACTTCCTCGACGGGATGCGAATGGGTCGGCGCGCCATGGCCGGGCGCCACCCATTGCTCGAAGATGCACAATTGCGCCGCGCCATTTTGCGCGGAGACGACCATGCGGGTCTCGACGCCGGAGCGCCATTTTTCGAGCGCGCGGTCGCGCGGTTCGATGATGTTCATGGACTGCCTTTCCGGCTGAGCAAACCTGCCGTAAGAGAGCAGACGCGGCGCATTCGCGCCAGTCATCCCGTTCACAAGCCAGAGACCTTCCATGACCGCCCCTACGTCCAAAGTCGCCCTCGTCACGGGAGCCGCGCGCGGCATTGGGCTCGCAGCCGCCAAACGCTTCCTCGCCGAGGGTTTTCGCGTGGCGCTGCTCGATATCGAGGGCGAGTTGCTGAACAGCGCGGTCGCGGCACTCAGCCATCCCGATCGCACCCTGGCACTGCATTGCGACGTGTCCGATGCGAAGGGTGTTGCCGCTGCAATCGAGACGGTGGGCAAGCGCTTCGGCCGGCTGGATGCGCTGGTCAACAATGCAGGGATCGCGGTGTTTGCACCGATCATGGAAACGTCGGACGCCGACTGGAGCCGCATTGTGGAGGTGAACCTCACCGGCCCGTTCCTGTGCACCAAGGCGGCAGTGCCCCTGATGCGCGAGCATGGTGGCGGGGCGATCGTCAACATCACCTCGATCTCGGCGGTGCGCGCTTCCACACTGCGCTCGGCCTATGGGACAAGCAAGGCGGGGCTAGCCCACCTGACCAAGCAGCTCGCGGTCGAACTCGCCTCGCTGGGCATCCGCGTCAACGCGGTCGCGCCCGGTCCGGTCGAGACCGCGATGGCCAAGGCCGTGCACACTCCGGAAATCCGCGCCGACTATCACGACGCGATTCCGCTCAATCGTTATGGATTGGAAGAGGAACTGGCGGAAGCGATCTTCTTCTTGTGCAGCGATCGATCGAGCTACATTACCGGGCAGATTCTCGCCGTCGATGGCGGCTTCGATGCCGCCGGCATCGGCCTGCCCACGCTGCGCGGGCAGCGGAGGAATGGGTGAGGCGCGCACTCTCTCCCCGCTCTTCGCGGGGTCGAGACGAGCGAAGCTCGCTCTTAGAGGGCTGGGACATCCGCCAATGCCTTGCCTTGCCTTGCCTTGAACGACAGCCGATCCCGCGATCGACAACGCCACAAGCACTTCGGCTCACGATTGCGTGAGGCGGCGCATGCACGGAACGACGTTGGGGTTCGTTATTGAAACAAGGGAGGACGAAAAGTGAAGACAGCGATCATCCCACTTTCTGCCGCCATTCTCATCGCCACCGCTCCGGCCGTGCTTGCCCGGAATGTATCAAGCAATGCACCGCACCAGCACCATCAGGTCTCTAAGAAGCACCCTCCGAATATCTCCGGCTACGCCCCGTGGCGGGTGATGCACAACAACGGCGTGAAGACGGGCTATCCCGGAACCTGGGGCTACGCGCCCGGCGCACCCAAAGACTATACATACGAGAATTCCAGAAATGCTGGTGGGGGCGGCGGCGGTGGCTCTGGCATGTGAGCCGCGCGAAAGCTGATCGTAAGGGCTCCGGAAGCGCGTTGGGTCATCCAAGCAGTCCGGTGACTTGCCGCGCGCCCCGGTCAGCGCTGATTCACCGACACGACGCGCCAGCCGTTGGTCAGCCGGTCGATCCTGGTCAGCGACAAGGGATCGATGACAAAGCGCAGCGCGCTGTCGGGTGCGAGATCGAGAGCGATGGCGAGCAGCGCGCGGATGGTGCCGGAATGCACGACCAGCACGGCATCACCGGCGGCAAGCGCGGCGAGCCCGGCGCGGGCACGGGCGATCTGGTCGACGAAGCTCTCGCCGCCGGGCGGACGGTTACTGGCCGGCGATTTCCAGAACGCGCGATAGGCGTCGCCGAGCTCAGCCACGAGATCGTTGTGGCGGCGGCCGGTCCAGTCGCCGAAATCCTGCTCGCGAAAGGCAGCGTCCTCCGCCGCATCGAGCCCGAGCGCGCGCGCCGTCTGCCGCGTGCGGCGCGCGGGGCTGCATACCGCAAAGGCGGCTTCCGGGAGCTTTGCCTTCAGCGCGGCGATGGCGGCGGTGTCGCGCAGGTCCGCGGGCGCATCAGGCGCGTGAATGACACCGCGCAGGCCGTCGACCGGCGCGTGGCGGATCAGCCAGAGATTTGTCTCGCCGCTCATGCGTCAGCCGAACCGAGCGGCAAGCAGCAACAGCACGGCGGTCTCGGCGACCTGCTCGGCCGCACCGAGCACATCGCCGGTCTGGCCGCCGATCTGGCGTCTGGCGAGCCAGGCCATGACGCCAGCACAAAGTGCCGTGACCAGCGCGGCCCAGAACGCGTTGACCCAGGACAGCGCCAGCAGGGCGATCACCAAAGCAACGGCAATGGCCACCATGGCGACCGCAGCGTCCGGCTGGCCTGCATTGGCGGCCAGCCCATCCTTGCGCGCATAAGGCAGGTTCAGCGACATCATGGGCAACACGCCGCGCGCCAGCGTGTGCGCGGCGATCATCCCGAACACGAGTTGCGCATCCGACAGCGAGGCGAGCGCGGAAAGTTTTGCGGCAAAGCTCACCAGCAGGATCGCCGCGCCATAGGTGCCGAGCCGGCTGTCGCGCATGATCTCGAGTTTTGCCGCGGTGTCGCGGCCGCCGCCAAAGCCGTCGGCGACGTCGGCAAGCCCGTCCTCATGCAACGCGCCGGTCAGGATCATGCCGGCGCCGAGTGCGAGCGCTGCGGAGGCAAGGTCCGGAAGACCGGTGGCGCGTAACGCAAGACAGAGGAGGCCGATGGCAGCGCCGATCAGAGCGCCGACGACGGGAAACATGCGATGCGCGCGCACGAAGTTCGGCGGCATCGCCCCTTGCGGATGCGGCATCGGTACGCGAGTCAGGAACGCGACCGCGGTTTTGAAATCGTCAAGCCATTCATTCATGGTCGCCTGATCCGGGAATCGATTACCTTGCAAAATTCTAATCTTTTGTTTGCGCATGATCTTGTCCGAAAACCGCTTCACACCTTTCGGGATCACGCGCTGGAGATTCGCGAATGCAGTTTAGCAAACTCGACGACATCGGCGCGTTCTGTCGCGGCCTGCCCAAGGGCGATTCGCAGGCCGCCGATGCTGCGGCGGCGCGGCAACACGTGCTAACGAAGCCGCCCGGCAGCCTCGGCCGGCTGGAAGAGCTCGCGATCTGGCTGGCGCGCTGGCAGGGCCGCGACAAGCCGCGGCTTGATCGCGTCGCCATCAACGTGTTCGCCGGCAATCACGGCATCGCCGCGCGCGCCGTCTCGGCCTATCCCGCCGAGGTGACAGCGCAGATGGTGGCGAATTTTTCCGCGGGCGGCGCGGCGATCAACCAGGTCGCAAAACTTGCCGGCGCCGAATTGACGGTGGAGGCGATCGAGCTCGACCGCCCGACCTGCGATTTCACCGCGGCAGCAGCGATGGATGCGGACGAATTCCTCCGCGCGTTCCATCTCGGCTTTCGCAGCGTGCCGGCAGATTGCGACCTGCTGGCGGTCGGCGAGATGGGGATTGCCAACACGACCGTGGCCGCGGCCTTGTGCGCGGCGCTGCTTGGCGACGGCGCGGCGCGATGGACCGGCCGCGGCACCGGCGTCGACGATGAAGGGCTCGCCCGCAAGCGGGCGACGATCGAGGCGGCGCTCGCGTTCCATCGGGACATTCTCGCCGATCCGCTTCGCGCGGCTGCCTCGATCGGCGGGCGCGAACTCGCCGCGATTGCCGGCAGCGTGCTGGCGGCGCGAAGCCGCTGCATCCCGGTGCTGCTCGATGGCTTTGTGGCGACGGCTGCGGTGCTGCCGTTGGCACGGCTGGCGTCCGATGCGCTCGATCATTGCCGCGCCGGGCATGTGTCGGCCGAAGCCGGACATCGCGCCCTATTGCAGGCGTTGAATCTCGACCCGCTGCTCGACCTCGGCATGCGACTTGGCGAAGCCTCGGGCGCCGCGACGGCCATTCTACTGTTGCGAACGGCATTAGCCTGCCACAATGGCATGGCAACCTTCACGGAGGCTGGCGTTTCCGGCCGCGCCTGAACTTTTCGCCGTCCGTAGCGTTGATCTGGTCACCCCATCGGGTGGATTGCATGAAGCGTGTGCAAACGATCGCTGCAGCGTTGATGCTCTGTGTGGCCGCTACGTCCGCGCGCGCCGAGGTGCGCATCCTCTCCAGCCCCGGCGGACAGGTTGGACCGTTCATCGAGCTGTTCGACAGGGTGCGCGAATCCGGCGAGCGCGTGGTCATCGACGGGCCGTGCCTGTCGGCCTGCACGCTGGTGCTGATGACGGTGCCGAGCGACCGCATCTGCGTGACGCGGCGCGCCGTGCTCGGCTTCCACGCCGCGCGCTCGATCGACCGGCAGGGACGGACGTATGCCGAGCCGGACGCGTCGAGAGAGGTGGAGGAGGCTTATCCGGCGCCGATCCGCGACTGGATCATCCGCCGCGGCGGGCTGACCTCGCGGCTCCTGCTGCTGCGCGGCCGCGAGCTGGCGGCGATCTATCCGAGGTGCAGGTAGAGGCGGCGGCTGTTTCGAATCTCTGACATCGGAGTACCGGCTTACCCCTCTCCCCAACCCTCCCCCGCAAGGGCAGGGCTATCGCATATGACTGAGCGTGGCCAAGAGGAAGGAGTCGTCCCAGCCTGCGCGCTTGCTCTTGCGGCGGATAGAGGCGTTGTAGGGATGTGCCCGGAGCAAGTTGAGGGCGAGC
>Ga0187815_10000494_pt1 | contig 19090 bp, 20 predicted proteins | sample NC_S_5_FD_132962 | JGI IMG/M metagenome (GOLD analysis project Ga0187815, IMG submission 132962) | Wetland sediment microbial communities from Neuse River Estuary, North Carolina, USA - ASW-S_5 | ecosystem: Environmental > Aquatic > Freshwater > Wetlands > Sediment | place: USA: North Carolina...
AGGCCGCAGCATCCGGCACGCGGCGGGGCGACCATTTCTCCAGGCGGCGCAGGGTGGACGCCAGCGTCGGGCCGGCAGTGAGCTCGGGCGTCGCAAACACCTTGCCGCCGCGATAGGGGATGGCGAGCGGTTCGCGGTGATAGGCGTGGAAGGCCGCGAGATCTTCCACCGACAAGGCGCCGCCTGCGGCCTTGATATCGGCAGCCATGCTGCGCGCGATCTCGCCTTCGTAGAAATCGCGCGGGCCGCGCGCGCCAAGCTGCTCCAGCGTCGCCTTCAGCCGGTCCTGCGGCAACCGCACCTCCGCCTTGATGCCCCATGGCGCGTTCGGCGGCAGGCCGTCGAGCAAATAGGCGGAAGCGCTGGCCGGATAACGCTGCAGATCAACGGCGCAGCTTGCGATCATCAGCGTGGTCCACCAGTCCACCAGCAGGCCTTCGCTGGCGAGTTTTGCGCCGGGCGCCAGCAGCTCCTTCCACGGCATTTTGGCGTGGCGCCGATGCGCCTCTTCCATGCCGGCGACCACGCCGGGCACCGCGATCGAGCCCGCGCCGTGCAAATTGCGGTCGTCCTTCACGCGCGGCCAGGGGAAGATGTCGGAGGCCGCACCGTCGGTGAGCGGATAGTCCGCGACGCGCAGGCTGTTTGGCGCGCGCATGCCGTAATCGATCACCTCGTAGCGGTTTTCCTTTGCGCGGTAGAGCACCATCGCGCCGCCGCCGCCCATGCCGCTCATCCAGGGCTCCAGCGTGCCGATCGCAAAGGTGGTGGCGATCACCGCATCGACGCAGTCGCCGCCGGCGGCAAGCACCTCGGCGCCGATCTCGGCGGCCCGCCGCGACTGTGCGGCGACAATGCCGCCCTTCGAGCTCACCGCGGGCTTACGAAGCTGCTGGGAATTGGAGAACTGATCGACCATGAGGTTTCCTTGCTCGTTTCTTGTCATTACCGCGCTATCAGCCGCTCCGGCGTGAAGCGCACCGGCAGCTTGCGGATGGCATGCACAAAATTGTTCGGGGCAACGTCGATACCCCCGGCATATTCGATATCAGGCAATCGCGTCAGCAATTGCCGGTAGACTTCCTCGAGCTGCATCTGTGCGACGCGCTTGCCGATGCAGACATGCGGGCCGAAGCCGAAGGCGATGTTCTTCGCGGCATTGGCACGGCCGATGTCGAGCTTGTCCGGATCAGGAAATACGGAAGGGTCGCGGTTGGCCGCCGAGAAATACATGATCACTTTTTCGCCTTCGGCGATCTTCTGCCCGCCGACCTCGGTATCGCAGGTGGCGGTGCGCCGCATATAGATGACGGGGCTCACCATGCGGATCAATTCGTCCACGGCGTTGGGCAGCAGCGACATGTCCGCCATCAGCGCCCGTTTCTGGTCGGGGAATTCGGTCAGCAGCTTCATCGAGCCGGAAATCGTGTTGCGCGTGGTGTCGTTGCCGGCGAACACGATCAGGAGCCACGAGCCGTCCAGATATTCATTGCGCAAGAGCTCGCCATCCACGGTGGCGCGGGCGATCGCGCTCATCAGGTCCGGCTTGGGATCGGCGCGTCGCTTCTGCAACATGTGCTGGCCGTATTCGAACATCTCCGCGACGTTCTCGTTGAGCGCTTTGACGAACTGCAGCAGCTCCGGCGTCAGCTGCGGATCCCTGCGCTGCTTGGCGGTGATGTAGCCCGCGACTTCCAGATAATGCATCCAAGTGATGAATTTCGGCTGGTCGGATTGAGGCACGCCGAGGATCTCGCATAGCGTGAACAGCGGCAGCTGCGCAGAGAGTTTTTCCACGAGGTCGCATTCGCCAAGACCAGCCATGTTGTCGATCAGCCGCGTGGTCTCGGCGGCGACCTTCTGCTTCAGCCCGGCCAGATAGGCCGGTGTGAAGTAGGGCATGTGCTCCTTCCGCAGCTGCAGATGCCACGGCGCGTCCATGTTGATCATGGCATCGACGGAGGCGCGGAACAGCAGCGGATGCCGCGACTCCTTCGGCCCGTAGGTCATGAGGATGCCGCCCCTCTGCGAGGAGAAGGTTTTGGGGTCGCCGTCGACCCGCATCACGTCCTCATAACGCGTCAGCGCCCAGAAGCCGGGGCCGTTATTCCCCTCGCGCTGCCATGACACCGGCGCCTGCGCCCGTAGCCGCGCAAAAATCTCGTAGGGCTGGCCGTCGGTGAACTTCTCGGATTCGGTGAGGATGTCCTGGTCGAGCTCGGGATAGATTTTCGGAAAAGCGGGGCCGGGCGGCCGCGGATCGGGCAGGGTCTCGCTCAACAGCAGCATCGGCATTCCTCCGACCGGCTCCTCCCATCGGAGCTTGACGCAAGTCTTTTGCTTGATTGAACACTAGTATGCCCTTCCGTGAAGTCAAAGCCCGCGCGAAATGGCGCATTGGCGTTTGCGCGCAGGGAATGGCAAGTTGCGGAAAACTTGACTGCAAGGGAGAAGAAAAATGGCCGGTGTGAAACAGGGCAGGGACGGCGCGGTCGGGATCCTCACGCTGAACGAGCCCGAGAGCCTGAACGCGATGACCCCCGATCTGTTGGGCGGGCTCGGCAGAGCCATCGCCGAGATGACCGCCGACCCGGCCATACGCGCGCTGGTCCTCACCGGCGAAGGCCGCGGCTTCTGCTCGGGCCAGAACCTGAAGGCTGCGGAAGCGCTCGGCCAGGACATCGTCGCTGGCGTGATGAAATTCTACTGGCCTGCCTTCAAGGCGCTGCGCGAATGCCGCGTGCCTGTTGTGGTCGCCGTCAACGGCGTTGCCGCCGGCGGGGGCTTCAGCCTCGCGATGGCCGGCGACATGATCGTCGCCGCGCGCTCGGCGAGCTTCATCCAGGTGTTCAGCCGCATCGGCCTCGTCCCCGATCTCGGCTCGACCTGGCTGCTGCCGCGCCTGATCGGCCGTCAGCGCGCGCTGGAGCTGATGCTGTTCAACGAGCCGCTGTCCGCCGAGCGCGCCAGGGAATGGGGGCTCGTGCGTGAGGTCGTTGACGACGGCGCGCTGATGGCTGAGGCCATCAAGCTCGCCCAGCGCCTGGCGCAAGGCCCGACCCGCGCATTGGTGGCGACGCGCATGCTGCTCGAAGAAAGCGAGCACGCCACCTATGCCGCGCAATTCCGACGGGAAATCGAGGTCCAGTCCGAGATGCGCCAGAGCGCCGATGCGCTGGAGGGGCGGGCGGCATTCGTGGAGAAGAGGAAGGCGAATTTTAGCGGGCGATAAGTCGAGTTGAAAACTGAATCAGCAAATTCTCTGTCGTCCCGGCCAAGCGAAGCGCGAGCCGGGACCCATAACCACAGGATTGAGTTGTTACGAGGGATGTGGCTCCAATTCGCTTTAACAACTCGATCCTGTGGCTATGGGTCCCTGCGTGCCGCCTTCGCTAAAGCTTCGGCGCCCCTCGTTGCAAGCCCCGGCGAAGCCTTGGCGGAGACGGGTCGCAGGGACGACAGCGGAGGTTAAGTCGGTAACTACCGCTACTTCAACCCTCTTACCGTCATCACGATCGCATCCGCTCCCGCCTTCCGATCGACCGCGATCTCTTGGTACGCCGGCGACTCCTGGAATTCCCTTGCCGCCTCGGCATCGGGGAATTCCATGATCACGACCTTGTCGCGCGGCCAATCGCCTTCGGTGACGACCGGGTGCTCGTCGGCGACGAGCAGCTTGCCCCTAAAATTCTTGAACACGCCCATGAAGCGCGACTGATAGCGGTCGTAGCGCTCGCGTTGGGTGAATTTGAGCTGGGCGATGATGTAGACGCTCATGCTGGCTCCGATTGTTGAGCTTGTTTCTTGCATTTTATGAAGACGTGGATGGCCGGGACCCGTCTCCGCCAACCGCCTTCGTCCGAAGGCGGACTTCGGCGCGTCAAGAGGCTTCGCCGGGCCCCGACCTCGCTCGGCCGGCGGAGCTTAAGCGAAGCCGGCAAGCCCGGCCATGACAGAGAAAGAGTTGCGCTCAAAACGTGGGCGGCGTGCAGGCGCTGATCACTTCGCACGGCTTGTTGCCGATGCAACGGAAGCGGTGCGGGCGGCGGCTTTCGAAATAATAGGCATCGCCGGGGCCGAGGATGCGCCGCTCGCCGTCGACGGTCACCTCCAGCCGGCCCGAGATCACGACGCCGCCTTCCTCGCCGTCATGCACCAGCGGCACGCGGCCGGTATCGCCGCCGGGGCCGTAACGCTCGTGCAGGATCTGCAGCGCGCGCCCGAACAGATTGTCGCCGACCTGCAAATAGGAGATCGGCTTCTTGCCGATCTCGGTCAGTTCGTCGGCACGGTAGAACGCCTTGCGCGGCCGCTCCGGCTCGATGGCGAAGAACTCGGCAAGCCCCATCGGGATGCCGTCGAGGATGCGCTTGAGCGCGCCGACCGACGGGTTCATCTGGTTGGACTCGATCAGCGAGATCGTCGAATTGGTGACGCCGGAGCGTTTGGCAAGCTCCCGCTGCGACAGCTTGTGGCGGTTGCGGACGAAGCGAAGGCGCCCGCCGATATCGACGCTCATCGGATTTCCCGTGTTGCAGGTGTTGCGGATCGGACAAATATGCCTTGATCGATCCAGCAAAATCAATGCCTTAAGCCGAGACAGAAAAGGACTTGTTGAGTGTTTTCGCCCGTGGGACGGCTACCCCATATATAGATTCTATAAAGAAGGAGTCGCGCCGTGACGGTTCACCAGATTCCCAACACCCTCGATCTCCAGGCCTTCTGGATGCCGTTCACGGCGAACCGGCAGTTCAAGGAGACGCCGCGGCTGTTCGCCTCCGCCGAGGGCATGTATTACACCAGCGTCGACGGCCGCAAGGTGATCGACGGCTCGGCGGGCCTGTGGTGCGTCAATGCCGGCCACGGCCGCAAGCAGATCGCGGCTGCCGTCGAGCGGCAGCTGATGAACCTCGATTTCGCGCCGTCGTTCCAGATGGGCCATCCCATCGCCTTCGATTTCGCGCGGCGCCTTGCCGAGATCGCGCCTGCTGGCCTCGATCGCGTCTTCTTCACCAACTCCGGTTCGGAGTCGGTCGACACCGCCTTGAAGATCGCGCTCGCCTATCATCGGGCTACGGGTCAGCCGACCCGCACCCGCCTGATCGGCCGTGAGCGCGGCTATCACGGCGTCGGTTTCGGCGGCATGTCGGTCGGCGGCATGGTCGCCAATCGCCGCGCCTTCGCCACCCATCTGCCCGGCGTCGATCACATCCGCCACACCTACGATCTCGAGCGTAACGCGTTCTCCAAGGACCTGCCGAAGCACGGCGCCGAGCTCGCCGATGATGTCGAGCGCCTGGTGGCGCTGCACGGCGCCGAAACCATCGCAGCCGTCATCGTCGAGCCGGTGCCGGGCTCGACCGGGGTGCTGCCGCCGCCGCAAGGCTATCTGCAGCGGCTGCGCCAGCTCTGCGACAAGCACGGCATTCTGCTGATTTTCGACGAAGTCATCACCGGCTTCGGCCGGCTCGGCACGCCGTTCGCCGCCAATTTCTTCGGCGTCACGCCTGACATGATGACGACCGCCAAGGGCATCACCAACGGCACGATTCCTTGCGGTGCGGTGTTCGCCAGCCGCAAGGTGCATGACGGCCTGATGACCGGCCCCGAGAGCCAGATCGAGCTGTTCCACGGCTACACCTATTCGGCCCATCCGGTGGCCTGCGCGGCGGGCCTTGCCACGCTCGATATCTACAAGGACGAGGGGCTTCTGACGCGCGGCGCCAAGTTCGCCGACTATTGGCGCGATGCGCTGCATGCGCTGAAGGGCCTGCCGAACGTGATCGACATCCGCAATGTCGGCCTGATGGGCGCCGTCGAGCTCGCCCCGCGCAAGGACGCGCCCGGCGCACGCGGCTATGAGGTGATGGTCGATTGCTTCAATCGCGGCCTGTACTTCCGCACCAGCGGCGATGCCTTTGCGATGTCGCCGCCCTTGATCGTCGAGCGCAGCCATATCGACGAGATGATGTCGATCCTCTCCGACGCCATCAAACGCGTGGCCTGATTGTTGTCCCGCTGTTGCAGCATTCGGATGCTTGCAGCGGCGGGATGACGCCCGCGGGAGTGACGATGTGAAAGTCCTCATCCTCGGCAGCGGCGTCATCGGTGTCACTTCCGCATATTATCTGGCACGCGCCGGCCACGAGGTGACGGTCGTCGATCGTCAGGCCGCGCCCGCCCTGGAGACCAGCTTTGCCAATGCCGGCGAGGTCTCGCCCGGCTATGCCTCGCCCTGGGCCGGCCCCGGCGTGCCGCTCAAGGCGATCAAGTGGCTGCTGATGAAGCATGGCCCGCTGGTGATCCGCCCGAATGCGGATCCCGCGATGTGGTCGTTCCTTGCCAAGATGCTGCGCAATTGCACCGCCGAGCGCTACGCGGTCAACAAGAGCCGGATGATCCCGCTCGCCGAATACAGCCGCGACTGCCTGCGCGAATTGCGGGCCGAGATCGGCATCCGCTACGACGAGCGCTGCCAAGGCACGCTGCAGCTGTTTCGCAAGCAGGAGCAGCTCGACCATACCGGCGGCGACATCGCCGTGCTCAAGCAATATGGCGTGCCGTATGAGCTGCTCGACCGCGACGGCTGCATTAAGGCCGAACCCGCGCTGGCACAGGTAAAGGACAAGATCGTCGGCGGTCTCCGCCTGCCGCAGGACGAGACCGGCGACTGCCACATGTTCACGTCGGCGCTGGCGGAGCAGGCGGCCAAGCTCGGCGTCCGGTTCAGATTCAACGTCAGCATCGATCGTATCATTGCCGAAGGCGAACGCATCGCTGGCGTTGCCACCAGCAACGGCATCTTGCAGGCCGATGCTTACGTGGTCGCGCTCGGCAGCTGGTCGCAGCAGTTGCTGCGCAATGTCGGCATTGCCAATCCCGTCTATGCAGTGAAGGGCTATTCCATCACCGTACCCGTTCGCGACGAAGCGGGCGCGCCGGTGTCAACGGTCATGGATGAGAGCTACAAGGTCGCGATCACGCGGCTCGGAACGCGCATCCGCGTCGGCGGCACCGCGGAAGTGTCGGGTTATTCCAACACGCTGCATCCGGCGCGCCGCGCCACGCTCGATCACTCGCTGACCGACCTGTTCCCGCGCGGCGGCGATCTTTCGGACGTGAAATTCTGGAGTGGCCTGCGCCCAATGACGCCGGACGGCCCGCCGATCATCGGCGCCACCCGCTATCCCAACCTCCATCTCAACACCGGCCACGGCACGCTGGGCTGGACCATGTCCTGCGGCTCGGGACGCGTGCTCGCCGATATGCTGTCCGGGCGGAAGCCGGATATCGACACCAGCGAGCTAGCGATGAGCCGCTACGAGCACCGCTTCGGCTAGCGCGACGCTTCGCCGTCCTTGGACGGTTCGGAAGATGTTGCGCCGCCGTCCTTGGACGGAGCAGTTTCCTCGTCGCACAGCGTGGTCGTGCCTTCGACGGCGTCCGTCACCTCCGTGGCGAGCGATTTCATCTCCGCGACGACGGCCTTTGCCGCCTCGACAATCTCTTCCTTGATCGTCTCGACGATACTTTCGTCACCCATCGCTTTTCACCCGTCATGCCGGCGCCGGTCATCAGACCAGTTCGATGTGACATTTTCGCGATGACATATCGACACAGCTCCCGGCGCAAACGCCGTCACGAAACGCCGCTTCCCCGCGCCAACTGCTCGCTGCAGGCATCGACCGCCGCGCGGTCGAGCGCGTCTGCGGCAAAAGTGGCGATGGTGATGAGGACGAAAATTCCCGCCGAGAGGGCGACGACGTCACCATACGGCAACAGACGACGGATCAGCCGCTGCAGCCACGAGGGCTGCGGAAACCGGTGCACGCGTCCATCCGGCGTGATCACCTCAAACTTGCGCACCGACCGCGGCGCGTGGGGTTTGTTCGGCAGCATCCGGATATCTCCTTTCCAGCTCATCGATCATGCCGCGTGCGATTTCCCGCTCGCCCATGATCACGACATCCGCCCCCAATCGCTTCAAATGATCGACCTCGGCATCCGAATGCGCCCGCGCCACGATCCGGATATGTGGATTGGCGCTGCGCGCCTGCTGCACGATCTGCCCGGCCTCGAAGGCTTCCGGGATGGCGACGACAAGGCATCGCGCCGCCGGCGGATTGGCTGCCTGCAGGACATCCCGCTTCGCCGCGTTGCCCATGATGGTCTCGATGCCGCTTTCCCTCAGCTTGGCGAGCAGGCCGTCGGCGGCCTCGATCGCCAGGAACGGGAGCTGCCGCTGCTTCAGCGCGGTACCGACCAGCGCACCGACACGGCCGAATCCGATCAGGATGGTGTGATCGGTCAGCCCGGTCGTCGCTATCGGCTTGGGTGCGGTCTTCGGCGTGGAGGGCGCGCGACGTTGCTCCTGCCGCTGCGTCCGCCAGTCCACGGCGGCGAACAGCAGAGGGTTGAGCATGATCGAGAAGATCGCGCCGGCCAGGATCAGGTCGCGGCCTTCCCTCGGCAGCAGGCCCGTAACGACGCCGATCTCGGCAAGGATGAAGGAGAACTCGCCGATCTGCGCCAGGCTCGCCGAGATGGTGAGCGCGGTCGAGACCGGATGCCGGAAGGCGATCACGATCAGGAAGGCGGCGACCGACTTGCCGGCGAGGATGACGAACAGCGTGGCGGCCAGCGGCCAGGGGTTCCGCATCACGGTTGCGGGATCGAACAGCATGCCGACCGAGACGAAGAACAGCACGGCAAAGGCGTCGCGCAGCGGCAGCGATTCCTGCGCCGCACGCTGGCTGAGCGGCGACTCCCGCAGCATCATGCCGGCGAAGAAGGCGCCCAGCGCCAGCGACACGTTGAACAGCTTTGTGGCGCCGAAGGCGATGCCGAGCGCAGTCGCAAGCACCGCGAGGCGGAACAGCTCGCGCGATCCCGTGTGTGCAATGTAGTGGAAGACAGCCGGAATCAGCCGGCGTCCGATCAGCAGGGTCAGGCCGACGAAGACGGCGATCTTGACGAAGGTCAGGAGCAGCACTCCGGCGAAGCCAAGGCCAAGACGGGCGGCGAGCGGATCTGTCATCAGCGCCGCGCCATTGCCGCCCTGCAGGCTCGCCAGCGCGGGCAGCAGCACCAGCGCCAGCACCATGGCGAGGTCCTCGACGATCAGCCATCCGACCGCGATGCGGCCGCGCTCGGTGTCCATGAGCCGCCGCTCCTGCAAGGCGCGCAGCAGCACGACAGTGCTCGCAACCGACAAGGCGAGGCCGAAGACGAAGCCCGCCCCGACCGTCCAGCCCATCAGCATCGCGACCGCAAGGCCCATCAGCGTGGCGGCCGCGATCTGCACGATCGCGCCGGGTACCGCGATGGCGCTGACCGCGCGAAGCTCGCTCAGCGAGAAGTGCAGGCCGACGCCGAACATCAGGAGGATGATGCCGAGTTCGGAGAGCTCGGTGGCCAGCGCCTGGTCGGCGACGAAGCCCGGCGTGAACGGGCCTACCGCGACACCCGCGAGCAGATAGCCTACCAGCGGCTGGATGCGGAGGCGCTGGGCGATAGTGCCGAAGACAAAAGCAAGGCCAAGGCCCGCGACGATGGTGGCGATCAACGGTGTTTCATGAGGCATGGCAGGTTTTGACACACGTGCGCCCATGACGCACCGCGACGAATTGAGGCGGGGAACTCGCGCGCAGATTGCGTGAAATAGCGGCCTGATCAACGCGTGATTCTTCGCGCCCTGATCGCGTGCGAAATCCATTGGCGGCGGATTGGCCTCTCCGCGGCGTCCGGTATATTCACACCGGACGCAGCCAAGGGAGGCGAATCATGCGCGCAAACCGGCTTTCCGATCGCATTACGCGGCGAGGCTTGTTTTCCGCCGCCGCTGTGGCCAGTGCGGGGATCGCGATCCCGCGGCGTGCCGTCGCAGCCGATGCGAAACCCGATCCTGTTATCACCGAGGTGCAGGACTGGCAGCGCGTGCTCGGCGACGGCGTCGACAAGCGGCCTTACGGCGCGCCCTCGAAATTCGAGCAGCATGTGATCAGGCGCCACGTGTCGTGGCTGACGGCGGCGCCGGAATCGGCGGCGAATTTCACGCCGTTGCACGAGCTCGACGGCATCATCACCCCGTCCGGCCTCTGCTTCGAGCGCCATCACAGCGGGATCGCCGAGATCGATCCGACAAAGCATCGCCTGATGATCAATGGCCTGGTCGAAAAGCCGCTGGTGTTCACCATGGACGACATAAGGCGGATGCCGCGCACGAGCCGCATCTGTTTCCTCGAATGCGCCGCCAACACCGGCATGGAGTGGCGCGGCGCGCAGCTCAACGGCTGCCAGTTCACGCACGGCATGATCCACAACGTGATGTACACCGGCGTGCCCTTGAAGGTGCTGCTCGAGGAGGCGGGGCTGCGTCGCAATGCGAAATGGCTGATGCTCGAGGGCGGCGATGCCGCGGGCATGAACCGCTCGCTGCCGGTCGAGAAGGCTCTCAACGACGTGATGCTCGCCTTTGCGATGAACGGCGAGGCGCTGCGCCCCGAGCAGGGCTATCCGCTGCGCGCGGTGGTCCCGGGATGGGAGGGCAATCTCTGGGTCAAGTGGCTGCGCCGCATCGAGGTTGGCGACAAGCCGTGGGCTGCGCGCGAGGAGACCGCGCGCTACACCGATTTGCTCGCCGACGGCCGCGCGCGGCAGTACACCTTCGTGATGGATGCAAAATCGGTGGTGACCAATCCATCGCCGCAGGCGCCGTTGAAGTACAGGGGCCGTAATGTGCTCAGCGGCTTTGCCTGGTCCGGCCGCGGCGCGATCAAGCGCGTCGACGTCTCGCTCGACGGCGGCCGCAACTGGAAGACCGCGCGCTTGGATCAACCCGTGCTCGACAAGTCGATGACGCGCTTCTATCTCGACTTCGACTGGAACGGCGAGGAGCTTTTGCTGCAATCGCGCGCGATGGATTCGTCGGGCTATGTGCAGCCGGGCAAGAGCGAGCTGCGCAGGATCCGCGGCATCAATTCGGTCTACCACAACAACGCCATCCAGACCTGGCTGGTGCGCGGCAATGGCGAGGCCGAGAATGTCGAGCTGGGCTAGGTACGTCGGCGCGGGCATTGTCGCCGTTGTGCTTGCGCACGCCGCGGCGGGCGCCGCGGAGAAGCCGAAGATGGGCCTCGGCCGGCAAGCCCTGCCGGAGGAAATCGCTGCCTGGGACATCGATGTGAAGCCCGACGGCAGTGGCCTGCCGCCCGGCCGCGGCACCGTCAAGCAGGGCGAGGAAATCTATCTGGCGCGCTGCGCCTCCTGCCACGGTGAGTTCGGACAGGGCGCGGGCAGGTGGCCTGCGCTCGCGGGCGGGCAGGGCAGCCTGAAGGCGGATCGCCCGAACAAGACCATCGGCTCGTTCTGGCCGGCTGCCGCGCCGCTGTTCGATTACACGCGCAGGACCATGCCCTGGGGCAATGCGCGTTCGCTGACGGCTGACGAGACCTATGCCGTCGTGGCCTTCCTGCTCAATCTCAACGACATTGTTGCCGATGATTTCGAACTGAACGAGAAGAACCTCGCCTCGACCAGGATGCCGAACGCCGCCGGCTTCTTTGCCGACGATCGCGAGACCTCGGAGCGGCAGTTCTGGAACAGGAAGCCCTGCATGAAGAACTGCCGCGGCACACCTCACATCACCGGCCGGGCGGGCGATGCCAATTTGACGCCCGATACGAAGTCGGGTCCGAAGGTGGAGTGAGCAATGAACGCAACGCTCGCCGTCGATACCACCGGCTTGATCCGCATGTGGAGCCGCGATGCCGAGGCCCTGTTCGGCTATGCGGAGGCGGAGGCGCTTGGTCGCTCCATCGAGCTGATCATCCCGCCGCATCTGCGCGGGCGGCACCATGCGGGCTTCGGCCGCTACGTGCAGACGGGCGTCAGCCATTTGCCTGAGGTCACGATATCGCCCGCCCTGGACAAGACCGGTACGATCGTGAAGGTGCAGGTCTCGGTCCGGCCGGTCTACGACGAGAGCCAAAAGATCATCGCCGTGGAAGCGGTGATGAGTCCGCTGATCACCAAATGATCACCCGAAGGCACAGGCTCTTCGGGGATAGCCAGTCGTCTCTCGCGGCTTTTGCCGGAAGCCGTCCCCGCCCGCCAGCAGCGCTACTCGAAGCGTAACGCGACAATCGGATCAAGCCGGGCGGCTCGCTGCGCCGGATAAACGCCAAACGCAACTCCGACCAGGCCGGCAAAGCAGCACGCGACGATCACCGACCAAGGGCTGATCAGGACGGGCCAGCCAGCCTTCCACGCAATCGCGATGGCGGCGGCAACCCCGATCACAGCACCGATCACGCCTTCCATAGGGGTAGCCCAGCCCGACCATGAGCACACAGATGAGAACAGCCGCAATGGCGAGGCGCATGTGGCTCTCTTCTTCTCGCTACGGCAGCGCGGTCCGCCCGGTGTATCGGTCACGGGCGGACCGCCGGCAGGCAAACATTGGTCCCTGCGCGTCAGAGGCGCCTTCGGAGCGCTCGGAGAACGCTTTCGTCCGGCCCGTTATGGAAACCCCGGTCGAGGCAGCGCAATTCTCCGCTACGGCATCTGCTGGAAGCAGGCTACGTCGTATTGCGAAACCGCGTGCGCCGTATTGGCGTTTGACGTGCCACCGGGCCCGGTCGGATTGCCCGGATTTCCGGCACAGGTCTTGTTGACCGACGTATTGAACGGTGAACCGTTGGCGTTGACCGATCCTCCCGGTCCGGGGCCGACACTGCCAGTATTGCAGGAAATGCCGTGGTTCGAGCCGGGCTGTCCTGGCATGCCCGTCACCAGATGGGGATTTGCGGCAAGGGCGGCCGAAGAGATCATGAGGCAAGCACTGACTGCGATGGGTGCCATGAGGTATTTCACCTCTGACTCCTGTCTCAAGACGGTGTTGAATACTGAAAGATCGGACGCTGATGACCAACGCTCTCCCGCAAACGCCACTTGGGTGTCGCGAGTCTCGGTTGTGGCAACAGGCCTTCGCGCTGGAGCCGGTCCTGTGAAGAGCGGACGCGGCGCGCAAGACGAAAGGTTAATAGCGCGCAACGTTCCAAAGGCTTCAATGACAAATGAGTTAGTTTGTGACCAGATTCCGACAGGACTGCTGTCCGAGTGCTGCAGGTGCTGGTCCCAATCAGCGCGAGCCGGGACCGGTAATCATGGCGCTTGTTGTTGCGCGATGCTGTGGCAACAGGGGGTCGAACGACCAAACCCTGTCGTCATCGTCATGAGTTCCGGCGTGGGCCGGGATGACCCCGAAGCAAGCGGCGCCTTACCTACGCGGCCGCGTTGCTTCCAATAGCGGTCTTTGCGGCCTTTCCGCCTTTCTTGCCGGAAGCCCCCTTGTTCGGCTTTGCCGCGGCCTTCTTCGCCGCTTCCTCGGCGGCCTGGCGGATCGCGCGGACGTAGGCGTCGGCGGCGATTTCCGCCGAATTCTGCAGCCGCCTGGCCGCGGCGGTCCCAAGCTCCATCGTGCTCTTGGCCATGAGGCGCAGCTGATCGCGCGAGCCCTTGTCCTTGGCCTTGGCCGCGCGGGCCATGATCTGGCCGCGCCGCTTCTTGATGGCGGCCATCAGGCTCTTGTTCTGGGCTTTTGCGGTTTGCCGTATGACGACGTCGAGATCGGCTTCAGCCATGAGGGATCACTCTTCCAGCGCGTGAAAGCTGTTCACCTAGCCGATCGGTCGCAGAAGGGCAACGACCCGCCGGCAACACGGGGGGCTTCCATTGCCGGCCGGTGAACGTTCGCGCCCGCTTCGCTGGAAAATTAGGAACCCCGCGTCGGGCGCGGCGTTCGATCTGTCTTGACGGCATACCGAAGGAGTGCGGACATGTGTGACTACAGCTTACATTGTGTCGCCTCGCGGCCGGCACGCGCCGCAGAGACGCTGGTGGTGACGAATTTCAGCGGAACTTCCACACGGGGCTTCGCCTCTCCCGCCGATCGGAATGTAGCGGTCTGCCTGCGTCCGGGCACCGAAGTCGCGTTCGAGGCAGAGGCGCGCAGGGAAGGTGTGTTCTTCCGCAGGAAAATGGGCGATCGCGTCGCACGATTCCGTCAGGTCAATATGGGCAACCCCACCGTGCACCACGATGCACTGGAATTCCCTGATGGCAGCATTGTGAAGGTGAACGACCTCGTGGTCGGTCAGCGCGCAAGAATCGTGCAGTTGCCGGCAGAGCCGAAGGCCGAGACCGCAGCGCCGAAAAAGGACGCGGCGCCCGAAACCGCGGATACCCTGATCGGCTGACCGCGGTCCGCTTACCTCAGGCGCCGGCCAATGATCCGGCGCCCTCGCTTGACGCCCCGTGAGTGCACCGGGCGAAAAATTGCCAAGTCCGGCGGCTGAGTGCCGGACCGGGCAAGAGCACTCGTCCTACTTCTTGTACGCCGCGATCACCGCTTCGCCGTCGGCGCCCGCCTTCTTCGACCAGTCGGCCGTCAGCTGCTCGCCGATCTTCTCGAGGCCGCTCTTCAGCGCCGGCGACGGCGGCAGCACCTGCATCTTGTTGGCCTTGAGCTGGTCGAGATACCACTTGGCCTTTTCTTCCGCGAGCTTCCAGCCGCGCTCTTCGGCAACGGCGGCGGCCTTGAGGACCGCGTCCTGGGTCGGCTTGTCGAGCGCGTCGAAGGCCGCCTTGTTCACGAAGGTGACGTTCTTCGGAATCCAGGCCTGGGTGTCGTAGAAGTGCGTCATGCTTTCCCAGGCCTTGCTGTCGTAGCCGGTCGAGCCCGAGGTCATGAAGGCGTTGACGACGCCGGTCGCCAGCGCCTGTGGCAGCTCGGCCGCCTGGATGGTGACGGGCTGCGCGCCGACCAGATCGGCGATCCGCGCGGTGCCGACATTATAGGCGCGCCACTTCAGGCCCTTCATGTCCTCGACCGTGTTGAGGTCTTTCTTGGTGTAGATGCCCTGCGGTCCCCACGGCACCGCAAACAGCAGCATCAGGCCTTGCGATGCCAGCTTCTTTTCGATCGCCGGCTTCGAGGCGAGCCACAGCTTCTTGGCCGCCGGATAGCTCGTCGCCAGGAACGGGACGACGTCGACGCCGAACAGCGCGTCTTCGTTCTCATGCAGCGAGATCAGCACTTCGCCGGCCTGTGCCTGTCCGGTGGCCACGGCGCGCTTGATTTCCGGCGCCTTGAACAGGGAGGCGGCGGGATGCACGGTGACCTGCAGCTTGCCGCCGGTGGCATCGCCGACATCCTTGGCAAACGCGATCAGGTTCACCGAGTGCGGATTGTCGGCCGGGTAGGCCGCCGGGAGATTCCATTTGGTCTGCGCCATTGCGGGAGCGGCAAGCGCCGCGGCGCAGGCGGCGAGAACGCAGGTCTTGATCAGTCTGAACATGAAAACACCTTTCTCTAGCCAGGGAACGCCATCTGCGGCAGCACCATCACGATGGAAGGAAACACTGTGATGATGGCAACCGCCAGAACGAGCAGGAAGAAGAACGGCAGGGCGGCCTTCGCGACCGTGTTGGAATCCTTGCCGCTCATGGTCTGCAGCACGAACAGGTTGAAGCCGACGGGCGGCGAGACTTCCGCCATCTCCACCACCAGCACCAGGAAGATGCCGAACCAGATGAGGTCGAAGCCGGCCTGCTTCACCATCGGGATGACGATGGCGGTGGTCAGCACGATCATGGAAATGCCGTCGAGCGCCGTGCCGAGCACGATGTACATCACGGTGAGCGCCGCGATCAGCGCATAGGGACTGAGCTGCAGGCTGTTCACCCAGTTCGCGAGCGCCATCGGAATGCCGGTATAGGCCATCGACGTGCCCATGTAGGAGGCGCCGGCCAGGATCAAGAGGATCATGCAATTGACCCTGGTTGCGCCCATCACGCTCGCCCAGAAGGATTCCCAGCTCAGCGCGCCCTGCCACCAGGCGATCGCGAGCGAGCCCAGCACGCCCCAGGCGGCGCATTCGGTCGCCGTCGCCCAACCCATCAACAGCGAGAGGAAGACGAAAATGATCAGCAGCAGGCAGGGAATGAGGTTGAGCGATTCGGAAATGCGCTTGCGCAGGCTCATAGCCGGCTCGGCCGGCGGCGTGCGCTTCGGGTTCGCCAGCGACCAGATCGCGATGTAGCCGGAGTAGAGCGCCATCACCAGGAAGCCCGGCAGGAATCCGGCGAGGAACACCTGGATGATGGAGACGTTGGCCTGCACGGCGTAGACCACCATGGTGATCGACGGCGGAATCAGGATGCCGAGCGTGCCGGCGCCGGCCAGCGAGCCGAGGCTCATGTTCTCGTCATAGCCGCGCTTCTTTAGTTCGGGCAGGGCGATCTTGGCGACGGTCGCGCAGGTCGCCGCCGATGATCCCGACACCGATCCGAACACGCCGCAGGCCAGCACGTTGACATGCATGAGCCGGCCCGGCAGCCAGTTCAGCCAGGGCGCAAAGCCGCGAAACATTTCCTCCGACAGCCGCGTGCGAAAGAGAATTTCGCCCATCCAGATGAACAGCGGCAGGGCCGCGAGCGACCACGAGGCGCTGTTGCCCCACACCGTCGTCGCCAGCACGCTGCCGGCGGGGATGTTGCCGCCGGCGAATTGCATGCCGGCCCATCCCGTCGCCATCAGCGCCACTGCGATCCAGACGCCGGCTCCCAGCAGCAGCGCAAGAAACCCGAGCAGGATCGCGGCAATGGAGAGCAGCTCCATGTCAGACCCCGCTCTGCACGGCGCGCTCGACGATTTCCTCGGCGCTGGTCGGCGGCGGCAACTCGTAGCGCGGCGCAAATCCGCGCAGCACATGGATCAGCTCGTCCACGAAGGCGATCCAGAGAATCACGAGGCCGCCGCTGTAGCCGAGCTGCGGAATCCACAGCGGGACCGCGATGACGCCCTGCGAGATATCGTGAAACTTCAGGGATTGCCAGGTCATGATCGCGGCGTGCCAGGCGAAAAAGCCGATGAAGCCGACGCCGATGAGAAGGGCTGCAATCTCGACATAATGGCGCGCCTTGCCGCCGAGACGGTCGATCAAAAGGCCGACGCGGATCATCTCCCCATGCTTGAACGTGTGCGCAAGCCCGAGGAAGGCCGTCGCTGCCATGCACCATGAGATGAAGTCGTCGCCTGCCGGGATGTTGAGGCCGAGCGGCCGGCCGGCCGACAGCAGCATCATCAGCACGAAGATCGCAATGAGGAAAAGCCCGGCGAGATAGCCGGAGAACAGGTAAAGCCGGTCGAGCAACACGCGGATCATGGTCAATTCTTCCCCTCGCACGCAAATTGTCTGGAAGCAATAGACGTGCCGCTTCCGGCAGTGATCGACTTTTGGGTAAGGCCCCGTCAATTCCGGCCCCGCGGAAGGCAGAGAGGAGCAGTCGGCCCCGGAGAGCGGGACAGCCTTTCGAAGTTGCGCTGCACCGTCAAGGAGGGGCGCGACAGTGCGATCGGGGATTTTCCTGTCGAACAAGCGAGCTGTGACAAACTGCCACGACGGGACGCACACGCTGCTTCAATGGTGGGTCAGAGCGTGCCCGCCAGCTTTGCATCTTCGGTGAGCGCCGTTTCCGTCAGCGTTGCGCGACGCTTGATCCAGCGCAAGGAGGATGATTGGCGTCTCGATAGACTGGCAACCGTCTACGAGGAGCAATCCGATGAACCTGCGGAACTGGTGCGCAGCTGTTGCGATCCTGGCGTGCGCAGGCACCGCCGCCATTGCCCAGTCGGAATTCAGGCCGTCTCCCAACATCAAGGATTACACGCCGCGCCTGGTCACGATCATGAGCGCGGCGCAGAACCAGCACCTGAAGCTGTGGTTTGCCGGCAAGGCGAAGAATTGGGAACTAGCCGCCTATGAATTGCGCCAGTTGACGGACAGCCTGGCCGAGGCGGCTCTACTCTATCCCGGCATTCCCGTGAGTAATGTTACCACGATGCAGGCGCCTCTGCTTTCGATCGCGGATGCGGTCATGGCCGGCGACAGCCGCAAGTTCGCCGCCTCCATGCACACTCTGACGGATGGTTGCAATGCCTGCCACGGCTCCATGGATCGCAGCTATGTCGTGATGACCGTGCCCATGGACCAGCAGTCGCCGCCTGCCAATCAGCTATTCGCGCCGCCGGCAACTGAGCATAAGAAGTGATGTCGCAAGACGTTTGAGGCTAACTCTGGCGATGGGCTGTCTGTTGCTGGCCCGGTCGCTATCTTCAACCGTCAGCCGGTTGAAGTGCTTTGCGAGCAGCCAGGAATGACTGTCGGCCTGCGGGCGTGCCGCAATAGACTGCAACGTGGGTTAGAATCTCCTTCAATTCGTCCAATGTGACGCCGGTCCGCAGAGCGCCTCTGGTGTATATTTCCACCTCTTCGAAACGTCCGCTCGCGGCCAGTATGGCAATGCTGAGCATCGACTTGGTTTTCTTGTCGAGCGCCGTCCCATTCCACGCATATCCCCACGCAAGTTCTGTTACGATGCGCTGAAACGTCATCATGAATTCGTCCGAGCCCGCCAGGTTCTTGTCGACGTATTCGTTTCCCAAGACCTCGCGGCGAATTTCAAGGCCCTTCGTGAACCGCTGGTTATCCTGCATGCGCATGCTCCCATCCTGTTTCCTGCGAATGCAGGCAGCGGATCAGCCTACCACACTAAAGTTGCCGCGACGGGGACGGGTCATCCTGTATCGTGATGGCCGGAAGGCCGTGCGACAAACTGGCGCGACGGGCAAATCAGCGGAATCGTGTCAAGTCCGCCAAGGAAAATATTCCGCTTTTCAGAAGTGGCAAATCAGTCTATAGACGACATCAGCCCGTGCCACCATAGGGGACGCTTCGCGGTCGTCACGAACGTTGGTGTGGGTTGCGATGGACGCTGCTGCGTCAGCGCGGCGCAAGCCGTGCGGACGCAAACGCAGCAGCGTACGGCGAAGTCGTGTGGTCCTGGCGCCGCGACCGTGGCGTCACGTTGGCGGTAAGTCCCGTCAGCAACGGTGGCAAGAAACGCCGCTCACCGGGGAGCAACTGTGTTGATGTAAGACCGGTGATCGGCTGGCCTCAAGGCTGGCGCAAGCGCGCCACCGCCTGCGGCGGCTGACGGCCTTGACCCCACCCGCTCACCGGTCTGC
>Ga0187815_10000495_pt1 | contig 19088 bp, 16 predicted proteins | sample NC_S_5_FD_132962 | JGI IMG/M metagenome (GOLD analysis project Ga0187815, IMG submission 132962) | Wetland sediment microbial communities from Neuse River Estuary, North Carolina, USA - ASW-S_5 | ecosystem: Environmental > Aquatic > Freshwater > Wetlands > Sediment | place: USA: North Carolina...
CAGTGTCGATTGATAGCGCGACTGGCCAACCACGTGTGCCATCCTGCCCCCGAATCAGTCTCTGCCTACCAAAAGCTGCCTTCACAGCGTGGTTTTTACACGGCCTGTTTCGCCGGGACGACAAGAATCCTACGCCGCCTTCTGCGGCTTCGGCTTCGCCTTGCGGGCATCGAGCGGCAGTGTGACGCGGACGACGGTGCCGGTGCCGAGCTTGGAGCGCAGCCTCATGGTGCCGCCGTGCAGGCCGGTCAGCGAGCGGGCGATGGCAAGCCCAAGGCCCGAGCCCTGGTAGCTCTTGGTAAGCTGGCTCTCGACCTGCTCGAACGGCTTGCCCAGCCGCCGCAGCGAATCCGGGGCGATGCCGATGCCGCTGTCGGCGATCATCAGCACGATGGAATCGTTCAGCATGCGGCCGCGCACTTCGACCTTGCCGTCGTCCGGGGTGAATTTTACCGCATTCGACAGCAGGTTGACGATGATCTGCTTCACTGCACGGCGGTCGGCGACAACGGAGATCGTGTTCTCGATATCGGCGTGCAGGGTCAGGTGCTTGTCCTCGGCGCGGCCCGACACCACGCGCAGCGATTCCGCCAGCGTCCGCGACAGGTCAAGCGGCTCCATGTCGAGCTTCATACGGCCGGCCTCGATCTTCGACATGTCGAGGATGTCGTTGATGACCTCGAGCAGGTATTTTCCCGAGGTCAGGATGTCGTGGCAATATTCCTGGTACTTGTCCGAGCCGAGCGTGCCGAACATGCCGCTGCCCATGATCTCGGAGAAGCCGATGATGGCGTTGAGCGGCGTGCGCAGCTCGTGGCTCATGTTGGCGAGGAACTTCGACTTGGCCTGGTTGGCTTCCTCGGCGCGGTTCTTCTCCTCGGCATATTTCTGCGCGAGATCGGCCAGCTCGACGGCCTGGCGCTCCAGCGCCGACTGCGAGCGCTGCAGGTCGCAGACGGTCGCGCGCAGGCGAAGGTCGTTGTCGACCAGCTTCTGCTCGTGCTCCTTGATACGGGTGATGTCGGTTCCGACCGAGACGTAGCCGCCGTCCTTGGTGCGGCGCTCGCTGATGTGCAGCCAGTTGCCGCCCTCGAGCTGCGCCTCGAAGGTGCGCGCGCCCGGCGCCTGGTTGGCGGTGCCATGCAGGCGGGTGCGCACTTCCGGCATGCTGCCGACCTCGATCACCGTCTCGTAGGAGGTGCCGGGGCTCACCGCGGTATCCGGCAGCTTGTGCAGGCGCTGGAAGTGCGAGTTGCAGAGCACCAGGCGGTCCTCGGCGTCCCACAGCACGAAGGCTTCCGGGATGGTCTCGATGGCGTCGCGCAGGCGCAGGTCGGCCTCTACCGTCTTCTCGGCGAGGCTCTTCTGCTCGGTGATGTCGACGGCAATGCCGATCAGGTGCAGCCCGGAATCGCCGGCGGCCTGGGAGAGTTCGCAGCGCACGCGCAGCCAGATCCAGTGGCCGCCGGCGTGCTGCATGCGGAAGGACTGGTCGATATGGTCGATGCTGCCGGCGATGAGGCGGTCGGCGATCTCGAAGAGGTCGATGTCGTCGGAGTTCACCAGCGCGTTGACCTCGCCGAAGGTGAGGAGGTCGCTGCGGCTGTCGAGCCCGAGCATGGTGAACATCGACTGCGACCAGAAGATGCGGCCGCGGGACAGATCCCAGTCCCACAGGCCGCAGCGGCCGCGGTTGAGCGCGGTGTCGATCCGGCCGCGCACCGCGTCATTGATGAGGTCGCCCTCGCGGGCGCGGGTCGATTGCCAGTGGAAGGCAAAGCCCAGGATCAGCACGACGAAACCCGTCGTTGCCGACAACGTGACGGAAAGTGCAGCGTCGGAGCCCCAGATCGGCTCGTTCTTCTCCTGGATCACGATGACCTGGCCCGGCATCGACTTGATCAGCCGCAGGGTCGCCATCGCGCCACTGCCGCTCGGCAGGACCATGTCGGTGACGGCGCCTTGCTGACCGGCGGGGGCGCTGAGCAGCTGCGCCATCGAGATGACGTCGAGGATGCGGTCGGGTTCGATGCCGGCTTCAACCGGCACGCGGGCGAGGATGCGCTGGTCGGCGCCGACCACGACGACGTGACGGCCGGAGGCGCTGCCCCAGGAAGGGATGAGCCCGGGCAGGATGTTTTGCAGCCGCTCGACGGTCGCAGCGCGCTCCTGGCGCACGGAAGTAAGACGGTCGAGACGGTCGGCGAGAATATCGGCAAGCGCTGCAATGTCGCGCTTCATCGTGGCGCGCTTCTGCCGGGTCTGGTCGATGACCTGCACGAAGGCGCCGAGGCAGATGGTGACGAGGAAGGCGATGATCAGCGTGGGCACAGCCCGCCGCAGCGCAGGCTCGGCGGTCAGGAGCCTGGTGTAGGCCGGTTTTGCGATCGATTGCGCCAATCCCTTGATCGAATCGGATTGGACGCACGCGTTCGCCGCGTGTGCACGCGCCATGCCTTAGACCCCCGCCGAAATCCTGTTTGCACGCCCATCCGGAAGAACCCCACGTCACTTCCGAATCACACTGATTTGAATCCGTTTTTCGCGCACTGTCGAGAGTCAACGAATCCTTAATGCAAAATAAATCTTGTCCAACGCAGATTTGCGAGTCGGACGCGGTCACAATTGGAGTCCGAAACGGGAACGTCGCCGCAGTTCTACGGCTTAAATGCGCCGGCAGATTCTGTTTGACGCTACGCGCGCGGCGGCTCGGCGTGACTGATGACGCGCTTGATGGTGGGGAAGGCGCGGCGCAGCGCGCGCTCGATCTCGTCGACGCCCTGATGCACCTTGATCACACTCATCGAGGGGGCGGCGCGGCAGTGGAAGTTGACGATCTCGCCGGCCTCGGTGTCGCGCACCCGTACATTATGGATGTCGTGGATGGCGCTGTGGGCGGCAAACTCCACCAGCGCGGCCCTGATGGTGGCGACGCGCTCGGGCGAAGCGTCGGTGCCGTGCGGCAATTCCGGCTCCAGCGGCTCGATATGGGTGTCGACCTCGACATCCTCGCCGAATTCCTCGCGGATGTGGTGCTCGAGATGGTGGGCGATGTCGTGAGCCTCGACCAGCGGCATCTCGCCGTCGACCTCGAGATCGATGCTGACGATCAATTTTTCGCCGAGGTCGTGGACCGTGACGTGATGCACCGCGAGGCCCGAATTGCGCGCGATCACCATGATGCGCTCGCGCACGCTTTCATTGTCGCGCGCCACCGGCACCGCGGTGAAGGTGAGGTCGGCGTCCCCCAGGGCGTCGCGGACCGCTTCCTGCGCCTTGCGCTTGATCTCCTCGACGCGGTCGATCGGATAGGTGCGCGGCACCTTGGCGATGGTCTCGATGAAATAGGTGGGGCCAACCATGCGCACGCGCGTGCGCTCGATACCGATGACGCCCGGCACCGCGCCGATCGCGGCTTCCGCCTTCGAGGTGACGCCCTCGGGTGCGCGGTCGAGCAGGGTTTCCACGGTCGCGCGGGTCATCTTGAGGCCCAGGAACCCGATCATCAGTGCGACGGCAATGGCCGCGGCCGCGTCGCCCCACCAGAAGCCGAGGGCCGCGAGGACAAGTCCGGTGATGACGGCCAGAGAGCCGAGCACGTCGGAGGCGAAATGGAGCGCGTCCGCCGCCAGGGCCTGGCTCTTGGTCTCGCGTGCTGTGCGGTGAAGCGCGCGGGCGCGCCAGAAGTTCAAGGCGATGTCGATCACCAGCACGATGAACGGGATCGCCGAGATGGTCGGCGGCGGTCTGCCTTCGCGCAGGTGAGCGTATGCCTCCACCAGGATGCCGCCGGCGAGCACGTAGAGCAGAGCGGTGACGCCGAGTGCCGACAGGCTCTCGAACTTGCCGTGGCCGTAATGATGTTCCTCGTCGGCGGGGCTATCGGATACCCGCACCACTGCCCAGGTGATGATGGTCGCGACCAAGTCGATCGCGGAGTGCAGCGCTTCCGAGATCAGCGCCAGCGATCCGATGGCGATACCGACCACAAGCTTGGCCGCAGCCATGCCACCGCTGACGAGAATCGAAATCGCCGCGACGGAGGTCTTTCGGCCGATATCCTGGGTGAGGGCGGTCATGAGCGGCGGTTTAGCAGCCCATCCGTTAACATCAAGCGGCCATCCACAGCGCAAGTCGCAACTCACTCGCAAGAGCGGCTGTTGTTGCGAATTGTTATGATTAAAGCCGGCGTTCCCCGGATGCTGCGCGGATGCGTAGGGTGGGCAAAGCGCAAGCGTGCCCACCTATCCAGACGAATTCGTGAAGGTGGGCACGGCGCAAGAGCGCCTTTGCCCACCCCACGAAATCGCCATACCGCGCTGCGTTCGGGAAACGGGACTAAGCTACAACGTCACCACGATCTTGCCGAGGTGCTTGTTGGCTTCCATGTGCTCGAACGCCTTGCCGATGTCGGCGAACTTGAAGACCTTGTCGATCGGCAGTTGCAGCTTGCGGCTTTCCACCGCGCCCCAGATGTCCTTGCGGACCTCGTCGAAGATGTCGCGGATTTCTTCGATGGTGCGGGTGCGGAAGGTGACGCCGATATAGTTGATGCGTCGCGCGGCATGCAGGTCGAAATTGAAGTCGCCATGGGTGCCGCCGAGGCGGCCGACATTGACGATGCGGCCCTTGACCTTGGTCGCCTTCAGGTTCTGGTTGGCGACGCCGCCGGAAACCTGATCGACGATGAGGTCGACGCCTTCGCCACCGGTCGCCTTCAGCACCTCGTCGACCCAACCGGGATCGGAGGAGTCGATGGCGAGATCGGCGCCGAATTCCTTCAATCGGCTGCGGCGCATGGCATCGGTGGAGGAGCCGACCACGAGCTTTGCGCCCTTCAGCTTGGCGATCTGCATCGCCATCAGGCCGACGCCCGAGCTTGCGCCCTGGATGAGCACGCTCTGGCCGGGCTGCAGCGCGCCATTGGTGACGACGGCGTTGTGCATGGTGGCAAGCGCGACGGGCAGGGTGGCCGCCTCGTCAAAATTCATGTTGGAGGGCGCGCGGAACAGGCGGCCGTGATCGGCCAGTGTATATTCCGCAAAGGCTGCGCCGCCGGAGCCCATGATGCGGTCGCCGACCTTCACGCCTTTCGCCTCGGGGCCGAGCTCGGCAACCTCGCCCGCCCATTCCATGCCAAGCACGGTGCCGACGCCGCCGGCGGCGCCGTGCACATGGCCCTTGGTCATGCCGAGGTCGGCCCGGTTGAGCCCGCAGGCATGAACCTTCACGAGCACCTGCGTGCCCTTCGGCGAGGGCTTTGGAGCTTCGGTAATGGCAGGGCCGCCGGCCCCGTAGACATAGGCTTTCATGAAACGCCTCTTCTTGTTGTCGGTCGCGGCGTGAGCGCCGGTTTACTCGGCGGCCTGGCGCTGCGCGCCGGAGAGCATGCCTTCGAGCCGGCTGCGCACGATCGCCTCGGCCTCGCGCATGATGCGGGAGACGAGCTCGGCGCAGCTCGGGATGTCATGGATCAGGCCCTGCACCTGGCCGGCCGACCAGATACCGTGGTCGGCGTCGCCGGTGGCATAGACCATCTTGCCGCGGGCGCCGGCGACGAGTTCGCGGATGTCCTCGAACTTGGCGCCTTCCTTCTCCATCGCCACCACCTTGGTCGAGACCGCGTTCTTGGCCACGCGCGAGGTGTTGCGCATGGTGCGAAAGATCAGCTCGGTCTCGCGCTCGTCATTGGCGACGATGCGCTCTTTTACCAGCTGATGGATCGGGCTCTCCTTGGTGCACATGAAGCGCGTGCCCATGTTGATGCCATCGGCGCCGAGCGCGAGCGCTGCGACGAGGCCGCGGGCATCGCCAAAGCCGCCCGAAGCGATCATCGGGATCTTCACCTTGTCGGCGGCGGCGGGAATAAGGATCAGGCCGGGCGTGTCGTCCTCGCCGGGATGGCCGGCGCATTCAAAGCCGTCGATCGAGATGCCGTCGACCCCCATGCGCTCGGCCGAGAGCGCGTGGCGGACGCTGGTGCATTTGTGCAGGATCTTGATGCCGTGCTTCTTGAACTCGTCGACATGTTCCTGCGGCTTGTTGCCGGCGGTCTCGACGATCTTGATGCCGGCTTCGATGATGGCCTGGCGATATTCGGCGTAGGGCGGCGGCTTGATCGCGGGCAAGATGGTCAGGTTCACGCCGAACGGCTTGTCGGTCATGTCGCGGCAGCGCGCGATCTCCTTGGTGAGGTCTTCCGGCGTCGGCTGGGTCAGCGCCGTGATCATGCCGAGCGCGCCGGCATTGGCGACGGCGGCGACCAGCTCGGCGCGTCCGACCCATTGCATGCCGCCTTGCACGATCGGGTGCTCGACACCGAACATCTCGGTAAAGCGCGTCTTGAACATTGCCTGCCCTCTGGGTTGTCTGCGGCGCTTGCGCCGCAATTTCCGCGGCGCGGACAGCCGCGCGCGCGTGATTGGCAGGCAGGATGCCGTCCGGACCGGCAAAAGTCTATCCGGCACGGGCGCGGGTCCCATGCGGAAAAGACGGGCGAGGGGGCCGGAATTGACCCCGCTTTAGCGCCAGCGACAGGCTTACTGACGAAACTCGTTGGTCAATTCGCCGATCCCGTCGATGGCGACAGTGACGGTGTTGACGGGCTCCTTCATGACGCCGACGCCGATCGACGTCCCGCATGCGATGAGATCGCCGGGCAGCAGCGTCATGTCGTGCGAGATCTCGCTGACGAGCTCTTGCGCGCTGAAGATCATGTCGGAGATCGGGTAATTCTGCCGCTCGACGCCGTTGAGGACGGTGCGCACCACGAGCCCGGCGGGATCGATGCCGGCGACGATGACGGGACCGAACGGGCCGTAGCCGTCGATACCCTTGGAGCGGGCCCATTGCGCGAAGGTCGGGTCGCGGCCGAGGATGTCATTGGCGGTGATGTCGTTGACGCAGGTGTAGCCGAAGATGAAGTCGTCGGCTTGTTCCGGCGAGACCGCGCTGGCGGTCTTGCCGATGACGATGCCGAGTTCGCCCTCATAGGTGGTCTTGCCGGAATACGCGGCGGGGCGCCGGATCACGGCGCCGGGGGCTGCGACCGACGTCGTGGCCTTCAGGAGGTAGAGCGGCTCCGGCGGCTCGGGCTGATTGAGCTTGGCCGCCAGCGCGTGAAAATTGTTCCACAGCGCGACGATCTTGCTCGGCTCGGTCGGCGCCAGCAGCTCGACGTCGTCGAGCGCAAGCGACTGGCCGCTCGGCCGGGATACGTCGAACATGTCGCCGTCATGGACGGCGATGCGATCGCCCGACAGCGTGCCGAAACGGGTCTCGCTGTCGTGACGAAAGCGAAGCCACGCGGTCATGCGAATGCGGCCGCTCTGGGGTCGGCGGGACGGGCGCTCGCCTCATACAGTCCGGCAATGGCAGCGCGCTGGGCCACCAGCGCCAGAACGGCATCGAGCGCCGGCGTCGGAATTTTTGTCAGGCGGCCCATCTCCTGCACTACGGTGATCAGGGGATCGATCTCCATCGGGCGGCCGCGCTCGAGGTCCTGCAGCATCGAGGTCTTGTGCGCGCCGACCTTGCGTGCGCCCTCGATGCGGCGTTCGACATCGACGCGGAACTTGACGCCAAAATTTTCGGCGATCGCTTGGGCCTCCAGCATGATTGCTTTCGACAGTGCGCGTGTGCCGGGATCGCTGCAGATCACGTCCAGCGTCGCATGGCTCAGGGCGCTGATCGGGTTGAAGCAGACATTGCCCCACAGCTTGAGCCAGATCTCGTCGCGGATGCGGTCGAGCACCGGCGCCTGCATGCCGGCCTTGGTGAAGACCTCGGAGAGCCGCTGCACGTCGTCAGTTGTTTCGCCGGACGGCTCGCCGATCGGAAAGCGGTCGCCATAGACATGACGGATCACGCCGGGCGCTTCGATGTCAGTCGCGGGATAGACGATGCAGCCGATGGCGCGCTCGGGGCCGAGCTCGCGCCATTGCCGGCCGCCGGGGTCGATGCTCTCCAGTGTCGAGCCTTCCAGGGCGCCGCCGTGCTTGTGGAAGTACCAATAGGGGATGCCGTTGACGGCCGTGACGACGCGCGTGCTCGGGCCGAGCAGGGGCTGCATCTGGTCCAGCACGCCGGTGATGGAGTGCGCCTTCAGGCAGATGATGATGAAATCCTGCACGCCGAGCTCGGCCGGATTGTCGGTACAGCGCGGATGCACGACGCGCGCCTCGTCGCCGATCAGGAGCTTCAGGCCATTGGCCTTCATCGCCGCCAGGTGTGCGCCGCGCGCCACTAGGCTGACATCGACGCCTGCCCTCGCAAGCTGCACGCCGAGATAGCCGCCGATTGCGCCGGCGCCATAAATGCAGATCTTCATGTGACTCCTCGAATACGGAGGATTGAGATTTCCAGCACTTCAGACGCGCCGACGCCGAGCGAGGGCCTTCGGGCCGGCGCACGTTGGTGCTGGGATTCGGATAGTTGTGGTTCGGATAGTTGCTCAGGCCACGCGCTGCGTTGGCGCTGGAGCCGCCGCCTCGTCGAACGCCGTCGAAATATCGCGGATGCTGATGACGCCGATCAGGCTGTAGTTCTCAATGACCGGCAGGTGGCGGATGTGATGCTTGTTCATGAGGTGGCGCGCATGTTCCAGCGTGTCGGTGGCGGAGCAGGCGACGAGCTGCTGCACCGAGATCAGTTGCGACACCTTCATGTTGGCGCCGGCTGCGCCGTGCTCGGCGATGGCGCGCACCACGTCGCGCTCGGTGAACATGCCGACCGCGGTGTTGCCTTCGGTGCGCACGACGTCCTTGACCACGAGGGCGCTGATATTGCCCGAGCGCATCAGCCGGGCTGCGATAGCGACGGTTTCATTCATCCGGACCGTTGCAACACGGGCGGCCTTCTTGCGCAGGATATCTCCGACTTGCATTGCAACCTCCATGATTGGGACTGTGCTGCTATGCTGGTATACATAATGCCAATTGTCAAGCGGGTGACTGCCGAACTTGGATCGAAGTGCATATTTTAAGTGTCAGTAATATTGACCATTTCTCAGTCTGCGGACGCGGTCCTGCCGCTTGGGCTGCCGGATTGTCTGGGCTCCCGTGGGCTTCAGGTATGCCAGATGGGCAAAAAAGAACGCGCCCACCCGGAGGGTGGACGCGTCGAGGGGAGCTCGAAAGTGACGTCAGGTTTCGCGCGTCTGGGCCGCGATGACCGCCTTGCGCCAGGGTTTCAGCACCAGAAGCGCGAGCAGCGAGGCCAGGATGTTGGCGCCGGCCGCGACCCAGAACACCTTGTCCCAGCTTCCCGACGATTGCTGCATGTAGTTTGCGATCGGTACCAGCAGCGCCGCGGTGCCCTTGGCCGTATAGAGCAGGCCGGCATTGGTGGTGGCGAACTTTGCTCCGAACGTATCCGTGCAGGTCGAGGGGAAGAGCGAGTAGATTTCGCCCCAGGCGAAGAACACGAAGCCGGAGAGCAGAACGAACCACACCGGATCATGACCGAGTACGTAGAGACCCCAGATGCCGATGCCTTCCATGCCGAAGGCGATGAACATCGTGTTCTCGCGGCCGATCATGTCGGATATCCAGCCGAAGAACGGACGGGTGAGGCCGTTGAGGACACGGTCGATGGTGGCCGCGAACGTCACCGCGGTCATGGTCATGCCGATCAGGGTCACCGGCACGGCATCGACCTTCCAGTCCACGCCGATCGGCTTGAGGTTGGCGGTGACCATCAGACCGCCGGCGCCGACGATCACGAACATGAAGTACATCAGCCAGAAGATCGGCTGACGGATCACTTCGGTCGGCGCAAAGTTGCGACGGCTCTGGATCACGTTGGCGTTGTGGACAACGGCCGGCACCTGGCCAGGCTTCGGCGCGAACAGGAAGAAGGCGAGGATGACGATGGCGATGCCCTGGCCGAGACCGAAATAGAGGAAGGTGGTCTGGAAGCCGGAGTCCTTGATCATCGCCTGGATCGGCGCGACCGTGAGCGCAGAGCCCGCGCCGAAACCGGCTGCGGTGATGCCGGCGGCGAGACCACGCTTGTCTGGAAACCACTTCAGCGCGTTGCCGACGCAGGTGCCGTAGACGCCGCCGGCGCCGATGCCCGCGATGATCATGCCGAGATAGAAGCCGCCGAGCGTGGTGGCGTAGGCGTTGATGGCCCAGCCGACGGCGCAGAGCACACCGCCGACCAGCACGACGATGCGCGGGCCGTACTTGTCGACGAACCAGCCCTCGACCGGCACGAGCCACGTTTCAAAGAGGACGAAGAGGGTGAATGCCCACTGGATCGAGGCGCGATCCCATCCGAAGGTCTTCTGGATGTCGGGGACGAAGAAGGTCCAGCCGTACTGGTAGTTCGCGATCATCACCATCGCAGCGACGCCGATGGCCAACTGAGTCCAGCGATACGCATCGCTGACGCGGGCCGATGAGGCGGGCGCCGCTACCTGAACCGTGTCCGTCATTTTCCCTCCAAATGTCCGCTGTTCTATCTAGATGCGACAGCTGGTCGCGCACATTGGTATATGTTATGCCAGTAGACAAGAGAAATTTTGGAAGCTCCCCGAAATATCCGCCGGCCGCTTGAAAAGCTTCTCCGAAACAAAAACTTAGGGGCAGCGCCGCGGCTGCGGCACTGCCCCTTAAGACGGAAGCCGAAAGAGATTTGCGGACTAGGTCGCAGCAGTCCGCGTACGCAGGCGAGTATAGCCTTCCTGGATCGCCGTCCAGAACAGGGCGATCAGGCCAAGGATCATGATGGTGCTCACCAGCGGGTTGGAGAAGAACACCCCGAGCGAGCCCTGGGAGCCCAGCAGGGATTGGCGGAATGCCTCTTCCGCCTTGTCGCCGAGCACGATGGCGAGCACCAGCGGCGCCAGCGGATAGTTGCACTTCTTCAGGAGGTAACCGATCACGCCGAACACCAGCATCATCACAACGTCAAACGTGCTGCTGTGAACGGAGTAGGCGCCGATCGCGCAGAGCACGAGGATCAGCGGTGCGATGATGCTGAACGGCACGCGCAGGATCGCCGCGAAGACCGGCACGCAGGTGAGCACGACGAGCAGGCCGGCGAGATTGCCGAGATACATCGAGGCGATCAGGCCCCAGACGAATTCCTTCTGCTCGACGAACAGCATTGGTCCTGGCTGCAGGCCCCAGATCAGGAGACCGCCGAGCAGCACGGCGGCCGTCGGCGAGCCGGGCACGCCGAGCGAAAGCATCGGCAGCAAGGCCGCCGTGCCGGCGGCGTGCGCCGCCGTTTCAGGCGCGACCACGCCTTCGATCTCGCCCTTGCCGAAATTGTTGCCGCGTTTGGCGACGCGCTTGGCGATGCCGTAGCTCATGAACGATGCCGGCGTGGCGCCGGCCGGCGTGATGCCCATCCAGCAGCCGATCAGGCAGGAGCGCAGCGAGGTCATCCAGTAGGACGGAAGCTCCTTCCAGGTCTGCAGCACGACACGCAGGTTGATCTTGGCGTTGCCGCCGCGGAAGGCGAGGCCTTCTTCCATCGTCAGCAGGATCTCGCCGATGCCGAACAGGCCGATCACCGCGATCAGGAAGTCGAAACCGTTGAGCAGTTCGGTGACGCCGAAGGTGAGGCGCAGTTGTCCCGTGATGGAATCGAGCCCGACCGCGGCAAGCGCAAAGCCGATCATCATCGCGGAAATGGTCTTGAATGGCGGCTCCTTGCTCAGTCCCACGAAGCTACAGAAGGCGAGAAAATAGACCGCGAATTTCTCCGCCGGCCCGAACTGCAGCGCAAAGCTCGCGACCAGCGGCGCGACCAGGGTGATCATGACCACCGCGAAGAACGCGCCGACGAAGGAGGAGGTGAAGGCGGCGGTGAGCGCCTCGCCGGCCTTGCCCTGCTGCGCCATCGGATAGCCGTCGAAGGTCGTGGCCACCGACCATGGCTCGCCGGGTATGTTGAACAATATGGATGTGATGGCGCCGCCGAACAGCGCGCCCCAGTAGATGCAGGACAGCATGATGATCGCCGAGGTCGGCGACATGCTGAAGGTGAGGGGCAAGAGAATCGCAACACCGTTGGCGCCGCCGAGACCCGGCAGCACGCCGATGACGACGCCGAGCACGATGCCCAGGATCATCACCATGATGTTGAAGGGCTGCAGGGCTACCGCAAAGCCGTGAAAGAGATTGGCGAGTTCTTCCATTTTAGATCCTGCAGCCCCCGGCTAGCGATGCGGCGTTGTGTTCACAGACCGAGCCATTCCTCGACCGGCCCCTTGGGCAGCGGCACGAGAAACCAGCGCTCGAAGATGAGATAGGTGATGACGGGCATGCCGATCGCGATCGCCGCAACCGTCAGCCAGTTGTACTTGCCGAGCCAGCGCATGAACCAGGCGATGAAGATCATCGATGCGAGATAGAGCCCGGTGAACGGCATCGCGCCGACATAGATCGCGCTCGGCACCACGACGCTCATCACCTGCCGCAGCTGGCCCCATTCGGCGAACAGGCCCTTGTCCTCCTCGCGCAGCCCGTTCCAGAGATTGATCGCGCTGGAAGCGACGATGGCCAGACCGACATAGAAGGGGAAGAAACCGGCGCGCGGACCTTCCGCACCCCAATTGATGCCGGCCTTCAGGCTCCCGACGATGACGATCACGCCGAACAGCGCGATAAGCAGCGTGACGCCGGCTTCTACCGACTTATGCGTCGGGCCGGCGCCCGGCCCATTCGTAGTCATGCAGTCCCCCTTTGCGATCACGGGATGCCGTGATCGCCCAATATTAGTGGTTCATCCTACGCTATGGATGCGGTCAGTTGGAGGGCGCCAGGAAGCCGGCTTCTTTCATCAGATCCTGGTGCCGCTTCTCTTCAACGCCGACCCATTTTGCGTAGTCGTCGCCGGTCATGAAGGTGGTGTTGAAGGCACCGCTCTTCATGAACTCCTGCCAGTCCGGCGTGGCGCGCACCTTGTTGAAGAGGTCGACGTAGTAGGCGACCTGATCCTTGGTGGCCTTGGGCGACATGAAGATGCCGCGCAGCATCAGGTACTCGATGTCGAGGCCTTGCGACTTGCAGGTCGGAATGTCCTTCCACGCCTTGCCGTCAGCGATTGGCTCGTCATAAGGCATAGGCTTGGAGTCGAACACGCAGAGCGGCTTGAGCTTGCCGCCGCGCCATTGCGCGACTGCCTCGATCGGATTGTTGACGGTAGCATCGACATGGTTGCCGACCAGCTGCACGGCGACCTCGCCACCGCCCTTGTAGGGGATGTAGGTGAACTTGGCGCCGGCCGCCTTCTCGAGCGCGACCGTGATGATCTGATCTTCCTGCTTCGATCCGGTGCCGCCCATCTTCATGGTGCCGGGCGAAGCCTGCTTCAGGGCCTCCACGAAATCCTTGCTGCTCTTGTAGGGTTTCTCGGCATTGACCCAGAGCACGAATTCGTCGAGCGCCAGCATCGCGACCGGTGTCATATCCTTCCAGTTGAAGGGGATGCCAGTCGCGAGCGGCGTCGTGAACAGGTTCGACAGCGTGATGATGATCTTGTGCGGATTGTTGGCGGACGCCTTCACGTCGAGAAAGCCTTCGCCGCCGGCGCCGCCGGACTTGTTGATCACCACCAGCGGCTGCTTCATCAGGTTGTGCTTGGTGACGATGCCCTGGATGGTGCGTGCCATCTGATCGGCGCCGCCGCCGGTGCCGGCGGGGACGATGAACTCCACCGGGCGAACCGGCTCCCAGGCTGCCGAAGCTGCCATGCTGCTTGCGCCCAAAACGGACGCTGCCGTGAACGCGATCTTCAGGACTGAACGACTCATTAGTTTCTCTCCCGTCAGATTTTCATGTGCCGGTCTGTGCCGGCTTTACCATCCACCAAGCTACTTACGCGATAGTTGTCTGGTCTTGTCTCCCTGAGATAGCCGTCGCCATCGCACGCAGACTCGGCGCGAGCGAATTGTAGGGAAGCGCAGCGAGCGCGGCATCCGCGTCTTTGGGATAATCGGGGAGCGGGCGCAACAAAATAACTCGTCCGTTGATCGGACGATCATTGAAGCGCAAACGGTGCTGGTGAATTGCACCTTCCATCCCCGCGATCAGCTCCTGTCTGTGCCGGAGCTTTGGAAAGCGAGTTTGGTATTCTAAATGCCAGCAGGCAATGCGACAGATTGCGCCAGTCTGTCGCTGCGGCGAATTTGTCGCAGGGGGGCAGCCGACCCACGACCGGGCAAGACCAGCACATGACGGAGAAAAAAAGGCCCCGGAAAATCCGGGGCCGCAAGTCTTGGGAGGAAACTGAGAGGATCACGTCACCAAAGTGACGAAGTCCTTAATTGTAAGCCTTAGAGGCCGAAGCGGGGCAGGTCGCCATTGCGCAGCGAAATGCGAGCCGAGGCCATCAGCGCGCGATCAATCGCGGCGATCAGGCGGGCGAAGAGAGAGGTATTGGGGGCAAAGCCGATAGCGGCAGTCTTGGCCATCTTGGTTCCCTTTGCTTGAGCCGGCAGGTGGCCGCCTCGTTGTCTGGGACTTATTTATGTATACCAGATGCCAGAGACAACAGCCTTGTTTGCATAGCAGCAATCGCGCCTGTGCAACGCAATATCAAGGGCAGGATTGTTGTCCTATAAAGATCTCATGTCGGTCCGGCCCGCCCAAGAACGACAAAGGCCGCCGGAATCGGCGGCTTTTGCTGGGTTCTTACGAGGGATCCGGCTTACTCGGCGGCCTGCTTGCGCGGTGGGTCGAGGGCGCCGGAGTCGTGGATCTCGGCGACCTGATGATCGCTGAAGCCGAGCACTTGGCGCAGGATTTCGTCGGTGTGCTCGCCGAGCAACGGCGAACGGGAGACCTCGCTCGGTGAGTCCGACAGCTTGATCGGGTTGCCGACCGAGACGTACTTGCCGCGGGTGGGGTGGTCCACCTCGACCACCGTGCCGGTGGCGCGCAGCGACGGGTCTTCCGCGATCTCCTTCAGCGACAGGATCGGGCCGCAGGGAATGTCGTCCTTGTTGAGGATATCCATCGCCTCGAATTTGGTCTTGGTCATCGTCCACTGCTCGATGCGGCCGAAGATCTCGTTCAGGCGCGGCAGGCGGGCAGCCGGCTTGGCGTAATCCGGATGGGTCTTCCAGCCAGGCTCGCCGATGACGTCGCAGATCTTCTCCCACACCGGCGCCTGAGTGATGAAGTAGATGTAGGCGTTCGGATCGGTCTCCCAGCCCTTGCACTTGAGAATGCGGCCGGGCTGTCCGCCGCCGGAATCGTTGCCGGCGCGCGGCACGGCATCGCCGAACGGCACGCCTTCGCCGAACTGGCTGTACTCCTTGAGGGGCCCATGGGCGAGGCGCTGCTGGTCGCGCAGCTTGACGCGGCAGAGGTTGAGCACGCCGTCCTGCATCGCAGCCGTGACGCGCTGACCCTTGCCGCTGTGGGTGCGCTGATAGAGCGCGGTGACAATGCCGAGAGCCAGGTGAAGGCCGGTGCCGCTGTCGCCGATCTGCGCGCCGGTCACCAGCGGCACGCCGTCGCGAAAGCCGGTGGTGGAGGCAGCGCCGCCGGTGCACTGGGCGACGTTCTCATAGACCTTGCAGTCCTCGTACGGGCCGGGGCCAAAGCCCTTGATCGAGGCCACGATCATCTTCGGATTGATGCTGTGGATCTTCTCCCAGGGGAAACCCATGCGGTCGAGCACGCCAGGGCCGAAATTCTCCACCAGCACGTCGCAGCTCTTGATCAGCGCGGTGAGGACTTCCTTGCCCTTCGGATTCTTGGTGTCGAGCGTGATCGAGCGCTTGTTGTGGTTCAGCATGGTGAAATACAGGCTGTCCACATTGGGAATGTCCTGCAGCTGGCCGCGCGTGATGTCGCCGACGCCGGGACGCTCGACCTTGATCACGTCGGCGCCGAACCAAGCGAGCAACTGCGTGCAGGTCGGGCCCGACTGGACGTGGGTGAAATCGAGGATACGAACGCCCGTAAGCGCCTTGGTCATAATGTTTGCTCCGTAACTCTGTCTGCCCCTGCGACCGCAGGGAATTACCGGGGGTTGAGGGGACTTACTTCTTCTTCAGAACGCTTTGCGGATTGAGATTGCCGATGCGGCCGCTCTCCGAGCCCGCCGCCGGATCGATCACCGCGTTGATCAGCGTCGGCTTGCCGGAATCCATCGCTTCGTTGACGGCACGCTTCAACTCGTCGGGGGAGGTGGCGTTCACGCCGACGCCGCCGAAGGCTTCCATCATCTTGTCGTAACGCGCGCCCTTGACGAACACCGTCGTCGCGGGATCGGAATTGGCGTTGTTGACGTCGGTGCCGCGATAGATGCCGTCATTGTTGAAGATGACGACGCAGATCGGAAGGTTGTAGCGGCAGATGGTCTCGACCTCCATGCCGGAGAAGCCGAACGCGCTGTCGCCCTCGACCGCGAGCACGGGATGGCCGGTCTCGAGCGCGGCTGCGATCGCCTGGCCCATGCCGATGCCCATCACACCCCAGGTGCCGACGTCGAGACGCTTGCGCGGCTTATACATGTCGATCACGCCGCGGGCGAGGTCGAGCGTGTTGGCGCCTTCGTTGACGAGGATGGCGTCGGGACGCTCCTTGATGACGTTCTTCAGCACGCCGAGCGCGCCGTGATAATCCATCGGCGACTTGTTGTTCATCAGCTTCGGCGCCATCTTGGCGACGTTCTCTTCGCGCTTGGTCTGTACCGCCTTGGTCCAGTCGGCGGGCGGAGCGGTCCAGCCGCTTCCCATGGCCTGAATGAAGGCGGAAACGCAGGATCCGATATCGCCGACGACGGGCGCGACGATCTCGACATTCGAGTCCATTTCCTTCGGCTCGATGTCGACCTGGATGAATTTCTTCGGCGCTTCGCCCCAGGTCTTGCCCTTGCCGTGCGACAGCAGCCAGTTGAGCCGCGCGCCGATCAGCATCACCACGTCGGATTCCTTCAGCACCGTGGAACGGGCCGCACCCGCGCATTGCGGATGGGTGTCGGGCAACAGGCCCTTGGCCATGCTCATCGGCAGGAACGGCACGCCGCTCTTCTCGACGAAGCTGCGGATTTCTTCGTCGGCCTGCGCGTAGGCCGCGCCCTTGCCAAGGATGATGAGCGGGCGTTTGGCGCCCTTGAGCACGTCGAGCGCGCGCTTGACGGAGGCGGGGGCGGGGATCTGCGCCGGCGCCGCATCAATCACCTTCACCAGCGACTTCTGGCCTGCGTCCGCATTCATCACCTGGCCGAACAGCTTTGCCGGCAGGTCGAGATAGACGCCGCCCGGGCGGCCCGACACGGCGGCGCGGATGGCGCGCGCCAGACCAATGCCGATGTCCTGGGCGTGCAGCACGCGATAGGCGGCCTTGCACAGCGGCTTTGCAATCGCGAGCTGGTCCATCTCCTCATAGTCGCCCTGCTGCAGGTCGACGATCTCGCGTTCGGAGGAGCCCGAGATCAGGATCATCGGATAGCAGTTGGTGGTCGCATGCGCGAGCGCAGTAAGGCCGTTGAGAAAGCCCGGCGCCGAGACAGTGAGACATACGCCGGGCTTCTTGGTGAGGAAGCCTGCGATGCCAGCGGCATAGCCGGCGTTCTGTTCGTGACGGAAGGAGATCACGCGAATGCCGGCGGCCTGCGCCATGCGGCCCAAATCCGTGATCGGGATACCCGGCACGTTATAAACGGTATTGATGCCGTTGAGCTTGAGCGCGTCGATGACGAGATGGAAGCCATCGGTCAGCTCCTGCTCGGTGCCCGGTGCCTCGGACTTGACTGCGGTGTTCAGCATGGGCGTGGTCTCCCTGATCGGTGTTTCGGACGAGTGCTTCGTCTCTTAGATGAATGGCTACGTGAACAATTCCTGGCCGTGCTGCTCGACATAAGCCGCAAGACCCAGGGTGTGATCGCGCGCGCGCTTTTCTGCGAGCTCGGTGTCGCGTGCTTCCAACGCCTCGATGATGGCGAGGTGCTCGGGCAGGGAGGTCGCGGTACGATCCCTGCGTCCGATGGTGAGCTGGCGGTAGCCGCGGACGTGCAAGAGAATGTCGTTGGTCATGTCGATCAGCGTCGGCGATTCCGACAGCGAGATCAGCGCCTGATGGAAGGCGATATTGGCCTTCGAATATTCCTCGACATGATCCTGCGGCAGCCGGTCCTTCAGATTGAAGTCCTTGAAGAAGTCGCGCAGTGCCGTGATGTCGCGCTTGCGGGCGGTAGTGGTGATCAGCCGCGCGGCCATGCTCTCCAGCGCTGCCCAGGCGCGGATCATGTCGACGATCTCATTCTTGGTGCGGCGGACCACGATGATGCCGCGGCGCGGCACCGTCTTCACAAATCCGTCCTGCTCGAGCATCGCGATCGCTTCGCGAATCGGCGTGCGACTGACACCGAGGCGCTCCGAGAGCGCACGCTCGTCCAGCATGACCGGTTCGGGCGAGGAATAGATGTCCATCTTGAGAATGGCTTCTTTCAACGCCTCATAGGCCTTGTTCTTGAAACTCGTCTCCGGCGCAATCCGAACGATCGCAATGTCTGCATCAGCCATGGTTGGCGGCGCCTTGGTTGCTTTGGTATCGGGCACGACTCGTCTCCTCCTTGTTAGGGGAGACTTCTTTTACCAGAAGAAGCGTACGGAGGTTTTTGGCATACCAAATACCAGTGTGTCAAGTTGCCCCTGTTTTCCGCTACTTGGCGCGCTATGCTGACTTGACAAGTCGATCTCTGGTATACCAAATACCATAAATTGCCGTGCCAGGGGGAAACCCAGATGTCAAATGCCAAGGAAGCCGCCGCGAGAAGGCTCCAGGAGGAACCGCAAATGTCGAACAAAGATGCCGTGCGCAAAGTGCTTGATGCCGTCAAAGCCGAGAAGCGCACCAGCCTGACAGCGCCTGAGGGCAAGCTGGTCTGCGACGCCTATGGCATCCCTGTTCCGAAGGAGGGCGTGGCGAAGTCGGCCGCGGAAGCCGGCAAGCTCGCCAGTGGCATGGGCTTCCCGGTGGTGATGAAGATCGTCTCGCCGGACATCCTCCACAAGACGGAGGCCGGCGGCGTGGTGGTCGGCGTGAAGACCGCCGAAGACGCCCAGAAGACCTACGACACCATCCTGGCCAACGCCAAGAAGTACAAGGCGGACGCCA
>Ga0187815_10000497_pt1 | contig 18997 bp, 16 predicted proteins | sample NC_S_5_FD_132962 | JGI IMG/M metagenome (GOLD analysis project Ga0187815, IMG submission 132962) | Wetland sediment microbial communities from Neuse River Estuary, North Carolina, USA - ASW-S_5 | ecosystem: Environmental > Aquatic > Freshwater > Wetlands > Sediment | place: USA: North Carolina...
CCTCTGGCGCTTTGCGAACGTCGTGTGGCTCGCGGCTAGTGTCTACGCCGGTTACAAAGCCGTCCAGGGCTGGACGCGCCTGGTCAGCGATCGCAACAAGAACGAACTCTATCGCCGCCAGGATCTTCGCGCGGCGCAAGCGCTCAACCGCACCGCGATCCGGCTGGAGGGCTTGCTCATCAAGGCATGCCAGTTCATCGCCACTCGCGCCGACGTGCTGCCCGACGAGTGGGTATCTACGCTCTCCGGCCTGCACGATCGCGTCCCGCCGCGGCCGTTTGCGATCATCCGCGAACAGATCGAGCGCGAACTCGCCCGGCCGCTCGAGGACGTTTACGCCGAGTTCGATCCCGCGCCGCTCGCGTCGGCATCGCTCGCGCAGGTGCATCAGGCGCGCCTTCACGACGGCCGCCGATGTGCCGTCAAGGTGCAGTATCCGGGAATCGACGGGATCGTCCGCGCCGATCTGCGCAACATGACGCTGGTGCTGCGATGGCTGGCGATGCTCGAGCGGGACTTCGACTATCGCGTCCTGATGCGCGAGGCGCTCAAGTACATCCCGATGGAGCTCGACTTCGATCACGAGGCCGACAACTGCGCCACGATGCGCCGTAATTTCGCCGCCGATTCCGACGCGATCGTTCCCGAGGTCTATCGCGAGTTCACCACGCGGCGCGTGCTCACGATGGAACTGCTCGAGGGAATCAAGGTCACCGATGTCGAAGCGCTCGAGCGCGCCGGGATCGACAAGCACGCGGTCGCGCAGAAACTGATCGAGATTTTCTGCGACCAGGTCCTGCGCGACGGCTTCTTCCATGCCGACCCGCATCCCGGCAACATCCTGGTTCAGCCCGGCCCCAAAATCGTGCTGCTCGACTTCGGCCTGGCCAAGGATTTTCCGCCTGCGTTTCGCGACGGCATCGTGCGGCTGACGTTTTCGATCCTTACTGCGAATCGCGGCGGGATCATCGCTGCGTTCGCAGAGCTCGGCTTCCGCACGCGCAACGGCAATCCCGACACGCTGCTGGCATTCGCCGACCTGTTTCTGGGCAACACCATCAAGTCGAAAAAGGCCTACGCGGACAAGGAACTGGTCGAAGCGTTCTCTGAGGAGCTGCCGCGTGCGATTCGCGCCAATCCCGTGGTAGAAGTTCCCGCCGATGTCTTGCTGGTCGGCCGCATGATGGGTCTGCTGAGCGGACTGGGCAAAACGCTCGACTCGCAAGTCGACCTGTTCGCGACGATTATGCCGTACGCGCAACGCCTCATGATGGCAAAGCCCACGCTTGCCGCCGAGCCGCCGGCCTTTGACGATGCGGAGTCCAACTGATGTCTGATCGACAGAGTCAACTCGTGGCGCTCGCCGCAGAGCTCGCAGCCGACTTTGCCACTCGCGCCGGCGAGCACGACCGCGCCAACTCATTCCCGGTCGAAAACGTCGACAAGATGAAAGCGGCCGGATACACCGCGCTCGTCGTTCCCGAAAAATACGGCGGACTCGGCGCCGACCTCGAGGATTTCGCGCTCTGCCAGGAGCAGCTCGCGCAGGGATGCGCCGCGACCACCATCGCAATCAACATGCATCTGTTCGGTATCGGCAGCATGGTCGAGCTCGCCGCGGGCGGCCCGCAGGAGAAATTGTTCTTCGAGGTTGTCGGGCGCGGCCGGCAAATCCTCGGCGGCGGTATCAGCGAACCCGAGACCGGCGGCGATTGGGGCTACTTCGCGACCCGCGCGCGGCGCGATGGCGACAGCTATGTTCTCAACGGCCGCAAAACCTTCACCAGCCTCTCGCCCGTGATCGATCTGTTCATGGTGATGGCGACGATCGAGGACTCCAGCCCTCCCGCCTCCGCCACCTTCGTCGTGCCGCGCGGCACTCCCGGCTTGCAGCTCGTCGAAACCTGGGACGCGATGGGGATGCGGGCGACGGCCAGCCACGACCTGGTGATCAAGGACGTCCGTGTGCCCGCGCTCGCGATGTCGGAATCGCGGCCCATCGGTCCCGTCAACGACCAGGCGATTTCACTGTTCGCATGGTTCGGCATTTCCGTTGCCGCGACCTATACCGGGGTCGCGATCGCCGCGCTCAAGTTCGCCAAGGAATTTGCGGGCCGCCTCAAACCGCTCACGATGCCGCGGACGATCAAGTATTTGCCCGGCGTCCAGTTCGCCATCGCCGAGGCCGAAGCGCTGATTGCCCAGTCCCGCGCGCTTTATCTCGGCGTCGCCGCCGACTACCTTCGCGATCGCGGTTCATTCAAGGGCGAGGCGGGATTGGCGCGAGTCGTGATGCCGAAGTATGTCGCGACCAACAACGCGGTGCGCGCGGTCGATTACTGCATGGAGGTCGTCGGCGCGCACGGGATGCTCAGAAAATTCCCCATGGAGCGCTACTACCGCGACGTTCGTGCCGGCCCCAATCATCCCCTGTCCAACGCCCGCGCGCGCGAGCTGCTCGGCAAGGTCGCGCTCGGCGTGGGCCTGGCCGAGACGCCGCGCTGGTGAGAGGCGGCATTCGTGCTGCGGGTTGTCGATTGATCTGCGCGCCGCGCTGGACGGTTCACCGCGCCAGTTATATCGTGCGGTTGCCGTGGTCAATGAAATCGAACAGGTTGCGCTCCGCGCCGCGCGTGCCGCCGGCAGAATCCATCTCAAACGGCTCAGCCGAATAACCATCAATCGCAAGTCCAGCTCGATCGATCTGGTCACCGAAGCCGACCGCGAATCGGAAGCCGCAATCATCGAAGTGATCCATCGTGCATTTCCAACCCATGCGATCCTCGCCGAGGAAAGCGGCGCCAGCGGGCACCAAAGCGACCATCGATGGATTATCGATCCGCTCGACGGCACCACCAATTTCGCGCACGGCTATCCGCAATTCTGCGTATCGATCGCGTACGAGCGGCGCGGCCGCGTGCAGTTCGGCGTAGTCTTCGACGCGCTGAAAAAAGAATGCTTCATCGCTCAGCGCGGACAGGGCGCGCGCCTCAACGGCAAGCCGATTCATGTCAGCACGACGCCAAATCTCGGCGCCGCGCTGCTCTGCACCGGCTTCGCCTACGACCGGCGCGAACGCCGGCGCTTCTACCTCTGCTTCTGGGAAGAACTCATGATGCGCACCCAGGGCGTGCGCCGCACCGGCTCAGCCGCGCTCGATCTCGCCTACGTCGCGGCAGGACGCTCCGATGGATTCTGGGAGTTTGGGCTGCGCCCCTGGGACGTGGCAGCCGGCGCAATCCTGGTCGAGGAAGCGCGCGGACGCGTTACCAACATGGACGGCTCCGAGCTTGACCTTGCCGGCGGGAACATTGTCGCTACCAACGGGCGGCTGCACGCAGAGCTCATCGAAGCGATCGCACAGACGCGGCCGGAAGCCGACCGCCGCCACGCCGAGATGCTTGACCAGACCAAGGCGTGGGAGCTTGAGGAGCGCCGGTCGGCGCAATCCGATTAGCGCCGCCCGATTGTCCCACAAGCTAGCTTTGCAGGGCTCACGCCCCGCCGGCAGCGCGACAATGTCGCGCGAGCAGGTGCACAACCAAAAAAACACTGGGTGCAGCGGTCACCCCTGCCTTTCTTGCGAGCGGCGATTCCTTGATATAGTGCTTGCGTCTGCCACGCTTCGCCCCGGTAGTGAAAAGGACATCACGGAGGTCTCCGGAACCTCAAGTCCGGGTTCGATTCCCGGCCGGGGCACCATTTGAGGTCAATCGCGCCGCATCAGGCGTAGCCGCGCGGCGCGTCCACGGGGGAGTTTGCACGATTGCAACAACATGGGGAACGCAGCGGATGATTCGCAAGGCGTCGGGATCCGCGATATTAGACACATCCCACCATGCATGTAGAGTTTCCTATAAAACGTACAGTAAGTAGATAATACTTACTGTTAGCTCATTCTATTCAATTCTTACAGTTGCTTATGGATGTTTTAATGACCTATACATCTCATGACTCTTTTAGTCTTGCTTTAAGCCGCATTCAGCGTCAAAATTCCCGACCATGAGAACCATTGCCCAAGACCGGCTGATGGTCGCGCCGCGCGAAGAGCGCGCGATCATCGATCAGATTCGAAACGACCATGAACTCGTCGAGCGCCTCAAGATAACCCCTGAGGAGTTCGAGGTACTGTCGAAATGCGCGTTGTTCGGAACCCTGACTTGCAAGCAGGATATGCTTTTTATCTTGCGCCAGATTCGCGACGTGGGCGGCCCTGGGGCCGAGCACGCGACCCTCTTCCCTAAGCCGTCTGCGCCTGATGACGAGCGGGAAGATGACGGCCCGGACATGCGCCGCATCCCGTCGCTTCGTCTCGCTCACACGCCCTTGCCCGAACCGTTGTCGCTCGAGCATATCGTTCGTCGCCGCGTGCCTGAGCAGTTCGGCATTTTGTTCTGGGCGATAGTCCTGGTGGCCGGGATAGTGTGGAATTTCCTGATCGCGATCTCGCGCTGGCGGAATCACTTCATGACCAGCATCGGAGGGCCCGCCGCCCACGCTGCTCCTTCGGCTGCGTGGTACAGCAATTTCGACCGGCTCTCCGTTGACGTTCTGCTCCGGTGGGAAATTCTGTTCGTCGCAGCCATCGCGTTTGTGGCGTACCTCCAATCGCGCCGAGGCAGCCGCCGCCTGAAAGTGAGACCGGAGCACCGCCGGCGCTAGCCGCTTAACGCCGTCTTCGACTGCCGCGCCCTGCCCTGCCCAGGCCATCATCGTAGCCGGGCGAGCGGTTTGCCCGCGCGCTCTCACCGGGCTACGACTACAAAAACCTGCTCGCACGGGGAACCGCAATGGAATATCGAATCACGCCCGGCAGATTGGAAATCGGCAAGCTCTCGCTCTATTACGAACGCGTCGGCGCCGGCGCGCCGATCGTCTTCCTCCACGGCCTCGGCGGCAGCCATCTCTCATGGTGGCAGCAGGTTCCCTACTTCATGCGATCGTTTGAGTGCATAACGGTTGACCAGCGCGGCTTCGGCCTCTCACCCGACCCTGAAGGCCTATTCAATCGCGCGCATTCAAGCGACCTCGGCGCCCTGCTCGATCATCTGAAGATCGACCAGGCCGTGTTGATCGGGCAATCGATGGGCGGATGGACGATTGTCGGCTATGCGCTCGAGCATGGCGAACGCGTTGCGGCGATGGTGATGGCGGATACGCCGGGCGGAATCTTCACCCCCGAGATGAATTTCGAGCGGCCGCGCGGTCCATTGCCTGTCGATGCGACGCCGCCGATCGGATCGTTGCCGACCTATGCCGCCGATTATTTCTCGCGGCGCCCCGAGATGGCGTTTCTGTACGACGAAATCCGGATTCATGGCACGCGGCCTCCGGCCGACGCGGGCGCGCAGATAACCGGCCTGCGCTACGATCTCGCCGCCGTGAAGCGGCGCCTGACGATGCCGATACTGTGCATGGTTGGGGAGCAGGACACGCTTATCACGCCCGAGATCGTCAAGACGCTTTCGTCGGCGCTGCCAAATTCGCGGCTGCGCACGGTGCCCGGCAGCGGGCATTCGATCTATTTCGAGCAGCCCGCCGTATTCAATCAGTTGGTGCGCGATTTCCTCGTCGAGGTCGGCTACCCGAAATAGCCGGCGGTTGGCGTTGCGTCAGGCGATTTTGGGGCTGGCGGCGTCCGCGAACAGGCTGCGCTGAATCATCGGAAACAAGTCGCGTTCTTCTCCATTGATCAGATCGTCGAGACAAACTGCGAACGCAGTCAGCGCGGCGCCCGCTCTGGCGACTTCCTCATCGGACCCCGTGATGAACGATGTCGCCGCGACTATTCGTGCAAGCTCGCGCAGCCGGACGTGCTGTTCGCGGGCACGCAAGATCAGGTCGCGGGGAAAATTCTCCCGCGCCTTCGCCCATGGCAAGATGATATTCTCTTCGCTGGTAAGATGATGCGCGATTACTGGCTCAATCGAGAGCCACGCCTGGGCCGCTTCCGACCGCAGACTCGTCTCGGCCGGCTGTCGCGCGACCACCGCGCCGGCGACAGCCGCATTGAGCAGGCATTCGCCGAGTTTTGAATCCTCATAGCTTAACCGCGCAAGCGCCGCTTCGATTCGCGCCGTAGCGGCATCTTTTTCGAGTCGATTCTGATTCGACTTGTTGGGTGACATCGCCGTTCCTCTCCCGCTTCCAGTTCCTCATCCGTAATCCTGCATCGAATGTGCCAGCGAAAACCGTAGATTAGACGGAAGTCCCTCTCGCACAATCCGGTAACGCATTCTCGCAACGCGAAACCGTCGCGCGAATGAAACGAAATAATGCAAAAAGCGTCGAATTGTTAGGTGAACGGCGCAGGACTATAATCGACAGCATGAGTCGCATCGCAAATGCCCTGGCAGCCTTCGGGCTGGCTGCGGCTCTTGGGGGATTGGCTTCTTGCGAGCCGGTGCAAAACCCCTATGGAGTCACCGGTGCGACGAACGTGGCGCCTGTGGGGAGCTCAAAGAGCTTCAATTCCAGTTCGAGTTTGCCGCCGGGGTCGAGCGAGGGCACTGTGGCCGGCGGCACGATCGATTCGCCGCAAAGCCAGGGGCTCTCTGATTATCTCAAACATCACTCGCTGCCGCTGGTCGGTGCGCAAGTCGTCACCAGTACGAGCGGCGGCAAGCAGGTAATCCTGTTTGGCTTCGTCGCAAGCGAGTTCGGCAAGACCGACGCTGAGCAGAAGGCTCGCCACTATCTGAACGATCCGTCGCTGGTGGTGGACAACCGGATTAAGGTCAGCCCTGAACTGGCAGGCAACGGGGGCAGCTCCGGAGCGAGGAAGTCCGGTGGCTTGGATCCGTACGGCGCGTCCGGTTCGATCCAGGATTATCAGAACAACGAGCCGCCAGGCGCGCAGGCCTATCAGGCCCAAGGCCAGCAGTATCAGCAGTATCAGCAATACAACAGCGCCGCGCCGAGCATGCTGACGACGATTCTGCCGATGCTGCTTGGCGGCGGCCTGACGATGGGCAGCGGCGGTTACGGCGGCTACGGCAGCTTCGGTGGATTCAGTCCCGGCTACGCGCCGGGCTACGGCGCCTACGGCTATCCGACTTATCCGCCGCCGATGCCGGGTTCGGGGTTTGGCTCGTACGGCTATCCTTTCTGATTGCGCCGCGCGCTTTCGATCTATCGGTCCCGCGCCAGCCTGAACCGCTCGCCCAAAAACACCTGGCGGACCGCGTCGCTGGCGACGATTTCGCGCGGTTTGCCTTCGAACAAAATCTTGCCGGAGTGAATGATATAAGCGCGATCGATGATCGACAGCGTCGCGTGCACGTTGTGATCCGACATCAGCACCCCGATGCCGCGCTCCTTGAGATAGGTCACGACGCGCTGGATCTCGACGACGGTGATCGGATCGATTCCGGCGAACGGCTCGTCGAGGCATAGGTACACTGGATCGAGCACCAGCGCCCGGGTGATTTCTACGCGGCGGCGCTCGCCACCGGACACCACGCCCGCCTTGGCCTTGGCCAGTTTGGCGATTCCGAGTTCGTCGAGCAGCGATTGCAGGCGCGTGTAACGCTCCTCTTCGGTCAGCGGCAGAGTTTCGAGAACCGCCAGCAGATTTTGCTCGACGGTCAGCTTGCGGAAGACGCTGGGTTCTTGCGGCAAGTAGGAAATTCCGCGGCGCGCGCGCTGGTAGAGCGGCAGGGTCGTGATGTCCTCGCCGCCGAACACGACCCGCCCATGGTCCGGCTTGAGCAATCCCACCAGCATGTAGAAGGTGGTCGTCTTGCCGGCGCCGTTGGGCCCGAGGAAACCCACCACCTCGCCCGGCCTGACGACTACGTTGACGTTGTCGACGACCGCGCGGCCGCCGTAAACCTTGGTCAAGCCTTCGCCGCGAAGCGCCAGCGCCTCGGCCTTTTGAGCCGCTTCGCTGATCTCGCGCGACTTAACGCTTCTTCCCGCCTTTGCCATTCTCAAATACCGCTCGGCTGACCATGCTGGAATCTATCGGCCTTTAGAATTTATCGGCTTTGGCCGGGATTTGGAACGCTTCACCGGGAGGCGCTTTTCCGCGGCGCTGCGGGATGCTAGTCGATAGGGGCTGTGGTCGACGAGTATGACAGCGAGCGCTTTCCCGGAAATTTCTACCAGGGAATGATCCTGAAGCTCGACCGCGCCCGCGGCCGTGGCGTAGTGCGCTCGCATAGCGGCAAGGAAATCCTCTTCGAGTTTCCGTTCGTGGCCGTAGTCGGTTCAGGAATTGGGGGCAAGATGCCGGGGATCGATCTGATTCGCGAAGGCGAGATCGTCGGCTTCGACGTCGGCTGGACCTCGCGGGGGCTGCGCGTCACGACTATCTATCCGCGCGACCGGCAGGGTGACCCCGCACCCAGTGAATCCGCCGGGTGCATAATGACGGGCGACAATTTCTGCTGCGACGTGCGAAAGGTGTCGCGTCGGATGAGCTCTGAGAAATGATCGAGGCGCGTCGCGGCGCCTGAGAAACGTGACCTAGCGCTTGCGTTGGTACATCCGCCACTGCCTGACGCCCAACGGGTACAGCTCGCCCAGGATTTCGTAGCCCTTGGAAGTGTAGAACGCGACGTTGGCCTCGGTCCCGGTCTCGAGGTAAACGCCGGCTATTTCAGGGCGCACCCGCGCTTCCAGCGCGAGCCGGTCGAGCAGCGCCTTGCCGTAGCCCATCCCCTGAAAGTCAGGATCGACGCCGAGGGTTTGCAGATAGAGATGCGGCTCGGTGGGATGGTGCTGCGCAAGTACGCCGAAAATCTTCAGCGCGCGGGTCATTCCGCCCCATCCGACCCCCCGGACCAGGCGCGGCAACTGTCCAACCCCGGTGGCGACAAGACCGGACAGGCCAGGATGCCACATGCCTTCGGTCACCGCGGCTGCAACGACGCGTCCGTTATCGACCACGCCGAAGACCGGCTGTCCGGTGCGACGCTCTACAGCCAACTGCGCGCGGAACAAGTCCGCAAGATGCTCGGCGCGAGCGACCGGCTCGGTGACGTCGGGAAGAATCACCTTGAAGGCCGGATCGTTGATGAACGCGCGGCCGAGCGAGACCGCGGCATCCTCGTGCTGTTCAGGGTACAAGACAGTAACGATCGGTTTTCCATTCTCAGGCATTTTTTCTGACGCCCCAATTCAATCCGATGGCTTCGTGAGCGTGCGCGCGACCGCGTCGCGCCATCCGGCAAGCAATCGATCACGCTCCGCAGTTTGCATTTTCGGCTTGAACACGTATCCCCCCTCGACGATCGCCTGCATCTCGTCGGGCGACTTCCAGACTCCCACGGCCAGCCCCGCGAGCATCGCCGCGCCCATCGCAGTCGTCTCGGTGATCTTCGCGCGGCGGACGGGCTTGCCCAGGATATCCGCCTGGAACTGCATCAAGTAGCGATTGGCGGTGGCGCCGCCGTCGGCGCGCAGCTCGCTTATCGGACGGCCGGTATCGGATTCCATCGCGAGGATCACGTCGCGCACCTGGTAGGCGATACTGTCGAGCGTCGCGCGCACGATGTCGGCGTGAGTCGTGCCGCGGGTGATTCCCACGATTGCGCCCCGCGCGTTCGCGTCCCAATACGGCGCGCCGAGTCCGACGAAGGCGGGCACCACGTAGGGATGCGTGCGATCTTTGTTTTTCGCCAAACTCGCGCGTGCCGCGCCGTATGTATCAGCGGCTTTGCGCACAAGCCTCAGGCCGTCGCGAAGCCATTGCACGGCCGCGCCGGCGACAAACACCGAACCTTCCAGCGCGTATGCGGGTTCGCCGGCGGGACCGAGTGCGGCGGTGGTGAGCAGGCGATTCTTAGACGGTACGATCTTGTCGCCGGTGTTCATCAGCAGGAACGCGCCCGTCCCGTAAGTCGCCTTCGAGTCACCGGATTGGACCGCGCCCTGCCCGTAGAGCGCGGATTGCTGATCGCCGATTACGGAGGCAATTGGAATCGCATGCCGTGCGATCGTGCCGGGCGCCGTGTGGGCCAACGGGCCGCGCGAGCTCGCGGCCGTCGGCAGCATCTCGCGCGGGACCCCGAGCATCAGGAGCATCTCGTCGTCCCATTGCCGCCGTGCCAGATTGAACATCATCGTTCTCGACGCGTTGGTGTAATCGGTCACGAAGTCCGCGCCGCGCGACAATTTATACACCAGCCAGGTGTCGATCGTGCCGAAGCACAGCTCGCCGCGCGCGCCACGCGCGCGCAGCGGGGGTTTCTCGTCGAGCAGCCACTTGAGCTTCGTGCCCGAGAAGTACGGATCGACGACCAGTCCCGTCCGCTGTGCGACTTCGGGCTCGCGCTGGCGCAACGCGTCGCAGATGGAGGCGCTGCGGCGGCATTGCCATACGATCGCGCGATGAACAGGGCGTCCGCTGCTCCGCTCCCATACCACGAACGTCTCGCGCTGATTGGTGATGCCGACCGCGGCGATCGCGGCGGCCGGCACCTTGGCGGCGGCGATGGCTTTTTTCGAAAGCGCGACGACCGAGCGGTAAATTTCCTCGGGGTCATGCTCGACCCATCCCGGTTTCGGATAGTACTGCCGTATCTCGGCGTAGGCTCGGCCGCGGATGCGCCCGCGCGCATCGACGACGAAAACGGTCGTGCCCGTGGTTCCCTGGTCGATCGCAAGTATCATTTGAGGCATCCGCCGATTTTCGACTATCAAGCGCCCCCTTTTTAAGGCTAAGGAATCCTATTTGTATGCAGGGTTCTCGACAACCCGTTGCGACGGAAGCGCAGGAGATACGCGGGGTGCATGATGACAAGCGACAATTTCCCCTGCGGCGTGCGAAAGATGTCGCGTCGGATGAGCTCTGAGAAATGATCGAGCCGCGTCGCGGCCCCTGAAAGATTCAGACTGACCCGCTGCCATTCCCCTTTTTGTACTTGCCTCGTATGTATCCCAACGCCATGATAAGCGCGCCCAGGGGCGCCTCTTTTCAGAGAGTCGCGGCTGGATTCGACTCATGAGTGAGTTGCTCGAAAAGAAAGAGGACCTGATCCGCTACTTCCAGGAAGGCGGCAAGCCGCGCGAGCAATGGCGCGTCGGCACCGAGTACGAGAAAGTCGCGGTCCGCACCGCCGACTGCACGGCTATCCCCTACTCCGGTCCCGGCGGCGTGGAAGAGCTGCTGCGGCGGATGGTGAACAATTATGGCTTCGAACCCGAAGACGAGCACGGCCATATCATGGCGCTCAAGGGTGAACGCGCGGCGATCACGCTGGAGCCGGGCGGCCAGATCGAGTTGTCGGGCGAGCAGTGCGAGACGATCCACTGCGCCCACGACGAGTTTACGCTCCACGTTCGACAAGTAACCGATATAGCGAGCCAGATCGGCGCGACGGTGCTTGGGCTGGGGATGCAGCCGTTAAGCCGAATCGACGAGATCGAACTGCTGCCGAAGGCCCGCTACCGCATCATGTACCCGTACATGACGCGCAAGGGCGCGCTCGGCCAGCGGATGATGAAGCAGACGGCGGGCGTGCAGGCCAATCTGGACTACAGCGACGAGACCGATGCGATTCGCAAGCTGCGCGTCAGCATGGGAATCGTGCCGATCCTGTACGCGATCTTCGCCAACTCGCCGCTGAGCGACGGCGGGCTGAACGGCTATCACAGCTTCCGCGGACACATCTGGACCCAGACCGATAACGACCGCAGCGGGGTGCCGGAGTTCGTGTTCCGCGCCGATTGTTCGTTCGAGGATTACGCCGAGTACGCGCTCGACGTGCCGATGTACTTCCTGATTCGCAACCATGAGTATATCGATCTCACCCCGGCGCCGGGCCTCACGTTCCGCCAATATCTCGCGCGCGGATACGGCAGCGAGCGCGCCACCGTCGACGACTGGACCAATCATCTGACGACAATTTTTACCGAGGCCCGGCTCAAGCGATACCTTGAGGTGCGCACCGCCGACAGTCAGCCACCGCAATTCATGCTGGCGTTGCCCGCGCTGCTCAAGGGCACGCTATACAACGACGATTGCCTCGACGCGGCGTGGGACCTGGTCAAGGGATGGAGCTATCGCGAGCGGCTGGCAATCGCCGACGCCGCGCATAAGAAGGGGCTGGACGCGCGGGTGGGCAGAATCAAGCTGCAGGAACTGGGCTACGAGCTGATGCAGATCGCGGCCACGGGGCTCGAGCGCCAGCGGGCGTTGAACAAAAGCGGCCAAGATGAGAGCATCTACCTGTTGCGGCTGATGGACCTGGTCCGCGCCGGTTACAACCAGGCGAGCCTGCTGATCAGCCGCTGGAAGGGTGAATGGAACTACGACCTTGGCCGTCTAGTGAAAGGATGCGCCTACCAGGCTGAATCGATCCCGTAGATGGAACTGAGGTTCACACAACTCCACGTCACGATTCTGAACTTCGTCCTGGTCGGAGCGCTGGCGCTCGTTTCGGCCATGTGCGTGCGGGACATCATCGAGCGCACCGTTTCAAACGAACCCGAGGCTCCCCCGGCGTTGTCGGCCGCGCCAAAGGCGGCAGCCGGCCTGCGCACGCGCGCCTACTACGACGCCATCGTCAAGCGCGACATCTTCAACGAGGTCCCGCAAGAGACTGGCCCCGCGCCGGTGGTGGCCGCAGACCTGCATCTTAAGCTGATCGGCACTTCGCTGCAGAGCAGAGCAAAACCCTACGCGATAGTCGAGGATCAAAACGGGGTCGAATCGCTCTACCAGGTGGGAGAGGACATCCCGGATGCGGGCCGGCTCGTAAGCGTCGAAACCAACCGCGCGATCATCGACCGCGGCGGCCAGCGCGTCGCAATTGAGATTCCGACCTCTGACCTTCGCGCAGTGCCCCCTTCCCATTTGGCCGGCGGGCTTAGGTTGCCGGGGCCGCTCAGAAGCCTGCCTGCTTCCGTGCGGAACAGACTGCGCAGGCTTCGTCATCCTCCTGGGGTCAGCAGTGACAACGACAACGATAATGGCGACGACAATGGCAACGACGACAGCAACAGCGACGACGACAGCAAACTCGAACTAAAGAAGCTTGGCCCCGGGAAATTCGAGGTCAGTCGCGCGGAAGTTCAGCAGACCATGGACAATCCCGCCGCGCTCTTCTCCCAGATGCGCGCGCTGCCGCATTTCGTCAACGGCAAGACGGATGGCTTCTCGATCTCCGAGGTCGCGCCGGGTTCGGTCTTCGACCAACTCGGCCTGCGCAACGGCGACTTGGTGACCTCGATCGACGGACAGCCCGTCACCAATCCAATGCAGGCGATGGGCCTGATGCAATCGATGAAAACCGCGTCGGCGCTCGATCTCACAATCAATCGCGGCGGAGCGCCAACCACCGTTCATCTCGACCTGCGCTAAGCGATGGAAGTCCGGGCCGCGCACCGCGGCGAGCGTGACGAGGTGCTCGACCTGCTCGCGCGATGGTACAACGACCGCGAATTTTTCGCCCGCTACAACAATAACGACCCGCGGTTTCGCGATGCGCTGTGCATGGTCGCGCGCGACGGCGGCCGCCTGGTTTCGACCGTCCAGATTTTCGATCGCGCAATAAACCTCGACGGGGATTCGGTGCCGATGGGTGGCATCGGCTCCGTCTTCACGCTCGAGGAGTACCGGCACAAGGGCGTCGCCTCGGCGCTGATGCACCTGGCCGTCGATACGATGGTGCGCGAGGGCTTCGAAGTATCCTTGTTGTTTGCCGAGCGGCTGACCTTCTATAACCAGTTCGGATGGCGTGAGATCGAGCGCAAGTTCAGCCTCCTGGCGGACGCCGCTTCACTGAACACGCCCAATCGTTTTGTCATCGACTCCTTCGAGATCGCCCGCGACCTGGCCGAAGTTGGAACGATTCATCGCGCTTACAGCGGTCGATTCAACGTTACCGCGGTCCGCGACGAGGCTGCATGGCGCGCGAACCTCAAATTCGCCGGCAATCAACCGCTCCATCCGGGCGAGGGCTCCGAGGAGTATTTCATCGTGTGCCGCGATGGCGGACGAATCGCGGCGTACGCGCGGGTGACGCGCTTTTACGGCCTTTCGATGGTGATGGAGTTCGGCTACCTTGCCGGCGCGGTTGACGCGATGCTCGCGACGTTCAAGTACCTCGGCGAGGAGGCGTCGGGCGTGCCGGTCACGAGCCGGCGGATCGGGGACCATCGCCGCGCCGCGATGCTCCATCTCGCTTCCACGGCCGGCGTGCCGCCGACTCTCGTTACCCATAGCGCGCACGATCCCGCATTGGAGAAGGCGCTAGCAGAGGCGGGCTGCCCCGTAGCGCATCACACCGACAACTACTACATGTGGCGGGTGCTGGCGCCGGATAAACTCGCGCGCCGGTTCGCGATGACTCCGGAAGCGGCGTCGGCGCGCGCGTTCGGAATTTTCGCGGATTCGCGATCCTTGTACTGGACCGCCGACCGCTTCTGAACAAAAGATCATCGCGCGGCGCATCTACCCTCGCGGCGCCACGGGTTGTTGGCTAGTATTGATTCGTTCGGTCGATGTGTTGGGAGGTGGTGTGATGAAAGCTCTTTCGCAGTCCGGCGAATCCGTCGCTGGAATTTCCGCCAGCCGAAATTTTGGCCGAAAATTTAGCGCACGATTTGGCTTGATCGCCGTGACCGTCGCGTTGGCGGCGCTGATGTGTTCGCGCACAGCGTTTGCTGCGCGCCGCCATCATGCCATCGCCGCGCCCGCGGCAGAGGAAACCGCCACCAGCGCGTCGAACACCGGGCTGAAAGGTCCGTACACCGAAGCGTGCGTGCTCGAACCGGTCAGCGACACCGTCATCTTCGAGGCCAACGATCACACGCCGTGGCCGACTGCATCGCTGGCCAAGATGATGGTGATGCTGATCGTCGCCGAGAAAATCCACGACGGATCGCTGAAGCTCACCGACCAGATCACCAGCTCGCGCAAAGCGGCCCAAATGGGCGGATCGCAAGTCTATCTCAAAGAAGGCGAGGCCTTTTCACTCGACGACATGATGAAGGCAATCGCCGTGCATTCGGCCAACGATGCGGCGGTGGCGGTCGCCGAGTATATCGCGGGCTCGACTGAGGCGTTTGTAGTGATGATGAACCAGAAGGCCGCCGCGCTCGGGATGAAGGACTCGCACTACTACTCGGTACACGGTCTGCCGCCTGCGCAAGGACAATCGGCCGACGTCGCCAGCGCCTACGACGAGGCAATTCTCGCGCGCGAGATGCTCAAATATCCTGACGTGCTGCGATGGTCGTCGATCGACACCGCGCCGTTTCGCGCCGGAACGTTCGAGCTGCGCAACACCAATCACCTGGTGCGGACCTACCCGGGATGCGACGGCCTCAAGACCGGATTCTATGACAAGGCGGGATTCAACGTGGTCGCAACCGCAAAACGCGGCGACCTGAGGCTGGTCGCGGTGGTGCTCGGCAGTCAGCACAAGTTGACGAATTTCAAGGAAGCGGCCGAGATGCTCTCGCAGGGATTTCTCAACTACGAGATGCATTCAGTCGCAAAGAAAGGCGCGCCGATTGCGCAATCCGTCGCGGTGAGCGACGCCGATACCGCCAGCATCAAGCCGGTTTGGGGCGGTGACGCAGGCGTCTTCGTCAAGCGTGGCGAGGCGAAAAACGCGATCAAGGTCGATTACAATCTGCCGCCGTCGATCGAGGCTCCGATCAAGGCGGGCCAGCAGATTGGCACGGCTGATGTCACCGTCGGCGGAAAATCGGTGGCGACGATCGCATTGCTCGCACCTTCCGATGTCGCCAGGAAAGCCTCGCTGACGAGACGTCTATTAAGCTTTTTCTGAGTTCAAGATTTCGTGAATTGTCTCATAAAGGGCAATCCGCGTTAGGTTATGAACCTCGCACATGTTAACCTTACTCTCCTAGCCCCGCCCGACGACTCCGAAGTAGTTCTGCCGCATGGGTCCAAAAGACAAATTTTATCGCGCCTATATGGATTTCTTCGAGACTGCGGAGCGCAAGCGCCGCTGGAATCTGTTTGAGGATGTCCCGTGGGACAAGCTTTCTCCCCGCGCCAACACCGAGCAACGCGCGATTCGCATCGAGACGTATTGCGCCGAGGAGATGTACTTGCCGGACTACAACGCAGCCGGTGTCAAGATGTTACGCGGCGTGTTTGGGCTCTCATGGTTTCAGACTGCGTGGAGCAACGAGGAATCGCGCCACGGACTCGTATTCCGCGAGTACCTGCTTCGATCCGGGCTGCGCACGCAGGAGCAATTCGACAAGTTTGAAACCGACCTGTTCTCGCGCTCGTGGAAACTTCCGTTCGCGACGCAGCGCCGGATGAGTTGCTATGGAGCGCTGCAGGAAGCGGCGACCTATCTCGCCTATCGCGCGCAAAAGGATCGCGCCGCGATCGAGAAAGACCCGACGCTCGAGGCGATCTTCTTTCTGGTCAGCCGTGACGAGGCCGCTCACACCAGCTTCTACCGCGAGATGATCGCGATCGAGATGGCCGAAGACCGCGCTGGCACGATAGCGGATCTCGCGCACGTGATCGCGAATTTCAAGATGCCGGGTGACGGTCTGATCCCGAATTATCATGAAAAGCTCAGAATCGGCGGCGGTGGGATCAGTCCACGCCTGTTCTTCACGCGCGCGGTGCTTCCATTGCTCAAGCAGTTGGGGACCAGCCGCGACGAAGTCAAGCGCGCCGCGGCTGCAGCGCGTCCGCTGCGGGCTGTGTCTTAGCAGAGGCAATCCGGCGCGATATAATTCCGTCCGGCAAAGCCGCCGCTCGATGCCAACTCCGTTACCATGAACCGGAACCGACTTCTGATCGGCGCTGCGGCCGTCCTGCTAATCTGGATCGGCGGCAATCTCTCGCTTCATTTCGGCCAGAAGCGCCACAACCGTCTCGACTACGATGTCGAGCAGCTTTTTCCACCAGACAAACCGACGGTGCCCGGCGAGATCTATGCCTCGACGCTGGCCGCAATCATGGACCATGAGCTGCACACCGGCTTCGGGTGGCGTCCCAACGACTTCTTTCTGTGGGGCCCGAAAGTCGCGGCGGACAACAACTCCGATCGCCAGCTCGGGATCATCCAGGCCGTTCGCGAAACCACGCGCGTCTTCAAGGATCACCTGACCAAGGTTTCCTCGAATCAGTACGATCCAAATCTCGTGATCGCCGACACTGACTTTCGCAACGACGCCGAGAAGTGGATACTGCCGTCGGCCGAAAGCAAGTACGACGACGGCATCAAGCATCTGCGAATGTACGTCACCGGGTTGCATACCACGCCGCCGTCGTCGCGCGAGCTCAACACCCGGGCCGTCGAGTTAATCCGATTGATCCAAACCTGGACCGATCTGCTTGGCGACGCGCACGCGAACCTGTACCGGTCCACAAAGGACGACGGCAGCGCGGTTCATAGCTGGGACTGCGATCATTATTTCTACCATTCGCAAGGTTACGCGCACGTGATGTATCACATGATGCAAGCGCTTAAGCGCGAATACGCCGGGCAGCTCAAGGACGACCCTGTGCTGAAGACGCTGTTCGACGAATCGATCGACGCGCTGGGCAAGGCAGCCGTCTTGAAGCCGCTGATTGTCATGAACGGCTCGCCCGATGGGCTGTTCGCGAATCATCGCCGCAACCTCGACGCCTACATCACCGAAGCGCGCCAGAAGATGTACTCAATACGCGAAGAACTGGAACGCTCCCCGCTTTAGCGCAGCCGCTACAGCTCGATGAACGGGCAGAGCAACATCACGCCGCCGCGCACGAGCATTTCGAGCATCGCAGGCGCCCAGCGGGCGGGAATGCCAAGCGTGCCGGCGGCTGCGCGAATCGCCAACGGCGTCGAGGCCTCCGCACCGCCGGAGCGAAATTCCATCCATCTGCGCTCGGGACGATAGGTCACCAGTTGATGGCGCTGATGCTCGGCGATATGCGCGCGCTCTCGCGCGATCGCCACCGCGGTTGACAGCCCGCCCACTTCGTCGATCAATCCACGCTCCTTCGCCGCCAGACCGCTCCAGATACGCCCCTTGGCAACGGCTTCAGCCTGCTCGGGGCTAAGCCGGCGGCCCTGTGCAACCTTGGCGGTGAACGCCGAGTACAGATGACCGATGGTCTCATTGAGCTGGGCGAGCTCGGTATCGGTCATCGCGCGCGCCATCGACATCGCGTCGCTGACGGGCGCGCTTTTCACAAAATCGAAATGGACTCCGAGTTCGCTGAGCAGATTGCCGAGATTGAACTTCGCGTACACGACCCCGATGGAACCGGTGATCGTCGCCATTTCCGCCACGATCGCGTCGGCTCCTGCCGCCACGTAATAACCGCCCGAGCCAGCCACGTCGCCCATCGAGACGACCACCGGCTTGCCGCGCCCCTGCGCCTCGCGCACGGCCCGCCACACCAGGTCGGAGCCAACCGCGGAGCCGCCGGGCGAATTTACGCGAAACACTATTGCCCTTACTCGTTGGTCGCGCGAGGCGCGATCGATTTGCGCGGCCGTCGCGACACCGCTGATAAATTCGCCCGTCGCAGGCGCCTCGCCCGAGACTACCGGCCCGCTGGCGTGCACGAGTGCGATTCGCGCGCGCCGCCCGCGCTCGCGGTTGAAGACCGCGTGGCGCCGGTATCGCGCCATGCCGACGAACGGCTTGCGCTTTGCCTCGGGATCGAATTCAGCGCGGATGTCTTCGACGTAGCCTTCGCGGTCGATCAGATGATTCTCGACGGCGAACTTTGCGCTGACGAACCCCGCTGCGATCAGCTCGCGTGCGCGTTGCGCGGTCAGTTTGCGCGCCGATGCGATCGCCTCGATCAGGATTTTTTCCCAGTCCGCGACGATCGCCTCCAAGCTCTCGCGCACCGCCGGTGACATCGCGTCGCGCCCGAGGATTTCGGCGGCGCCCTTGTACTCTTTCCATTGCAGGGTTTGCGCCTGGATCTTCAGCTTGTCGAGCGCATTCTTTAGAAAAACCCCGCCGGTCGCCACCCCAAGCATCATGAGCATCGTGTCGGGATTGGCAACGATTTCCCCCGCTCCCGCCGCGACCAGGTATTCGCGCA
>Ga0187815_10000498_pt1 | contig 18975 bp, 21 predicted proteins | sample NC_S_5_FD_132962 | JGI IMG/M metagenome (GOLD analysis project Ga0187815, IMG submission 132962) | Wetland sediment microbial communities from Neuse River Estuary, North Carolina, USA - ASW-S_5 | ecosystem: Environmental > Aquatic > Freshwater > Wetlands > Sediment | place: USA: North Carolina...
ACGCCGCCGACGTGGTCGCGGCCGCGCGCCGCCGCGGCCTGCGCGTCGACGGCGACCTGCGCAACGAGAAGATCAATTACAAGGTGCGCGAGCACTCGCTCGCCAAGATCCCGGTGCTGCTCGTGGTCGGCAAGAAGGAAGCGGCCGAACGCACGGTGTCGATCCGCCGCCTCGGCAAGGAAGGCCAGCAGGTGGTCAGCCTCGACGAGGCGCTCACGATGCTCGCCGAGGAGGCGCTGCCGCCGGACCTCAAGCGCGCGCGGCAGTAGGGTCGCACTCTGCCCATCTCGTGCGGCCGCCCGGGTGCTCGCGGCTGTCCCGAGCAGCCACGACTCAGGACGCATCGGCAAAGACAATCGTGGATGGCCGGGACAAGCCCGGCCATGACAAATGCTCAGCCCGTCCGTCGAACTCGCTCCGTCGCCGCCATCGCGTCGCGGACGCAGGCGGAGAGGAACAGATAGACGGCCGCGAACAGGGTCTGCGCCGCGTCGGCCAGCACCGGCGTGATGACGACGCCGTCGCCGTTGCGGGCGACGAGGCCCTCGGTCTCCGCGTCCCGCAACAGCTTGAGCACGTGCGGCCGCGACACGGCAAAGCGCCGCGCCAGCGCCGCGATCGACACCGGCACCGGCCGCGTCGGCGGCACCGTGTCGTCGGCCTCGCCCGCGCTCAGCAGAGTCGCAAAGATCAGGATGCCGGCATTGCGCTCGCCGAAGAGGCGGATTTGCGGCGCGTGCGTCAGGAAGCGGAAGCCGGCGATGAACCGCTCGGCGACCGCAACGATCAGCGCGCGCAGCACGGCCGGATCGTCGAGCGCAGCGCGCATGGCCGCGCCGTCGGCAAAGAGCGGCGCCATGGCGCCAAGGTGCAGGCGCAGCCGCTCCTCGAGCAAGGCGAAGAGCTTGTCGGTGGCGACGAGCCGGCGCTGACGGCGATCGACCACCTGGACGGCCGGCGCGAGATAGCCGCCGAAGCGCATCAGCGACAGCATGGCGAGCGCCCGCCCCTGGCTGCAGATGCCGAGCTCGGCGACGAGCCGGCGCATGCGCGTCGGGATGAGCCCGGAGGTCGGATCGGCGGGATCGTAGGTGACGTGCAGGTAGAGCGCGAAATAGCCGAACAGCATGCGGCCGCGGTCGTCGATCAGCCAATTGAGAAGATGGCTGCCGTGGTAGAGCCCGGCGAGACCGGCGGCCGAGGCGCGTAGCGCGTCGGCAAAGCGCGGATGCGCGCGCAGCGCCGCGACCGCCGCCGGCGTCACCGGATCGGCGCGCGCGGATTCCCCCATCTGATTTGAGCCCCGATCGCCCACGCGGGCATCATAAAGCAGAGACGGCCGCGACGATCCACCGCTCACGCGACGGCCGCGACGATTGGTATCGGAGGGCCTTTGCCGGCGCTCAGCGCTGCGCGGCGATATAGGCCGCGAGATCGGCCGCCTCGGCGCGCGACAGGCTCATGTCGGGCATGCGCGGATGCGGCAGAAGCAGATAGAGCGCGAGCTGCGCGGCGTCGAAGCCGGGCCTGCGGGCGATCTCGGAGAACGGCGGCGCCTGCGTGCTGCCGCGCGCCTGCCCGGCCGCCACCACGTGACAGGCGGCACACCAGCGTTGGGCGAGGACCTCGCCCTGCCCGGCATCGGCGGCGAATGCGGGAGCGGCGAGCAGGCCCGTCATGAGGGCGGCGGCAAGCGCAAGGCGCAATTGGGACATCGGCGGCGTCCGGCACATCACGATCGCAATCGTTTACTCTGCACCGCGGCCACGCGTCGTGATCTGGATCAACGCGACGGCGACATCATCCGGCGACGCGCGGCATGTAGTGCACCGCGCTATCCTGCGGCGCCGGCTCCAGCGTCGCCAGGAAGCGCTCGGCCCAGCGGGTGAGATCGTTCTGCGCCAGCACACGGAAATTGTGCCGGTAGCGTTCGCGCCGCTCGGCGAGCGGCATCGACAGCGCGCGGTTGATCGCTGCGCCCACGCCTTCCGGATCGTAGGGGTTGACCAGCAGCGCGGCCGTGCATTCGTGCGCGGCGCCGGCAAAGCGCGACAGGATCAGGACGCCGGGGTCGTCCGGGTTCTGCGCGGCGACATATTCCTTGGCGACGAGGTTCATGCCGTCGCGCAGCGGCGTCACCAAAGCGGCGCGCGCGGCGCGATAGAGGCCGGCGAGCGCGGTGCGGCTGTGCGCCTTGTTGATGTAGCGCAGCGGCGTCCACGAGGCCTCGCCGAAGGTGCCGTTGATGCGGCCGACCGTCTCGCCGACGACGCGGCCGATGTCGGCGTATTCGGCGATCTCGGTGCGGCTGCGCGGCGTGATCTGCAGATAGGTGACCTTGCCGCGCCAGTCGGGGAAATTGGTAAGGAAGCGCTCGAAGGCGTTGAGCCGCTCGGGGATGCCCTTGGAATAATCGAGGCGGTCGACGCCGATGATCATGGCGCGGCCGGACAGGCTGTCGAGCACCTCGCGCACGAAGGCGGTCTCGATGGCGCGGCGCGCCAGCCGCGCGAACGGCTCGGTCTCGACGCCGACGGGATACACGCCGACCTTCACCTTGCGGCCGTCGAAATCGTAGACGCCGTCGCCGAGACGGCGCACCTGCGCCTCGCTCTCGAAGTAGCGGCAGATATTGCTGGCGTCGGTCTCGGTCTGCAGGCCGATCACGTCATAGGCGCCGAGCGCGGGAATGAGCCGCTCATGGTTCGGCAGCGCGGTGAGGATCTCCGGCGGCGGACACGGAATGTGGATGAAGAAGCCGATCTTGTTCTTGTGGCCGCGGTCGCGCAGCGCCTTGGCAAGCGGGATCAAGTGATAATCGTGCACCCAGACGACGTCGTCGGGCTGCAGCAACTGCGCGAGATTGCGCGCGAAGTAGTCGTTGACGCGGAAGTAGCCGCCGAGGTCGCGGCGGCTGAACTCGGCGAGGTCGAGCCGGTAATGCAGGATCGGCCACAGCACGCGATTGGCGAAGCCGTTATAGAATTCCTCGTGATCGTCGCGGCGCATGTCGACGGTGACGTAGGAGACGTTGTCCTGCACCGTGGTGCGCGGCGGCCCGGGATCCTCGTCGCTGATCTTGCCGCTCCAGCCGAACCAGATGCCGCCGCGGCGCTTGAGCGCCGGACGAATCGCCACTTCGAGTCCGCCGGCGCGGGCGCCGCCATCCGGCACGCCGACTCGATTTGATACGACCACCAGTCTCGGCAAGCTGTCCCCTCCGATGTGGCCCCACACCGAACACGATTCACCAAAAATGCCCAAAGCAAAAGCCTCGACATCAAACGATGCCGGGCGGACGTGTGCGGCAACGAAGCCCGAAGGCTATAACGCGCGAAAGCCGTTGAAGTTCAATGCGCTGAGTTCGCGGCACTGCAGTGCCGCACGGTGGACGGTGACGAGCACCCCCGCGATCCTGCGATCGCGCGGCCGAACCTCGAGAGCCGCGTGACGACTGCGGCCGTTGAACGCGACAACCCTACACCATCCGGCCGCCGGACGCGACGGTAGAATTTCACCGTCGCGATCGGAGGCGCCGGCCTGAACAACATCGCAAAATTAGCAATCGCTCGCCGAACAGGCCGCCTTTTATTTAAAACCCGGTCGGACTTTGTACGTCCGCATTTTACGGGAGCTTGATCCGCCTTCGATTGAATTGCCCCGGACCGCAATGTTGCGTTCGAGGGCACCGTGCACCGACAGACCATCTGCCGACTGCTTCCGTCCCTTCTTTCTTTTCTCTTTCTCTTCACGCTGCTCGTCATCCCGCTGCGCCAGGCCAATGCCGGGCCGCAGGACGAGAGGCTCGCAAGCCTCGACGTGCTGGTGATGGAGAGCGGCATCTTCGGCATCGCCTCGACTTACGATCCGCGCGATGCCAAGCAGCCGGAAGATCGCGAGACCGCGTCGGGCGAGACCTACGATGCGGACAGCTGGAGCGCGGCGATCCAGATCGACTTGCGCGAGACGTTCGGCGGCGTCCGCTACGGCCGCAACTACCGGCCGGCCTTCGCGCTCGTCGAATGCGGCCGGCAGCGGGCGATCGTGCGCATCAACGATGTCGGGCCGCTGATGCCGGGCCGCATCATCGATCTCAACACGCGCACGATGCGCTACTTCGATCCGACGCTGCAGCTCGGCCTGATGCGTGACGTGGTGGTGACGCCGCTGCCGGGCGAGGACTGGACCGCCGGCCCGGTCGACGGCGCCGACAGCCGCCTGATCGCGATGGCGGCGACGCTGCGCTGATCAGCCGCCGCCGCGGGCCGCGAGCGCGGCGAGCGCGCGGCGGACGTCCTCGGGCGTGGCGAAGACATGCGGCACGCCCTCGAAGGCGCGGCCGACCGAGAAGCTCTCGCCGCCGAGCGCGGGCATCGCCGCGAACACGGACTCGTCGGTGACGTCGTCGCCGATGAAGACCGGGCGCCGGCCGGCGAACGGCGGCTTCGTCATCAAGGCACGCACCGCCTCGCCCTTGCTGACACCGGGGCGCTTGACCTCGACCATCGCCTTGCCCGGCAGCATTTCGAGCTCTTCGTTGGGATAGATGGCGAGGCCCTTCTCGACGTGCGACATTAGATGCCGCTCGTGCTCCGGCGCCTGGCGGAAATGCAGCGCCACCGAGTAGCCCTTGTCCTCGTATTTGAGCCGCGGATCGGGCGCGACCGCCGAGATCAAATACTCGCGCAAACTCTGCGGCAGGTCGCCGACGCGTTCGGCCGCCTCGCCGGCGCGCAGGCGCGTCTCGGCGCCGTGGCCGCCGACCGCCGGCAGGTGCAGCGGCTCGAACAATGTATCGAGATCGCGGATCGGCCGGCCGCTCACCAGCGCCAGCGCCCCGTCGGCGAGGTCGAGGAGCCGCGCCAGCGTCGCGCGCAGGCTGTCGGGCACGTCGACCTCGAACGGCGACGGACCGAGATCGATGAGCGTGCCGTCGACATCGAACAGGAACGCGGTCGCGGCGGGATCGAGGCGCGCCAGGATTGCCGCCGCGTCCTGCGTCACCGCGCCAGCACCTCGACGTCGCCGTCGACGCCGGCCACGACCTTGAACTCGCGCTCGTAGACCTTGCCTTCGTTGCGCGCGATGGCGCGGTACTCGCCTTCGGCAAGGATCACGCGCGGAAACGCGCCGATCGATTCCTTGATCGTGTCGCCGCCGGGCGTGAGCACCGACCAGGCGGTGTTGGCCAGCGCCTCCCCGCCCTTTTCGGTGACGAGCTTGAGCGTGATCGCGGCGGCGCGATGGTTGACCGTGACGTCGGTGAGCTTGCCGGCCTGCACGCGGATGTCGGAACGCACCACCGAATTGGCGTCGCCGTAGTCTGAGACGATGTAATACGTGCCCTCCGGCACGACGACGACCGCGCCGGTGAGCACGTGCTCGGCGATCGGCCGGCGATCGCCCGGCTCGAACTGGCTGCCCTTGTAGACGTCGAAGGAGATCTGGCCCGCCGGAATGCGGGCGTTGCCGACGCGGCCTTCGATGCGCAGGCCGCCGGCCGGCAGGTCGAAGACCTCGTGCACCGTCTGGCCGCGCAGCGAGACGGGCTTGACCGCGGTGGCGAGGCCGAAGTCGACATGGACGATGTAGTTGCCTGCCGGCAGCACGAGGGTCGGCGCCGGCGACTTCTCCTCGCGCACGAGGCGGAAATTGCCGGCGGCATCGGGCTTGGCGGCATAAACGCGCCAGTCGAGCCCGCCATTGATCGGCGCCGCGTCCTTGCCGAAGCGGGCGCCGAGCGCGAGCGCCACCTGCCCCGCCGGCACCATCGGAATGGCGCTGCCGGGCGTGCCGGGCATGATGAGGGATTCGCCGGGCGAGCCGAGCACGCCGCCGGGGCCGAAGACGTTGGCGTTGGGCGCGATCATGCCGGCCGAGGGCGCGTTCGACAGGAGCCCGCCATTGCCGGCGCCCTGCGCCACCGCCGCATCGGCCACCAGGCACACGGCGGCAAGCGCCAGCACCGGCGCAAGCCGGCGCACCAACGCATCGATGACGGGTGAGAACCGCATGACCCCGCTCTTTTCGGGTCAAATCGCGGCGATTTCAAGCCACCTGCGATTTGTCACCACCGGCCGCCCCGTGCTACGGCGCAAATCCCTGCCGACGAGGACCCCATGCCTGACGCCCTGGAGCTGTTGAAAACCCGCCGGTCGGTGAAGCCGATCGAGATGACAGGTCCGGGACCGGACGCGCGCGAGCTCGAGACGCTGCTGACGATCGCCTCCCGCGTGCCCGACCACGGCAAGCTCGCGCCCTGGCGCTTCATCGTGTTCGAGGGCGAATCGCGCCGGGCCGCCGGCGCGGCCATCGCCGCGCGCTTCGCGGCGACGCGCCCCGAGGCGACCGCGGACCAGATCGAATTCGAGCGCAACCGGCTGGCGCGCGCGCCGCTGGTGATCGCCATCGTCAGCCGCGCCGCCCCGCACGTGAAGATTCCGGAATGGGAGCAGCAGCTCTCCGCCGGCGCCGCGGCGATGGCGCTGGTCATGGCCGCGCACGCGATGGGCTTTGCCGCAAGCTGGATCACCGAGTGGTACGCCTATGACCGCGCCGTGCTCGATGCGCTCGGCCTGAAGCCGCACGAGCGCATGGCCGGCTTCGTCCATATCGGGCGGCCGCGCAACCCGCCGACGGAGCGCGACCGGCCGAGCCTCGCCGACATCGTCAGCCGCTACCCCGAGCCCTGAGGCCGCGCCCATGTTCTACGCCTGCGACGCGCGCGACCGCAGCATTCTGCCGCACGATCCGTTCAAGGCGATCGTGGCGCCGCGGCCGATCGGCTGGATCTCCTCGATCAGCGCGGCGGGCGCGGTCAACCTCGCGCCCTACTCCTTCTTCAACGGCGTCAACAGCCGGCCGCCGATCGTCATGTTCGCCAGCGAAGGCCGCAAGGATTCGGTGCGCAATGTCGAGGAGACCGGCGAGTTCGTCTGCAGCCTCGTCACCTGGGAGCTGCGCGAGGCGATGAACGAGACCTCGGCGCCGATGCCGCCCGGGGCGAACGAGATGGAGCGCGCCAGGCTCGCGTCGGCGCCGAGCGTGCTGGTGAAGCCGCCGCGCGTGGCGGCCGCGCCCTGCGCGCTCGAGTGCAAGCTCATCCGCATCGTACCGATGGAGACGCACACGCACGAGCCGGTCGACCTCCACGTGGTCTTCGGCGAGGTCGTCGGCGTGCACATCGACGACCGCTTCATCGTCGACGGCAGGCTCGATACCGCCGCGCTGAAGCCGGTGGCCCGCTGCGGCTATGACCAGTACGCAGTGGTGGAAAGCGTCTTTTCGATGACCCGGCCTGAAACCTGAACGGCGGTGGAGCCGTTGAGGTGTCGGCAGCGTCCTGCGCTCTCCCCGTCATGCTTCGGTCACAACGCCGCGTCAGCGGTTTTCACCATGTTGCAGCACGAGACTTGTGCGGGCCCGGCCGCGGACCGATCATGACAACCTGCAGGGGAGTGTCCTGACGTGGTGTTCGAAGGATTGTTCGCACGCGCCCGTCACAACGACGACGACGCGCCGGCCGAGCCCCAGCCGGCGCCGCTGACGCGCCCGACCATCGGTCTCGCGCTCGGCGGCGGCGCGGCGCGCGGCTTTGCCCATATCGGCGTCATGCGCACGCTGGCGGCGCACGGCATCGTGCCCGACGTCATCGTCGGCACGTCGATCGGCGCCGTAGTCGGCGGCTGCTATGCGGCCGCGCAGTTCGAAACGCTCGAGGAATGGGCGCGCAGCCTCACCGTCCGCAGCGTGATGACCTATCTCGACATCAACCTGTCGGGCTCGGGCCTCATCACCGGCAATCATCTCGCCAAGAAGCTCGAGGCCGGCCTGCAGGACACGCGCATCGACGAGATGCCGACGCGCTTTGCCGCCATCGCCACCGAATTCAACACCGGCCACGAGATCTGGCTGACGCGCGGCCGCCTGGTCGAGGCGCTGCGCGCGTCCTACGCCCTGCCCGGCATCTTCCCGCCGGTGCGCATCGGCGGCCGCTGGCTGGTCGACGGCGCGCTGGTCAATCCGGTGCCGGTGTCGGCGGCGCGCGCGCTCGGCGCCCGTCTCGTCATCGCCGTCAATCTCAATTCCGATCTGTTCGGCCGCGGCACCATCATCGCCAGCCACGGCTCCGACGATGACGATCTCGCGGAAGCCGCGGCCGCTGCGCTGCCGCGCACAGCCGGCCTGCGCGGGCTGTTCCGGCGCGAGCCGTCCCTGCAACGCAAGGTGTTCGGCCGCCGCGGCCGTCCCGGCATTCCGACGGTGATGGTAGAAGCCTTCAACGTGATGCAGGACCGCATCACGCGCGCGCGGCTCGCCGGCGATCCGCCCGACGTGCTCATCAGCCCGCGGCTCGGCCGAATCGGCTGGTTCGATTTCCACCGCGGCAACGACGCGATCGCCATCGGCACCGAGGCGGCGGAGAAATCGATCGAGCAGATCAACGAGGCGATCGCCGCGCTGTCGGCGCCGAGTTTCGACGCCCACGGCGCGGCGAAGTGACCGCCGCTCAGGCGGTGCGGATGTAATCGCGCATCGCCTGCGACTCGCGCTCGATCTCGTCGACGCGCTGCTTGACCACGTCACCGATCGAGATGAGGCCGATCAGCGCATTGTCGCGCAGCACCGGCAGGTGACGGAATTTGCGCGCCGTCATCTGCTCCATCACGTCGGCACAGGTGTCCTCTTCCTCGCAGGTGACGACGTCGCGCGTCATCGCCTGGCCGACCGGCCGCGCCAGCGCGGCTGCGCCGTCGCCGGCCACCGCACGCACGATGTCGCGCTCGGAGAGAATCCCGGCGAGCCGTCCGCCTGCACCGCGGATCACGACCGCGCCGATGCGGTGCTTCGACAGAAGCGCCGCCGCCGCCTCCAGACTGGCCGATGGTTCGATACCGATAACATCGCCGCCCTTGGCAGCCAGGATGTCCTTGACCTTCATGGCAGCCTCCCTTTCGGCGCGGGAGACGGACACTCGAACCGCCGTCCGGCTCGCGCGCGTGTGCTCCTCCGGACGCGCGCGCAATCACCGCGCGAACGCCCGGTCACCGGCAACGATCACGCCGCCCTATGGTTCCGTCAAATCAAACCTGCGCTGCGGTGCGGCACAATTGACTAACGCGGCATCGCCGCCGGATCGTCATACCGCGGCACGTGCGGCACCGGGTCGAACCAGGCGAACAGCAGGAGTCCGGCGAGGAAGCCGCCGATATGCGCCTGCCAGGCGACCGACTCGCCGCCGGTCAGCGAGGGGAAGGTGCCGACGCCGAACACGATGTTGATGCCGAACCACACCGCGAGAAACAGCAGCACGCGGCCGTCGCGCAGCACGCCGGACAGCGGCAGCGCCGGCACGCGATAGGCCTCGTCGTCGTCGCCGCGCAGGATGCCGAGCGGCCCGCCGCGCTGGAAGGCGAAGCGCATCGCCGCCGCCATCGTGCCGGAGATCGCCGCCGAGGCGCCGATCATCGGAATCTCGCTCCCTGCATTGGTCGCGAGATGCAAAGCCGCTCCGGCGGCTGCCGTCACCGCAAAGAACAGAAGAAAGCGCAGCGCGCCGATCCGTCGCGCGACCGCGCTGCCGAAGGGTAAAAACCACACGGCATTGACGCCGAGATGCAGCCAACTGCCGTGCAGGAAGGCGTAAGTGACGAAGGTCCACACCTGCGCGCCGAGGCCGCCCGGCCAGCCCTGCGGCAAGGCCGAGGCATCGTAGCGCGCCGGGATGAAGGCGAAATTGAGCAGGACCTCGATGTCCTGGTTCTCGCTCAGGACATAGACGCGCGCCGCGTGGATGAGGGCGAACAGCACCAGCAACGTGGTGATGACGGCGGGGACGTTGAACAGCGGTTCGCGTTTCACGGGGTCGTTCCGATGAGCGGCCCGCCTTACGCCGATGCCGACGCAAGGGCAAGCCGCGGTGCCCCTTGGCCAGATAGTGATGGAGAAAAGAAAAAGGAGGGCCTGAGGCCCTCCTTGCGAGCCGACTTCGGCCGATGGCGGCGCCGTTGCCGGCTTCAAGAACCGCATCGCCCTGCCGTCGGGCTCTCAACAGTACGGCGCCCGAATGTCTCGAAGGCTTTGGAGCCAGGCGCCGACGCGTCTCGCGCCGCAGAGATAGGCGGGCCCGCCGCGGCTCGCAATCGGATCGCGGCCTTAACACTAATCCGGGCCCGGACCTCCGAGGCCGCCGGTCCGGCACGCCTCTCGCTCGGTGCCTGCCAATGCGGCGCAGAGCCGGCGCACCTGTCCCGATCGGGCACATGGGAGACGCCGGCGGCGTCCCGCGACGGAACAGGAGAGGCGTCCGATGAAACACGCATCCTCGGCTCTGGTGCTCGACTATTGGAACGACCGGCGGCGCAACCGTCCCGCGCCCGAACGCGGCGATATCGACCCGGCGGAGATCCGCCAGGCGCTCGGCGACACCTTCATGCTGGCCGCCGACTTCGTCGACGCCCTGCGCTTCCGCCTCGCCGGCACGCGCGTCTGCGCGCTGTTCGGCCGCGAGATCAAGGGCGAGTCCTTCACCGCGCTCTGGCACGAGGACAGCCGCCGTCAGATCGAGGACCTCATCGCCGTGGTGACCGGCGAGGCGACCGGCGTGGTGGCCGGTCTCGTGGCCACGACCACGGACGGCGCCGAAACCGAGGTCGAGATGCTGCTGTTGCCGCTCGCCCATGCCGGGCATGCGCGCATCCGCGCCCTCGGCGTGCTGGCGCCGCTGCTGCCGCCCTACTGGCTCGGCGAGCGGCCGGTGGCGGAACTTTCGCTGCGGACCGTCCGCCATCTCGGCGACGACCGCGACGGCCCCCGCTTCGTGTCCGGCCTCGGCGGCAGGATCCGGCACGGCTTCGTCGTCTATCGCGGCGGCCGCGCGCCCTCGCCCAGCGGCGAGCGCACCGGCTGATCAACGTCCCATTAACAATAGGCCAATACGTTGGATTCCTATCGGAGAACGTGTCCACGATGGCCGCTGCAACGGCGCTCACCAAGACCCGCGTCCTGCCGCTGGCGCAAGAGCGCCGGCGCCACCAGCGTGTGAAGGTGAACCTTCTCGGCCGCTACATGCTGGCCGACCGCCGCGAATTCCCCTGCCAGGTCGTCGACATGTCGCCGGGCGGCATGGCGCTGGTCGCGCCCGTCTCGGGCAATCCGGGCGACCGGGTGATCGCCTATGTCGACCATCTCGGCCGGCTCGAGGGCAAGATCGCCCGCCTCCTCGACAACGGCTTCGCCATGACGATCTCGGCGACCTTGCGCAAGCGCGACAAGCTCGCCGCCCAGCTCACCTGGCTCGCCAACCGGCAGATCCTGAACCTACCGGAAGACCGCCGCCACGGCCGCTTCAGCCCGCGCAATCCGACCGCGCGGCTGATCCTGCCGAACGGCGTCAACGTCGCCTGCCGGGTCATCGACCTGTCGCAGTCGGGCGCCGCCGTGTCGATCGCCCCGGACCTGCGGCCGGCGGTCGGCGCCATGGTCATGATCGGCAAGACGCAGGGCCGCGTCGTCCGTCACATCGAGGACGGCTTCGCCATCGAGTTCACGCGGCTGCAGCACCCCGATTTCATCGAAGACAGCGTCACCGGCGAGTAGCGTCTCTTTCCGGTTAATCGATCCATTCGAATTGTCCGCGCCGCGAACCCGCACAGGGCTCGCGGCGCGGTCGTTTTCGGCCGCGCCATCGCCTTCGCTTCGGCCCGATCAGGGTAAACGCGCGCGCCGCCGACGCACGAATGCGCGCGTCGTTGCGAACGATCGGCGGTGAATGCCGACAATTTTAGTCAAATGCGGAAGGGTCGCATTTTATGCGAATTCGATTCGAGATTGTCGCGCATTCGTCGCGTTGTTGAACTTGATTGAGTTCAAATCGCGCGGTTCCACTTAGCCGCACCGCAAAAGCTTTGTGCGAAACGTGATCCCACGACAGGGTTGGGGTCACAAAAAATGTTCAAGCGTACGAAGGAAGCACTGCGCGCCGGGGGCGCGGTTGCTTTTCTCTGCCTCGCGGCAATGTCCGCGCAAGGCGCCGAGCGCACCGGATCGATCGGTCATGCCGCCGCCAATCACGGCGAGCGCGCAACCTACGCCAGCGTCGGCGACGTCACGCGCGCGCCGATCGGCTGGGTCGAGTTCTGCGTCGAGTACAAGGGCGAGTGCGACACGAAGCCGTCGCAGCCGCGCGATATCGTGCTGACGCCGAAGGCCTGGGCCGACATGGTCAAGGTCAACGACTGGGTCAACGAGACCATCAAGCCGGTCACCGATCTCGACCACTGGGGCGTGGTCGAGCGCTGGAATTATCCGGACGACGGCTACGGCGACTGCGAGGACTACGTGCTGCTCAAGCGCAAGATGCTGGTGAAAGCCGGCTGGCCGCGCGAGGCGCTGCTCATCACCGTGGTGCGCGACAAGAAGGGCGAAGGCCACGCCGTGCTGACGGTCAAGACCAATCGCGGCGAGTTCGTGCTCGACAACCAGGAAAACCAGATCCTCGCCTGGGACAAGACCGGCTACCGCTTCGTCAAGCGCCAGTCGCAGTCCGACCCGAACGTCTGGGTCGCGCTGGGCGAGCCGCGCGTGGCGCCGGCGACGGTGTCGGCCCGCTGAGACGAATTTCCCGCGCGGCGGAGGGGCCGCGCGGATCGAGAGCGAACACGGAGAAACGCGAGTCCGGTCACGTCCCCACCCCTCCCCGTCCCCAGACCGGGTTCGCGCGCGGCCGGGCTCCCCCAAGCCCGGCCGCACCTGTATTACGAATTGACAAAGACCGGCGATGCCGCCTTTGCTGGCGCACGGCACCTTCACCCGCCGGCACCACGATCTGCCCGTCGCGCCCGTCTGATTTGCACATGGCCGAACCAGCCCCGATCGACCCGCGGCTCCTGTCCCTGCTCGCCTGTCCGCGCGACCACGCGCCGCTGCAAACCGACGGCCACCGGCTGTGTTGTCCGCATGGTCATCGCTATCCGGTGGTCGACGGCATTCCCGTGTTTCTCCTGCCCGAGACGGAGCAGACGATCGGCCTCACCGCCGCGTCGCTGCGCGCGGCACAAACGCGCGACGGCGCCCCCCTCTTCATCGACACGGTCGGTGTCTCGGAGGAGGAGCGTCGCGGCATCCAGCGCGACTGGCGCGCCGACGCCGAGGTCGATGCGGTGATCTCCTATCTCATCGGCGCGACGTGCGGATTCGGCTATCTCGGCCAGATCGGCCGTCTGCGCCGTTACCCCATCCCGGGCGTCCCGCTACCGCGCGGCGAGGGCCGTCTCATGCTCGACATCGGTTGCAGCTGGGGGCGCTGGTCTGTCGCCGCCGCGCGCAAAGGCTGGGTGCCGGTCGGGCTCGATCCCTCGCTCGGCGCGCTCGCCGCCTCGCGCCGCGCCTTCGCGGGTCGCGAGCCGCCGATGCACCGCGTCTGCGGCGATGCCCGCTACCTGCCGTTTCGCGCCGACGTCTTCGATGCCGCGTTCTCCTACTCGGTGCTGCAGCACTTCTCGGAAGCCGACGCCGAAACCGCATTCGCGGAGATCGGCCGCGTGCTCGCGCGCGGCGGCTTGGCCAAGATCCAGATGGCGCATGCCGGCGGTCTCCGCTCGCGCCAGATCGTGCGCCGGCATCGCGACGTCGCGGACGCGCCGTTCCGTGTGCGTTACTGGTCGCTCGAGCGCCTGCGCGCGACCTTCACCCGGCGCATCGGGCCGGGGCGGCTTTCCGCGGAAGCCTTCGGCGGCCTCGGGCTCCTCGCCGACGACTGGTCGCTGGTGTCGATGAAGGCAAAGCTCCTGATCACCGCCTCCGGCTTCATCAGGGCGATCGCGCGGATCGCACCGGCGCTGATCCGCCTCGCCGACAGTGTCTACGTGGACGCGGTGAAGCGTTAGAGGTCAGCCGATACGCTTGAGCCCCCTGGCGTAGTCCTGCGAGCGCCGCACATAGATGTCGGCGCCGCCGAGGATCATCTGCCGCGCCTTGTCGTCGAGCGTGCGGATGACGCGCGCCGGCGAGCCGACGATCAGCGAATTGTCGGGAAAGGTCTTGCCCTCGGTCACCACGGCGCCGGCGCCGACCAGGCAGCCTTTACCGATCGCCGCGCCGTTGAGCATGATCGCGCCCATGCCGACCAGGCTCTCGTCGCCGATCGTGCAGCCGTGCAGGATGACGTTGTGGCCGATCACGCAGTTCGTGCCGATGGTCAGCGGAAAGCCCGGATCGGTGTGCAGCGTGGCATTGTCCTGGATCTGCGAGCGCTCGCCGAGCTCGATCCATTCGTTGTCGCCGCGCAGCACCGCGCCGAACCAGATACTGGAGTGACGCTTCAGGCGCACGCGGCCGATCACGGAGGCGCTCTCCGCGATCCAGTATTCGCCCTCGCCGGGAAACTCCGGCCGCGCACCATCGAGTTCGTAGATCGCCATGCTTTTCCTCCGTCAGGCGCGGGAACTTGCCCGAAGCGGACGGCGGAGAAAAGCGTTCAGGCGGACAAAATGGCCTGCAGCGCCATCGCCAGCACCATGCCGGACATCAGGCTCCAGAAGCCGGCCACGAGCGTGGCGAAAAACACGAACTGGAAGCGGCCCTCCGCGGGCCCGCCGACCAGCGTGTTGCGCATGATCAGGAACGGCGCCGACAGGATCAGCAGCGCCAGCGCCGCGAAGGTCGCCGGCCGCGGGCCGCGCGTGAGCAGGCTGAAGCTCGGCAGGCGGTCGGTGACGAGCCGGTAGGTGGCGCAACACAGGCCGGCGACGGCAAAACCCAGCGCCAGCGACAACAGCATCTGAACGGACTGCAGCGACATCGGCGGCCCCAACGCGACAGGCGCTCATATGAAGCCGGCAAAGCCGCCGCCGCCAGCGTATCCTTAACGGTTGGTTAATGGATGCGGCGGCATAGCAGGCGCGGTTTTCGAGACTGCCGCCGATTCGGAGGCTTTGCCCCAGATGGCCTTCGCCCAGCCCGCCGCCCGCTCCCCGCATCGCCGCCGCCGCGCCCGCCTGAGCCCGCTGGCGGCGCCGCTGGCGCTGTTCCTGATCGCCGGCGCCACCGCCGCCTCCTATGTCGGCTACGTGCTGTGGCCGCGCTGGCCCGACACGCCGGTGGCGATCGATGCCCCCGCTCTGCCGATCGTGGTCGCGGATACCGCCTTCAACATCGAGCCGGCGGCGATCCGCATGCGCGTGCAGCGCCGCCCCGGCACCCAGGAGCGCGTCGATCTCGCTTATGTCTGGCCGACCTTGGCGCCGCCCGATCCGGTCGAAAAGGCGGCAAGCCCGGGCGCGCCGCCCGAACCGATCGAGCGCTTGTTCGTCACCATCGAGGCCGCCGACGGCTCCATGCCGCCGATCGAGCGGGTCGAGACCATCTATCCGCGCTATCTCGTCCCCGAACCGGTCGTCGGCCCGGAAGGCCTGACGCTGCGCGGCTTCCGCAAGGACACGCCCTATGCCGGCGAAGAGCTGGCGTTCGACGCGAGCGCGCCGCAGCACTTCCTCGCCCGCTGCTCGCGGCACGGCGTGGTCGGCTCGGGAAGCTGCCTGATGGAAAAGCGCATCGGCGAGGCGAGCCTGACCTTCCGCTTTCCGCGCGCGTGGCTGCAGAACTGGCGGCAGGTGGCGAGCGCGATCGACACGCTGACGGCACGGCTGCAGGGGAAGTGACCTCTTCCGTCGTCACCGGGCTTGTCCCGGTGACCCCGATTGGGATGGCACAGCGCCCGCCTAAACGAGATCGCCGGGGCAAGCCCGGCGATGACAACTGCTGAGATCGTGTGCTGGCTCTAGAACTCGCCCTCGAGATCGACGTCGAGGATCGGCAGTTCGAAGATGTAGGAGCGGCGGCCCTTCTCGTTCTCGACGAACAGCACGCCGATGAACTCCTCGCCCATGTAGCACTCGAGCGAGTCCATCTTCTTGGGCCGCACCACGACGCGCAGCTGATCGTTGTCGAAGCGGCGGCGCAGATAGGCGTTGAGCGCCGGCACCGGCTGGATGCTCGGATCGCTGCCGAGCTGGATGACCATGCGGAAATTGTAAGAGCGCTCGCCCTCGTCCTCGTCGGCGGTCAGTTCGCCGATGTCGTCCTCGCCGATAAAGACCTTGGCCTCGTCGCCGGCCTTCGGCACGACGCGGATTTCCGCATTGCCGAACAGCTTCTTGAGGTAGGCATCGAGCTTTCTGATTTCCTGGACGTTCACGGCCGCTCCTTTTGATCGGGACGCCTATGCCCGATCGGGAGCGACCGCGCAAGCGCCATCCCCGGCCGTTTTCAGCCGTCCACCATGATGCCGTTGAGCATCTGATCCATGCTGCGCGAGGGCTCGGGGCAGCCGGCCTCGCCCACCACCCTGGCCGGCACGCCGGCGACCGTCACGTTGTTCGGCACCGGCTTGATGACCACGGAACCGGCGGCGACGCGCGCGCAATGACCGACCTCGATATTGCCGAGGATCTTGGCGCCGGCGCCGATCATGACGCCGCGGCGGATCTTCGGATGCCGGTCCTCGTGCTCCTTGCCGGTGCCGCCGAGCGTGACGCCGTGCAGGATCGACACGTCGTCCTCGATCACCGCCGTCTCGCCGACGACGAGGCCGGTGGCATGGTCGAGGAAGATGCCGCGGCCGATGCGGGCGGCCGGATTGATGTCGCACTGGAAGACCACCGAGGCGCGGCTCTGCAGATAGAGCGCGAAATCCTTGCGGCCCTTGGCCAGCAGCCAATGCGCGAGGCGATGCGTCTGGATGGCGTGGAAGCCTTTGAAGTAGAGCACCGGCTCGCAGAAGCGCGTCGCCGCCGGATCGCGGTCGACGGTGGCGACGATGTCGGCGCGGAACATCTCGCCGAGCGCCGGCTGGTCCTCGAGCGCGTCACGATAGGCCTGCCGGATCAGCTCGGCCGAGAGATCGGCATGGTCGAGCCGCTGCGCGACACGATGTGTCACGGCGTTCTCGAGCGTGTCGTGATGGAGGATGTTCTCGTAGATGAAGGCGGCGAGCTCGGGCTCGCGATGGACGATGTCTTCGGCCTCGCCGCGGATGCGCGACCATACGGGATCGACCTTGTCGAGGCCCTTGGCCGGGCGCGTCTGGTACTGTGCCATAGAATATTTTTCTCCGACGCCTCTCAGATCCCCTACGTAATCCCTCCTAGCACAGATTGGGAGAGGTCAAGACAGGAAGAAACGTGTCGTTTCGGTGACAGGGCTGATCTGTCAGGCGCGCAGGGCGAGGAAGTCGAGAACGCCCTGCTTGTAGACCTTGTCGCCGACGCTGAGCATGTGGTCGCGGCCGGGAATGTCGAGCACCTGCGCGCCGGGGATGAGCGCGGCGAGCTCCTGCGCGGAGCCGGCGACGTCGTCCTTGGTGCCGACCGCCACCAGCACCGGCGCCCGAATGCCGGCAACCTGGTCGCGGCTCAATGTCTGCCGCGAGCCGCGGATGCAGGCGGCGAGCGCGCGGCGGTCGGATTTCGTCTGATCGGCGAATGTGCGGAACATGCGGCCTTGCTGATCGGGCACGTCGAGCAGCGTCGGCGCCTCGAGCGCCTCGGCGATCGAGGTCGGCAGGCCGACACCGTCGACGAGACGAATGCCGAGGCCGCCGAGGATCGCCGAGCGCACGACGTCGGCATGTTCGAGCGCGAGAAAGGCGGTGATGCGCGCGCCCATCGAATAGCCCATGACATCGGCGCGCGCGATGCCGAGATGCGCGAGCAGCGCGCGCACGTCGCCGGCCATCAGGCTCGTATCGTAGAGCGCCGGATCGTAGAGCTTCGTCGACTGGCCGTGGCCGCGATTGTCGAGCGCGACGACGCGGCGTCCCGCGCGCGTCAGCGCCGTCACCCAGCCGGGCGCGACCCAGTTCACCTCCTTGTTGGAGGCGAAACCGTGCACGAGAACGATCGGGTCGCCCTCGCCTTCGTCGAGATAGGCGATCTCGATGTCATCGTGTGTGAATGTCGGCATTGTTGGACTCGAGCGGGGCTGGAGCGGGCGCTTCTAGCGCACTTCGGCCGCGGATCAAACCGGACGCGAGCGCGCAGCGAGCGGCATCGCGCGTTGCGCCCGCGCCTTGCGCCGCCGCAGATAGCTCTCGGTGAGGCGCTCGGCGCCGCGCTTCATCGACGCAACGAAGCCGAGCACGGTGAACAGCGCGCCGAACAGCCAGACCGCCAGATCGAAGGCGGCGCCGGTCAGCACGATGGCGGCGCGGCCGCCGACCTTCAGGATCGCGCGCGTCTTGCCGCCCTGTTTCTCGGCGAGCCTGGCGACGCGCGACATCTCGCGCGGGCTCCGGGCGATCTTCAGGCCGTCGAGCGCGGCCTGCGTGCCGGCCTTGGCCTCGACCTTGCCGACGTCGCGGGCGAGATCGACGAGGCGCCCGGCGCGCTCGACCTTGACCGCGTCGCGCGCGGCGCGCACCGCGAGCGCCGGCTCGGCGAGCGACATGCCGGAGACGGCCTTCTTCAGCGCGCTCCAGTCGACGACGCCGCGCAGCATGCGGCCGATCGAACCGGCGAGCTCGCCGCCCAAACGGCCGATCTTGCGCGCCGCTTTAGCCAAAGTGAGCCCGATACGCGCCGGCGCCGCCGCGCCCGCGGTCGCATAAGTGCCGGCGGTGATGGCGAGCCCGACGCAGGCGAGCCCGAGCACGAGCTCGTCGGCCTGTTCGCCCATCGCGAGCCGTCCGCCCTCGCGCACCGCGTCGCGGATGTCGCCGAACACGAACAGGTCGCCGAGCGCGGTGCCGGCGAAGCTCGTCGCATCGGTCGGCTCGCCGCTGACGAAGCCGAGGGCGAAGCTCTTCATCGCGCTCGACGCGCTCGCCGCATCCGCGACGGCCTCGGCGACCTTCTGGCGCCGCGCGTCGTCGACCGCGACACGGCGCGCATCGGCGAGTTCGACGAAGCTGCTGGCGAGATCGGCATCGTGCCCGGCCAGGGCCTCGTCGATGCCGCGCGCGGCGACTTCGGCATTGAA
>Ga0187815_10000499_pt1 | contig 18962 bp, 18 predicted proteins | sample NC_S_5_FD_132962 | JGI IMG/M metagenome (GOLD analysis project Ga0187815, IMG submission 132962) | Wetland sediment microbial communities from Neuse River Estuary, North Carolina, USA - ASW-S_5 | ecosystem: Environmental > Aquatic > Freshwater > Wetlands > Sediment | place: USA: North Carolina...
ACCGGCGGCCAGCTCAAAGCTGGCCGCCCCCCAACCGCTAACGAGCAGCGAATTCCCGCTGGGGCCCTGGACGACAAGGAACGCGGAGTAACCCACCAGCAGCACGCCCATGAACGCATACGTGGTCAGCAGGACGGTCCTGGCGCGATCGCCCGCCCATCGCGTTTGGTAGAGCCGCCCCGGCTCGCTGAGTTTGCCCACGTCGAGCCCGGCGATGACAGCCCGCCGGGATGGATCCTGTTCAGCCACAAGGCGCATTGTAATTTAGCAGTAACGATATGTAACTAGCGGGCCGCCGCCCAAGCCGATGAGGCTCGGCTTCAGCCCGAAGACTCGACCGCCTAGCGCCCCGCCGGCAGATGCCGATGCTTGGGCACGCCGACTCGGGTCAGGGAGCAATGGCTCACCGGCGACCGGGCGGGCTCGTCGCGCCGACACGGAACTGTGTTCTTTAGAAGACTTGCGAGCTGGCCGAACTCTGGGCGGTGAAAGTCGCCGGCGAGCTCCGGAATTTTGGCGTCAGCGCCGACGCCGGGTGAGTGCCAGGTAGCCGGCCAGCACAAGGGCGAGCGATCCGCACACCCAGGAGCCGGCGATGGCCAGCGCTGAACTCCCGCCCGAGCTACTGGCTGGCCGGGCGCCAGCCACGGCCGACGAGGTGCTCAGCGAGGCACTGGCGGTAACGGCCGGACTGGACGTCGACGTGATCACCGGGAATATGCTGCCGACGTTCTCCCCCGGGACCGTCGAGGTGGAAGCCGCGGCAGCGGTCGGACTTGGAGCGGCAATCGGCACCCCGACCGGGATTGACGGCTCGGCGGCCGCTGCGGGCGACGCGGCCGGCCGTGACGGCGCCGGGGGCGGGGGCGCAGAACCAGTCGGTGCCGACGTCGAATCGGCCGTCACAGACACCACGCCCGTGGCCTGCGCGCTCGTCGACGGGTTCGTCGCCGCACCGGCCGAGGCGGTCAGGCTCACCCACGCCGCGCCGCTCGACGGGGTCCCGATTCCGGCGCTGAGGGTAAACAACGACGGCGTGACGTCTGTACCCAGCGACCCGAGCTGGCACGAGTCGGTCCCATCACCGCTGGGACAAAAGCCGGTGAACGTCACGCTGCCCGCCGATGCGGCTAGCGTCACCGACACATCCGGCACGGCTCCGTTCAGCGCTTGGACCTGTACGGTGAAGTGGGCAACGTGGCCCCGCTCGACGCTGCCTTTGGACGGCTGAACGCTTACGCATAGCATCACCGGAGATACGTTGGGTGAGGCCGAAGCGGAAGTGGAAGACGATGGCGTGGAAGCGACGGGCAGTGGCTCACATTGCGAACCTCCGCTCGAAGTTCCCGCCGTCGCCATATAACTGGTCACGCTCAAGGCAGCGGAGGTGAGTGCTGCCACCGCCAGCAGGCCCCGCAGGAAGCGGTGCCCCCGGGTGGTCGCGTGTCTCGACCTAGCGCGGTTACCTGGGAGGCGACTACTGGCTGCTGGTAGGCGACGGCGACCGGGACGGTGAGGCCGAGGGCGCGGCTGACTGCGGCGGGGCACCCGGGTGGCTGCATGTTCTGACATTGCGCAGTTACCTGGGATGCGATCGTTAGCTAGGCGTCGCAGTGACTGTCGCGGTGACTGTCACGGTGACTGTCGGCGTGGGTGTCGGGGTCACTGTCACGGTGACTGTCGGCGTGGGTGTCGAGGTCACTGTTGCGGACGCAGAGGAAGACGCCGTCGGCCCAGGCGAGCCCGCCCAATGCCACAGACTCTCGCCAGAGTGCAAGCACTGATGTGGCAGCGGCGTACGGAACTCCAGATAGTCGATCTTCCCGCTCTGGTTCACGCACGCGAACACATACTGTACTGAAGGCTGAGCATTGGAGGGCGGACTGGCCCCGGCCGAACTCGCCATCGCGGCGCCTACGCCAATGCCCCCGGCCAGAATCGTGGCCGTGAGCAGGCCCGCCTTGGCCTTGGTCTCCACGATCATCCTCCCCTGTGATTGCGCTCACCGAAGTTGCCCAGGGCGCTTAGCGAAGTCCCCCGCTTGGCTGATTTCAATAAGTGTACGACTAGCTACTGAGAGTCACACGCGGTGATGCCGTACCGTGACACGCGCCAGCAGCCGCCGCAGGCTCTTTGCATAATGCGAAATTTCGTATAGACAAGCCACATCTAACGTTAGTTCGGAATGTCGGCTTGAGGCTAATTTATCGCTGTCTCCGCCATTTCCCAGTGTGAACGGTGACATAGTCTGTCGATAAGGTTGAAGCCTTTGTTAAACTAGCGTCGGTATATCTGATGGCCGTCATTACGCAGATCCCGCGACCGTCACGGGGCGGTTCCTAATTTCCTTTGCAGGACACGGAGACGATCGGTTTTTGTCAGGAATACATCGTCATGGTGGTGGAGGCGAAGGTTAGAATCCTCAGCACCGGTTCCACGGTCAGCGAGGCTACCGCGGTATGTCATCGGACTAGATCCTGGTTCCTGGCCTGGCTCGCCTTCCTGCCTGTGACGGTTGCGCGCGCCGGAACGCTGGCTGAGCCGGACACGTTCTGGCAGGTGCGAACGGGATTGCTCACGATCAGCCACAGGGCCATCCCGACGGTGGACCCCTTCAGCTGGACCGTATACGGGAAACCCTGGACCTTGAACTCGTGGGCGTTCAATGTGCTCATCGCGGGAGCCTACCGACTAGCCGGCTTGTCGGGAGTAGCGTGGGCATGCGCGGGTTTGGCCATGGTTACAGGCGGCCTGGCGCTATTCCTGGCCCGACAACTCGGGGCGTCTCCGCCTGTGGCCGGAGCGGCCCTAGCGCTCTCCTGGCCACTGCTGGTCGCATGGCTAACGGCTCGTCCACAACTCATCGACTACATAGGCGTTCTCTTGCTCGCGATCTTGATGCCGCGGATCGTAACTGGCCGGAATCCCATTCGGCCCGTCATGGCAGTGGGGATTGTGTCAGCCGTGTGGGTCAATTTGCACGCCGGTGAGTTGCTCGGCGTCGCGATGATCTGCGCGTCCGCTGTGCTGCTGTTCGCCGGGCGTGACACGCGGGGCAGCGGCTGGTGCTGGATCGCGGGCGCCGCAGCCCTTGCGGCCTCGTTGCTCAACCCATATGGCGCCGGCCTGCTCCAGCATGCCGCTCAGGTAGAGAGCGCCTCCTCAGGTATCGTCGCCGAATGGCAGCACCTGGACCCGGGCAGTCCGATGCAGTGGTCAATGCTCACCATCGGCCTGGCTGCCCTGCTCCTGGCGGCTCGCCAGCGTAACCTCGCACTTGCCGGCGAACTGGGAATCGTGGCCGCGGGCGCGGTCCTGGCGATCAGGCTGCTGCCCATCCTCGTGTTCCTTGCGCTGCCGGTCCTGGCCGCAGCCGTGTCACAGTCGCCGTGGTCGGGCTACGTCCACCGTCGCAGAATGCTGCTTTACCTGGTCACGGCGGCAGGCCTGGTCCCCGTCGTGGTGCTGGCCCTGCTGAGCTTGGGCCATATAGGCCGCCCAGACCCCGCCATCTACCCCAGCGAGCTCGTAAAGGACATACCACCGCACTGCAGGCTGTACAACTCCTACGAGCTCGGCAGCTTCGTGATACTTGAACGGCCCGATGTCCAAGTTTCACTGGACTCGCGTAACGATCTGTACGGACGCCAGCGCGTGCTTGCGGCTGAGCAAGTGCTGCGTGGCCAGGGCGATGTCGCTCACGAACTGACCGGCGCAAACTGCGTGCTCGTCCCTCCAGCCACGGGCTTGGCCACATGGCTTCGTACGAACCAGGCCTGGAAACCGATCGGATCAGAACCGGCTGCGGTGCTGTTTGTACGGCGATGAGAAGGCGTGACTCGGTCGACTAAAAGTCGGCTAGAAAAGGCCGGGCAGCAAGGCCGCGGTGCGGCTGCGGTAACTCGGGTAACCCGGTAGGGCACGCAGCAGCACCTGCTCCTCCTTGACCGCTCGATATCCCTGAAGCAAACACAGGACCACCCAGGCGATGGCCGCCGCCAACGTGCCGGCGGCGATGGCCAGGCCGAGCGCGGACACGAGCTCCCCGGTGTAAAGCGGATGCCGCACCCACCGGTACGGCCCCCGGTCGGCCAGGCCGCGGGCCTGTGCGAGCACCGAGAGGTTTTCCCCAAGCGACCGCAGTGCCCACACCGACCACGTGGTGCCGGCCACCAACAGCGCGTCGGACGCCAGCTGTATGCCCACCCCTGGCGGGGCGGCGCGTAGCAGCGGGAACGCGAACGGCATCATGGTGGCGGCCACCGCGGCCACGTGCGCCGTTAGCGACCTGCTGGAGGCAGTGGCCCTTCCCCGGCGCACGTAGCACCAGATAATAAGCAGGTAAAAGGCGCATACCAGCCCCGTGGCCAGCCACTTCAGGGCGCCGGCCGCCCCGCCGCGGGAGCCGTGGCCGAGCGCGATGAGATCTAGCGTTAGCATGACCGCCGCGCTCGGGATCATGATTAGTTTGCCGAGGTCGGCGTGTGATCGGGTCGCAACAGCGGACATGATCTTCCTACCTTGCGAAGAGCGCGTGCATGATGTTGATCGCCCCCGGCCCGATGACGATCACGAATAGGGCCGGGAAGAGGCACGCGACGAGCGGGAAACAGATCTTCACCGCCACCTTCTGCGCCATCGCCTCGGCCCGCTGCCTGCGTCGCAGCCGCATTTCCCTGGCCTGCTCACGCAGCACCCCGGCGACCGGGATGCCTAGTTCCCCGGCCTGGACGAGCGCGGTGACGAAGGCCCGCAACTCCCGCACGGTGGTCCGGTCCGACATGCCGCGCAGCGCCTGGCTCCGGGTGTTGCCGATCTGCGTCTCCTGCAGCACACGGGCGAACTCCGCGGCCAGCGGTCCGCTAGCGTTGCGCGCCACCTGCATCAGCGCGGCGTCGAAGCCGAGACCGGCCTCCACGCATACGGTCAGCATGTCGAGCGTGTCCGGCAGCGCCATCTGGATCTTCGCTTGGCGCTTCAGGCCCGCGTTGTACAGCATCAGGTCGGGCAGGAAGAACCCGACCGCGCCACCGAGGCCGGCACACACGATCGCCAGGGCCAGGTGGTGCAGCTCGTAGATCGCCCCCAACATCGCCAGTCCGAGGAGCCCGAGGCCCTTGAGGGCGAGAATCCGATCCGCGGTCCAGCGCGGCGGGTTGCCGGCTATGTCGAGCCGATGCTGCAGTGAGCTGCGGAGCGCCGGGGGCGACAGCCTCAGCCCCAGTTGCCGTAGCTGGCCGGACAACGCGGCGAAGCTGTCGGCCGCCGCCGGGTCCTGCAGGACGTGCGCGGAATAGACCGTCTCAATGTTGCTCAGTGCCTGCGCCACCGCACGCTGGTGGACCCGCGCGGACAGCATGACCCATGCCAGCAGGGCGATCGCCAGCCCGATCGCGGTCAGGCCGAAGGCCAGGAGCATCGTTGGTGACATCACATCTCCACCTTGATTACCTTGCGCATCCATAGCGCGCCGACGCCGATCAGGACCACCGCCCCGAACAGCATGACGATCCCGATCGTGCTCGTGTACAGCAGCTGCATGTAGGGCCGGTCGGTCATGAACATCCATGCGCCGACCAGCACGGGCAGGGCGACCAGGATGTAGGCGGACAGCCGACCCTCGGCACTCAGCGCCCTGACCTGGTTGCGCAGATGGGAGCGCTCACGCATCGTGCCCACCGTGGTGGTCAGCACCTCGGCCAGACGGCCGCCCACTTCGCGCTGGATCCGGATCACCATGACCGCCCACCGCAGGTCCATGCAGTCCATCCGGTCGGCGACCCGCTGCAGCGCATCCGCCTGGTCGACTCCGAGCCGGGCCAGCGACAAGGCGCGGGCGAACTCGCCGGAGGCAGGCTGGGCACCCTCGCGGATCACGGCATCTAGCCCCTGGGCCAGCGAGAAGCCGGACTTCAGGGAGCCGGCGATGAGCTGCAGCAGGTCGGGCAGCTGCGCGGCGAAGGCGGCGCGCCGCCTGGCGATCCGGATGCTTACCACCAGGCGCATTCCGGCCCAGCTCAGCAGTGCCCCGCCCAGCACTCCGACCACAGGGCTGCCAAAGAGCATGGTGAGCACGACGGTCAGCAGCAGGCCGGCCACGGCGCCGAACACCACCCATTCGGCCGGCTTTCGGGAGATTCCGGCGAGATCCAGCCGCTCGGCGAGGCGCTTTTCCGTACGGCCCGATCGCAGCAGCCCGGCGACCCAGCCGACGGCCATGCCGACCGACGTTCCGTCAGCCTCGGCGCCCGCTGGCGGCCCAGCCATGGTATAGGTCTCGATCCGCTCCGCTATCCGTCGGCCGTGGCGGTCTCGCAGCAGGGAACTGGCCAGCAGCAGCCCGATAAGCGCCAGTGCCGCGAAGACGCTGGCCAGCCCGCCGATCAGCGCCAGCGACCGGTGCAGGTCGGTTACCACGGGCTGCGAGCGGGTCACCGGTCTTGGCGCGGGCGACGTCCCCGGCTTGGCCCCGCCATGCGAAGCCATGCCCGCCTCCATGGCCAGCAGCAACGCGGCCACTCCCAGGGCCGCGCACGCCGCCAGGGCGCCCGCCTCCAGCACGGTCGTCCGCGCCCGGCCGGCCCGTGGCAGTCGGGGGGTCATAGCCGACGCTCCTGTGGTCCGAAGAAACCGCCTGGCAGCAAGACGCCGCGGTCGGCCAGGACGTCCGCGAACCGGGGACGCAACCCCGTGCTCCGCAGCGTGCCCCGGAACCGGCCGGCCTGGTCCACCCCGGCCTGGAAGTCAAAAAGGCACACATCCTGCAGCGTGATCACCGGCCCCTCCATCCCCTCGACCTCGGTCACGTGAGTTATCCGCCGCGTCCCATCCTTCAGCCGGGCCTGGTGGATGATCAGGTCGACCGCCGAGGCCATCTGCTCGCGGATCGCCCGCTGCGGCAGTTCGATGCCCGACATCAGCACCATCGTCTCGAGCCGGGCCAGGGAGTCGCGCGGTGAATTGGAGTGCACGGTCGTGATGGAGCCATCGTGGCCGGTGTTCATGGCCTGCAGCACGTCCAGGGCGGCGCCGTCGCGGACCTCGCCGATGATGATCCGGTCGGGTCGCATCCGCAACGAGTTGCGGACCAGGTCGCGGATCATGATCTGACCGCGGCCTTCCAGGTTGGCTGGCCGCGATTCCAGCCGCAGCACGTGCTCCTGACGCAGTTGCAGTTCCGCCGCGTCCTCGATCGTGACGATCCGCTCGTCGGCGGGAATGAACGACGAGAGCACGTTCAGCGTGGTCGTCTTGCCGGAGCCGGTCCCCCCGCTGATCACGATGTTCAGCCGTCCGCGCACGCACGCCTCCAGCAACTCCGCCGACTGCACCGTCAAGGTGCCGAACGAGATGAGATCGTCGACCGTGAACGGATCAGCGGCGAACTTGCGGATGGTGAGCAGCGAGCCGTCCAGCGCTATCGGTGGCACGACCGCGTTGACCCGGCTGCCGTCGGGCAGCCGGGCGTCCACCATCGGGCTGGCCTCGTCCACCCGGCGGCCCACCCGGGCCACGATCTTCTCGATGGTCCGGCGCAGGTGGGCTTCGTCGGTGAAGGCCGCCTTCGTCTGGTACAGGCGCCCCGACCGCTCGATATAAATCTGATCGTGGCCATTGACCATGATCTCCGAGACGTCCGTGTCGCGCAGGTAGGGCTCCAGCGGGCCGTGGCCGAGGACCTCGTCCGCGACCTGCTGCGCCACGTGTGACCGGTCGGACACCGTCATCGGGGTCTCGTCGCGCTGCAGCACCGTCTGCAACGTCTGCGTCACCTGATGCTCAAGTTCGCGTTGATCCATGTGAGCGTCGTACAACTGGGGCCCCAGCGCCTCCAGCAGGGCCTCGTGCACGCTGCGCTTGACCGCGGCGAAGGGGTCGGCGTGGCCTCCGGCGCGACGCGGCACATCCGGCTTCTCCTGCGACGACGCGGCGGAGGACCGCTGCGCGATCCGTCCGGACAGGCTCATGCCGACCTCCGGTCCCGGGACCGGAACAGGCTCCCGCGGCGGGCGGGCTCCGGCTGCGGCAGCAGCCATCGCTCCGCGAACTGGGTGATCCCCTGGCTGACCTGGTGCCCCGGGTTCGCCAGCGTGATCGGGACGCCCTCGTTGATGGAGATGGGGACGGCGCGGCTGGAGGGAACGTGGCCGGCGATCGGGCAGCGGGCCGCCTGCTCCGCGTCCTTCGCGGTCAGCCCGACCTTGGCGTCCGACCGGTTGAGGACCACGGTGCGGATCTCGCGCGGGTAGGAGAGCACGTCCAGTACGTCCAGCGTCAGCCGGAGGTTCTTCAGGGCGAGCATGTCAGGCGTGGCGAGCAGCACATGATGGGCGGAGGCGTCCAGCGCGGTCAGCACATGCTCACTGAGCTGTGGCGGCGTGTCGACCACCACATAGTCGAACATCCCGCGCAGCACCGAGAGCAACTCCCCGACCAGGGAGGGCGGCACCTTCTCGGCGTCGCCGGGGGCCACCGGCGCCAGCAGCATGTCCAGTCCCGGCCGGTAGCTAGTGAGCAGCGAAGCGGCCCCCGTGGTGTCCAGGTGACCGGCCATCGGCAGCGCGTCTACCATCGTGCGCACCGGCGCCAGCCTGACCGCCATGCCAACATCGCCGAAGGCGAGGTCAAGGTCCACGACGCACACCCGGTGACCGTCGCGCCGGGAGAGTACGACGCCCAGGTTGGTCGCCAGCGTAGTCTTGCCGCATCCGCCCTTGGCGGCGAACACGGTGACGACCTTGCCGTCCCGAAGGGGCGCAGCCTCCCCGGTGCCCGCGGCGGCAAGGAGCCGCCGCGACACCTCGCGGGAACGGCGGCAGGCTGCCGCCAGCGTGATGGGATCGCCGGCCCGGACCACCTCCCGCACACCGGACTGCAGCGCCCGGCTCAGCAGGGGGACGTCCACCTCAGCACGCACCAGGATGACGCCCACGGCCGGCCGGGCCAGCCTGAGCTTCGCGGTGAACTCGAGCGCCTGGTCGGCGGCCGTGTCCGGGCCGATCACTACCAGCGTCTCGGCCGGGTCGGCCTCGAGCATCTGCGCCGCGGCGGCCAGGCTCTCAGCGGTGCTGACCGCATCGCCGATGCTGTCCGTCAATTCGGCGGCGCTGCCCGGCGGCTGGCAGAAGACTGGCATCGGGCCCTCCTTGTGTCACTGCTGGAACAGCGGCTGTGACCCGGTGTCGAACCCGGTCTGGGAGGCCGGGGTGAGCAGGGCCAGGTACGGTAGGCCGGTCTCGGTCAGCTGAATGACCCGTTCGGCGTCGGCCTGGTCCACGGCCAGGGTTACCAGCACGCCGCCCTGGGACTGGCTCCCGGCGTTGAGCCCGGAGCCGGAGCCGCCCTGGCCGCTGCCGGGCGAGCCCACAGCCAGCACCATCACCCTGGGCAGCACCACCCTGGTCTCCACGGTGCCGCTGGCCTGGCCCTGGTGTGATTCGCCCGACTGGCTGCAGCTCTCCGAGGAGCTCAGGGACTGGCTGGAAAAGGTGTCGAAGATCGCGACCTGCGAGCCTGCGTGCACGTAGCCTGCCACCGCTTGCGAGATGCAGAGCGGGATGGTCACCGCGACCATGCTGCCGGGAATGGCCAGCCCGCCGCTCACCTGCGCGACGGGGACCAGCATGGGGCGCAGCAGCACCTGTCCCGGCATGACGTCGGAACTCATGACCAGGGAGCCGAGATCCGCGGTGATCGAGCTGATCGCCTCCGGGGACACGGACTGCGCGGGCAGCGTCTCCTCGCGCAGCGACCCATCCTGCCAGGCGGCGCCGGCGGGCGTGCCGGCCGGTATCTCCCGCTGCGCCACGAGGACGGTGACCGGCTTCAGCCCGGCGATGGCCCGCGCGTTGACGTGGCTGACGTAGGCCAGCACGGCACCCGTGCCGATCACGGCCAGCAGCAGCGCGAGTGCGATGGCCAGTGCGCGCCGGTTCATGGTTTCCTCTCCGTTGGCGCGGCGCTCAGCCGCTGAGCTGGGCGATCGATGCACCCAGGTTGGTTCCGCCCATGGTGCCGGGGCCCGGAATGAGCCCCTGGGTGAAATAGCCGTTGAGGCAGAAGCTCGAGCCGCTGCAGTTGTTGGCGGGGTTGAGCCAGTCCGAGGCGGAGGCGCCGGGCACGCGGTAGCCGGTGATGACAAACGCGGCGAAGCCCTTCAGGGTGTAATAGGCGTTAGCGCCGTTGCCGACGACCGATACGTACACCGGGATGAAGACCAGGGTCTGGTTGGCCTGGTCCGCCGCCAGCGCCGTCTTGCAGGCCTGGCTCGCCGAGGCGCCGGTCTTGACCCCGTAGGTGCTCCCGTTGATGTAGGTCTGGCAGTTGCCGGTCGAGTCGACAGTCCAGCCGAAGTTTCCTGGCGCATCCGCTCCCGAGGGCTCGGTGGTGCAGCTGGTGTTGCTGCCCTTGCCGTGAAACTGCAGGACCCGATCCTGCGACGCGGATGGCAGCGAGTCCGGCGGGTACGGTGGCGCGGGGGCGAAGGTCGTACCTATGTCGGTGTAATTGTCCCAGGAGCAGGCGGAGATCGTGACCGCGAGACCGGAGGTCAGGGCCGTCGGCGCGCCCCACTCGGCCTGAGCGCAGGCCTTGACGGTGCTGCCCTGGTAGCCGGAATTACCGAGCAGGAGGGCGGCGAAGGCCGGCGGCAGCAGCGACGAGCCCCCCGCGGTCCTGGTCGAGGTGTGCACGTCCACGTAGTTCGAGCCCGCCGGGGCCGTAGGGCAGTCGGTGATGGCTCCGCTACTGGCCGGGCAGGCACCGAGGCTCCCGGAGCCGCACACTAGGGCGACCCCCGCCGCACCCCCGGTCAGCTTGGAGGCGTTGGCGGTGGCGAACTGCGCGGCGAGGCTCGGGGCACAGGTGCCCGCGGCGCAGCTCTGCGCCACCGCCAGGGCCCCTGCGTCGGCGCCGTTCTGCAGCTCGGCGCGGTTTTGGTAGAGCTGGCCGACATCGATAACCAAGGCGCCCATCCCCAGCAGGACTCCACCGCCGATCAGCACGGCCACCAGCACACCGATCGCCCCGCGGTCGTCGCGGCCGATCAGGCGCAGCAGCGGCCGGGCGAGCCTGGTTATCAGTCGCACGCCATCACCCCGGTGGCTGTGAGAGTGAGCGAGGACCCCGGCCCCGAGTCGCCGAAAAGCTTGGCGATGGCCCCCAGCGGCGTGATGAACGTGAACGGGTAACTTACCTGGACCGTCGCGTCCGAGGTCCCTTCGCCGCCGGACGGGCAGGCGGTCACGGTGACGGTGACTCCGCTCAGGCCGGTGGCGGCGGTCTGGGTTCGGCTCACGACGTTCGCCTCGCTCAGCGCCGCCAGCCGGGCCCCTTCCCGGGCCGCCTGCGTCAGCGTTATCTGCGCGTTGAGTGCCCGCCCCAGGTCGATGATGCCGAACACCAGCAACAGGAGCACTGGCAGCAGCAGCGCGAACTCCACCGCGGCGGCACCGCGGTCCGGGGCGCCGCTCCCGGGCCGCTGCCGGTTCTTTGTCGTTCCGCCTCCTCTCTCGGGCAGGTGATTAGCAGGGCGGGGGTGGCGTGAGCCCGGTCCGGCCTTCGCCGCTCCGTTTCCGCGCATCTCAGAGCGCGTTGGCGACGTTGCTGAACATGGTGCTGAGGTTGCCGCCCAGAGCGGTGACGACGCCGACGATAACGGCGGCGATCAGCGCCACCATCAGGCCGTACTCGACGGCCGTCGCACCGCGTTCGTCGCGGCGCAGCGACTGGGACCAGAACCTCGGCCAGGACATGAAGAGCTGTAGCACTGGATTCTCCTTGCTGATGGCTACGGCTATGGTGTTGCGGGCGGCGGGAATCTCCGCCGTGGCATCCCGAACCCAGGCGTCCGTCGGCCACGCATACGGCAGCGTCAGATCGCGTTGGAGACGGTGGTGAACAAGGTGCCGAGCTTGCTGCCCAGGGTGGTGACGACGCCGACGATAACGGCGGCGATCAGCGCCACCATCAGGCCGTACTCGACGGCGGTCGCACCGCGCTCGTCGCGGCGCAGCGGCTGGGACACGAAGTTCTGCAGGGATACGTAGAGCTTGAGCATTGCTACTCCTTCTGACCGGTGCGGCTTTCCGCCTCGTGGTCCGACGACTTACACCGTCGGTACTTGCCAAGATGCCGTACGTAATCACGGGGCCGCTAGGGGCGAACGGCCCGAAAAATCATTCGTGCCGGCCGACATGTGGGCCGGCCGACCGACACAGCGGGGCCGATCGGCTCGTCCTCTCGCGCGGGCCTTCCTGTTTGGCGGGTGGTCACGTACCGTGAGCGCCATGTATCTGGCCTGGGCCATCGCCGGTGCCGCCATCGGCGTGCCGGTCGGCGCCGTCGCGCGGAGCACCGTCTTCCAGCTCTCCGTGCCGAGCGGAGCGCCGGACCGGAGCGCTTGCCCGTGCTGCTGCGCCGCGGTGGATCCGCGGCCCGCCCTCCGGTGCGGATCCTGCGGCAGCGGCTTCGGCCGCCCCGGGGTGCTGGAACTGGTCACCGCCGCGGTACTGGCCTTGCTGCTCGGGAGGTTCGGTGACAGCCCCCAGGCGATACCGTTCACCTTTCTTGGAGCGCTGGGCGTGATGCTGGCCGCGATTGATATCTCGGTGCAGCGGCTCCCGGACCGGCTCGTCCTCCCGGCCTTTCCCCTGCTGATCTCGCTGCTGGCGCTGGCCGCCCTGCTCGAGCACAACGGCGCGGGACTGGTACGGGCGCTGCTGGGCGGGCTTGCGCTTGGCGCCGGGTTCCTCGCGCTCGCGCTGCTGCGCCCGGGTCAGCTCGGCGGGGGTGACATCAAGCTCGCGGGCCTGGCCGGGCTCGCCCTGGGCTGGCTCGGCTGGCCTGCCGTGATGACCACGGCCGTGCTCGGTTTCTCGCTATCCGCGGTGACCACCCTCGCGTTGCTTGCCGCGCGCCGGGTCAGCCTGAGCAGCGCGGTGTGTTTCGGGCCGTTCCTGCTCGGTGGCGCACTGATAGCGATCCTCGGGACGGGCCGCTGACCTCAACTGATTCAAGCGGCGGCAGTGGGAAGAGACCCGCGGCTAAGAATTTGCGTTGACGTAGGTGCCGCCGAATCTCCCAGAACTGGTGCGCTCTTCACCGTCCGCGCCGTCACGTCCCCGGTGGCCGGGCCGTGCGACGGCTCCCGCGAACCGGACCGCCAAGCCGCCAGCCACCCTCACCGCACCTAACAGGTGCGCACCCGAAGCCGACAATGGCCGCTAAAACGGTGCGAAATTGCAGCTCAAAGCCGCGAAAGACCGCTGCATCCCGGTTAACCGGGTCAATGACCAGAGGATATCACTCTAGGTGTATATAACAGTAACCGAGGGTAATGATGTTATCGATGGGGACGACCGCTGAAACGGGGGAGATCGATGATGAAGTCCCTGAACACGGGAAACGCGCAGGCGGCAGCCGTCTTGGCACGCTGGGTGCTCGAACAGGGATCTAATGCGTGCCTGAATGGGGAATCCGATGCACATCCGACTCGCGGTCGTTGACGGCCACACGCTGATCCGTTACGGGCTGAGCGAACTAGCTGCGCAGAATCCAGAGATAGAAATCGTGGCCGAGTCCAGTTCCATGGCCGACGCCCTGAGCGTGGTCCAAGCCGCGCAACCCGACGTAGTGACCGCGGACGTCACCCTGCCGGATGGCGACGGGATGGAACTGGCCCGGCAGTTGCGGGACCTCCGCACCGATCTGGGCATCGTCCTGCTCACCTCGTGCGCCGGGGACGACGTGATGTTCCGGGCCCTGGAGACCGGTGTGTCCGCATTTGTGCCCAAGACCGCGCCGCTCGAAGAGCTGCTCGCGGCGATCCGGCACGCCGCCGTCGCCGCCTCGTCGTTCACTGCCGCGGGCCTCGCGGCCGCGCTTTTCCGGCGGCGGGCCATGCAGGATCAGTTCGGGCTGAGCAGCCGGGAGAACGAGGTGCTCCAGCTGCTGCAGCGGGGAATGTCGACTCCGGAGATCGCCCGGGCGATGTCCATCAGCCACTCTACGGCCAAGACCTACGTCGCCAGGCTTTACGAGAAACTCGGCGCGGCGAACCGGGCCCAAGCCCTGATGGCGGCGGTGCATTACGGGCTGATCCGCTACGAGCAGACGACCCCCGGCCACGCCGAGGCGTTGGTGTAACAGCGCCGGAGCGCCGTCCGGCGGCCCTGCGAACGAGTGATCGGTAACCTGCACGCCGAACTCCAGTACCTGACTGCCCGTCACGCACCGGCGCGAGCGTCCGCCCGGTGTTGCGGGCCTCTGGGTATCTCCATGCACACCCGCAGCCGACGGCCGTCGGGGGAGAGATCCGCACGGGCGTGGAGGGCCGCAGCGTCGCTAGCCGGGACCCCATGGGCGGGGCGCTGCCCTTCTTCCTCACCCATGATCACCTCCACGGCAGCGACAGTCCAACCTGGTGCGGGGCTAACCCAGGTCGGCGCGGCCTTGATGACGATACATAATCGCAACGTTACTTATAGTAATGCCAGGCGCCCAGCTGGCGGTCGCCGTCCGGGCAGCAAACCCCGCCGCTCGCCGTAGCGCCTGCCGATACGGGGCGGAACGGAAACGGTGAGATGAGCGAACCCATCCGGCAGCCGGGCAGAATCGGCGTGTTCCTGGTTGATGACCATGAACTCTTCCGGCGCGGCGTACGCGCCTTGCTCGACAGCGAGCCGGACATCGAGGTAGTCGGCGAAGCCGAAACCGCGCTAGCGGTCCTGACCCGGATGCGCGCGGTGCGGCCGGATGTTGCGCTGCTCGATGTGCGGTTGCCCGACGGGGACGGAATCAAGGTCGGCCGGGAAATCTGCTCCGCGCTGCCGCAGACCGCCTGCCTAATGCTCACGGCCTACGGCGATGACCAGGCGTTGCTCGGCGCGATCATGGCGGGTGCGGTCGGCTACATATCGAAGCGGACATGCGGCACCGACCTGGTGAGTGCCGTGCGCGCGGTGGCATCCGGCCAGTCGGTACTCGACCCGTTCGCGTCACGCTTGGTAATGGCACGGCTGCGCGAACGCGCGGCCAGTTCGGATCCGGTCGCGGCGCTATCCGATCAGGAGAAGCGGGTCCTCGACCTGATCGGCGAGGGCCTAACCAACCGGCAGATCGCCGAGCGTATGTTCCTGGCGGAAAAGACGGTAAAGAACTACGTGTCCTCGCTGCTGACCAAGCTGGGGATGCAGCGCCGCGCGCAGGCGACTGCTTTCGCCGTCCGGCATGCCGACGACCTCGGCCGCTGACCCAGGGTCAGCAGCAGATCAGTCCAGCTCCGCGGGTCCGGGTGCCCTGGCACCGGGCCGGCTCTTTAAGCAGGCGGCCCGTCTCGGGGAGGCTCCCAAGGAGGTGATTACTCCTCGTTATAATAGGCATACTAGCTGTGATATTCGCGCCTAGGTGGAGGGGACGCCATGGCGGATGGACTGGTTGAGGCGCCCGCCGTGGACAGCCTGGGGAGGCGCTGGCCGCTCCGCATGATGTCAGCGATCATCCTGGTGGTCCTGGGCGGGGCGGTGGTCGCGTCGAGTGTCGTCACGCTGAACGTGATCCGGCACCAGGAGCGGCTGATCCTGCAGGAGCGGACGGGTGAGGCGGCAGCCGTGCTGGGCAGCGCGTTCGCCAGCGTGCAGGACTCGCTCCAGCTGCTGGGGAGTATCGCCGGCTCAAGCCCTGGTAACCGGCAGTTGTTCGCCACCGCGGCGCGGTCGGTCCTCGGACCTGCTCAGGGCTTGCTGGTCAGCACCCAGCGGGGGGCCAGCATGCGGGTAATCGCGGCGGCGGGTGCCGCCCCCGCTATCGGCCAGGCGATCCCGGGCGCTCAGGCACAGCTGGGCCGGCGGGCGCTGTCGACTGCGGGGATGGTGTCGGGCCTGGTGCAGCAGGGTGAGCGGCGGTGGCTTTATTTCGCGCTGGGCCGCGGCGCGGGGCCTGGAACCGTGGTGTGGTGGGAAGCACCGCTGTCGCAGGCGGTCACGATCGAGGCGTCTCCGGGGTCGCCTTTTGGCTACCTGGACATCGCGGTGTACCTGTCGGCTCGCCCGGATCCGTCCACGCTGATCGCGGCCACCACGAAGCACCTGCCGCCGGCCGGGCTCCAGTACCCGTTCCGCGTGGGGCATGACACGTGGCTGCTGGTCACCACCAGCACTTTCCCGCTGGTGGGGTCGCTGGTCAAGGACACGCCGTGGATCATCCTGGTCATGGGCGGGCTGGCCGTGGCACTGACCGTGACCATCGTGGAGGTCCAGGGCCGCAGGCGCGATTATGCGGCGGCGCAGGTGCACGAGAAGACGGCCTCCCTGCAGACCGCCATGGCCGAACTACAGGACGCGCAGGCCCAGCTGGTGCGCCAGGAGAAGCTGGCGGCAGTGGGGCAGCTGGCCTCCACCGTGGGCCACGAGCTGCGCAACCCGCTCGCTGTCATCATGAACGCCTTGTATTTGCTGGAGGTCGCGGCGGGAGAGAACGACATGATGCGCCGCCACGTGGCCACCGCCAAGCGGGAGACCTCCGCGGCTACCCTGATCGTCTCTGACCTGCTGGATTACTCGGTGGGCCGGGAGCCCATGCTGGCCCCCGTGCAGGTTGCCGACCTGATTTCCGAGTCCCTGTCCGTGGTGCCGCCCCCAGCCGGGGTGCAGGTGGCCGGGCACAGCGACCCGGAACTGTTCGTCACCGCCGACCGGGATCAGCTCCGCCAGGCGTTGCTCAACCTGATCACCAATGGCTACGAAGCCATGCCCGACGGCGGCGCCCTGACCGTATCGGCCGCCTCGGCGGAGGGTTCGGCGCAGATCACCGTGACCGACACCGGCCTCGGTATGAGCGACGAAACCTGCCAGAACATCTTCACCCCGTTTTTCACCGGTAAGGCACGTGGGATCGGGCTTGGCCTGGCCGTGACCAAGCGCGTTGTCGAGGCTCACGGCGGCACGATCACCGTAGAGAGCACCCCGTCGGCCGGCAGCTCGTTCACGATCACCGTCCCGGCTGCCGCGATGGTGAGTGTGCCGCAATGAGCCCGTTCGCCGTGCTTGTCGTGGATGATGAGCCGGGAATGCGCGACACCCTGGCCGCCATCCTGGAGTACCACGGGTACCGCGTCGCCCTAGCCGCCGATGGTGAGACGGCATTCACCGCCGTCCAGGCCGAGTCCTTCGACGTGGTGGTGATGGATGTGAAGATGCCCGGGCGCGATGGGGTGTCGGTGCTGCAGGACATGGGCGACCCGCCGCCGCAGGTCATCTTGATGACCGCCTACGCCCTGGAAGATCGGCTGCGCGCCGCGGTCGATGCCAAGGCCTTCGCCATCGTGCACAAGCCGTTTGAGACGGGCCGGATGCTCAGCCTGGTCTTCGATGCATCCCAGGCGAGCAGATGACCGGCGCCACTCCGGATGCGGTGCAGGCGGTCGGACCGCCGGTGGTCTACGTCGTGGACGACGACCCGGGGATGCGGCAGACCGTCATCGACATCCTGGCCCTGGCCGGGATCGCCGCCGAGGGCTTCGGATCGGGGAGAGCCGCCGAGGCCCGCTGCGCTGATGACCGCCCGGACCTGGCCGTGGTCGATCAGCGGCTCCCCGACACCACGGGGATCGCGTTGTCGGCCAGCCTGAAATCCGCTGACCCGGATCTGGGGGTGATCCTCCTCACCGGGTACGCCTCTACCGACAGCGCGATCGCCGCTGTCGGCGTGGCCGACGACTACCTGACCAAGCCGGTACCGCCCGATGAGTTCGTGCGCAGCGTGAAAGCCGGCCTGGACCGCACCCGGCTCCGCCGCGAAAACCGCCAGCTGGTGGCTCGCCTGCAACAGTTGAACGCCTCGCTGGAAGCGACGGTGGCTGAGCGGACCCGCGAGCTGGAAGCCGCCCACGAGCAAGCGCTGAAAGACCAGGCCATCCAGCATCGGCTGCAGGCCCAGTCCGCACGGCAACGGCTGGAGAACCGCCTGCACCAGGCGGAGCGACTCGAGAGCCTGGGCCAACTGGCCGGTGGAGTCGCGCACGACTTCAATAACCTGCTCGCGGTCATCCTTAACTGCGCCGCTTTCGTGGCCAAGGCAACGGCCGACAACGACTCGGCGCGGGCCGACGTCGAGCAAATCCGCGCGGCCGCCGAGCGGGCCGCCGCCCTGACCCGGCAGCTGCTGATCTTCGGGCGTCGCGAGCAAGCCAGGCCCGAAGCCCTCGATCTCAGCCTCATCACCGCCGACCTGCAGGGCCTGCTGGCCCGCAGCATCGGCGAGAACATCGAGCTGATCGTGCACCCGGAGGCCGGCTTGCCGGCCGTCCACGCGGACCGCGGCCAGATCGAACAAGTGCTCGTCAACCTGGTGGTCAACGCCCGCGACGCCATGCCGGACGGGGGAACGCTCACCATAGAGACCACCCTGGCCCAGCTCGGAGACGACGAAGCCCTGCTGCACCCGAACGTGGGGCCCGGCCGTTTCGTCGTCTTGTCGGTCAGCGACACCGGTGTGGGCATGAGCCCGGACGTGGTCAGGCGAATCTTCGAGCCCTTCTTCACCACGAAGCCGACCGGGCAAGGGACCGGGCTGGGGCTGGCCACCGTGCACGGCATCGTGACCGCGGCCGGCGGCAACCTCAGCGTCCACTCACGCCCGGGCGCTGGAACGAGCATCCGCGCCTTCTTCCCCGTCTCTGAGGGGAAGGCCGCGCAGCCCGCGGCCTCCGCGGCGAGCGCTCCGACTCGGGGGAACGGCGAGACTATTCTCATCGTCGAGGACGAGTCAGCCGTCCTGGAGGTCGCCGCCCGCATCCTGCGCCGCAGTGGGTACCAAGTCCACACGGCCAGCACAGGCGCTCAAGCCCTGACGCTAGCGTCCAAACATGAATTCGATCTCCTCCTGACCGACCAGGTCATGCCGGAGATGTCAGGCTCGGAGGTGGCCCAGCGCATCCGCCAGGTGCGCCCGGGAGCGGGCGTGCT
>Ga0187815_10000500_pt1 | contig 18956 bp, 15 predicted proteins | sample NC_S_5_FD_132962 | JGI IMG/M metagenome (GOLD analysis project Ga0187815, IMG submission 132962) | Wetland sediment microbial communities from Neuse River Estuary, North Carolina, USA - ASW-S_5 | ecosystem: Environmental > Aquatic > Freshwater > Wetlands > Sediment | place: USA: North Carolina...
ACCGAGATCGACGCGAAGATCGAGATCAACGAGCCGAGCCAGCTCAACGCGTTCCTCCAGGAGGAGGAGAACATGCTCCGCCGGATGGTCGACCAGGTCAAGAAATCCGGAGCGAACGTCGTCATCCTGCAGAAGGGGATCGACGACCTCGCCCAGCACTTCCTCGCCAAGGAAGGGATCTACGCGGTCCGTCGGGCGAAGAAGTCGGACATGGAGAAGCTCGCGAAGGCGACCGGGGCGAACATCGTCTCGAAGGTCAGCGAGCTCACCCCGCAGGACGTCGGCACGGCCGGGCTCGTCGAGGAGCGGAAGATCGGGGAGGACGCGCTCACGTTCGTCACCGGCTGCAAGAAGGCGAAGGCGGTCTCGGTCCTGATCCGAGGCGGCACCGAGCACGTGATCGACGAGATCGAGCGCTCGCTGGACGACGCGCTCAACGTCGTCCGCGTGGCCGTCGAGGATCGCAAGTTCAACTACGGCGGCGGCGCGACGGCGGAAGAGATCGCCATGCAGCTCCGCAACGAGGCGGCCAAGGTCGGCGGACGCGAGCAGCTCGCCTACGAGAGCTTCGCCGACTCGCTCGAGACGATTCCGCGGACGCTGGCCGAGAACGCGGGGCTCGACCCGATCGACATCCTGATCGATCTTCGCAAGGCCCACAAGGACGGTCGCGCGACCGCGGGCGTCAACGTCCACGGTGGGAAGGTCGACGACATGGCCAAGCTCTACGTCCTCGAGCCGATCCGTGTCGGCCGGCAGGCGATCGAGAGCGCGACCGACGTCGCGGTGATGATCCTCCGGATCGACGACGTGATCGCCTCGAAATCTGGCCCGCCCCCCTCGGGAGGCCCCGGCGGCGGCGGCCCAGGCGGGATGGGTGGCATGGGCGGCATGGGCGGCGGGGACTTCGGGGAAGAGTAGCGCCTGCCCCCGGCCCGTTCTCATCGCTCGCTCGCCGAAGCGCGGGGGACTCGCCCGTTCCCGTCGGCTCGCAAGGGATTCCCACGGCGTGCGGGCGGCCGGGGATCAAGCCCGGTCGACGTGGGCCGCCATTCGGCGGGCCGCCCGCCGGACGAGGACGACCGCAGGGACCGCAGGAACGCAGAGGATCAACCAGATCACCGCGGGGTTCGAGGTGAACGACAACACCGCGCCACCGAAGACGAACGCGACCAGGAATCCGATCCCGCCGATCATCTGGAACGCCCCGTTGTACGACCCGACCTCGGTGGGCGGGGCGAGGTTCGAAGGGAGGGTCGTGAGGGGGATGGACGATAGGTTCTCTCCAATGGTGAGGACGACGACCGCCACGAAGAACACCTCGAGGGGGAAGAACGACCAGAGCCCCGCGATGCCGAGGCCCAGGAACGCCAGGACGAACAGAACAATGCCGACCAGGAAGATCGTGGTGTGCCGCATGCCGATGATCGCCTCCGTCGTCCGCGACTGACCGAAGACGACCACCACGCCGTTGAGAGCGAGGCCGATCCCGAGGAGGTAGTACGAGACCCCCAGGACGTTGTGGACGAACAACGGGAACGTGACCGACCACTGGCCGAAGATGAGGCCGGCGAGCAGGAACCCGATCGCGACCTCGAGCGCGACCCGGTCCCGGGCGAGGACCTGGAGGCTTTCGCGGAGCGGACGCGACGGGGGCGGGGGATTCGCGGGAACCGTCCCAGCGTACGGGGTACCGGGACGGCCGAGCGCTCGCGGACGACCGATCGCACGGTCGAACGGGGACGGGTCGAGCCCGACGAGCACGACCAGGAACCCCGCTCCGATCACGGCCGCCGCGAGGCCGACCGCCCAGGCGAACCCGACGGTCGAGACCAGGACCCCGCCCACCGTGACCCCGGCGGCGAAGCCGGCGTTGAGGCCGATCCGGAACCACGTGAACCCTCGCGTTCGCTGCGCGCCGAACGCGAAGTCGGCGATGTACGCCGAGAACGCCGGCCCGGCGGCGTTCGCGATCGACCCCCCCGCGACCCCGGCGAGGATGGCGGCGGGCAGCGACCGCAATTCGAACGCGTAGGCAAGGCCTAGCGTGGCGACCGCCTCGGCCGCCAGACCGAAGAGGATCAGGTTCCTTCGACCGACCCGATCCGTGACGAGGCCCCCGACGAGCGAGAACGGGACCTGGAACAGGCCGATCCCGGCGAGGATCACCCCGACCTCGATGTAGTCGACGTTGAGGACGTTGTGAAGGAACAGCGCCAGGAACGGGAAGTAGAGCGCCGAACCGAACGTCCGGAACCCGACGCCGATCCCGAGCAACCGGAGGTTGCGGTCCACGAGCGTTTGACGAGCAGTGCCTCAAAAGAAGCTATCCACTGAGTGGCGGGGGAGGCCGTATCTCGGCCTGGCGCCCGCTTCGGGACCCGCCGGCCCCGTTCGACCCGACGGTACTCCGTAAAGGGGAACGAAGGGCGGAGTTCCTCCGGCCGACCGCGAGCCGGGTGCGACGGCGACGGGACCGGGTTCCGACGAGGGTCAGCCCCGCGGGGGACGTGGGCGCGGCCAGATTTGAACTGGCGATCTTCACCGTGTCAGGGTGACGTCATAACCGCTAGACTACGCGCCCCGCGCGGCGTCCACCGAAGCGCCGTTCTTATGGCTGTCGGAGCACGCGGGACCGTCAGCCGTACCCGCCCGGATACTGCCCCAAATCCGGGTGCTCGTTCCACGTGTAGTAGCCCATCGATTGGCGCTGGGATTCGGTCGACTCCTGGCGGAGACCGCCCTGGAACGAACCGTAGACGTCCCGGACCTGCTCCTCGATCGACCGCGCTCTCTCGAGCGCGCGACGCACATGGCTTCCCTCGAGGAACTCGCTCCCCGAGACGGCAGCGAGGTCTCCCGCGGTCCGGATGAGGCCGCCGAGCTCGCGAAGGCGAAGCGTGAGCGCGTGCCGCCGCCCGTCCAGCACTTCGGCGCGCCGCCGCGCCTCCTTGATGAGCTCGAGGATCGCGTCCCGGGTCGCGGGGCGGATCCGGCCGTCCACGGCGATCTCCTGGGCGCAGAACTGGGCGAGCTTGAGGCAGTTCGCCTCCGTGTCGGGCATGGTCGTCTCGAGCAGCACCTCGTAGCCCGAACCCGAGATACGGGACCGGAGCGGAGCGAGGATCTTGTGGATGTCCTGGATGTTCGCCGCCGCCACCAGGATGAAGTCGCACGGGACGTTGTCGACGCGAACGGACGCGCCCCCGGACTGGGGGTTGCGGCCCGAGATCGGGAAGCGCTTTTCCTGCATCGCGGTCAGGATGTGCCGCTGGAGGAAGCCGAGGTGCGGGAGCTCGTCGATGAACAGCACGCCTTCGTGGGCCTCGTGGACCGCGCCGGGGATCACCCGGTCGTACGGCAGCGTGCCGAGCTGAGGGTGACCCCCGTACGGGTCGTGCCGGACGTCGCCGAGCAGCTCCGTCTCGCTCGCGCCGGTCGCCATCACGAACGTGTTCCGGTCGAGCTTCACGAGGACCTTCCTCGGGCTCTCGCGCTGGATCGTCCGGCGCCGCTCGAGCGCGCTCTGGTCGAGGACCTTGATCCGGTCGCCGGCCCTTTCGTACGCGACGACCTCCTCGACGCCGTTGCGTAGACGCGTCGTCCGCACCGATTCCTGGGGATTCCCCCCCGGGCTGACCGTGAGCTCGAGGATCCCTCCCACCAGGTCGCGGAACGGGTTCCCGCTCCCCGCCCCGCCGGCGGGGAGAACCTGCTTCACATTGCCGCAGCTCGGGCAGTAGCGGTCGCTGGAGAGGGAATAGAAGCTGCACCGCGGGCACCGGTACCCCAGCCGCTCGGCGACCGACACCGGCGCTTCGGTGGGCGCGATCAGCTCGCCTTCGACGGAGCGGGCCGTCTCGCGCTCGCGGTAGACCTCCTCGCGGGAAACGACCTCGATGGTCGGTCGCTCGGGGTTCTCGGGGTTGTGGACGACCCTAAGCTCCGTCCGGGGCCGGTCGAGGTGGAGGGCGAGGGCTTGGGCGGTCATCGATTTGCCGATCCCGGACGGTCCGACCAGGAGGAGGTGGCGGTGCTGGTAAGCGGCGATCCGCGCGATCTCGACCGCCTTCTCCTGGCCGATCACCCTCTCGAGAGGGTCGGACGGGATCGGCATATCGCGGGTCGTCTCGATCTCGTCCACGGCGGCCGGGAGCCGCCGCGCGGTCTCGGTGGCCGACACGGACTACGGACCGAAAGGGGGCCGACCCCAGATAGGCTCGTCGCGACGCACCGTGACCCTCCGTCGGGTCGCCGTCGCGCTCCTCCCTACCGCGGCGTGGGCGGCCCGGCGAGGTCCGCCTTCGTGTAGACCCGGACCTGCTCGGGGAACTTCCCGACGGGCCCGAGTCGGGTCCCGACGACGGTCCCGATCCCCTTCTCCTGGGCTACGTCGAGAAGGCGCTGGCTCACGATGCCGTCGAAGACGATCGCCTTCGTGGGGGTCGTAAGGTTCGCGACCGCCTCGATCATCTCCTTCACCGGGACCTCGCCCGCGACCGCGTCGTCCTCGCCGACGAGGAGGCACCGCGAGGAGTTCTCGACCCCGTCCAGGAGCTCGAAGTAGTGGGCAAGCTCCGGGGGGAGCGGCACGGGGGCGGCCGCGGGGGCCGGGGCGGGGCGCGGGGGCATCGGGGCCCTCTCCCGGTCGTCCCGCCGGTCCGGACCTCGACCGCCGCCGCGTTCCTCCCGCCGGTCCGACCGGCCCGGCGGGTTCTCCCCGCGCTCCTCGCGCGGTTCCCGGGACGCGCCGGTCGACTCGAAACCGCTCATCTCGAGGTACTGGTTGATCGGGATCTTGTTCCTCAAGCACTTCAGGAGCGCCTTCTGGGTGAGCTCCTCGACCTCCGAGCCCCTCGGGGCGCGCGCGACGAAGTCGATGTCCATCGTCTGGAGCATCTCCCGAAGGATCAGTTCCCCGGCGCGGTCGCCGTCCGTGAACACCGTGACGGTCTTCCCGCGCGAGAGGTCCTTCACCGTCTGGGGAACGCACGTCCCTTCGACGGCGATGCAGTTCTTGATGCCACAGCGCAGGAGCGTGAGGACGTCCGAGCGTCCTTCGACGACGATGAGCGCGTCCGCCTGGTCGATGTTGGGACCCGCGGGCAGGTGCTCGGGGCCGTAGGTCGTGATCTCTTCGACCTGGACCGCCTTGCGGACGGCCTCGGTCAGGTCCATCCCGACCCCCTTCGACTCTTCCTGCAGCCGACCGAGGATCGCCTTCGCGCGCTCGACGACCTTGAGGCGCTTCGAGATCCGGATGTCCTCGACGCTGACGACCTCGATCTTCGCGCGGCACGGACCGATACGGTCGACGGTCTCGAGCCCGGAGGCGAGGATCGCTGTCTCCACCTGGTCGAGGGACGACGGGATGACGATCTCCCCTTCGGTCTTGCCCTTGCGGCTGTCGATCTCCACCTCGATGCGTCCGATGCGGCCGGATTTCTGGAGGTCGCGTAGGTCGAGCTCCTCTCCGAGGAGCCCTTCGGTCTGGCCGAACACCGCTCCGACGACGTCGGGCTTGTCGATGACACCGTCGGCGGTGATGCGGGCGCGGATCTGGTACTTTGCGGCGTTGGGGTCGTTGGTCATGGGTTCTGTTTCCTCTTTATCGGAATCCTCCCGTGAGGGAGGGACTCGAAGAGGACCGAACTAGGTTCGCCGAACGTTACCGGTGGGTTCGCGGAGCCAGCGACAGAAGCAAGGGGCGAGCATGAGTCGTGTTTCCGGTCCTACCGGCGACGGTCGGATGCAACCGAGTCCCGTCCCCGGAGTCTTCTTTCCGGCCGTCTTCAACAGCGTGGCCTATTTAAGGGGGACGCCGCCGGCGGAACGGCCGGCCACCCGCGTCGCCCGTCGCGAACCGGGAGCGAGTTCGACGAAATAACCTTAATAGACGGTCCCCTACGCCGAGCCGGAGCTTCTTAGAATGCCGCGTCGTGTTTCCAAAAAGACGGTCGTGGTCCCCGAACCCGGCACCCCGGCTCCGGAGCCGCCGCTCGCGGACGACGACTTCGTCTCGGGCCTTCGACGCGAGCTCACGAAGACCCAAGCGGTCGCGGGAGCGAAGACCGGCGAGGACCTGACGCACCGCGCGGAGCTCAACCGACGCCTCCTCCAGGACCTGTGGGAGGTCCACAACCAGTTCGAGGAGGTCAGCGTCCATCTGACGATCGACCCGTCCCAGACGCTGTTCGCGACGTTCGCCGAGTACCCGACGAAGTGGACGTTCAAGGAGAACTTCGACTTCGGCGCCGTCAAGACGATCGAGCTCGCCGACCGCGCCCAGGGCTGGGGCGGGTTCATGCTGCGGTTCTGGTACTACCGGACCCCCGAGGGGACGTCGCGGCTCCGCGGGATCTACGAATGGTGCGACGGGGAGAGCTATCACCGCTACTCGGGCTGGATGCGGATGATGAGCCAGGCCGTCCTCTACGATGCGGCCGAGGACGACGTGGACGTGCGCGAGCTCCACCGCGTGCTGAAGGACGTGGTCGTCCAGTGGTACTCCGCCCACCTCGAGCGGAGCCCCGAGGCGTTCGTCGCCCACCTGAAGGAGAAGTACCCGAAGGGCGCCTCGTACGCGAAGGAATCGTACCGCTGAGCCCCTCGCGAACCTCGCGAGGACGAAGACTGCGTGCGACCGCGCTTCCGATCGGGCTCCTGGGGCGAGACCTCGTCGACCCCACGCACAGGGAGCCCCCGGTTCGCTCCGGATCGTCGCTCGGTCCGAGGGGTTGAAATAACCGGCAACGTCATGCCCCCGGGGACCCCGGTGCACGGAGCGTCGCCGCGCTCCGAAGGCGTGCCGGTCGGGGGGAACTATGGCCTCAGGCCTGCGGGAGCATCTCGTCGCCTACTTCGAGGAGCAGCACAAGCTCGTCGAGGCGGGCGCGCTGCGGCTTCTCCTCGGGACCCACCAGCCGTTGCTCGTATCCCGCGAGGTCGTGGAACGGGCGGGAGGGACGCGCTCCTTCGTCACCGCCGAGATGGTAGAAGAGGTGCTGGCCGAACGCCGTCCGGCATCAACCCCGAGCGCGGCCGCTCCCCCGTCCGATGCGATCAAGGAGCTCTCCGCCCCCTCGGCCGGCGTCTCCGACTCGTTCCGCTCGCTGGTCGAGGGCTACTCCGGCCCGCCGCCTCCCGGCCATCCGATCGTGGCGTTCGAAGCCCTGTTCCATTCTCGTTACCGGACCCTCCACCGGTTCCTCCGTGGCCGGCCCACGCTCGAGAACCCGCGGTCGATCGATGAGCTGAGGCCCGTCGACGGCATGGCGTCGGTCGTCGGGATGGTCCGGGAGATCCGCGAGACGTCGAAGCGTCACCACACGATCCTCGCCCTGGACGACGCTTCGGGCTCGGTCGAGGTCCTCGTTCTCAAGGACTCGGTCGCGGCCCGTGCCGCGTTCGTCCCCGACGAGGTGGTCGGGGTCAAGCTGCGGATCTCGGCGGAGCGCGGGCGGATCCCGCTCGTGCTCGCCGTCGAGCGTCCGGACGTTCCCCTCGGCCGCCCGGCCGGCCGGGCCCAATCGTCCGGACGGGCGATGTTCCTCTCCGACCTTCACGTCGGGAGCAAGGCGTTCCTTTCGGAGAGTTGGGCTGCGCTGGTCGCGTTCTTGAGGGAGGAAGGTCCCAACCCCGCGCTCGCGCGGTCGATCCACTCCGTGGTGATCGCGGGCGATCTGGTCGACGGGATCGGGGTCTACCCCCGCCAGGAGCGCGACCTGGCAATCGGTGACATCGTCGAGCAGTACGTCGAGCTCGGGCGCCGGCTCTCGGAAATCCCGTCCCGGATGACCGTGATCGCCGTCCCCGGGAACCATGACGCGGTCTGTCCTGCCGAACCGCAGCCGGCGATCCCGCCGAACCTCGCCCACGACCTCCCGGCCAACGTCCGCCTGCTTCCGAACCCCTCCACGTTCGCGCTGGGTGGAACGATCGTCGAAGCGTACCACGGACGAGGGTTCGACGACCTGATCCCGGCGATCCCCGGTGCGTCCTACGCCCGACCTACCGACGTGATGCGCCGGATGCTCCAGATGCGTCATCTCGCCCCGATCTACGGCGACCGCACCCCCCTCGCCCCGCTCGAACGGGACGGTCTCGTGATCGACCCGGTGCCGGACATCCTCGTGACCGGGCACCTCCACACGTACGGGGTCGACCGCTACCGGGGCGTCCTGATGCTCAACGCGTCGACCTGGCAGTCGGAGACCGAGTACCAGAGGATGCGTAACATCACCCCGGTCCCCGCGCGCGCCGCGGTCGTCGACCTTGCCACCCTCGGCCTCGCGACGATCGACTGTTCGAACGGGGCCGCCGTCGTCGGCGAGGCGGCCGCGTGAGCCCTCTACCGGTGGAGCCGGCGCGCTCGGCCGGCCCGATGCGCCTCGTGGTGAGCGCCTTCCCGTCGCGCGACGCGGCGCTGGACGCGGTCGGGGGGGCGCTCGAGCGCCGGCTCGCCGCCTGCGCGAACCTCGTTCCCTCGGAATCCCGCTACTGGTGGGAAGGCAAGGTCGAGGCGGCGTCCGAGGTCGTTGTCGTCTTCAAAACGGACCCCAAACGCGTCGGGGCGCTCTTCCGCTACGTCCGGGAGTCCCATCCGTACCGCGTGCCGGAGGTGATCGAGGTGGACGTCCCCCGGGTCGAACCCGGCTACCTGGCCTACCTCGCCGAGACCCTCGAGCAGGGCTCGCCGCCTCCCTCGCGTGGGGGCCACCCTACGCGTCGGGGAGCACCGCGAGGCCCGGCAGCTCGACACCCTCCACGAACTCGAGGGATGCCCCGCCGCCGGTCGAGACGAACTGGAAGGCGTTCGCCACACCGAGCGTGACCGCCACCCGGCTCGTGTCGCCGCCCGCGGCCACATGGAACCCGGGGATTCCGGCGAGCCGTCCGATGACGTCCCGGGTCCCTTCGGCGAACCGCGGGTCCTCCGCGAGCCCCAGGGGACCGTTCCAGAAGACGGTCTTCGAGCCCGCGAGGGCCCGGGCGAACCTCTCCCGGGTCGCGGGGCCGATGTCCCGGGCGAGCGCGTCGGCGGGCAGCCGATCGGCCGCGTGCGTCGTGGCCTCCGCGCTTCCCGGACGTTCCACGACGAGGTCGGTCGGCAGGAGGACCTCGGTCCGGGACGACTCGGCCGCGTGGAAGAACTCGCCGGCCGCCTTCTCGAGGCCCGGTTCGATCGGTGTGGCGCCGAGCCGTGCCCCCTTCGCGGCGAGGAGGGGGAACGAAAGGGCGCCCCCGAGGAGGAGAGTGTCGGCCCGGCCGACGAGGCTCGCCAGCAGGGGGAGCTTGTCCGCGACCTTGGCTCCCCCGACGATCACCGCGTAGGGCCGCTCGGGGGCGTCCACGAGCCGGGAGAGCTCGCGGATCTCGCGCTCGACCAGGAGTCCCGCGAACGACGGCAGGTGCTTCGGGACCCCGACCGTCGAGGCGTGCGCGCGGTGGACCGTGCCGAACGCTTCCTCGACGAACAGCTCTCCGAGCTGGGCGAGCTGGCTTGCGAATCCAGGGTCGTTGGCCTCCTCGCCCGGGTGGAACCTCAGGTTCTCGAGCATCAGGAACTCGCTGTTCGCGAGACGCGCGGACATCTCGATCGCCTTCACGCCCACCGCGTCGTCGGCCAGCGGCACCGGTTGGCCGAGGATCGCGCTCAGCCGATGGACGACGGGTCGGAGGGAGAAGCGAGGGTCCCGGACCCCGCCCGGACGGCCCAGATGGGTGAGGAGGATCGTGCGGGCGCCCGAGGCCCTCAGGTGGTTGAGCGTGGGGAGCGCCTCGACGATCCGGCGGTCGTCCGCGACGCCTCCGTGGCCGTCCAGCGGGACGTTGAAGTCGACCCGAACGAGCACGCGGCGTCCCTTGAGCGGAGCCGACCCGATGCCGCGCTTCGCCTTCATGACGGGCGGAGCGATAGGAGGTGCGCTATCATGCTTGTGGGGCCGGGGCTCCCGCGGCCGCGCGCGCCCGGACCGCGCGCGCGGCCTCCCGCGTCCGAGGCAGGTCGATCCCGTGCTCCGCCCCACGCCGGAGGAGCTCGCCGGAGATCGCATCGATCTCGGTCGGTCGACCCCGGTCGATATCCTGGAGCATGCTCGAACGGTTCTCGGCGGTGGCGCGGAGGACACGGTCGAGGTCGCCGGCCGCCTCGTCGCCCCCGATGGCGAACCCCTCGGCGCGGGCGACCTCGAGCGCCTCGGCGAGGAGACCCTCGGCCTCCTCGTGGAGCGGACCCTCGACCAGCCGGCCGTTCGGCACGCCGTGGAGCGCCGTCACCGGGTTGATCGCTGCGTTGACGACGACCTTTCGCCAGACCTCTCGTTCGAAGTCCATCGCGATGCGTACGGAGAACCCGGACCCTCGGAGAAGCTCAACGAACCGCTTGATCGACGCGTCGAGGGCCCCCCGGCTCGCAGGGTCCGGCAGGACCACCTCCCCCGTCCCGGACGCTCGGACGACTCCCGGGCGAAGCCACGTCGCGGGTACCGAATGGACCGCTCGAACGACCCATTCCTCGGCCCTGGACCAGCCCGCGCGACGGAGCGCATCAAGCACGCCGGACTCGATCCCGAGGCCGTTCTGCGTGAGCAGGGTCGGCACCGGGCCGAGGGACCGGCCGAGCGCTCCCGCGGCCGAACCGAGGTCGAACGCCTTGACGGTCAGGAGGACGGCGTCGGCAGGCCCCGCCGCCGCGAGGTCGGTAACGGCGTCGAGGGCAAAGGTCCCACCGGCCGTCCCTTCGACCCGGAGGCCGCCCCCTTGGATCGCCCGAACGTGCGCGGCGCGACCCACGAGCGTTACGTGGTGTCCGCCGGAGGCGAGCCGGGCCCCGAACAGGCTGCCCACGGCACCGGCGCCTACCACGATGACGTTCACGGCCGGGGGGGACTAGCCCATCCTGCGGACGAGTTGGGAAAGGCCCGGGGCCTTCCCGAAGTCGCGACGGAGCAACGCCAGGAGGCCCTCGTAGTAACGGACCTGCTCGCGAGCCTGGCGCACCTTGAGGCTCAGGTACTCCTCCTCGCGCTGGAGGCGGACGAGCTCGCCCAGCAGCTCCTGCTGGACCCCCGTAAGGTGGTCGATCCTATCGGAGAGCCGTCCCGTGCGACGCACCGCTCACCTCGGCCGAAGGGAACCGGGAAACGACCGTGACCATCGACTCGGCCGAGAGGCGAAGCCGGGAGAGCTCCTTCCTCAGTCGCCGCAGCCGGGTTTCGACGCGTCGGCGGCGTTCTCGGGCCTCTTCGAGCGACCGCTCGAGAAGCTCCAAGCGGTGACGCCACTTGTCGCGCTCCTGAACGCCCTGGAGCACGGAGGTGACGTCGACCATCCCCACGGGAACGCGAGAGAAGGGGAATCAATCTTTCGCCCGACCCGCCCTCGCTGGCGGGGTATCATTAAAGCCCGTCGGCGGGTGCATCCCGCCGGAGCCAACGGATGAACGTCCTGGGCAAGGTCGCGGTCCTGGGAGCCGGGAACATCGGTGGCTCGCTGGCCCAACGCCTCGCCGAGATGGACCTTGCCCGCGAGATCGTGCTGTTCGATATCATCGACGGACTCCCCGAGGGAAAGGCGCTCGACATTCAGGAGTCCGCGCCGATCGTGGGGTTCTCCACGCGGGTGCGCGGCACGACGTCCCTGGACGCCATCGCCGGTGCCGAGGTCGTCGTCGAGACGGCCGGGCTCGCCCGCAAGCCCGGGATGAGCCGGTCCGACCTGCTCTCGAAGAACGCTTCGATCGTGAAGGGCCATGCCGAAGCGGTGCGGGCGAAAGCGCCGGAGGCGGTCTGCGTGGTGGTGACCAATCCGGTCGACGTGATGACGTACTACTTCAGGCAGAAGAGCGGGCTGCCCGCGCCCCGGGTCTTCGGGGAGTCGGGGACGCTCGACACGGCTCGCTTCCGCTGGTTCGTGGCGGAGGCGCTGGGCGTCGCCCCCCGGGACGTCACGGGTTTCGTCCTCGGGACGCACGGGGACACGATGGTCCCCGTCCTCTCGCTGACGAGCGTGTCGGGCGTGCCGCTCACGAAGCTCCTGCGACCCGACCGATTGGCCGCGATCGTCGAGCGAACGAAGCAGGGAGGGGCCGAGATCGTGAACCTCCTCAAGACCGGCAGCGCCTTCTACGCGCCCACGGCGAGCCAGGCCGAGCTCGTCCGGGCGATCGCGCTCGACGAGCACCGCCTCCTCTCCGCCTCGGTCCATCTGGACGGGACGTTCGGCGAAAGGGACGTCTGCATCGGGGCCCCGGTCGTGATCGGGCGAGGAGGGATCGAGCGGGTGGTCGAGGTCGACCTGACGCCCGCGGAGAGGACGGCGTTCGTCGCGAGCGTCGCGGCCGTGCGGTCGGACCTCGCGATCCTCGCGAGCCTTCCCGCCCCGACCCCGGGGGGCTGACCGGGGTGACCGCCGTCCCCTCCGGCGAGACCGGCCCCGGGGCGATCGAGATCAAGCGGCGGCTCGGGACCCTTCGCTACACGACCGATTCGAAGGAGCATGCGCACATCACGGTCAAGCCCGAGATCTGCGCAAAGTGCCCCCATTCGTTCTGCACCTTCGCCTGTCCGGCGAAATGCTACGAGCGGATCGAGGGCCGGCTCGTCTTCCGGTACGAGGATTGCGTGGAGTGTGGGGCGTGCGACATCGCATGCGACCAGGGATCGGTCACCTGGACGCTGCCCCGCGGCCCCTACGGCGTCCGCTACGCCTACGGCTAGGGGCGGATCCCACGGGTCGGCCGGGAATCGTCGGCCGGAGCGCGCCTTGCGGGCGCACCAGCGTTCCTGTCAAGGCAGAGATTAAAACCCCCGGCTCCGGCTCCTCGGGGTGGGAGCCCCTCGACCACGTCCGCGACATCCGCGCCCGAAGCGCCCCTTCTCTTCCCGTACCGGGTCCGGCCCGGTCAGGCGGCGATCCTCAAGGAGGTCGCCGAGCTCGGGCGTCGTGGCGGCCCCCTCCTCATCAACGCCCCGACCGGCAGTGGAAAGACCGTGGCGACCCTGGCCCCCCTCATCGAGCACGCGGAAGCCGCGGGACACCGGATCCTCTACCTCGTCCGCACCCACGCCCAGGAAGTACAGGTCCTTCGGGAGACCCAGGCGATCGGGCGACGGCTCGACCGCCCGATCCTCGCGGTCGGGCTGGCGGGTCGCGCGCGCCGGTGCTTCCTTCTCGAGAACGTCAACGACGTGAAGGTCGCGACGGCCGAGGAGCACGGAAAGCTCTGCGCCGACCGTAAGCGTGCGACGGAGCAGGCGCTGAAGGGCGCGGCGCCGGTCACGCCCCCGGTCGCGCTGCCCGAGGACGGTGAGATCGACCTCACCGACCTCGACGGATGCCCCTACTACGCCCGGGTGCTCCAGTCCGACCTCGAAGGGTTGGTCGACCGGTTCCGGTCGAAGGCGGCGCTCCCGCACGAGTTCGAGGAGTTCTGCCGCGAGGAGAACCTGTGCGCCTACGAGCTCTCGAAACTCCTCGTGCGCCCCGCCCGGCTCGTGACGGCACCGTACGCGTTCTTCTTCCACCCGCACATCCGCCGCTCGCTCTTCCAGTGGATGGGGTGCCCACCGGAGGACGTCGACCTCGTGATCGACGAGGCGCACAACCTCCCGAGCCATCTGCGCGAGCTCGAGACCGTCTCGCTCCCCCAGGAGTCCGTGCGGCGAGCCCTCTCGGAGCTCAACGACCGAGGGGACTTCCAGCTCCCCGACGGCCCCAGCGCGACCCGGTTCTTCGAGATCGTCAGCGCGGCGATCGAGGAGCTCGTCCAGGCTCTCGTCCGGGACGACGACGCGATCCTGCCCCCGGGGGTCTTCGAGGACGCCCTCCTGACGGCGATCGGCGGCACGTCGCACCGCCTCGACACGTGGCTCGGCGCGCTCGCGACCTGGGGGGAGAATCTGAAGGACGAGAAGCGGCGCGAGCGAAAGCTCCCCCGCTCCTGGGTCGCGACCGTGGCCTTGACGCTCCTCTCCTGGCCCCAGCTGGAGGCGCCGGGGTATGCCAAGGTCGTGACCCGGCATCCCCGCCCGGCGCTGGAGGCGTACTCGCTGGACGCCACGAGCGCGGCCCGGCCGATCCTCGAGTGCCATCTCTCCGTCCATCTCTCGGGGACGCTCGCCCCGCTCGACGAGTACCGGGACTCGCTCGGTCTCGGGACGGACACGAAGACCCTGGACGTTCCCTCCCACTTTCCGCCCGAGAACCGGAAGGTCCTCTACGACACGCGCGTGACGACGCAGTTCGAGGAGCTGAAGAACGACCCTCGAGCCATCCAGCGCCTCTCCGACCGGCTCGCGGAGGTCCTCCAGTCGCTCCCCGTGAAGACCGCGGTGTTCTTCCCGAGCTACGATCTCCAGCAGAAGGTCCTGGACGCGGGCCTCCAATCCCAGCTCCCCGGGAACCCGTACATCGAGTACTCGAAGGTGCCGATCTCCGACCTGTGGCGCTCCATCGAGGGATGGAAGAAGGACCCGGAAGGGACGGTCCTCCTCGGCGTCGCCGGGGGTCGCCTGGCGGAGGGGATCGACTACCCCGACGACGAGCTCGAGGCGGTCGTGATGGTCGGGATACCGTACCCCCGGCCGACCGCGAAGCGGGCCGCCCTGCGAGCGTTCCTGGACCGGACCGCGGCGGGCAAGGGTTGGGAGTACACGGTCCGGGCCCCCGCCCAGCGGGCCATCCTTCAGGCGCTGGGCCGCCTGATCCGCTCCGAGAACGACCGGGGGATCGCGATCATTCTCGACCGCCGCGCGACGGCGTTCGAGGACTGTCTTCCTGGTCTCGAGCCCGTCCGCGACCTGGCGAAGACGACGCGGGAGTTCTACGGCCGCCGCGCGCGCTGGTCCCGGACCGCGAGCGCCTCCCCGGGGTCGGCCCGGCCCTCCCCGGCGTCCCCGCCGCCCGAGAAATCCACGTAAGCACCGCGCGGGGATCGGCCGTCCCGGGTCGGTCCGGCTCGCCCCCGACGCTTCGTCCTCGCGCCGTCCGGTCGGAGCCATCAAATAGCGGCCGACCTGTGATGCCCCGGTCGGCGGCCCTGCGGATTCTGCCGGGGGAATCGCCGTCGCGGTTCCGGTCTCCATGAGCGGTCTCGAGGGGCTTGAGGGATACGTCCGGGCCTACGTCGGCGAGACGAGGTCGGCGCTCGAGGCGCCATACCTCCTCGAGGGGCTTCGACAGGCGGTTCCGCTGCTCCTGCGCGCCCGCTCCGAGGGGCGCACGGTCTTCTTCTTCGGGAACGGCGGGAGCGCCGCCACGTCGAGCCACATGTCCCAGGACCTGGGCAAGCTCACGATCGTCGAGGGGAAGAAGCGGTTCCGCACGCTCTCGCTCGCCGACCCGCTGCCGCTGATCCTGGCCTGGGCGAACGACGCGAGCTACGCCGAGGTCTTCGCCCAGCAGGTGAAGAGCCAGGGACGCGCCGGCGACATCGCGATCGGGATCTCGGGGAGCGGCAACTCGCCGAACGTCCTCCGGGCGCTCGAGGAAGCGCGACGGCTCGGGATGACCACGATCGGCCTCATCGGGATGGGCGGCGGGAAGATGAAGCCGCTCTGCGACATCCCGATCGTCGTCCCTTCCGGCAACATGCAGCACATCGAGGACGCCCACCATATCCTCCTCCACCTCCTGACGGCGTACCTGAGGGACCAGCACCCCGCGCCGGACGGATGACGGTCAACGTCCGGGACTACATGGTGCTCGAGGTCGAGCACATCCCCGCGACGACCACGGTCGGCGAAGCGACCCGGCGCTTGATGCGGAGCCGACACCACGGCTTCCCCGTAACGGACGACCGCGGGCGCCTGGTGGGGTTTGTCAGCGCGAAGGAGCTGCTCCGCCACGCCGCCGACCTGGAGACTCCCCTCGGACAGATCATTCGTCCGGGGACGTACACCGCGACCCCCGACACGTCGCTCGACGACGCCGCGCGGATCATGTTCCGATTCGGGCTCCGCGACCTCCCCATCATCGACGCGGTAGGCCGCCTCTGCGGGGTCCTGTCCAACCTCGACGTCGTCCGCTCGCACTTCGAGCGCGCCTCCCCCGCGAAAGCGGACACGTTGAAGCGCCTCCTCTCCGAGCGATACAACCTACCGTTCTCGTTCCACCGGGGCCTCGTGCCGATCGACCGGCTGACCCCGACCCAGTGGAAGGTCTACGAGGACGAGCTGGAGGGGCGCCGCTACGAGCTCGAGCGTGGGTTCGCCGAGCCGGTGCTGGTCCTTAAGAAGGGGGAGTCGTGGATCCTCGTGGACGGCCACCACCGCGCGCTCGCCGCGCGGGAGATGGGCCTGGCGCAGCTCCATGCGTTCGTCCTCACGTGCGACCGGCCCGACGAGTTCGCGCGCCAGGAGACGGGGTTCGAGCGCGTCGCCGAAGAGCACCACCTGAAGACGGTCCTCGACATCGAGATCGACCGGTCGACCCACCATCCGTTGGTCGAGGTCACGACCCAGCTGATCCGACGGTTCGAGGGGGGCGTCGAGCCGGCGAACCGCTCGACGTAGCCGCCCACCCCGGTCGGTACCGTGAGCATATGAAACGCCCCCGGGTGGTCGCGTCGTCCGATGCCTCTTCCGTGGCCGTCGATCGGGCTGGGCTCGACCCTCGCCCCGTTCGCGGCGATCGCGATCCCGATGATCGCGGTCACGATCGCCGTCTTCGGCCTCCTGCTCCGGACCGATCGGGGCCCCCCGCTGCTCACGCAGATGCTCCTGGCCCTCACCGTCCTCCTCGGGGGCACGGTGCTCCTGCTCGCCCTCCTGTTCGTCTTCCTCGATTCGAACGGCACGACCGCGTGGACCTGGGTGCTGGTCGCGTTCAACTTCATGATGATGGTCCCTCTGGGGCTCTGGTTCATCGGCCTCATCGTCTTCCGCGACCGTAGGATCGACCGGACCGGGTGGAGCTGGCCCGTTTCCTTCGGGGTCGCGACGACCGGATCCGAAGCGCTCATGGGGGTGCTGTTCGCTTTCGGGGGGGCGAACGGAAACCTCTCGGTCGCGTCGACGTTCGCCCTCGGTCTCTCGTCCATCTGGTTCTTCTGGTCGATGGCGGCCGTGATGGCGGCCTTGATCGCGTGGGCCCCCCTTTCGGCGGCCGGACGCGCCGGCGCGGTGGCGCTCACGGCTGCCGCCGTCGCAGGCCCCTGGGTGACGGCCGACCCGATCCTCGGGGCGCTCGCGATGTCGGTGGCGATGGCGGGATGGTTCGCCTACCTGTACCGGCTCCTCCGCCTTCACCGACTCGCGGCCGAGGAGGTCCGGTTGGTCGGCGGCGTCTCGGTGGCGGTCCTCGCGGTGGCGTCGGGGGACTTCCTGGTCGCCGCGCCCGGGTGCGCGGACGGGGCCGCGGTCGTGTTCGGGAGCGCGATGGCTCTCGCCATGATCGGCGAGGTCGCCTACCTCGTCCGTGCGAACTACCACGGGCCGACCGAGCGACCGTGGGCCGGCGTTGCGCTCGAACCCACGCCGTCCTCCTCCGGGCCTTCGACCGTGCCTATTCCGTCGCTCGAACCCCGTTGATGGCCCGGGACCGCCCGGCCCTTCGTGCGACCGCGGATTCGTACGCCGGCCATATCAACCGCCCTCAGGTCCCCGCGCCGTCAGGGAACATCGTGACCCCTTCAGCGTCCGGGCGGGCGACGGGTCGACCAGGGCGACCGTGGGTGTGGATCGTCGCGGGGCTGGCCCTCGCGACGGCTCTCGTCCCGGCGAACGCCGGAGCCCTTCACTTCGTCCGATTCGCCCCTACCATCGGGTACGCCCGCACCGTGTCGCCCGACGTGACATACGCCGTCAACCTCACGGATGCGCCGTCGTACGCGCCGCGCTTCCTCTCGGTCGTGGCCGGGGGTACCGTGACGATCAATCTCGATAACAACGGGTCGTACTCGCATTCGTTCACGCTATCGTCCCAGGCGAACACGACCCTCAACACGTCGTGGACCCCCCAAGAGCTCGACGCGAACCTCTCGGCCCACCCTCCCCAGGTCGGCGCGAACGTCACGCTGGGGGCCGGGGGGACAGGTTCGATCACGCTGACGTACGGCGCCGCCGACGCCGGCGATTCGTTCGAGTTCGTCTCGATCGTCCCCTACCAGTTCCAGGCCGGCATGTGGGGCTTCCTCAACGTGACACCGAACTCGGCCCCGTTGGTTCTCTCGGACAACGTGACGGACACTCTCAGGTTCTCCCCCGACGTGCTATCCGTGGAACCCCACAGCTATCCCGCCGAGCTCAACGTGACGCTGTCGAACCCGGGGTCGGTCGCTCACACGTTCACGGTGGCGTCGCAGACGAACGTGACGGTCCCGACCGCCTTCGTCCCCTACTTTGCGGTGCATCCGCCGCTGGCCAACACGAACCTTACTCCGGGCTCCGTGAAGTACGCGAACTTCTCGGTCCCTGCCCCAGGGGTGTACATGTACATCTGCGAGTACACGGGACACTACGTCTCGGGGATGTACGGGTTCCTCTACGTGGGCGTGCCCCCTCCGGCCGTGCCGGCCGCGCCCAGCACGGCGATCGTCGACACGTGGATCCTCGCCGGCTCGGGGGTGCTGGTGGGGGTCGGTGCCATCCTCGTGGCGATCGCCTCCTTGTCGGGCCGGTTCCCCCGACCGCCGGGATCCCGCGGCGGTCACCCTTGACGCCGCGGGACTGCCCTCGGGCATAGCCGTCGCCCGAGTTCCGGCTCCCGATGGGTGAAGCGAAGCCTTCCTCAGGGCGATCGTTGTCGGCCGCGGGCTGATCGGGAGCGGTCTACACGAGGACCAGGAACGATCGCATCGTGGGGTGCAACGCCCCGCAGAACTCGGTGCACTGGATCAGGTATTCGGTCCCGATCGGTGCCGAGGGTACCGTGAAGGAGTACTGGTTGGTCCGTGCCGGGATGGCGTCGATACGCAGCCCGAGCTGAGGGATGTTGAACGAATGCACGACGTCGGC
>Ga0187815_10000502_pt1 | contig 18931 bp, 17 predicted proteins | sample NC_S_5_FD_132962 | JGI IMG/M metagenome (GOLD analysis project Ga0187815, IMG submission 132962) | Wetland sediment microbial communities from Neuse River Estuary, North Carolina, USA - ASW-S_5 | ecosystem: Environmental > Aquatic > Freshwater > Wetlands > Sediment | place: USA: North Carolina...
AACCGCGGAGAATCTCCGCAGTTTGCTGCAACGCATTCCGTCGGGCGAAGTCTACGTGCAGGACGCGCCTGTGCTGCGCCGAATCGCTGAAAAGTCAATTAGCGGACGCCCCATCCGCTGGTCGAGTGAAGGGCCGCCGAACGAGGCCTCGCAGGCGACGATCACGCTTGCGGAATCTCTCGTAGCCTCGACTGGATCCGTTCTGGTTGCCTCGTGTGACGGCGGGCGCGCAGCTTCGGTCATTGCTCCGGTGCACATTGTGGTTGCCGGGCAGGATCAACTCGAGCCGGATCTCGATGCGGCGTTGACTCACGCGAGGGAACGCGGCCTAGCGGCGCGAAATTCCTTCCTCTGCCTCATTACCGGTTCCAGCCGAACTGCGGACATCGAAAAAATCCTTGTGCTTGGCGCACACGGTCCTCGCCGGCTCGTGGTCCTGCTGGCGCAGCATCTCGACTGACCGTCGGGGAGTGCTATAGACTGGCGCGATTGGAGATTCGGATTTTATGCAACGCGCGGTGTTGAGAATCGATGCGCGGGACAATGTGCTGATTGCTCTCACGGACCTGCGCAAGGGACAGCGGATCGAGCTCGACGGATCTACGTACGAATTGGCGACCGACGTTCCGGCGAAACATAAATTTGCGACTGCAGACCTCGCGCCGAACGGCGGAGTCGTCATGTACGGTGTGCTGGTAGGCAAGGCGATGAAACCTATTCGCCGCGGCGAAATCATCACGCCGCAGAATCTTCATCACGAGTCGGCTCCATTCCATGAGAAGTCCGGCGAAACCCGTGCGAATCCCCCGACTGACGCGGCACGCTGGCTCACTCGCACTTTCCTCGGCTATCGCCGGTCTGACGGGCAAACGGGCACGCGCAATTACTGGCTCGTTGCGCCGCTCGTGTTTTGCGAGAACCGCAACATTGCGGTGTTGAAGCAGGCGTTTGAAGAGGAACTCGGCTTTTCCGCGCCCCAATTCTACCGCCAGGAAGTGGCCGAATTCGTGCGCCTATATCACGAGGGCCGCGCCGGCGAAATCCGCGCGCGCAAGTTCCAGCCGAACGGCGGCAAGGAAGGCGGAGCGGAACGCAGGCCAAAAGTTTTCGAACATATCGACGGGATCAAGTTCCTGATGCACGAAGGCGGCTGCGGCGGCACTCGCGAGGACGCACGCAATCTGTGCGGCTTGATTGCCGGCTACATCCATCATCCGAATGTTGCGGGCGCAACTATTCTCAGTCTCGGCTGCCAGCATTCGCAGATGGAAATTCTGCGGGAAGAGATCGCCAAACGCGATGCGCAGATCGCGAAGCCGCTGCTTTGGTTCGAGCAGCAACGGTCCGGCGCAGAATTCACCATGCTCTCGGAGGCCGTGCGGAAAACTTTCCTCGGTCTCCTCGAGGCTCAGGAATGCCGCCGCGAGCCTGCTCCGCTCTCGCACCTGTGTCTGGGTTTGAAGTGTGGCGGCTCTGACGGCTTTTCTGGCATTTCGGCGAACCCCGCCATCGGGCATACTGCCGACCTCGTGACGGCGCTTGGCGGGCGAGGAATTCTCTCGGAATTCCCCGAGCTTTGCGGGGCCGAACAGGAACTCATCGATCGAAGTGTGAACAAGCAAGTTGGGGATCGGTTCATCCAGTTGATGAGCGACTATGCAGCGCGCGCGAAGGCTGTGCGCTCGGGTTTCGACATGAATCCGTCTCCCGGGAACATCCGCGACGGGCTGATCACCGACGCGATGAAGTCCGCGGGCGCAGCGAAGAAGGGCGGGACCTCGCCCGTCACGGCAGTCCTGGATTACCCGGAGTACTCCACCGAGGCTGGCTTGAACCTGCAGTGCACGCCAGGTAGCGACGTGGAATGCGTGACCGCACAAGTAGGCGCGGGTGCAAACGTCGTGCTGTTTACGACGGGACTAGGCACGCCGACGGGCAATCCCATTGCTCCGGTCGTTAAGATTTCGACGAATTCCGACCTTGCGCAGCGGATGAGCGACATCATCGATATCGATACGGGCGGCATCATTGTTGGCGAACGCACGATCGAGGAAATGGGTGAAGAGATCCTCGAATTCGTGATAAGGGTTGCCAGCGGCGAGCTCAAGACGAGAGCAGAAAGTCTGGCGCAGGACGATTTCATCCCTTGGAAGCGAGGAGTTTCGCTCTGAGCGCAGTTGACGATGTTCCGTTTCGGCTGGACGGAAAGCTAGCCGTCGTCACGGGCGGCGCAAGCGGCATCGGGCGCGCTATCGCCGAACGGTTTGCGAAGAGCGGCGCGCGCATTCGCATTCTTGACGTGAATGGCGAGCAAGCGGGGGAAGTGGCGCATGCCATTGCCGGTGCAAGTGCAAATGCGAAGTCGATCGCCTGCGATATTACGGACCAAGGGCGCGTGAGGGCAGTTTTCCAGGAGCTGGCGGGCGAAGGGCCGATTCACATTTTGGTGAACAACGCAGGTATCTCGCATGTTGGATCGCTGGAGAAGACGAGCGAGGCGGATTTCGACAAGATTTTTCGGGTGAACGTCAAGGGGATGTACAACTGCATGCTGGCCTGCGTGGAGCACATGAAGGCTGCGGGCGGCGGAGTGATCTTGAACATGGCCTCGGTTGCCGGGTCTGCGGGTCTCGCCGATCGCTTCGCGTACTCGATGAGCAAAGGCGCGGTCATCGCGATGACCTATTCGGTTGCGCGCGACTACTTGAGCCACAATATCCGTTGCAATTGCATCTCGCCTGCGCGCATTCATACTCCGTTTGTTGATGGCTATCTGCGCAAGAATTACCCCGGGCGCGAAAAAGAATTTTTCGAGAAGCTTTCGAAAGCGCAGCCCATTGGCCGGATGGGGCTGCCGGCTGAAGTGGCCGATCTTGCGCTGTTTCTTTGTTCCGATGAAGCCGCCTTCATCACGGGAGTCGATTACGCAATCGACGGCGGTTTCTTCAATCTCCATGGCTAGGGCCACAATTCCTGGGCCATCGTGTGTCTCACCTTTTTTTCCGGGGCGACTGTAAATGGATCTGCAGCTAAAGGAAAAGGTCGTCATCGTTACTGGGGGAGCCAAGGGCATTGGCGCGTCAATCGTGCGCGCGTGCGGCCAGGAAGGAGCAATTCCAGTTATCGTTGGGCGCGGCGTGGAGGCGGCGGAGCAGCTTCAGTCGGAACTCCATCGGAGTGGGGTCATCAGTCATTTCATTTCTGCCGAGCTTGCGGAGCCCGAAAATTGCGCAAAGGCCATGGACGAAACGATTCGCACGTTCGGACGGATCGATGCGGTAGTGAACAACGCGGGACGCAATGACGGCATCGGTCTGGAGCGTGGAAATCCCGAGCGATTCCTGGGATCGTTGAAGAGCAATCTGGTTCACTACTACGCGATGGCGCATTACGCGCTGCCGTATCTCAAGCGCACGCGCGGGTCCATCGTCAACATAGGGTCGAAAGTAGCGGTGACCGGGCAGGGAAACACGTCGGGTTACGCTGCATCGAAGGGGGGAATTCTTGGGCTCACGCGTGAATGGGCGGCAGAACTGCTGCCCTACAGCATTCGCGTCAACTGCGTCCTTCCCGCGGAAGTCATGACACCGCTTTACGAATCGTGGCTCAAAACCTTTCCGAATCCAGAAGAGAAGTTGAAGACGATCCTGTCGAAGATTCCATTGGAGAAGCGCATGACCAAGGGCGAGGAAATCGCCGCGATGGTTCTGTTCCTGATTTCCCCTCAATCGGCGCACACCACAGGGCAAATTCTGTATGTGGACGGCGGCTACGTTCATCTAGATCGGGCGCTCACCTGATGCAAAAAGGCAAAATGGCCGAAAACGCCAGCCCTGCGCCGCCGCTCACGGAACGACGCTACATCGTTCCGTTCATTCTGGTGACCAGCCTTTTCTTTCTCTGGGCGCTGGGTGTGAACCTGAACGACATTCTCATCCCTCACCTGAAAAAGGCGTTTCGTCTGACGGACTTTCGCTCCTCGCTCATTCAGTCCGCTTTCTTTGGCGGCTATTTCCTTGCGGCCCTTCCTGCCGGACGCCTTATGGAACGCATTGGCTACCGAAAGGGCATCCTGGTGGGCCTCTGCACCTGCGCAGGCGGGGCGTTCCTATTTATTCCTGCCGCGATAGTGCGCCTCTATGGTTTGTTTCTTGGCGCGCTGTTCATCATGGCGTGCGGGCAGGGCGTGCTTGAAGTTGCCGCAAATCCGTACGTGACGGTGCTGGGTCCACCGGAGAGTTCGGAGCGGCGGTTAAACCTGGCGCAATCGTTCAATGCGGTTGGGGCTGTGGTCACGCCGCTGATTGGCCGATTTTTCATCCTCTCCGGAATCGAATATTCCAGCGCCGCCCTTGCGACGATGAGCCGTGACCAGTGGCTTGCCTATTCCAGTGCGGAAGCATCGCGCGTCAAAGGGCCCTACCTCGCGATCACGCTTCTCTTCCTGATCGTCGCCGTGCTCATTTATTCGGCTCATCTGCCGGAAATTCGGGAATCGGCAGGTGCAGCGGAAGGTCCGGTTGACTCGGCCGGTCGAAAACTGGGGCAGGAAATGAAGTCGATCTGGCATTGCAAACACTTGATCAAAGGAGTGGTCGCGCAGTTTTTCTATGTTGGGGCGCAGGTTGGCGTCACAAGTTTCGTGATCCGTTTTGTTCAATACACAGCGCCGGGCACTCCCGAAAAGACCGCGGCCACTTATCTCTATTGGCATCTCGTCGGATTCATGATCGGGCGTTTCGGAGGTTCCGCGATTATGAAGCATATAGCTCCGCCGCGGCTTCTGGCTGCGTTCGCGGGCGGGGCATTCGCGTGCGTGACCGTGGCCCTCGCCACAACCGGCATGGTTCCCATCTGGGCGGTTGTGCTGATCGGGTTTTTCCACTCGATCATGTTCCCCACGATTTTTGCGCTGAGCCTGAAGGAACTGGGGCCGTACACGAAGTTAGGCTCATCGCTGCTGGTGATGTCAATCATTGGCGGCGCGATTTGCCCGGCAATCATGGGCTATATCTCGGATCTCAGCTCCATTCGCGCGGCGTTCGCCGTTCCGCTCGTTTGCTACGCATATGTCTTTTATTTTGCGAGCCGCGGCTATCGTCCGGCGATCTCGAGAGCTTAGTGAGTCACGGCCGCTTTGCTCCGCTGCTTTTCTCTGTGCCGGTTTGAGAGTTGAACCTGCTTATCGCTGAAAGCGAGTCTTAGAGATGAAACGTTACTGCCTGACTCTGGACCTGAAGGACGATCCGAAGTTGATTGCCGAATACAGACGGCATCACGAAAGAATCTGGCCGGAAATCACTAAGAGCATCAAAGAATCCGGCATCGAGGACATGGAGATTTATCTGCTGGGCGCGCGCATGTTCATGATTATCGACGCGCTCGACACTTTTTCATTTGAAGCCAAGGCAAGGGCTGACGAGCAAAATCCGAAGGTTCGCGAGTGGGAGCAGTTGACGTGGAAGTTTCAGCAGGAGTTGCCACAAACGAAGCCCGGCGAAAAATGGCTCTTGATGGAGCGAATATTCAAGCTCGAGGGATGAATACGCAACCGCTGCTGCCGAGCAACGCAGCGCACGAGGCGCAGCGGCGGAACGTTTGAGACAACCGTCCCACGAGCGCGGGTTACGTGGCGATTTGTTTTTTCGCGAGACCGTTGCCGGCCGGAGTGGTGGTGCCGGGCTGTCCTTGGTCAATGCAGTGCAAGACAAGTTCGACGCGGGTCGAAACTCCTAACTTGTCAAATGCATGGAAAAAGGTAGTTTCTGACGGTGTGCTCACTCAGGCCGAGCTGAAGGGCGATGTCCTTGTTGGCCAGGCCTTCCGCGACCAGACGCACGACGTCAACTTCGCGTTTGGACAACAGCTCGATTCCATGTCCTTCGCGGAAACGCATAGGCAAAGCCCGGCTGAGGGCCTCGACCAAAAAGCGCATGATTTCGCTGTTGGCCCATATTTGACCTTGATACACCGCATGGATGGCTTTTCCCAGAATTTCGATGGGCTCGTCGCGAAAGACGACGCCGCGCGCGCCGCAGCGGAAAGCGTCAATTACCATTTCCTGTTCGCGGAATGGAGCAACATGATTCCGCACGTGCGGGCGGAAACAACCCGGAGTTCTCGAAGCAAACGGTAACCTTCAAGTCCACCGTCGTCCAATTGTGCGCTGATGACCGCGACGTCAGGCTGCTTGTCTTTAGCCAGCGCAAGCGCTTCGCTTCCGCGCACCGCTGAGCCGACGATCACAACGTGCTTGCCTTTCGGCCGGAATGCACTCTCGACCAATTGGCAGTTCATGTGGCCCGCTTGTGCAATCAGGACAGTAACTACCGTGCTTCTCCATTGCTGCGTCTTTGTCATAAGCACTCCATCGGCAGCTTAGGAGTCTGAAAGGGGAGATCGAATTCTATGAGCAAGTGCAGGCGAACACAAGGAAATTATACTTCTTAGGTACGTTCTCTCGGGCGAACCTCCCGAGGGGAGGCGCGCCATACCCGGCTTTCATGTACCATACGCGGACCGGAGGCCAGGATGGCAGAGTCACCGAACGCGCGGCCGATGTTTGCGCTGGGCGTAATTGCGCTCATTGTATTGATTCTGGCCGGCCCGAAGGTTGCGTCTATCGGGCGGCAGCAATCTGCGTCTACACTGGCGCTCGCCACACGTTTGCGTCAGAGTACATTCGCGTTGATGGCGATCCGCCGTACGTTTTGGCTTCCGACAACGTGCACCTGTTTGAGAATCTGCGAGAGCATCGGGCCAGCGCGACGTTCGACCGCTCCGACGAATCCGCCAACATCGCCGCCCAGCAGCGCATGATTATGCTCGCTTGCGGCGCGAACGCGTCAGACGGCAATGCCAATTCGAAATCGAACGACTTGCCGTGCGACCGCATCATTCCCGGCCACGACCCAGCCCAATTTCAGCATTACCCAACCAACGGCCGCATCGCGCATATACGCTAGGTGTAGGGAGCCGGCGGATATTGGGCGTCACTCCCAATCGTCGCTGCCGATGGGATCACCCTCAGGAGGAACCGGTGGGCTAACGTGAATGTCCGCGGGATTTTTCTGAAAGCGGTCGATCTGGCTATCGGCGAAAAAGAATTGGGCTCTTGTGGTTTCGTCTTTAGCCGACGGCGCTTGGGTTTCTATCCATTTTTTCAACTCGTCGAGCTTGAGCGAAGCTATGCCGCGGACCTGCGCAGATGAATGATCATCGATAGCCAGGGCTATGAGGTGATCCAAGACGACTGAATCGACCGCGCGTCGAATCGCGCCTTGATAGCCGGGTGTTGATTCCGACTTCCAAGTGGCGGCGAGCAGATCATCCACGAGTTCATCAAAACCGGGATATTGGGAATCGAGTGCGTGGTATTCGATCATGCGCTGAGCGCGCTCGGGCTGCAGGAGCACGTTAGCCACGATTTCTGCGGCCGCCTCTGCGGGAGCCACCGCGTCGAAAGCCGGCGAAGTGCGCCGCGCGAAGTTTTCGCGGCTTGCGGCATACTGCGGCGGGCGCGGCGGGATTATTTTCAATAAGGAATCGGGGACTGCCAGAACTTCCGGCGAGAGTGTCTCCAGAACGGCGCGAATCGAATCCCGTTGCTGAGCTGCAGAGACAATCTGCGGCTCGCGCTCTTTACTGCCGCGCAAATCGAACGTGTAATCAAGGCCGCCGATCGACTTCGCCACGGCGGTGACCTGATACCGATGGTAGAGATAAATCGGGACGAGCACGTCTTCGATCGTGGCCATGGGCGCGTGTTGGGGAATGGCAGCTTCCGAAAAACGCTGCAGTGCCGCGGCGCGTACGGCCATCACTTGCTTCAGCCCTTCCAGATCATTGCTGCCCGTATCCCAAAGCTGCGCAACGGGGCTTGCGGAGCCAAGCGGGCGCGCATCCTGATCGGTGAGGAACAGAAGACCACTCAAGAAAGCGTCGCTGAGAATCTTGTCGAGCGCCGCGGTTTCGTCCCGCACCTGCGAGAGATCACTGTAGCCATAAGCGATTGAAACCTTGTCCCAGGCTCCGATGCCGACGGCATAAGCATTCGAAACATCCGGCGCACCGTCCGTACCAACCGTGACGGTCGGAGGCGGATAGTCCATCACCGAGCTGCGATTTGCGATGCTCGCGGCGTAATTGTGTTCGAGTCCCAGCGTGTGGCCGGTCTCGTGCGCGGCCAACTGGCGAATGCGGGCGAGCGCCATTTCGTTGGCTTTCTTGAGTACGCCGGGATCTTTGCCAAAAGGATCAAGCAGTCCCTGTGCGATCAAGAAATCCTGGCGGATTCGCAGCGCGTCGAGATTCACGTGCCCGTTGATAATCTCGCCGGTGCGTGGATCGACGATGGCGCTGCCATACGCCCAGCCGCGCGTCGCCCGCGGGACCCACTCGATCACGTTATAACGAACATCCATCGGATCCACGTCTTCGGGCAGCAGTTTGACTTGGAATGCGTCCTTGTACCCCGCCGTGCTGAACGCCTGGTTCCACCAGCTTGCTCCTTCAACGACGGCTGAGCGAATGGGCTCGGGAATGGCGCGATCGACGTAATAGATGAGTGGCTTGACCGTTTCGCTCGTTGCCGCTGCCGGATTCTTCTTTGCGAGACGATGGTGCGCGATGTAGCGCTTCAAGATGGGCTGGTCGACCGGCGTCGCGAAATCCATGTAGCTGATTGCGAAGAAACTGGCGCGCGGATCAGAGGCGCGTTCGTGGAATCCCGCCGGCGGCGCTTGTATGAAGGAGACGTGCTCATGCACAGTGATGGCACGCGGATCGGGCGTCACTTGCTCGACCCAATGCCCGGGATTTTCGCCCACAAAAGTCAGCGTGGATTCGACGTCCGTATTTTCCGGGAAGTTCTTCGTTCGAGGCAGGTAGATTGCTGATCGAGACGGATCGACGCGATAGGTTCCTTGTTTCAACGTTGCCAGCTTCGCGGCGACCCGATGCACGTCGCTCAAGAAAAGAGGCGTAGCGTCAACCAGAACAGAATCACCATCTGAGGCGGCGGCTTCGAATCCCCAAAGAACTGATTGCGCGAATGCCTGCTGGACCGCCGATTGTTGCTCGAGATCGTCGGTAACGGCGCGGTAGCGCTCGTTCTCGGCAACAAGTAGGATGCGCGGCCCGCTGCGCTCGAAATGGACGACCTGGGTTTCGCCGGGCTGCCCACGGTCGAGTCCAATGTCGTTCGACCCCACACCGCTGGGAAGCGATTCGTAATACAGGAATTGCGTATTCCATTTGTCGACCTGGAGCCATAGTTTTCCGTCGCGAGCGTCCCAGTAATAGGTGAAAAAACCGGGGAACTTCTGCGTCCCCGCCGTTTTTTGTGCAATCGTCGGCGGAGCTTTCATTTGTACATTTGGCGAAGAGCTCTGCGCAGAGACAACGACCGCGAAAAACAACAGCACAAGCGAAGCAACTGCGGCACGTTTCATCGATTTCCCCCTTTGAAGATAGAACAGAGGTTATATCAGATATCAGATTCGCCGAAGGCCCAGTATGTGCAGATGCGCGCGAGGTGTGGCGTCATCCGAATCGCAGACAGAGTAGAATACCGCCGTCTTGGAATTGCGGGTCGTTGCGCTAATAACGGGGTAGAGTGATGCCAAAATACATCGAATTGCCGCTACGACGGTCGAGTCGCCGGAGCGTGCTCATCGTCATGCTCTGCATTATTGCCGCCGTGGTCCTCGGCAGCGGGACGGCGCTGTCGTATTACGTCAACGCACTTTGGTTCGGATCGCTCGGGTACGGCGACGTATTCCGGAGGATGCTGAGCCTTCAGTGGACGGTTTTCGCCGCATTCTTCGGCGTCACATTTCTCATCCTCTACGGGTGGTTTGCAGCGCTGAGGCGGGCGTACGGCCCCGATTTGCCCGGCGATACGATTTTCATCGGGGGCCAGCCGCTGAGACTGCCAGTCGGGCGGATCCTAAATCTCATCGCCGTTGGTGTCTCGCTGATTATTGCCGCAATCAGTGGCGCGCAACTGATGGTGGAGTGGCCGACGTTTGCGCTCTATTGGTACGAGCAGCGCGCCGCGGGCGGCGTTGTAGATCCGATATTCGGCAAGCCTTTGAACTTTTATCTGTTCACCTTGCCTGCCTGGCAGTTGATCGCGGGCTGGCTGCTAGCGATAACCTTTATAGCGTGTCTGTTTGCCGTCTTCTTCATTCTGATTACTGGCAGCCATCGTGCGCTAGTGGGGCGCCGAGGCCCATACATCCCGATTCCGTGGCGCGGAGTGTCTATCGCCTTTGCCTTTTTCTTAGTGACGGTGGCGGTGCGCGTGTACATCAGCCGCTTCGAGTCGCTGTTCGAAGGGCGCACGATATTCAGCGGTGTGACTTACACGGATGCGCACGTCACGCTTACTGGCCTGCTCGTGGTCTGTGTGGCGCTCATTGCCGGCGCGGCGATTGCGGCGATCAACATTGTGTCTACGCCGCGGGTGCGGTGGCTGGTAGCCGCGGTCATTCCCGTCGCAGTCTGTTATTTTGGCCTGCAGATAATCGCCTGGTACGTCGGCAATTTCGTCGTGAAGCCGAACCAGTTGGTTCGCGAACGGCCTTACATCGCCTATAACATCGCGCTGACTCAGCAGGCGTACGGGTTAGACCGCGTAACGCAACACGAATTTCCCGCGGAGACAACCGTCGAAGCGGCCGAACCCGCAAACAATCAGGCGACGCTGCAAAACATACGGCTGTGGGACTGGCGCGCCTTGCAAGACACGCTGCGCCAGATTCAAGAAATTCGCACGTACTACGACTTTCCGGACATCGATATCGACCGGTATGAAATCGACGGCGCGATGCGGGAAGTGATGCTCGGCACGCGCGAATTGAACATCGACAAGCTTCCGGAGAGCAGCCGTAACTGGATCAACGAAAAACTGATCTACACCCACGGCTACGGCATCACCATGAACCCGGTAAACGGCTTTACGCCGGAAGGGCTGCCGACGCTGATTCTGAGCAATATGCCCGTCCAAAGCACGGTTCCGAGCATCTCCGTGACGCGGCCAGAAATCTACTTCGGCGAATTGACCAACACGGACGTGTACGTCAAGACCCGCCAGCAGGAATTCAATTATCCTCAGGGCCAAACGAACAGCCTCACCTCGTACGAAGGCAAGGGCGGCATTATAGTCGGCGGGTTCCTGCGCCGCATCCTTATCGCGCTGGACCTCGGCGACATCACGAAGCTGCCGTTTAGCGATGACGTGAACGCCGAGAGCCGGTTGTTGATGCGTCGTAGCGTGCGCGATCGTGTATCGGCACTGGCGCCGTTCCTGAATTACGAATCGGATCCGTATATTGTGATTGGCGAGGACGGGCGGCTTTCGTGGATTCTGGATGCTTTTACGACCTCCGAGAGCTATCCGTATTCGACTCAGTATCCTCTCGGCAATGACCTCATCAACTACATGCGGAATAGCGTGAAGGTGGTCATCGACGCCTATGACGGGACCACGACGTTTTACGTTTTTGAGACGCAGGATCCCATCATTGCCACCTATCGCCGGATTTTTCCGAGCCTGTTCAAGGACGCGGCAAGCATGCCACCGGCGCTGCGCAAACACGTGCGCTATCCCGAGTTATTGCTGAAGGTGCAGGCTGCCGTTTACGGCCTTTATCACATGACCGATCCCAGCGTGTTCTACAACCGCGAGGATTTATGGACCGTCGCGACTGAAGTGGGCATGAGCGGGTCGGGCGAGCAGGCCACGTTGGTGATGGAGCCGAATTTTGTACTTATGAAGCTGCCCGGGGGAAGCGGTGTCGAATTCATAGATATTCTGCCGTTCACGCCGGCCAACCGGAACAATCTGATCGGGTGGATTGCGGGACGCAGCGACGGCGCAGAATACGGCACGGCTGTGGTCTACGATTTTCCCAAAACGAAGTTAGTTGATGGCCCTCTGCAGGTCGAAGCGCGAATCGATCAGAATGCGCAAATCTCGGGTCAATTGACGCTGTGGAACCAGCAAGGCTCGCACGTTCGCCGCGGAACGCTGCTCGTCATTCCGTGCGGGCGCGCTCTATTGTATGCGGAGCCGATTTACCTGCAGGCCGAACGCAGCCCCATGCCGGAGTTGCGCCTGGTGGTGCTCGCGTTGCAAGACCGGCTGGCGTATGGACCCAACTTCGAAACGGCCATGCGAGCCCTGTTCGGGGGCGAGCCCTCGTCGCTGAGTGCCGCGGCTGCGCCCGCCGAGGCAGCGCGAGGCGCAGCACCATCCGCGCAGGCGCCCCAGAATACAACGGATTTAAATGCGCTCATCAGGGGAGCAGCGCAAGACCTCGCCGATTATCAGCGGCTAACCGCGGAAGGCAAGCTCGGCGAGGCGGGGCAGAAACTTCAAGATTTGAAGCGCAAGCTCGACGAGTTGAATGCGCGCCCGAAGTGATTCGGTGCTTAGAAATTGGCAGGAGGTTGTTTATGCAGCGCCAAATCCAGCGTCGTGAATTTCTCGAAATGGGAGCAGCTGCGATCGGGACGGCGGCCTCGTCGGTTTTCTCGAAGAAGGGCCTGGCCGGCGATATGAAATCACCATTTCGAATCGCTGTCATCAACGACGAGATCACCCAGGATTTTGGGCGCGCATGCGAAATTGCCTCGCGTGAGTTCGGCATGCAATGGATCGAACTGCGGGCCATGTGGAATAAGAATCTTGTGAGCTTGGACGCCGGCGAAATAGCGGAAGCGCGTCGCATTCTGGAGAAGTACAGCTTGCGCGTCACCGACATCGCGAGCCCTTTGTTCAAAGTGGACTGGCCGGGAGCGCCAAAATCGAAATTCAGCCCGAAAGGGCCGGAGTTTGGCGCCAGCTTTACATTCAACCAGCAGGATGAACTGCTTCAGCGCTGCATTGACCTGGCGAAAACCTTCGCTACCGACCGAGTCCGCTGTTTCGATTTCTGGCGGTTGGACGATTCTGGACCCTATCGAACTGCGATGAACCAGAAGCTCTTTAAGGCTGCCGATCAGGCCGGCAAGAGTGGCATCCTGCTTCTTCTCGAAAACGAAGCAGACTGCAACACCGCGACGGGTGCGGAAGCCGCCGCCACATTGCGCGCAGTGAACTCTTCACATCTTATGTTGAATTGGGACCCGGGCAACGCCGCGTCCCGAGGTGAAAAGGCCTATCCGGATGGGTATCAACTCCTGCCTAAAAACCGGATCGGCCACTGCCACTGTAAGGACGTGACGAAAAAGCCCCACGACGAAGGTTACGCGTGGGCTGCCATGGGAGCCGGCATTATCGACTGGGTCGGCCAGTTCGAGGCGCTCAAGCGCGACGGTTATCACTCTGCCGTGAGTCTTGAAACCCACTGGCGGGGTGCGGGAAGCGCGGAAGCGTCCACGCGTCAGAGCTGGGTGGGCATGAAAAAGGAACTGCAGCAAGCTGGTGCGTTGTAGGCTTGAGCCCGATGTACCCCTGGTTTTTGCGATGGTGGGAAGAGAGTGGCAGGTGGTTCGCATTCGCACTTCACGCTGCGCAACAAAAGCGGGACACGAAGAGACGCTTTTCTTCTTGATCGAAGGAAGGTTCGATGAGCGAGACAACAAGACGTGCATTCATCAAGCAGACGGCCCTGACTGCAGCAGCGGTGTTGGTATCGCCATCTGCGCGCGTGCTGGGCGCCAATGAACGCGTCCGTTTCGGCCTGATTGGCGCTGGAGGGCGAGGCAAGCAGATTCTCAAGGCTGCGCTGCGATCCCCGAACACACAAGCTGTGGCCGTTGCGGATGTCTATTCGCGCCGAATCGAGGAAGCAAAAGGCATCGCCCCTGGCGTCCAGGGTTTTGCCGATTTTCGCCGCTTGCTGGATGACAAGACCATCGACGCCGTCCTCATCGCCACGCCTCAACACCAGCACGCGCTCCATTTTGTTCCGGCTATTCAGGCAGGAAAGGACGTCTACCAAGAGAAAACCATGGCGTTTAATCCCGACCACGCTCGGCGAATGCGTCGCGCCCTGGAGGGGTCGGGTCGCATCGTTCAGGTCGGCATCCAGTCGGTGAGCGGCGCGGCATACGACCGAGCGCGCGAGTTGGCCACTCCCGATCGCCTTGGAGACATCACCGCCATTCACACGCGCCACTGCCGAAACGCGAAGGACGGCGGGTGGGGGCGCCCCGTCCCGCCCGACTGCAACCTGCAGAATGTCGCATGGAAGGACTTCGAGGGCGAGGCCGCGCCTCATACTTTTGATCCGCAACGCTTCATAAACTGGCGGTTTTTCTGGGATTATTCAGGCGGAAATGTCTTCGAGAATATGGTTCATCAGGTCGGATTCTGGTACAAACTGCTGAATCTCAACATTCCTCGGTCTGTGACCATGGCCGGCTATAACTATTCCTCGCCGGAGATGGAAGTGCCGGACACAATGGATGTTTCCATGGACCAGCCGGAAAACCTGCTCTTCACCTGGTATTCCGGGTTCGGCAACAACTTTTATGGCGAAGATGGAAACGATCTCGTCCTTGGGAAGAAGGGCACGGTCATGCGCATCGGGGAAAAGGTAAGTTACATGGCGCAAGGCGGCCGGGCTGCTCGAAGCACAGAAACGGGTTCGGCACCGGCCACCGCTGAACCGGACATCGTGGGCGGTTCGATTGATACCGACGTCCACATGCGCAACTTCTTCGAGTGCGTTCGCACTCGCAACGTGCCCAACTGTCCATTCGAACTGGGCTTCCGTTCTGCCATTGCTTGCCAGATGGCCATCGCCTCGTTGCGCCAGGGCCGGACAGTCCACTGGGACGCGGAGCGCGAGGAAATCGTCTGATCATCAACAGCAACGAGCATCGCGAAGCTTCCACATCGGCATCAGGTTTAACTCATGCGAGTCGCCGCAATCTACGACATTCACGCAAACCTCCCTGCGCTGGAGGCTGTGCTCGAGGATATTCGCCGAGCGAAAGTAGATCGTATGATCGTCGGAGGCGATGTACTTCCCGGTCCGATGCCGCGCGAAACACTCGCGGAGTTGCTGGACCTGGATATTCCGGTGCACTGTATCTATGGCAATGGTGAGGTTGCGGTCCTTGAGCAAATGGCAGGCAAGGAGCCAAGCGCGGTCCCCGAAGCGTATCAGCCCATCATCCGATGGACGGCAGAGCAGCTTGATTCCGGCCACCAGCAATTGTTGCAATCATGGCCAAAAACGCTTCGCGTCGAGATTCCCGGGATAGGCGGCGTGCTGTTTTGCCATGCGACGCCGCGAAACGAGAACGAGTGCTTCACGCGCCTCACTCCGGAAGCGCGCTTGCTGCCTATTTTCGACGACCTTCGTGTGTCACTCGTCGTTTGCGGGCATACGCACATGCCGTTTGACCGCATGATTGGAGGGACGCGAGTTGTCAACGCCGGCAGCGTCGGTATGCCGTTCGGGGAGCCTGGCGCTGATTGGCTCTTGCTTGGTCCCGATATTCAGCTGCGCCACACGTCTTACGATCTCAGCAAGGCCGCCGAGCGCATCCGTCGCACGCGTTATCCCCAAGCTCAAGATTTTGCAGACCGCAATGTCCTCCAACCTCCATCGGAGAACGAAATGCTCGCCCTATTTGCGCGCGCCGAATTGAAGTAACGATGAACCACACTGCCCCGGATGAGGAGAGATCAACGATGCACGCGATGACACAATCGCAACGAAGCGGGTCGAAGAGTGGCGCGCAGATGATGTGCATTGCGGTTCTGGCGTCGCTTCTCGCAGCAACAGCTGGCGTGATGTCGCTGCCCTTCTTCTGCTTGTACGAGAGCGGCTGATTCGGGGATAATTGAACTGCCCGCCCGCTGCACAAAAACGCGCCTCCAGCTTGATTCGGCGCGATTTACGGCGTTGCCAAGTTCAGCTGGGCGTCACCGTGCCGGCACCCTTTGGTAAGAAAACTGAAATCACACAAGGAGACCGAATGATCTCTCGAATCGTGCGCTTCTCGTTCGTAGCGTTCGCCTCGGTGTTCATGTTCGCGGCAGTGCAACCGCAAAGCGTGTGGGCGCAGGACCATGTGGTGAGTTCGACCGATCTCCGGAAGGACGTGCACCAGGCGGCGAAGGCGCGTCAGACACAGGAAGCGAGGATTGACGCTTTCTTGCGCACGCCGCAGGCAAAGAAAGCGCTCAGCGCCGCGAATATCGATTACAAGACCGTCGAAAACGGCGTGAGCCTGCTGAACGACAAGGAAGTGGCGGACCTCGCTGCGCGCGCCGATAAGGCGCAAGCAGACTTTGCCGCTGGTTCGCTGACCAACGAGCAACTCACGTACATTATCATCGCCCTGGCGACGGCGGTGATCATCCTCATCATCGTCTATCACTAAGAAACAAAGACGGAGCTGATCGCGTGCATCTCGGCGGCCTCCGTATGGCGGCCCTCCTCATACTGGCGGGGTGTGTGGCGGCTGCCGAGGTCTCGGGCTCGTCCGGCGTGATGCTCGACGTCCCATTCGTAGCGCAGCCGAAGAACGGGTGCGGCGCCGCGTCGATCGCCATGGTGATGCAATATTGGGAGCGCGACCCAGGGCAAAGTCATACGGCGCAGGCGAACGTTGAGACGATTCAGCGCACACTCTACTCCAATCAGGTGCAGGGAATTTTCGCCTCGGCGATGCAGCGCTATTTTCAGGACACTGGATACCGGACATTTGCGATTCACGGGGCTTGGGCCGATCTGAAAGCGAATCTCGAAAAGGGACGCCCGCTGATTGTGGGACTCGCGCCTGAAGGGCCGCACGAACCATTGCATTATGTGGTGGTGGCCGGAATGGATTGGCAGAACGATTGGATCTTCGTCAACGATCCCGCACAACGAAAGCTGCTGAAGGTGGGCCGAGCTGAGTTCGAGAAGCAATGGGCTGCGACGCAGGACTGGATGTTGCTCGCGGTTCCACAACAGCCAAGGGAAGACAAGGTAGAGCGCTGAAGGTAAAGGCAGAAAAGAAAGACGCACAACCTACTGATGAAAGCTGCCGACCGGATGTCGGAGCTCCTCAGGAAATCGAACGGGAAGCGCGGGACGCGAGCGTTCCGCTCGGCACGCAGGGTTTTTCCCACATGCGTTGCGTTTTGGACTCTTAGCTTGTCTGCTTCCGCTAGGTTGGTTCCCCGGCAGTCGCCGCAAGAAAACCCGCCACAGGTTGCCGAAGTCAAGAAACTGTATGACGAAGGCGAATGGGAGAGAGTGCTGGGTGCCGCGACTGCGACGCCGAATGCGCCGGCAGAAATCGATCTGTACCGAGGACTGGCGCTCGCCAAGCTGCAACGTTGGACTGAAGCGGGTGCAGCGCTGGCTGCGGGAGCGCGGAAAGCGCCGCGCGACAAACGGTTCCATATTGAACTCGCGGGCGTCGCATACAAACAAAAGGATTTCCGCGCTGCGGAGCACGAGTTGCTCCGCGCGCTTGTCCTCGATCCGCGCGATTCCTATGCGCTGAATTTCCTGGCTTCGATCTACTTCCTGCGCGGCAATCTTGACGCGGCGCTCAAATACTGGAATCGTGCGGGGCTGCCGCGCGTGGACCAGGTCCAAGAATCGCCGCAGCCGGGCGTACGCCCGGAGTTGCTTGATCGAGCGTTCGCCTTCGCGCCACTTTCAACGCTTGAGCGCTGGGATTTCGCAACGACCCAAGCCCGGATCGACAACCTGGGAATCTTTTCTTTCTATCGCTGGGAATTGCGGCCGAAGGACAATCCACCAGACACGAATTCGTTCGATGTGGTCTTCCACTCCGTCGAGCGCGATGGATTCGGCGCCAACAAGTGGCTCGCCGCGCTTTCGACGGCGCGCGGCCTGCCCTACGAGACATTTTATCCCCAATACAACAACGCGCTTCACGCCGCAGTGAATTTCGATTCGCTTCTTCGGTTCGACCCGCAGAAGGAACGAGTCTTCGCGGAGATTACGGCGCCCTTGGAAGGCCAGCCGCGCTGGCGCGTGCGTGCATGGGTCGACGGGAGGATTGAGAATTGGAACATCAGCGGAACGTTTTCGGGCGCCTCCGCCACGATTTCCGGCTTGAAGCTGCGGAAGATTGAAGCGGGCACGGGGATACGTTCCGTGGAGAACGGCCGCTGGAGCTGGCAAACGGGTGTGGCGTTCGCCCGGCGGAGTTTTCGGAATCAGAGCGGACTCACTCCGACCGCCGCGCCGTTTTTCACCGACGGTAATTCCCTGGAGTTGTCCGCGCGGACAGACTTCCGGCTGGTGTCGATGCCGGAAAGAAGAATCACGATCGACTCGTCCGCCGGCGCGACGCTCGGAAAATTCTTCGCGGCGCCGCTCAGAAACTACGGCCGAACCGAAGGCGCGCTCGTCTTTCGCTGGCTGCCGAAGATGCAAGGCGACGACTATGAAATGAGGAGCAGCCTGCGCGCGGGGGGAACGTTCGGAAAGATTCCGTTCGACGAATTGTTCACGCTGGGCGTCGAGCGCGACGACAATGATTTGTGGCTGCGTGGAGTTTCCGCGACGCGCGACGGGCGCAAAGGAAATTCGCCCATGGGCCGCGATTATGTCCTGTGGAATTGGGAGATGGACAAGATCCTCTACGAGGGCGCGTTTTTCAAGATTCGCGCCGGGCCGCTTTTCGATGCCGGGCAAATCTCCGATCCTTCAGGGCTACTCGGATGGCGAGGATGGTTGTGGGATCCAGGAGCGCAGGTGAAGGTGCGCATGCTCGATTCGTTCGAAGTGGTGTTTAGCTACGGACATGATGTTCGGTCGGGCCAGAACACATTTTTCGGTACGGCGCAGCGGTAGTTGCTGGCGGGAATAGCGACCCTCGTTTCGCAGTGACAGATCCTGTAGCCGTGCGGTGGGCATGATGCATTGTGCTGCCCGAAGGACAGCACGGACAGCGAATAGACTTCACCCTTGGCTGTCCCGTCCCCGCTCGGCGAAGT
>Ga0187815_10000503_pt1 | contig 18929 bp, 16 predicted proteins | sample NC_S_5_FD_132962 | JGI IMG/M metagenome (GOLD analysis project Ga0187815, IMG submission 132962) | Wetland sediment microbial communities from Neuse River Estuary, North Carolina, USA - ASW-S_5 | ecosystem: Environmental > Aquatic > Freshwater > Wetlands > Sediment | place: USA: North Carolina...
GCTGATGAAGATTCTGGTCGGCTACAAGCGCGTCGTGGACTACAACGTGCGCATCCAGGTCAAGCCCGACGGCACCGGCGTGGTGACCGATGGCGTGAAGCTTTCCGCCAATCCGTTCGACGACATCGCGCTGGAAGAAGCCCTGCGCCTGCGCGAGAAGGGCATTGCGGAAGAGGTCGTGGTGGTGGGCATCGGCCCGGCCGACCTCACCGCGCACCTGCGCAACGGCCTCGCGATGGGCGCCAACCGCGCCATCCACGTCACCACCGCCGACGCGGTGCAGCCGCTTACTGCTGCCCGCATCTTCCTCAAGCTGGTGGAGAAGGAGCAGCCCGGCCTGGTGATCCTCGGCAAGCAGGCCATCGACGACGACGCCAACCAGACCGGCCAGATGCTGGCGGCGCTGTGGGACCGCCCGCAGGCCACCTTCGCCAGCAAGGTCGAGATCGCCGACGGCAAGGCCACGGTGACGCGCGAGGTGGACGCCGGCCTGGAAACCATCGCGGTGGATCTGCCTGCGGTCATCACCAGCGACCTGCGCCTCAACGAGCCGCGCTTCATCAAGCTGCCGGACATCATGAAGGCCAAGTCCAAGCCGATCGACGTCATCGAGTTCGCCACGCTGGGCGTCGACAGCGGCGACCACCTGAAGACCACCCACCATGCCGCACCCGCCAAGCGCAGCAAGGGCGTGATGGTGAAGGACGCGGCCGAGCTGGTCGCGGCGCTGAAGCAGAAAGGTTTGCTGTAACCCCCGCATCGCCCGTAGGAGCGGCTTCAGCCGCGACCAACATCCGCATCGCGGCTGAAGCCGCTCCTACCGTGAATCAAGACTCAAGGAACCATGCCATGAGCAAGATCCTCGTCATCGCCGAACACCTGGACGGCAAGCTGAATCCCGCCACCGCCCGCGCCGTGAGCGCCGCCGCGGCCGTGAAACCCGAGTCCATCGACGTACTGGTGCTGGCCGACAACGCCGGAGCCCTCGCCGCCGAAGCCGCCAAGATCGACGGCGTGAGCCGGGTGCTCACCGTCGAACGCGCCGAGAACGCGCACCCGCTGGCCGCCATGCTGGCGCCGCAGATCGCCAAGGCCGCCGCCGGCTACAGCCACGTGTTCGCGCCCTCCACCACCTTCGGCAAGGACGTGACGCCGCGCGTCGCCGCCCTGCTCGGCGTGGCCCAGGTCAGCGACGTGATGAGCGTGGAAGGCCCGCACAGCTTCAAGCGCCCGATCTACGCCGGCAACGCCATCGTCACCGTCGAAGTCGAGCCCTCGCAAACCGTGGTCGCCACCGTGCGCACCGCCTCCTGGCCGGTCGCAGCCAATGGCGCGAACAGCGCACCGGTCGAGGCGCTGGCACTCGACGTGGCGCTGCCCGCGCACACCCAGTACGTCGGCCTGCAATCCGGCAAGAGCGACCGCCCCGACCTGCAGAGCGCGAGCAAGGTTGTCTCCGGCGGCCGCGGCGTGGGCTCGAAGGAGAACTTCGACATCATCTTCAAGCTCGCCGACAAGCTCGGCGCAGCCGTGGGCGCATCGCGCGCCGCGGTGGATGCCGGCTACGTGCCCAGCGACCTGCAGGTGGGCCAGACCGGCAAGATCATCGCCCCCGAGCTGTACATGGCCATCGGCATCTCCGGTGCCATCCAGCACCTCACCGGCATCAAGGACGCCGGCACCATCGTGGCGATCAACAAGGATGGCGAGGCGCCGATCTTCGAGGTGGCGGATTTCGGGCTGGTGGGGGATCTGTTCAAGCTGATCCCGGAGTTGGAGGCTAGTCTCGGCTGACCCATAATTCCGACTCACCAACTCTTACCATCTGGTCAAGAAAACCTATGTCCATTATTCCCGTCAATGCCCTAGATCGGCACATTTCCCTTATTACTGAGGAACTAGTTCGTTCTGCATCTTCTGTAATCACAAGTGGCTATTACATGCTTGGGCCCAACGTCAGGGCCTTCGAAGAAGAGTTCGCCGCATATTGTGGCGTTTCCAACTGCGTGGGCGTAGCCAACGGTACCGAGGCGCTAGAGCTGGGGCTCCGCAGCATTGGCATCACCCAGGGCAAGCGCGTGGCGCTGGTCGCGAATGCCGCCATGTATGGCACCACGGCAGTACTCGCATGCGGTGCCGAACCTATTTTCATCGACATTGATCCCGCCACCCATACGCTCGATCCCGGATCACTCGAAGCCGTACTTGCCGCCGGTCGCGTCGACGCGGTGATCGTGACCCATCTCTACGGCAGGCTGGCCGACATGGAAGCCATCATGGCGCTGGCCGACAAGCACGGTTTCATCGTGTTCGAGGATTGCGCGCAGGCCCACGGTGCACGCGACGCCTCTGGCCGACGTGCGGGCAGCTTCGGAAAAGCTGCCAGCTTCAGCTTTTATCCGACCAAAAACCTCGGTGCCATCGGCGACGGCGGAGCCATCGTCACTAACGATCCGCAGATCGCAGATACGCTGCGCAAATTGCGTCAGTATGGTTGGACAGCCAAGTACCGTAACGAGCTGCCCGGCGGCCGCAACAGCCGGCTGGATGAACTGCAGGCGGCCTTCCTGCGCATCATGCTGCCGTTACTCGACGGGTGGAACGCACGGCGGCGTGAAATCGCCAATCGCTATTCCCGTGAAATCGACAACGAGCGCATCCAAGTGCCCCCCGCGAGCGGGGAAGAATATGTCGCCCATCTCTATGTAGTGCAGGCATCGGATCGAACGGAACTTCAGCAGCACCTAGCCGCGGCAGGCGTCAGCAGCGACGTACATTACCCGACTGGCGACCACCGCCAGCCCCTCTTCCGCGACCGTTTCGTCTCGACGATCCTGCCGTCTACCGAAGCAGCGTGCCAGAGCGTCCTGACCTTGCCGTGTTTCCCCGAGTTGACCGATCACGAAGCCGCGCGAGTGATTCAGGCATGCAACAACTTCTGAATCCGCACTTTTCCCTCGTCATTCCCGTGTATCGCAATGCGGGAGCGATAGATGCCTTGTTGGTCGCAGTAGGCGATCTTCAAAAGCACCTCGACGACCGCCTTGAAACCATATTCGTGGTAGACGGCAGTCCGGATGATTGCTATTGGCAATTGCAGACCAAGCTGCCTTCCAGCGGGCTGCGCGCCAAGCTGATCCTGCTGTCGCGCAATTTCGGTGCGTTTTCCGCCATCCGGGAAGGCCTATTGCACGCAAGCGGAAGCTATGCAGCCGTGATGGCCGCCGATTTGCAGGAGCCACCGGAACTGGTGCTTGAATTCTTCCGCCGACTGGACGAAGGCGAGGGCGATGTCGCTTTCGGAGTGCGAGAAGCCAGGCACGACCCATGGTTATCGCGTCTGACGGCCAATGCCTTCTGGTGGGCTTACCGACGCTTCGTGCAACGGGACGTGCCTATCGGCGGCGTGGACGTGTTTGCCGTCAACCGTCAGTTCCTCGATCGTGTGACGGCATTCAGCGAAGCGAATGGCAGTCTGCTTGGCTTGTTGTTCTGGATGGGTGGGCGCCGGATCTTCGTGTCGTACACGCGACGCGAACGTGCCCACGGCAAAAGCGCGTGGACCTTCCGCAAGAAGCTCACCTATCTGCTCGACAGTGTCTTCGCCTTTACCGATGCGCCGATCCGACTGCTGCTCGCCTCAGGCATGGCCGGACTTGGCCTCTCCGTTGTCATGGGTACAGCCGTTCTCATGGCCCGCTTGCTTGGCTTGGTTCTGGTACCCGGCTACGCAGGCACCATGCTTGCCGTGCTTTTCTTTGGTGGATTGAACGCACTTGGGCTGGGCCTGGTTGGGAACTATGCCTGGCGCGCCTACGAAAACACCAAGCAACGGCCTCTCAGTATCCCCATGCTGATCGAAGAGTTCCTCCCCCCTCATTCGGATCCCTCTCGTGGAACAACCGAACACTGATTCTTCGGCGCGCGGCTGGATCTCGCCGCTGGCCGTACTCGGCACAAATGTCGAAATTGGCGCCGGAGCCATCATCAACGGCAGCTGCACGATAGGCGACAACTGCATTGTCGGCGCTGGCGCAGTTCTGGATCCCGGTGCCGACGGCGCTCACATCGTCGTTGAGACAGGCGCCCGTGTAATGGCCTCAGCAACCATTGCAGGACCGGTGCATGTCGCGCGTGGCGCCTTGGTGCAGCCTGGTGCTGTTGTCATGCGAGACGTGCCGCCCCACGCTATCGTCTCCGGGAATCCGGCGCAGATTACCGGCTACACGACAGCTGGATTCGATTCTGCACACGGCCCGGGAGCGCACGCGTCCGAGGCACCCGGCAAGGTAGCCACGCGGGTTCGGGATGTCATCCTGCACCGCCTGCCCAAGGTGTTAGACCTTCGCGGGAATCTCACCGTAGGAGAATTCGGGCGCACGCTCCCCTTCGAGGCTAAGCGCTACTTCATGGTGTTTGGGGTGCCCAATGCGGAAGTACGCGGAGAGCATGCACACCGCACCTGCCATCAATTCCTGATCTGCGCGCATGGCAGTTGCAGCGTCGTCGCCGACGATGGTCACACCAGGGACGAATTCGAATTGAACGATCCATCGATAGGACTGCATTTGCCTCCGCTGACCTGGGGTATCCAGTACAAGTACTCGCACGATGCGGTTCTTCTAGTGTTCGCATCGGAGTTCTACGATGCCGCCGAATACATTCGCAGCTACGGCGAGTTCGTGGATCTGGTTTCTCATAGGAAGGCCTCATGAACATGAAAGCCTTCACTCCCCTTCTGCAGAGCCATCCCGCGCATGAACTGCGGAACGGAATTGCGGACACGGGCGTCGTGTCACCACATGCATTTATTCGAGGGCTTGATGCCGACTATGACCGCAAAGTCATGCTCGATCAATGGCTACGCCCCCTGGAGGAGTCCGACGATCTCCGCTTCTGTTTTGAACATGACAACGGCACCGAGCATTGGGTATTGATGGAACGTCTGGCATGGGACTCCGAGTTCTTCGGACGTGGGATGGCTCGTCTCAACGCCGTTCTCCAGCCCGGCGTATCTTTGCCTTTGCGCGCCGAGGTTGCTCCCGGCATCGAGGCAGTCCACGCGACTCTCGAGCAGGCACGTACCCGTGGCATCGACTACGTCTTCTGTCCTGTCAGTCCCAACGACTTGCCGACCATTCGCGTGCTGAGCGCCTGTGGTTTCGACCTGATCGAAACCCGCTGCCACTACCATCGGCCGCTCGATGCTCCACCGGCGCAGCGCCATTTCACTCGCCTGGCCACGGCTGCCGATGTGCCGTCGTTGGCACGCACCGCACGGATCATGGTGAATCCCTTCGATCGTTTCCATGCCGATCCCGCCGTGTCGGAGAATGATGCCGACCGGCTCATGGAGCGCTGGGTGGAGGCTTCCATCGTCGGCGGATTCGCGGATGCCACAATCGTTCCCGACGTCGATGCGCCAGAAGCATTCTGCACCGCCAAGTATCATCGCGAGCACTGGGCAGGCTGGGGGCGCAGGCTTTCCCAGCCGGTACTGAGCGCCGTGGCACCCAGGCACAGGGGCTGGTACGTGAAGATCATCTCAGAACTTGACGAGCATCTGCGCAGCATCGGCGCCGAGCACTCCTTCCTCATCACCCAAATCACCAATAACGCGGTCATCCGCAGCTGGGAGAAACTTGGCTACGGATTCGGCAAGGGTGAGCACATATTCCGCAAACTGCTTTGACGGCAAACCAACATGACAGCGAGCAACGAACTACTCACGGCGAACTGGAACCTTGGGCAAGGTACGTCGCGCGAGCTCCTTTCGACCATCCTGTCGAGACGACTCGATGAGGTACTGGTGGAGGGGAGCGACATCGAGCAACTTCGCCAGATCGAGAGGCTTGGCTTCCCACTGGAACCGGCGTCGTACGAATATGGTAACAGGGGCAGTGTTACGCCTACGCCAGGTAACGCGCACAGTCACGGGCTGCATCGCTGCATGCTGCTTCCGCACCTTTCCCACTCAAGGCTGCCGGTACAACAGCACGAATTCTCGGTAAGTACCGAGGATGTCCGCCGCTACGGGGAACAGAGCGGCGACCTCAACCCGCTGCACTTCGATGACGACATTGCACGCAAGCATGGATTTACCGGGCGTATTTCCCACGGCATGTTGTTCAACGGGTGGTTCACCCGACTGCTGGGAACTGAGTTCCCAGGTGTGGGCACGATCTACCTTCGTAGTACCTGTGTCTATCTGGCTCCGGTCTACCCGGATACCCCCTACACGGTGCGGGTCTCCACGCCGCGCCACGACCCGTCCCGTGGCACATACCGCATACTGGCGCAATTGTTTTCCACCGGCGGAAATCATGCGACCATCGCCTACGCTGACGTGCTTAACCGTCCACCGCGGTGAGCCCATGTCACTTGCACGCGTTTTGTCGCACAAGCATATATCCGCCGAGGCGTTGCGATTCCTCATCGGAGGTGGCATCAATACCCTACTGTCGTATGCCATCTATTGGCTGCTTCTGCCTTGGCTTAGTTATCCCTTTGCCTACACCATCAGTTACGCGGCAGCCATTCTGACCGGATTTGTCATTAACGCATGGTTTGTTTTCCGTACCCCTTGGTCATGGCGAAAGCTGGCCGCTTTTCCGCTGGTACAATTACTGAATTACCTGATGGGCTTGGGTACGCTAACCCTATGCATCCGCTACATTGGCGTCGATGAGCGACTGGCCCCAGTGCTGGCCACTTTGATCGTCCTTCCCATCAATTTCCTGCTGACTAGGGGACTGATGCTTTATGGACGCAAAGACATCCTCGTTCGGGATCGCGCGCACGACGAATGAGGAGGCCGGGCGGAGTGATCAAGGAAGCGTGTGGAAAGGCAGTACCACCCCTTTCAAGGAACTGAACACATGCGCCGACATCGCCAAGCATGCCGCAACGAACAGCATCGCCGCCAATGCCAAGCCAAACTTGGACCAGTAACGGCATTTGGCCCATGGATTGGCAAACACCGGGAAGGCGAGAAGGAAGACCGAGAGCGACATATAGAACCGGGATTCCACCGGAAACGGCATGCAAGCCAGCGCTGGCAAGGCCATAGCGAGCAGAGCGGGCGTACCACGTAACGGCACGCGATTCCTCCAAAGTGCCGCCAGCGACGAGAACATTAGAAAGAAATTGAGCGCGGAAAAGAGCAGGCTGCGTTCGCGGACCACTTGGACGTAAACGGTCGGATATGCTGGATCTAAGCCGTTGAACAGGTGCCGCGCGTAAATGACGCCGACATCGAGTGGGTGTCTAGACACGATGGACAGGTATTCATTCCATTGGAATCTGCCAGCTTGCAGTCCTTCCGCGGCAAGGATTGCCTTGCCCCGGCTCTCCCCATACACGAGCATACCCGGATAGCGCTCGTCACCAGCGTTCCACTCGATACGCTGGATCCGCAGGCCATCTGCCAACTGGTGGCTGAGCACACGAAGCGCATCAGGATGGTCGCCCCTGTCGGCGCGCTCACGATGGGAAACGTACTCCGCATTCAACACGAACATTGCGCCCAATGCCACGAGCAGGGCAAGTCCGCGGCCTATATCGCGCCAGCGGTCCGCAGCGACGAGGGCATTGTCCCTCATCATCGCCAGCCAGAATACGAACGGCGAAGCGACGACATAGTTTGAACGGCTCAGGATCGCCCCGCCAAGCCACAATCCTGCCAAGGCGGTGCGACCGACGGCCAGCCGCGCCGTGCCGCTCACCGCATTGAGGGAAAGCAGAAGGAAGAACAATGCGACGGTATCGTTCGACGGATATAGGAAATAGCCGCGGAAAAACACGAATACGATTGCGGCGCACAACAACCGCTTACCTGGCGTGGGTACCACGCCAGCAAGCCGGCCTAGCGCTGTCGGCAAGCTCATCGAAGAAAACGCCGCGAAAAGCAGCGAGGAAAAGAACCGAAACGTCAGTACGCCATCGGTACCAAGCACCATGGACAACCGGTAGATCACCGCGTCGAGCACGAAAACCACGAAGCCGCGGTACTCCACGAATGACCGGTATACGTACGAGGGATCAGCTAATGCCCTGGCCACCTGCCATGTTTCGTAAGCGTCGCCGTGGAAAACTAGCGCCCGGTTGCCGTGCGCATATAGCAGCATCGCGGCGAATGCTGCGGTGAAGGCCATGGCGCATGCTCTATACGGCCTCCTCGGCTCCTCGATCGTCATTGGCTCCCCGAGGGATTAGGCACATACACCTTCAACTGCGGATCGTTGGTCCGATACGGAAGGCGTCGATAGTGCGACATGATGTATTTCCAGATTACCGGATGGGTGTTCTCGTAGCGCAGATCCTCGCGGCCATCCAAGGCGATATCCTCGATGAGCACCAGACCAACCCGCGCGGCCCGCATGCGGGCGATCTCCGCTTTCTGGAATTTTTCGCTACGAGGCGTCAGCGGATAGATCTCCCAAACTGGCGAACGTACGCCCAATAGCGCATAAGCTCCAGGCATTACCGGTGCCGCAAGAAGCGTCTGGCCGTTTCGAACGTGCGAAGCAGCCAGCATGTTGATATCGGTCACCACTGATGCCGTGAGGGAATCCATCCAGACTGTGTCGCCGCACACGTCCACCGCTTTCCAATCGCTGTCTGCGCGCATCGCATAACCAGGGTGCAACGGCAAGGCTATGAATAGCGAGGCAGCCACGAACAGTGGAATCGCCACGCGAAGATTCGCGCTACGCCATGCTCTGGAAAGGGGCAGGACGAGTATCCCGACCATCACCGGGAGGATGGCCTGCGCCAGATGGCCTACCTCGGCGCGCGAGAACGCTACATTAATGTATGGGATCGCAGTGAACACGCATGCCGCGAAAACTGGTTGCCCGATGGAACGGTCGCGCCAGACCCTGTGCAACAGCAAGATGACTCCGACAATGCATGAGAGTGGCAGGAAGACGAAGCAACAGCCGATCAGCCATTGTCTAAACGAAGTCACCCACGTGCCATCAGTGAAGTGAACCGTCCATGGCCAAGGCACCGGTAGGTAAATGTTCGTGCTCTTGAATTCGAAGAGCATGTAATGGATGCCATCCTTGAAAATGCCTGCAAAGCCCGGATCGAAGAGCAGAAAAAATAGGACGGGCGAGTATCCGAGCCCAAGGCCGGCCAACCACGCAGGGATGCACCGCCGCCATGCAGGCACCCTTGCGCAACAGGTAAGTGCCGCTGCCGCAAGCAACCACGCGACGACACCGTACACCCCATGGTTGCGGCCGAAGACCGCGGCTGTTCCGACGACAGCCCCATGCCAAAAGAGCCTCGTCGGCACCGGACGCTCCAGTACACGCACTAAGCTGGCGGCAAGGATGAGCGAGATCGTCGCATCGTACGACTTCCACCAAGGCACCATCCACAGGGTGGCCAGTACGATTGCCACACTTCCCAACACTAGGCGCGAAACCGCGCTTCCGGTAGAGCCTTTCAATACTAACCAGCCCGCGCACATCGAACCGAGGACCGAAAACGCAAGCGTCGCCGCGCGTACCGCCACGATGCCCCGCTCGTGGAACAATTTCAGGAAAAACGCCGCCCAGTAGTAGCGACCGAGATCGTACGCTGCGAAATCGCGAATAGGTACTTCTCGATGCAGCACCCGCTGCACGCCGTACCATAGGTACCCCTCATCCCACAGGCTGAAACCCGCGTGTGCCTCCAAGAGGAATCTCGCCAACCCGGCAGATATCGAAAAGGCGATGATAAGTGCCAGCGGGACAGCATCCGCTGATAACAGCGATGCCGCCCTTTCACGGAAACCAAGTGCCTCACCCTTCATCATCGGCAAGTCTTCGGCCCGAGATACACAAATCGTGCGAACTGGTGCCTCATTTCGCTGCTGACGCCTTTAGACGAACGTCCTTGACACCATATACCCCGCTCATGCAGGTGTTGACCCAATAAGACGGATCGTTGGTGATGTCCGCACCTTGAAACAAAGGCCACGCTCGTCCTTCTGGCGAAAATGGGGCAAGCACGACCGAACCGCCATGTCCTGCTTTCAACGCCTCTATGCGCTGCAGATGTTCGGACCTCCAGACCGGTCCGAAATCGCGGACAGTCTCAACCACCTGCCTGAACTGGCCCGTCGTGAGGAACATCGTGCCGACCGCGAAGAGCACAGCGCAAGCAGTGCGCAAAGACGGCCCCTTTCCCGACTTGTCCGCCACAGCGGATCCTGCCCAGGCAGCCAAGATGCAGGCTCCGATCAACGTCATCGCGTAGCACTGGTTAATAATTCGCCCCGGGGTTTCCTCGCCCGTCAGGAACGAATACACGTAGAGATGCGTCGGCATGGCGGTCAGTAGCGTCAAGGCCATAGGGGCGATACGTCTGAACTTCACGAAGCCGCCGGGCTTTGCCGCCCAAGTGAACGCGGCTGTTCCAACGAGCATCGCGAGCAGCACGTTGCCATCAGCAGCAGTCCGAGTATCAGCAAACAGCTCCATGCTGTGGAGCGCCAAGCGCCACGCCCCGGCCAGCTCATGTCGCGACACGTGGGAAATCGCGTCCCTCGCGAAGTTCCCCGGTGCGAATACCGTCAACAGCGTGGAGGCCACGTACGCAATACCATAGGCGAGGTTCCGCTTGCGGTAAGCCGCCCCTCGGGCGAAAAAGACCACCCGCAAGAGAATGAACCCTCCCAAGCTCAGTGCGATCAGTTCGTTGAATCCGACGCAAAAGACAATCAAAGCAAGTGACGTATAGGGCCAACGTGCACCTGAGCGTCCTTCATCGGTCAGGTCATCACGCGTAACCGACCGCGCGAGCGCAAGGAAAACAGCGATGCTCGTGACGTAGATGGCGGCCCCGCTCAGCCAGTACACCCCTTCGAGTCTGGACGGCATGAACGTCAAGGCGGCAGCGCCGGCGATGCAGGCGACCGCAACGTTCACGAACCTCGATACCGACAGGACTCCCATGGCCGCAACGCAACCGGCGACGAATACGAGAGTTAGCATGACCACCAGGGTCTGGTAAGTCACATGGATCGGCCAGGGAACCACACTGCTCAGCCAGGCCGCCGATGCGACCACGAAGACCGATGCATAACGGCCGGTCCAGGTCAGGTACGTCCGCCATACGTCTGCGAACGGATTGTATGCGTCATGCGCGAACACTCTTCCGAACGTGCAGAAGTCGTCTGTCTGCGGGAAAGAATACACGCCTCCCCACGCCATGACGACGATGAGCCAGAGGATCGGCGCAAGTGCGGCGAGGCAAAGGATGCGATAGCGCGAGGCATTACGCAGATCTGTTCGTGGCCACATGGTCTTTCGTCCCCACCATTCGATTATGCCCTATAGGCGGGCTTCAATCCGCTTTTCCCCGCATCGCTCCGATGCGACGGAGTGTCCTGCCAAACATCCTTGCAATCGACAACAGCCTCGGATGTCGGTTGAGCACGCCATCCAAGTAACCGTACCGCCCACGCCAGTAGCTCAGTTCGTCGTAAAGCCCGAATCGGTGCTCAAACATGAACTCCGCATGCTTTGCATAGAAATCCTTATTCGTGCGAAAGATTTCCGCGTAGGTCGCCACGACGTTTGCACGCCCCTCCTGAAACGAGGTGGTGCGTGATTTATGCTGGATACGGTAGTTGAATAGATACTCGTCGAGTTGCACGACCTCGCGACCGAGGTGAACGATTTTCACCCAGAACTCGTAATCCTCCACCCCATGTCGCAACCTTTCGTTGTAGCCGCCCACGGCTAACCAATCTTCTTTGCGGAACAAGGCCGTAACGAAGATGACGTTGTCGATCACCAACTCGCGCAACGCATAGTCGGGAAGAAGCCACGGCCCCTGCTCGGCCCCGAACTTAGTGGCTTTGCAATAGACCACACCCACCTCGGGCCGCGCGTCCAGCACCTCCACAGCCTTGGCCACATATTCCGGCTCGATGGTGTCATCGGCGTCCAGCGGAAGAATGTAGGTCCCCGTGGCCTCCTGAACAGCGCGATTGCGCGCAGCCGCCGGGCCGGCATTGGCCTGCCGAATGATGCGCGTGCGCGGCCACGCGGCCTGATCCAACAGCTGCCTGGTTGTCGGGTCAGGCGAACCGTCATCGACGATGACGACTTCGACATCTGGATAGGTCTGGGACAAGGCCGATTGGACTGCCTCGTCAAGATATTCGCCCGCGTTGTAGCACGGGATAACGATGGATACCTTCCTCATCCTTGATCTCCCCTGGATCGACTTCCCATCTAGCTGCCGATAGCTTTGCGAATGGCCTTGCGCATCGTGGATTTGATGCCGACCTCGCGCACCGAGCGACCGATGCGCTCAAGTATGCCTAGCGACTGATCGATTGCCGCATCCTCCGCTTGCGACGAAACGTTCTGTCCTGCTGCGTTGGATCGCAACGACTTGGCCATTGCCTGAATCTCGGCGTCACTCGAGTCGAATGGGGACGGAATTTGCGCCCAAAGTTCGCGTTCTCTATAGGCTACGCGTGCCTCCTTGCCAATCTTCTGCCCGCCGGCATACGTCGCATAGCTCCAAGGCGTCTTGCCCAGCGTTTCCTGTCCGTGCCGCACCAGCAAGTGCTTGTACTCCTGATAGAGCGCGATGAACGTTTCCTTGTTCTGGTCGGTCAACCACCAGCCAATGGCCTTGTCGATGGTGCCCGAGTCGAGACCAGAGAAGTGAATGAAGCGCAGCGGGTCGCCGTTCACCATGTAGCCGTCTTCGCTACTGCGCAGATCGCTGCCCAGCAGCGACCAGGTGGCAAAGTCGTAACCGTGATGCTTGAGCACTTTGACGTCGTAGAAGCAAGGCGCCAAGTCGATCCACTTCTGGTCGGTGAAGATGCCCCGGCTCTTGTCGTCGTAACAGAACAAGAAAAGTCGCTCCGCCCACCACGCAACGAAATCGCTTGCGTTCTGCGACCGAGCCACGGCAAGGAATCCGAGGTTGTAGCTGCCGTGCGCCAGCGAGCTGATTTCCATATCGATGTTGCCCGGTCGCAACAGATGCGGGCAGAGCACGATGGACTCCTGATCCAGCAGCGATTCCAACTCGGACAAATTGCTATAAACAAGCACATCCGGATCGAGGTAAACGAACTTGGTTTCAGCCTGGTAGCGTTCCATCAGATACTGCATGAAACGCGGCTTGACCGCGGTCGAAGCCTCCACGATGGAATGACGAAACATGAAGCTGTCGAAATTGTCCCAGCCGGCGTCTTTGGCCAGGATCACTTCATCGAAGTCAGGGAAAGATGCAGCCACCCCCGGCACTTCGCGCTCCACCAAGCACAAAACAAAATATGCGCCAGGGCAGTGACGCTTGACCGATTCGGCCAGCGCCATGGCCTTGGGCAGGTAGTTGGAGCATATGGACGTGTAGAAAATCATGACTGTATCACTCTAATCGGCATTAATTTATGCTGGTCAGGCCAGCCTTCAACCAGTTCGCTGGTCATTTCCTTTCGTCGATTTGGCACGAAACAGCCCTGCAATTGCGCGCAGCCGCTGCATCGTTCTCCAGGACAAAGACTGGTGTACTTTTGTGAGCGCTGCAGCGAGAGTAGCTACCTCTCCTTGGGTAGCACGCAACGTCTCCACCACGGCGTCATGCTGTTCAGCCCAATCGCGTGCACGCAACTCGTGGGCTTGGCGCTCCTGCTCGGCCAAGGCGGACGCTGCATCCAGTTCACTGACCAAGCGGTTCTGTTCAGCGACAAGTCGCTCGCGCTCTGCATCATGCTCGGCCCGTTCCTGTTCCGCTTGCGCCGTCATCAATTTCAGCTCACCAGCCTGGCGCTCGCGCTCTACAATGATTGCCTCGATGGCAAGCTGATACTCCGCCCGCATTTCGGATCGTATCGCGACCGCCTGCTCAGACCACTCAATCTGGGCATTTAACTTGCTCGAAAAATCGAGGGCATCCAGACGTGCTGCCGCTTCTTGCAAACGAATCTGGTGCGCCATATCGGCAACGGCTTCAATAGTCGCCCCGGACGCTTGCCATTGCGCATCAAGTCGATCCGCACCGTCCTGCAAGCTGTGCCACGCACCTTTGCCATGTGCTATATCGGCAAACGTCTCGTATGCCGCTTGCGCTAGTTCCCCGAAGCTCGATGCTGGCTGCCTTGCGGATTCATGCCGGTGATGTCGATCAGCCGCATCGATGAGGCGCTTAAGGGCATCATGCTCCGCAGCGTCGTTGCCCTTGTGCTGGACATCCAGCAGTTTCAAGGCGTCAGAAACCGCCAGCACCGGGTCGGCCAACAAGTCGTCGTAGACAACCGTGGCGCGCTGAAGCATCCGGCTTGCTGCTTCGGCCTCGAACATGTGACGCAACCACAGCAACTCGCCAATGGGTGGAGCCCAGTGATTCCGCGCTTCAATGGAAGCAGCAACCTCGCTGGGTCGACGTGCCACGAACAACACTACCGGGCGGATTCCAAGTTGTTTCGTAGCTGCCGTCCAGAGTGGCAGAAAGCGACATATGCGGGGATCCTTGACTGCCCACAGGGCCGACTGCGCAAAATCCCGGGAAATCAGTTCCGCAATTTCACTAGACGCAACACGAGCCGCATCGCTGCTCTGCCAGCCCTCGGGAAGGGCCCGCACATCATCCCAACTGCGGCCTAGCGACGCGAGCAATCGTTCGTGGATGCCAACCGCGTCCTCGTGCTCCCAGTAGCCCTTGGGATTGTCATCGCCCGGCGCAAGCAAGCGCTCACCCAGATCGACGCCCATGGCACCAAGCGCTCCCGTGAGGGCCGACGTGCCGCTACGGTGCATACCGGCAACGAGGATCGCTGTGGCTTTATCTTTGCTCATGTGGCAACTGATACCTGAGGCACGACATCCAGATCAACGAAGCCTGTGGCCAACCGCGTGCTCTCGGGCATCACCCGAAACATTGCCACATCGATTCGACGGTCCACATATTCCTCGCCCTCGTCAAGGGCCGCCAGGACTCCTGCGTTGAGAAAATAGACTCCCGGCGCCAACAGACATCTGAATCGGAAGCGCACGTTCAGGATCGTGCCCGCCTCAACCACCGGAAGAGCCTCTTGCAACGTCGTGGTAGCCGCGCCACCGATCTCGACCCCGGTCAGCGAACGAATCATCATCCCGCAACGCACATTGGCCAAAGTCCGCTGCACATGCACCTGGTAGGTGTAAACATAGGTCCCACCGGGAACGAGCACATTGACCTTGCAGCCCGCCAACGTCTGAATGTGAGGGGACTCAATGGTCGAACCTCGATTCTCGTAAGTAACTGTGCTTGAGGACTCCATGCCCTCTTCCCAGTAGGCCTCGATCTCGTCTTCGGCCGGCGCGGCGAGCTTTCCATCGCCATTTGCGACGATGGTTGGTGCAATACGCGACACTGGCCCCGCCGGACTATCATCCGTGCCGCTGGCACGAATTTCTTCGCGAATCTGGCTCGCTCTGTCCACCGGGGCGTACAGCAGTTTTTGGTATCTGGATATCACATGCCGTGGAGTTCCAGACGTAAGCAGCTCGCCTTTGTCGAGCAGGATGGCTCTGTCGCACAAGTCCACAACGGTACTTGCCGAGTGGGAGACGAACAGTACAGTGGCGCCAGAATCGCGAATCGCGTCAATTCGTGCGAAGCATTTCCGCTGAAACCCTTCATCGCCCACTGAAAGAGCTTCATCCACGACCAGAATCTCGGGATCGACATTGATGGCAACGGCAAACGCCAAGCGGACATACATGCCGCTTGAATAACTTTTCACCGGCTGATCCATGAATTCGCCAATATCTGCGAACGTCGCAATTTCGTCGAACTTCTCGAGTATCTCGGCATGCGTGAGCCCAAGCACCGTGGCATTCAGGAAAACGTTCTCGCGCCCGGTAAACTCTGGATTGAATCCCGCCCCCAATTCGAGCAGCGCCGCAATTCGTCCATTGACGTGAATATCCCCTGCGCTCGGAGTCAATGTGCCGCAGATCAGCTGCAAGAGGGTCGATTTGCCAGAGCCATTGCGGCCCACGATTCCAACCGTTTCGCCACGCGCGATATCGACATTGATGTCGCGCAGCGCGTGGAATTCGCGATACCACCGCTCCCGCGGACCGGGCATGACCATCTGCAAAAGCCGATGATGCGGCTTGCTGTAGACCGGGAAAGCCTTGAACAGGCCACGCACACTGATGGCGGCGTCAGAGGACATCCGCAAACCCCTTGCGCGTAGCCATGAACCACGCATATCCAAGATAAGCGACAACAGATGCGACCAGCAAATAGATTCCGAGACCAATCCAGTCCGGCATTTCTCCCCACAACATCACATTGCGAGCCTGATCGATGATGAACGTAAGCGGGTTTATCTGAAACACCCAACGATACGAGTCGGGAACCGACTTCAAAGGCATCATGGCCGACGAAAGAAACAATAATGCCATGGTCAATACACCCGTTATCTGACTGATATCCCGCATGTAGACACCAGCGGACGCCAGAAACCAGGAAATGCCCAGCGCCAGGACGATCAAGGGAAAAACCACCAATGGGAGCAACACGATTGTCCAATTGAAGGCATGATCCATGACCAATCTAAGCACGATAAATACAATCAAGTTCATGAACATATGAAAAAGCGCGGACAGGACCATTGGCCATGGCAAGATGTCGAGCGGGAAGATAACCCTCTTAACAAAATTGGGATTCCCTACAATAAGCAACGGCGATCGATTGATACATTCAGCAAGAAAACCATGCACGATCATGCCCGCGAACAGGATGATCGAATAATGTGCCTTACCTGCCCCAATCTGTGGCCAGCGCCCCCCCATCACTGTCCCGAATGAAAACGTGTAGACACACAAGAGCAAGAAAGGGCTGATCAGCGACCAAAGCAGCCCGAAACTTGCACCACGATAGCGTCCCAGAACATCGCGCTTCGACAATTCAAGTGTCAATGACCTGTGTTCCAGCAACGCTCCAGCCGGGCCCCATAGCTGCTTCATCAATGAATGATCCTTGACCAGATACTTCAATCTTGACAACTTCTTACGCGCCTTCGCAGACAGTAAGATATGGAACTGTAGCGCCAATGCTAGCCACAATCCGCCGACGTATATTCGATCGAACTGTTATGCGAAAGCCAAATGCAGTTCGTTACGCAAGTCCTCGATGTCCTCCACACCCACCGACAGCCGCACCAACCCATCGCTGATGCCCAGCCGCTTGCGATTCGCCGCGGGCACCGAAGCATGCGTCATGATGGCCGGGTGCTCGATCAGGCTTTCCACGCCACCCAGCGATTCGGCCAGTGCAAACAGCTCACAGCGCTCCAGCATGCGGCGCGCCTTCTTCAAACCGCCCTTGACTTCGATGCTGATGATGCCGCCGAAGCCGTGCATCTGGCGCTTCGCCAGCGCATGCTGCGGATGGCTCTTCAGGCCCGGGTAGATCACCCGCTCGACGGCCGGGTGCTTGTCCAGCCAGCCGGCCAGTTCCAGTGCGCTGGCGCAATGCTGGCGCATGCGCAGGTGCAGGGTCTTCAGGCCGCGCATCGCCAGGAAGGCGTCGAACGGGCCGGCCACCGCGCCCACCGAGTTCTGCAGGAAAGCCATGCGCTCGGCCAGTTCCTTGCCCTTGGCGACCACGATGCCGCCGACCATGTCGGAATGGCCGTTGAGGTACTTGGTGGCCGAGTGCAGCACCAGGTCGGCGCCGAACTCCAGCGGACGCTGCACCATCGGCGAGCAGAAGGTGTTGTCGACCACCAGGATCAGGCCGTGCTTCTTCGCGAACGCGGCCACCTTGGCCAGGTCGACCAGCTTCAGCATCGGGTTGGTGGGCGTCTCGGCCCAGATCATCCGGGTGTTCGGCTTCAACGCCGTCTTCAGCGCCGCCATGTCGTTCAGGTCGATGAAGCTGAAATCTAGCCCCGCCGAGCGCCGGCGCACCCGCTCGAACAGGCGGTAGCTACCGCCGTAGAGGTCGTCCATGGCAATCACGTGGCTGCCGGAATCCAGCAGATCCAGCGTGGTGGCGGCCGCCGCCAGGCCGGAGGCGAACGCATAGCCGGCCTTGCCGCCTTCCAGGTCCGCCACGCAGCGCTCGTAGGCCATGCGCGTAGGATTTTGCGTGCGCGAATACTCGTACCCCTGGTGCTTGCCGGGGCTTTCCTGCACATAGGTGGAAGTGGCGTAGATCGGCGTCATGATCGCGCCGGTCGAGGGATCCGGGTGCTGTCCGGCGTGGATCGCGCGCGTTCCGAGTCCATGGCTGGCGGCAGTCTTCTTTGGCATGGACAGGCAACCGTAGCTGGGCGGCAGCTTCCGGTAGCCGGCTGCCGCGTGAAGGGATCGTGCATTGTACCCGTGCCACCGGCGTTTGCCTTAACCGAGCCCCGCGCGCCGCCTGCCGGCGTGTTTGAGCCAGGCGGAGAGCATGCAAAAATGGAACTTTGTCGCCACACGGATCGCGCGCCCCATGCAGACCCTCCTCGTTACCGGCGGTGCCGGCTTCATCGGCGCGAATTTCGTGCTGCAGGCGGTGGCCGACGGCCTCACCGTGGTGAACCTGGACAAGCTCACCTACGCCGGCAACCTTGACACCCTGACCACGCTGGATGGCAACGCCCGCCACGTATTCGTGCAGGGCGATATCGGTGACCGCGCCCTGGTGGCGAAACTGCTGGCCGAGCACAAACCGGACGCGATCGTGAATTTCGCCGCCGAATCGCACGTGGATCGCTCCATCGACGGCCCGGCCGAGTTCGTGCAGACCAACGTGGTGGGCACGCTGGGCCTGCTGGAATGCGCACGTGATTACTGGCGCAGCCTGGAAGGCGCCGCGCGCGACGGTTTCCGTTTCCTGCACGTGTCCACCGACGAGGTGTACGGCTCGCTGGGCGAAACCGGGGCGTTCACCGAGACCACGCCGTACGCGCCCAACTCGCC
>Ga0187815_10000505_pt1 | contig 18899 bp, 15 predicted proteins | sample NC_S_5_FD_132962 | JGI IMG/M metagenome (GOLD analysis project Ga0187815, IMG submission 132962) | Wetland sediment microbial communities from Neuse River Estuary, North Carolina, USA - ASW-S_5 | ecosystem: Environmental > Aquatic > Freshwater > Wetlands > Sediment | place: USA: North Carolina...
AATCCTTGCCCGAGTCGGTGCTCGAACAGATGAGTGCGCCGGCATGAATTCGTGGGGAAACCTCAGACCGCGGGGTGCTCTTTCTCTTTGGCTACTTTCTCTTTGAGCACGCAAAGAGAAAGTTGCTCGGCCACCGGCAGGTGGTCGAAACCGCTTTGAACCTTGCGACAGGTGGACGAAACCGCTTTGTTACTCGCGGCAGGCGGCCGAGACCGCTTTGAAACTTGCGCCAGGTGGACGAAAGCCCACTGCAGGCGAGCCTAGGTGCGAAACCGGAAAGCTGTCGCGAGCATCCGACCCTCTCCCCTCCGGGGAGAGGGAGAAAAAGCAGGCTGCCGCAGGAGAGGCAGCCGATGCAGTGCGCTTGGGGAGAGCGCAGACACGGCGAGCCGCGACGCCCATCGGAAATCGGGGCGCCCTCAGGCGAATGCGTCCAGCAGGCCGACCCGGCTCGTGGCGAGCGGCACGCCGGCGCCGCGCGCTTCGCCGGTTTCATCGGCCTGCGCGGCATCGCGCCCCTCACCCCGCGTGCGCCCGTCGTCGCGACTCTGCTGCTGCCCCACCTCGGCATGGCCCAGCGAGAGGCCGTGCTGGGCCAGCATGTGGTCGAGCTGCGGCAGGCTCTGCTGCACCGCTGTGACGGCGGCCGGATGCTGCGCGCTGAACACCACGTCCACGCGGTCGTGGCTCACGCTGAGATGCACGTCGAGCGAACCCAGGTCTTCCGGATGCAGGCGGATCTTTGCCTGCTGGATGTTTTGCTGGCCGAGCCACACCACCTGCTGGCCGAGCTCGTCGGCGAAGCCGGTGCTGCCCGGCGCGGACGACAGCTGCAACTGGGGCAGCGCCGGCGCCTGCGTCGCGGCTGCCGGTGCGGGCGCGGTAGCCAAGGCCAGCGCCTCCAGGCCGCGATCCTTGTGCGTATCGGTGGCGGCCGAGACAACCAGGCGTTCCATACTGGCCGGCATGCCGGCCAGGTTCGCGGTCGGCGCGGCGGCAGCGACGGCCGCGGCAAGCGCCTTGTCGTCCAGGCCCAGGCCCTGCGGCACTACGGTGGCCTTGGTCTGGCCCGACGCCGAACCATCCGCGGAGACCGTGGCATCGTCCGCACCGGGCGACGCACCCGTCACGCCGCCCGTCACCCGGCCCAGCAGGGCGAGCATGGCGCCGGCCAGCGACGCGGCGCCTTCATCATTGGGGGCTTCTGTCTTCGCTGCGCTCGCCGTCTTCGCCGTGACGGCGGCCGCGGCATCGTTGGCAACGGTGGCGATCGGCGCGGCCTGGGCCGCAGCCAGGGCGGCATCAAGCGGCGTGGCATCCGCCGGTCCGCGCCGTGCCGCAGCAGCAGCCGCGGTAGATGGCGTGCCCGCGGACGTTGCCGCAGGCGTCGTGGCAGGCGTCGACATGTTCGACTCCGGTACGGGTTTCGTCGCTGCATCCGCGGCGGATGACGCGCTTTGCGTTTGCGTTCCCTTCGCCGGCGCCGGCGCCGGCGACGGGTTCGCCGACGGTTGGCCCGTCGACGGCGCCGCATCGGCAGACGGCGTGTTCCTGGCCGCCTGCAGGTGCTGTTCGAACGGGCTCGACGACACATCACTGCCAGGCGTGCCGGCTGCGGCGGGGGGCGCGCCGCGCACGCTCGGTGTGGCGGGCAAGGGAAGAAGTGCGGCGGGTGGTGTCATGGTGAATGGACTCCTTTGCCGGCAGACGGGCGCGGCATCGCGGCGGGGCGCTTCAGCGCAGCCGCCGGTGCTGCATGCGTTCGTCGACCTCGGCCTGTTCGCGCCGCTCCTCGGCGCGGCGTTCGTGTTCCTGGTGGTGTGCGACCACGCTGCCCAGCGCGCTTTCGCGCGCATGCACCTGCTTCCAGTGGTCGCGTACCTGGTTCAGCCGGCGACGCTGGCGTTCGATCTCGGCGACCTGCTGGGCGATCGCCTGGTCGATGCGCGCGATGAATTGCTGGCGGTTGAGCAGGGCGCTGACGCTGACCGCCCCCTCGCCCGCGGCGGCGTACTCGTTGCGATAGCGCTCCAGTTCGCCGAGTTGGTGTTCGGCCTTCGCCAGCTGCTGCTGCTGCGTGGCCAGTTTCGCCAGCGCGTCCTCGGTCTGCTGGTGGGCCTGGTCCACCGCCGGTTGCAGGCGTTCGGAGCGCGAGTTCATGCCGTCACCTGTGCGGCGAGTTTGTCGAGCCGCTCAATCGCGATTTCTAGCGTCATCGGTTCGTCCACCTCTTGTTGCAGGAAGGCGCGCAGCTGCGGCCACAGCTCGATGGCGAGGTCCACCTGCGGGTCGGAGCCCTTCTGGTAGGCGCCCACCGCGATCAGGTCGCGCTGCTGGCGATAGGCGGAGTAGACGCGGCGGAAGCGCTGCGCGGCCTGCAGGTGTTCGCGCGCCGTCACCTGCGGCATCACGCGGCTGATCGAGGCCTCGATGTCGATCGCCGGGTAGTGGCCGGCCTCGGCGAGGTCGCGCGACAGCACGATGTGGCCGTCGAGGATCGCGCGCGCGGCGTCGGCGATCGGATCGTGGCGGTAGTCGTCGCCTTCGGTGAGCACGGTGTAGAAGGCGGTGATCGAGCCGCGTCCCTCGGCATCGTTGCCGGCGCGTTCGACCAGGGCCGGCATCATCGCGAACACGGACGGCGGATAACCCTTGGTGGCCGGCGGCTCGCCGATCGCCAGCGCAATCTCGCGCTGCGCCTGGGCGTAGCGGGTCAGCGAATCCATCAGCAGCAACACGCGCTGACCGCGGTCGCGGAACCACTCGGCGATCGCGGTGGCGTACTGCGCGCCACGCAGGCGCTTCAGCGGCGGCGCGTCGGCGGGCGCGGCGACGATCACCGCGCGGCGGCGCCCTTCCTCGCCCAGGGTGTGCTCGACGAATTCCTTCACCTCGCGGCCGCGTTCGCCGATCAGGCCCACCACCACCACGTCGGCATTGGTGTAGCGGGTCATCATGCCGAGCAGGGTGGACTTGCCCACGCCGGAGCCGGCGAACAGGCCCAGGCGCTGGCCGCGGCCCACGGTGAGCAGCGCGTTGATCGCGCGCACGCCCACGTCCAGCGGCGCGTCGATCGGCTTGCGCGCCATCGGGTTGATCGGTTCGTTCTTGAGCGCCGCGTGCTCGTCGGCATCGAGCGCCCCCAGGCCGTCCAGCGGCAGGCCGTCGGCGCCGATCACCCGGCCCAGCAGTTGCCGACCCACCGGCAGGCCGCCGCTGCGCGCGCAGGGACGCACCCGCGCGTTCGGCAGCACGCCGTGCATGTCGCCCACCGGCATCAGCAGCAGGCGCTCGTCGGCGAAGCCCACCACTTCGGTTTCCAGTTCGCTGCCGTCGGCGGTATCGACCAGGCAGCGCGCACCGAGTGCGGCCTCGCAACCTTCGGCCTCCAGGGTCAGGCCGACCACGCGGCGCAGGCTGCCTTCCACGGCCAGCGTACGTGCGACCACCGCCCGCGCGGCCTGCCGCGCAAACTGGCGCTGCCAACGCTCGCGGCGTACGGCCGTGTCGAAGGCTGCGCCGTCGACGCCGGCGTTCATGTCTCGCCTCCGTCCGCTGCGGCGGCTTCGCCGAGCACGGCGTCGATCACCGCGGCCAGGCGGGTTTCCACCCGGGCATCGAGCCGTGAGCGCTCGCTTTCCAACCGGCAGTCGCCGCGCGCCAGCGCGGGATCGGCCAGCAGCTGCCAGTGGCGCTCGGCTGCGCCCAGCTCCTGCAGCAGGGCCAGGTCCTGCGGATGCAGGTGCACGCGCAATTCGCGCGTCGCCGCCGGCAGGGCATCGGCCGCCTCGCGCACGGCGCGCGCGACGAGTTCGGGCGACAACTGCAACTCGCGCGCGACCACCCGGCGGGCCACCACCATCGCCAGCCGCGCCAGTTCCTGGGCGACCTGTTCGTCGAAGGCCTGCAGCGGACGCGCAGCTACCTCGCACACGGCATCGAGCTGCGCCACGCGCTGGCGCAGCTCCTGCTGCGCCGCAGCCCGCCCTTCGGCCAGGCCAGCGGCGCGGCCTTCATCGCGCGCCTGCTGTTCGAGCGCTTCCAGTTCGCACACGGTGGGCTGCGGCGGCGCGGCGGCCGGTGGCACATCCGGCACGATGCCGACGTCCGGCAGCTCCCAGCGCCGGAAGTCCATCGCGACGTCGTGGATCGCGGCCGCCATCAGACGAAATCATCCCCGCCGCCGCCCAGGCTGATCTGGCCGGCGTCGGCCAGCTTCCTGGCCACGGCCAGCACTTCCTTCTGGGCCGCATCGACCTCGCTGAGGCGCACCGGACCCTTCACCTCCAGGTCGTCGCGCATCATGTCGGCGGCGCGCTTGGACATGTTCGCGAAGATCTTCTCGCGGATCGCCGGCTCGGCACCCTTCAGCGCGGTGATCAGGATCGCCGACGGCACGTCGCGCAACAGGGTCTGCATGCCGCGGTCGTCCAGCTCGGCCAGATCCTCGAACACGAACATCAGGTCCTCGATGCGTCCGCCCAGCGCCTCGTCCTGGTTGCGGATCGCCGTCATCAGCTCGGCCTCGCGGCTGCTGTCCATCGCGTTGAGGATGTTGGCCGCCGCCTTCAGCCCGCCCACGCTGGCGGACTTGAGCTTCTTGGTGTTGCCGTTGAACTGGCGCTCCATGATCTCGTCCAGCTCGTTCAGCGCATGCGGCTGCACGCCGTCGAGGGTGGCGATCCGCATCACCGCATCGGAACGCACGCGCTGCGGCAGGTAGCCGATCACCTCGGCCGCCTGGTCCGGCTCGAGGTGCGCCAGCACCAGCGCGATGATCTGCGGATGCTCCTGGTTGATCATCTCGGCGATCGCGCGGCTCTCCATCCACTTCAGCGATTCCAGCCCCTTGCTGCTGCGGCCGAGCAGGATGCGGTCGATCAGGCCGCCGGCCTTGGTCTCGCCCAGCGCATTCGTGAGGATCTTGCGGATGTATTCCTCGGTGCCCACGCCCAGCGCGGTCTGCCGTCCCATGTCGTCATGGAGCCGGTCCAGTACGTGCTCGACGTGCTCGCGCGACACGCTGGAGAGCGCCGCCATCGCGGTGCCGACCGCCTGCACGTCGCGCGCGCTCAGGTGCTTGAGCACCTCGGCCGCATCCTGCTCGCCGAGCGTCAGCAGGAGGATCGCCGCGCGCTGCGCGCCGGAGATGGATGTGTCGGGACGGTTAATTGCCATCTTCGTTCACCCAGTTCCTGACCACCTGCGCCACCTGCTTGGAGTTCTCGCCCACCATGCGGCGGGCCACGCCGATGCGCTGTTCGTAGGCCAGCGCCGGCGCCGCGTCGAGGCGGACCGGCTGGCCGCTCTCGCGGGGCTCGTCGTCGCCCACCCGCACCGACACTGTGGGCAGCGGCGCCGGCAGGTTTTCCCTGGCCGGCGCGCTGCGCAGTAGACCCCTGAGCAGCGGACGCAGCAGGCCGAACGCCACCGCCAGCGCGATCAGCACGCCGAGGCCCTGCTTGATCAGATCCAACGCGCCTGGCCGCTCCCACAGCGGCGTCGCCGGCTCCATTTCCGGCGCGGCGTTGCGGTGGAAGGCCTGGTTGATCACGCTGACGCTGTCGCCGCGATTGGCGTCGAAGCCCACGGCGTTCTTCACCAGGTCGGTGAGGTGCTGCAGCTCCTGCGCGGTGAACGGCACGCTCTTCGGATCGTTGTTGCCGCCACCACCGGCAGCGCCCGCCAGCTTGTTGTCCACCACCACTGCCACGGTGAGGCGGGCCAGCCGGCCGGCCGGATCGCTGACGTGGCTGATGGTGCGGTCCAGTTCGTAGTTGCGGGTGGCGTTGCTGGAATTCTCGCTGCCGCTGCTGCTCGTCGTGGTCGCCGCGGTGCCGCCCGGCGCGGCGGCCGCGCCGGCATTCGGCTTGGCAGCGGTGGGCTGCGCCACCGTCTGCGGCGGCTGGTTGCTGAGCGCGCCGGGCACGCCGCCGCCGGCACCGCCGCCGGTGCGCTGCTCGCTGCTGACCTGCTCGCTGCGCAGCGCCGGGTGGTCGTGGTCGTAGGTCTCGCTGGCCTTCTCGGTCTGGCTGAAATCCAGGTCCGCGTTGACCTGCGCGCGCACGCGGCCGGGGCCGACCAGCGGCGTCAGCAGCTCTTCGATGCGCTGCGCATAGGTGTTCTCGATGCGCGTGGCCAGGCGCAGGCGGTCGTCGCCCGCTCCGTCGGAAGCATCCGCATTGCTGCTGGTCAGCAGCCGGCCCTGCTGATCTACCACCGAAACCTGGCCGGGATCGAGCCCCGGCACGCTGGCCGCCACCAAGTGCACGATTGCCGCCACCTGCCCCGCGTCGAGCTGGCGGCCCTGGTACAGCGTGAGCAGCACCGAGGCGCTGGCGCCATGGTTGTCGCGGATGAAGACCGACGGCTTGGGCAGCGCCAGGTGCACGCGCGCGGCGCGCACCGACTGCAGCGACGCGATGGTGGAGCCGAGATCGTTCTCCAGCATCTGCTGGTAGCGCGTGCGCTCGGCGAGGTCGCTCATGCCGAATGGCGAATCGCTGGCCGACTGTGTATCGATCGCGGCGCTGCCCTGCGGCAGGCCCTTCGCCGCCAGCCGCAACCGCAGTGCAGCCAGGTCGGCGGCGGGCACCAGGATCGAGGTGCCGTCGCCGCCCAGTTTGTACGCGGTGTTGGAGGCCTGCAGCTCCTGGGTGATCGCGGCGGCGTCCTTCTGGTCCAGCCCCGCGTAGAGCAGGCCGTAGTTCGGGCCGCGCGACCACAGCACCACCGCCACGCCCAGCGCCACCGCCGCGGCCACCGCCACCAGCAGCGCGAGCTGGCGCGCCGCCGGGTTGCGGGTGATCTGCTTGAGGGAATCCAGGCGCGCGCCGCTGTTGTCGGTCGTCGCGATGGCGTTGTCGGCCATGCTGCTGCTCGTCGGTCAGGGCTGTTCGGTGATCGTGGTGCCGGCGTCAGACCGACATGTTCATGATGTCCTTGTAGGCATCGACCAGCTTGCTCTGCACCGCCACCGCAGTGCGCAGCGAGAGATCGGCCTTCTGCACCGCAATCATGGTGCGGCCGAGGTCGGCGCCGGGATCGCCGCGCTCGAAGCTCGCGGCCATCTGTCCCGCCTCCATCTGGCTGTTGCCCACCGCGGCGATGGACTGCCGCAGCAACGCGGAGAAGTTCGCCGGCCCGCTGCTCGGCGGCGCCTGCACCGCGGTTTCCGGCATGCGCACCTGCGCCGTCATCTGGCGCATCTGGGCAAGCAGGTTGTTGACGTCGATCATGCTCATGCCGCGTGGTCCAGACCGATGGAGGAGAGACGGAATCCCGTCGCGCGACGGGTTTGCAAGTGGTGAATGCACGAGCCGTGCCACGCGCGCAGCGCGCGTGGCACAGTGCGTCACGCCGCGAGGCCGTTCGCCTGCAGGCCGTACTTGCGCAACTTCTCCACCAGCGTGGTGCGCTGCATGTGCAGCAGGCGCGCGGCGTGCGCCACCACGCCGCCAGTGACGTCGAGCGCCTGGCGGATCAGCCCCACTTCGATGTCGGCCAGATGGTCCTTCAGGTCGATGCCGTTCTCGGGCAGCAGGCGCTGCGCCTCGTCCACCGGCTGCATGGCCGCCGCGCCAGCCGGCGCCCGACCACCCTCCATCAGCGCCAGCAGGGCCGCGCCGGGCGCTTCCTCGCCGACCGGTTCGTGCCGATACTTCTGCGGCAATTCGCTGGCGCGCACCTCGCCGTGCGGGCACAGGATCGCCATGCGCTCGACCAGGTTGGCCAGCTCGCGCACATTGCCCGGCCATGCGTGCTCGCGCAGCGTCTGCATCGCGCCGGCGCTGAAACGCGCCACGCCGAGACCGCGACGGGCCAGGCGCTGGTTGAACTCCTCGATCAGCAGAGGCAGGTCGCCCAGCCGCTCGCGCAGCGCCGGCAGTTCCAGCGGGAATACGGAAAGGCGATAGAACAGGTCTTCGCGGAAACGGCCCTCGGCGATCGACTGTTCCAGGTTGCGGTGGGTGGCGGCGATGATGCGCACGTCGCAGCGCTGTGTCTTGCTGCCGCCCACACGCTCGTACACGCGCTCCTGCAGCACGCGCAACAGTTTCACCTGCATCGACAAACTCATGTCGCCGATCTCGTCGAGGAACAGCGTGCCGCCCTCGGCCAGTTCGAAGCGGCCCTTGCGTGCGCTGATCGCGCCGGTGAAGGAGCCCTTCTCGTGGCCGAACAGCTCGCTTTCCAGCAGCTCGGCCGGGATCGCGCCGCAATTGATCGCCACGAACGGTTTGTCACGGCGGGCGGAATGCTCGTGGATGGCTCGCGCCACCATCTCCTTGCCGGTGCCCGACTCGCCCAGCACCAGCACGGTCGAATCGAACGGCGCCACCTGGCGGATCAGCGCGTTGACGCGCACCATCGGCGCCGAGTTGCCTACGAAGCGCAGTGCGCCAGCCGGCCCACCGAGCAGGCGTGCGGAGAGACTGCGCAGCGCCTCGGCCACCTGCTCGTAGCGCAGCGGAAACTCCACGGTGGCCACGCGCGCGACCGACGGCGAGATCGTCTTCACGAGACGCGTGGCCAGGGCCGCATCGGCGGCCACCAGCACCGGCACGTGGTGCGCCGCGTCGCCGAGCAGGGCCAGCTGGCGCTCGGCCGCGGCCTCGTCCTCGACACCGCCGATGTAGACGGCGCGCCAGTCGTGGGTGGATTCGTCGACGGATTGGCAATCGGCGGCGTGTTGCGGCCGATAGCCGAGAAAGTGAAGCGCCGACAGCACGGCGTCCGCACGCGCCGCACCGGACTCGATGACCAGGAAATCAAATTTCTGCACAACTACTTCTCCTTAACGCACTTGTCGCATCCCCTCAGCTTCCAGCGGGGTGCGCTGTTCGTCAGTGCCGGCTTTCCGGCGCCGGCTCGTGAACGAAGAGCAACAAGGAGGCCAACTTTGGCGGTCGCCGCGACGACAAAGCGTCGCCCGAGGACGGAATCACGGCAGCGGCAGCGGCCGAACGTGCGCAGGAGTTCGCCGCAAACGCATGAAACGAAAGGTCTTTGCCAGACATCAGCGCTGTGACGAAAACATCCGGAAGCGCGTGACGGGCGTCGAAAAAATCTCGATCGAGATTTTGCAACTGTGATCGCTATCACATGCGACATGCGTACTGCATTCGGATCTCATCCGAGCTGCTGGCGCGCCTCTGCCACTTTGCGTCGGTGATGACGAAACACGAGACGCTCAATCGCGTCACCCATCGCGTCACCCGACATCGCGAACTCCATGAAGCCGCGACCATCGTCGAATACGCGCACCACGCGCCCCACCAGTTCGAGCGGCAGACTGCGGCAGGCATCGAAGCGCAGGCGCAACAGCAGACCCTCGCCCGACGGCAGCAAGGCGGCCGGCAACAAGGCACCCACGGCATTGAACCGCAGCGCCTGGCGCGGCGGCAGCGTGGCGCCTGGCACCAGCAGCAGATTCACGATCTCCACCAGCGCAGTGAGCTTGGCATCCATGCGCAGCATTTCCTGCATCAGCGGATTGTCGTCGTCGCCAAGGTCGGCGCGGCGCTCCTCCAGTGCGGCCAGCGTCGCCAGGGTGTTCGCGTTGCGCTCGGCAAGCCGCTGCAGCAGCTCCGGCGGCGGCGGCCAGGCCAGCGGCTCGCTGTCGGCATGCAACAGCTCCTCGCAGCTCAGGCGTTGATCGAATTCGTCCCAACTGCTGGCAGTCATGTCGGCTCCGCGTGGCTATCCAGGCCGTCGGTCGGCCCATGGCTGGTATGCCGCAGCAAGATGCTCGCCAGACTGCCGCGGATCAAGCGAGCCGACCGGCTCGCCGGCGCCGCGGGCCGATCCGGGATCCCCGATTCACCGGGCCAGGTCGACGTAGGTACGCAAGGCGTGGTGCGCGTGGCCGTGGCGGCTCAAGGCATCGACGACTTCGGCGCGCGCGCGCGCGGCCAGATCCAGCATTTCCTCGTTGCATGCCAGCAGCTGCTGCAACAGCTCGCGGCTGCGCGTGTCGCGCGGATGGCCGGCACGCAGCAAGGGCTGGCGCTCGGCATCCAGCCCGGGCAGGCTGTCCCAGCGGCCACCGCGTGCGGCCGCCAGCATCGAGGCGCTGACCACCAGCGCACGCTCCAGCGGCGCGTGTTCCGCGCTCACGCCGCGTTCCCGGCACGGCCGGCAAGGTAGGCATCGCGGATGCCGTTCCAGCCGTCGCGCACCGGTTCGAGCAGGCGCGCGCACTCGGCCAGCGCCTGGTCGTCGTTGTTCAGCTGCGCAATCAGCAGGCGGCGGGTGACGTAGTCGTAGAGCGAGTCCAGCCGCTGGGCCAGCACGCCGCCGGCTTCATGGTTCAGGCTGGCCCGCAGCTCGCCGACGATCGCCACCGCCCGGGTGATCATGGCTCCCTTGTTGGGCACGTCGCCGTGCCTAAGGAGTGCGCGCGCCTGCGCGATGCGCTCCAGCGCCCCATCCAGCAGCATGGCGATCAGCTGGTGCGGGTCGGCGCCTTCCACGCGCCCCCCGGCGCGGGTCTGCTGGTACATCGCACTGGCCTGGCGCATGTAGGCATTCGTCATGACTGCTTCCTCGTCACTTGCCCGATGAAGATGAATTGCCCAGCAGCGCGGTCAGCGAACTGGTGAGGTAGCTGCTGGTGTTGTTGAGCGAGGACATCAGCGTGTCCAGCGCGGTGTACTGCTGGCGCAACTGGGTGGCGTAGACATTCATGCGCGCGGTGAGCGCCGCCGACTCCTGGCTCAGATTGGTGAGCTGGCTCTGGATGCTGGCGGTGCGCGTGGCGATGATGCCGCTGCTGGAGGTGAAACCGTCGAGCATGCTGTTGAGGCGGGTGGCATAGCCGTTGGTGCCGGCGAACAGGTCCTGCACCGCGCCCGGGTTGCTCTGCAGCGCGCTGCTCAGCGTGCTGCTGTTGGACGAGAGCGTGCCGTCGGCGTTGCGCGTGATGCCCAGCGCCGCCAGCGAGCCGATGCTGTTGCCCGCCACGCTGCTGCTCAGCACGCTGTTGACCTGGCGCTGCACCGACATCAGCGTGGTGTCGCCCAGCAGCACCCCTCCCTGCTTGGAGCTCGGGTCGTAGCTGCTCAGCGTGCCGACGGTGGAGACGTAGCTGTTGTAGGCGGTGACGAAGTTGTTCACCGCATCGGTCACCGCGCCGGTGTCCTGGCTCACCGTCAGGGTGCTGGAACCGGTGGCGGCCAGGTTCAGGGTGACGCCGTTCAGCGCACCGCTCACCGAGTTGCTGGCGCTGGTCACCGCGATGCCGTCGATGCTCAGGCTGGCGTCGCTGGCCTCGTTCGACCCGGCCGTGTTGAGGGTGGTGGCCAGCGACGACAGCCCCGTGCTGCTGCCGGAACCCGCGCTCACGGTAAAGGCATTCGCCACGCCGGTCTTGGTGGAGGTCAGCAGCAGTTGCGCGCCGTTCGCACCGTTGACGATGGTGGCCTGCACGCCGGGGTTGCTGCTGGACTGGTTGATCGCCGTGGCGATGGTGCTGATCGAGTCGGTTGCCGAGACAGTGATGTTCATCGACTGGTTGCCGACGCCGACCGTCAAAGTTCCGGCGCCCACCGCGCTGCCCGACGCATAGGCGCTGCTGGCCCGCTGCTGCGCGGTGGCGAGATGGCTCACCACCACGTTGTAGGTGCCGGGCTGCGCATTGGGCAGCGTGCTGGTGGTGCCCAGCGCGGTGTTGCTCAGCGTGGCCGTGTAGCTGTTGAAGGTCAGGCTGCTGCCCAGCGTGCTCAGCGTGGACTGCAGCGAGCTCAGCGCGCTGCTGAGCCCCGTCAGCCCGGCTTCCTGCGCCTGCAGCTGCGTGGACTGGTCGCTGATCTGCTGCGCCGGGCCGGCCTGCTTGGCGTTGACCAGCGCGGTGATGATGGCGTTGACGTCCAGCCCCGAGCCGATGCCCGCCGAACTGAGCAGGCCGGCCCCGGGGTTGCTGGTGCTGCCCGTACTGCTTCCCGTGGAGGTGGTGGTCGTGGTGGTGCCGACGCCGGAGATGGAAGTCATGGGATGGTTCCTGTCGTGATCCGATCCCGTTCGACGGGATGCAAGAGCCGCAGGCAAAACTCACGCCAACCGCATGGGCTTTGCCTGCAATTCTCTGGCGGCGACGGCCCCTCGGGCCGCCGCCGGGAGACGGAACCGCCCGCGCCGTGCGGGCGGTTCCCTGCTGCCGTCACTGCAGCAGCTTCAGCGCCAGCTGCGGGTTGGAGTTGGCCTGGGCCAGCACCGAGATGCCCGCCTGCTGCAGCACCTGCGCCTTGCTCAGTGCCGCCGTCTCGGCCGCGAAGTTCGCATCCTGGATGGTGGATCGCGCCGCCTGCAGGTTGGTGGACTGCGCCGCCACCGTGGCGATGGTGGACTGGAAGCGGTTCTGCACCGCGCCCAGCTGGGCGGCGAAATCGGCCACCGACTTCAGGGCCACGTCGACCTGGGAGATCAGGGCGTTGGCGCTGTTGACGGTCAACACGTTGCTGCCCGACAGCGAACCCGACACGGCGATGGAACCCGTGGCATTGGTGGCCGTGGTGGAGCCGTCCACGTAGGCGCCGCTGGTGATCGCGCCGGAAGACACCGAGCCGCTCGAGGCCGCACCGCTATCGGTCACCTGGAAGCTGCCGTTGGCGAACAGGCTGACGCCACCGTTGCCGTCGACCGCGGCGCTGACGCCGGTGGCGCCTGCAGCGTTGATCGCGTCGGCCAGATCCTGCACGCTGCTGGCCGTGCCGGACAGCGTGACCGACTTGCCGTCGGTGCCGGTGACGGAGATCTTGCTCAGATTCAAGGTCTGGGCATTGCCGCTGGCGTCGACGAACGCGCCGCTCAGGTTGCCGGTTTCCAGCTGGGCGATCGAGCCCAGCGCGGAAGCCTTCACGCTGGTCTGCAGGTTCACGCTGATGGTCTGGCCCACGTCGGCGCCGACCTGGAAGCTCTTGGTGCCCAGCGAACCGTCCAGCACCTTGGAGCCGTTGAACGTGGTCTGGTTGGCGATGCGGGTGATTTCCGCCAGGCGCTGCTGCACTTCCTGATCGATCGAGGAACGGTCCGAGGCGGTGTAGGTGCCGTTGGCGGACTGCACGGCCAGGTCGCGGATCGCCTGCAGGTTGGCGGTGACCTGGTCCAGCGCGGAGCCGGCGGTCTGCGCCAGGTTGATGGCGTCGGAGGCGTTGGCGCTGGCCTGGGACAGGCCGCCGATCTGGGTGGTGTAGCGCTGCGCGATCGCGAAGCCCGCGGCGTTGTCGGCGGCGCTGTTGATCTGCAGGCCCGAGGACAGGCGCTCGGTGGCCTGCGCCAAGGCGCTCTGCGACTTGGTCAGGTTGTTCTGCGCGTTCAGTGAGGAAACGTTGGTGTTGATGACCAGTGACATGGGATGTCTCCTAATAAGCGGTCTTGAAGCTGTCGGATACCTTCTCCGGCGGTGCTCCTAGACCGGAGTGCCAACCGCCTCAGAGGATGTTTCGGCGACAGTCAAGGGTTCTTGAGCCTTTTTCATAAATTTCTTTGGGTTGGCACGAGATATGCGCAGGAGCTGCCGCAGGCAGTGAGCACAGACCGCGCGAGTGCAGCTCTTTATATGGATGTGTCGCGCACTGCCCGGACCTTCGATCTGGCATGGCGTCGCTCCTGCGGGGCCACTGCAACGGTTGGCACCAACCTTGCTGACATTGGGCGAGGGCTGCTCGATGACGGAAAACCGTCGATGCGACGAGCGCCAGGACCCACACCACGAGGCGCAGGCACATGCAAGCGGCCACCATGCAGGACCACGCAACAGAGCACGCCCGGACGATCCCGCTGATGCGTGCGCAACTGCCGGACGCGGACGCGTTGCTTCCCTACCTCCAGCGCATCGATGCCGCACGCTGGTACACGAATTTCGGCCCGCTGGTGAGCGAACTTGAACGGCGCCTGGCGAAACAGCTCGACGCCGACGATCCGCCTTGCATCGTCAGCCTGTCCAGCGGCACGGCTGCGCTCGAGCTGGCGTTGTCCGCCATGCAGCTGCCGGCGGGGGCGCGCGTGCTGTTGCCGGCGCTTACCTTCGTCGCCACCGCCACCGCCGTCATCCGCGCCGGACACACTCCGCTGATCGGCGACGTGGACGGCGGAAACTGGCTCCTCACACCGGAAATCGCCCGCCGGATGGTGGCGGTCCACCGGATCGACGCCGTCGTACCCGTCGCGACCTTCGGGCTCGCGCAAGACGCTGCGGCATGGGACCGCTTCGTCGAAGACACCGGCATCCCCGTGCTCATCGACGCGGCTGGCGCCTTCGGCAACCAACGAGCCGCGCGGCGCTGCCACGTGGCCTTCAGTCTGCACGCCACGAAAGCCCTCGCTGCGGGCGAAGGCGGTTTCGTCGCCACGCACGACCCGGCGATGGCCGGGCGGATACGCACACTGAGCAATTTCGGCATCGACCTCGATCAGGGCAGCCAGGTATTTTCTCCCGGCGGCAACGGCAAGCTCAGCGAATACCACGCGGCCGTCGCGCTGGCCTCGCTGGAGCAATGGCCCGACATCGAACGTTCGCGCCGCGCGCTGCGGGCGCGCTATCTGCGGCAGCTGCTCCGCTCCTGCCAGGGAATCGTCCTGCAGGAGCAGGCGCTGGGCGGCGTGTACCCGATCCTGGTCGTGGCGCTTCCCCCCGGGGTGCGCGCCAGGGAAATCCAGCAGGCACTGGCGGCGCACGACATCCAGACACGGCAGTGGTACTGCCCCACCATCGACCGCCATCCGGCCTTCGCCAACTACTGCGCGGAGCCGCTGGAAGTGGCGCACGCGCTTTCGGAGCGCCTGCTCGGCCTGCCGTTCTATCTCGACATCACCACGGCGCAGATCCGCCGCGTATGCGACTCGCTGGCCTGCCTGCTTGCCGAAGAGCCGGCATGAGCCCGCAGACAAGCAGCCATCCCGCAAGGACATGCCATCCATGAGCAACACGGACACCGTCCAGCTGCAGCAGCAGTGCGAACGACTGCAAGAGCGCATCGCCCTGATGGGCCAGTTCTTCGACGAACATGCCCTGCGCGAAAAGACCCGGCTTCGCGCCGACGATGCGACGCGGCTCGAACGCATCCGCGGCCGCCCGGACTACGAGGAGGCCTACGGCGAACAGCCGCTGATCTCGATCATCGTGCCCACCTACAACCGCGCCGAGTTGATCGTGGAGCGCACGCTTCCCAGCGTGCTGCGCCAGGACTATCCGCATTGGGAGATGCTGATCGTCGGCGACTGCATGGACGCGTCGCAGGCGGCCATCCTGCACGAAGCGGCGCAGGCCGATCCCCGCGTGCGCTTCCACAACCTGCGGCGGCGCGGCAGATATCCCTCGCTGCGGGGGCCGAAGTGGTACGTGGCCGGCATCAAGCCGATGAATTTCGGCCTGCGCCTGGCCAAGGGTGCGTGGATCGCCCATCTGGACGATGACGACGAATTCCTGCCGGATCATCTTTCAAGCCTGCTGCGCACGGCGCAGGAAGGCCGGGCCGAATGGGCGCACGCACGCGTACGCTTTCTGGACGACCACGGCCGCGAGCAGGGCGTGGTCGGCGGCGCCACGCCGCGTTTCGGCGAAATATCGCGTATCGGCAGCCTCTACCACGCCGGGCTGAAGACATTCCGCTACAACCCCGGATGCTGGAAGTATTTCTACCCGGGCGACTGGGATCTCTGGGAGCGCCTGCTCGGCATGGGCGTGCGACACGCCCACACCGAAGACGTCACGGCGATCCACCATGGCGATTATTTCCGGGCGTCGGTGCTCGACCAGGCGCACCGGCCGGTCATCAACATCCATCCGGCCAGTCCGGAGGAACAATACCGGCATTGGCTGGGCTCCCAGCAGCTGTCCTCCCGGCAAGCCGCCCTGGCGCAGGAGCGCAAGGCGGCTTGCCGGGTGCAGGCATTCGTGATCGATGCGGACGGCGAGGCTGCCGCCGTACAGGCCAGCCTGGAGAACCTGGCCGGCCAGTCATACCGCGACCTGCGCGTGACCGTGCTGTCGGACCGCGACGACCTGCCCTGCGGCGATGCCGGCGTGCGGAATCCGCACGGCGACTGGATCGCGCGCTTCAACGAAGAAGCCGCCGCCAGCGACGCAGACTGGCTGCTGCCGCTCTTCGCCGGCGACGAACTGGCTCCGCACGCGCTGCAGCTGCTGGCCGAGAGCGCCGAGGCGCACCCCGAGCACACCTGCTGCTACGTCGACGAGGACTCGCGCGGCGACAAAGGCTACGAGCAACCGATCTTCAAGCCCGACTTGAACCTCGACATGCTGCGCAGCTATCCCTACCTGGGCCGCACCCTGGCCATGCGACGGGAGGCGCTGCTCGACCTGGGTGGGCTGGATGCGCGGCGCGGGCCGCTCGCCCACTGCGATTTCGTGTTCCGCTGCATCGAACAGCGCGGCCTGCAGTCCGTGGGACATCTCGCCGAGGTGCTGTACCACGCGCACCAGCCCTTCGCGCAATGGCTGGCGTCGCCTCCGGTACGCGAGCAGGCGGCCGTCGTCGTCGGCGCCCACCTCGACCGGCTCGGCATCGCGCACGAGTTGCTGCCCGGCGCCTTCGGCAGCGTCAACCGCGTGCGTTACCTTTGCGACCGCCGGCCGCCGGTCTCGATCATCGTCCCCACCCGCGACCAGTTGCCGATGCTCAACGGCCTGATCGACAGCCTGCTCGCCAAGACCTCCTACCGGAACTACGAACTGCTGATCGTGGACAACGACAGCCGGGATCCGGCCACCTGCGCCTATCTGGACGGCATCGAGCGACTCGCCAATCCGCAGCTGCGCGTGCTGCGCTGGCCGCATCCGTTCAACTACTCCGCGATCAACAATTTCGCCGCGGCGCAGGCGCGCGGCGAATACCTGGTCCTGCTCAACAACGACACCGCGGTGCTGCACGAGGACTGGATCGAGGCCCTGCTCAACCATGCGCAGCGGCCGGAGGTGGGCATCGTCGGCGCCAAGCTGCATTACCCCGACGGGCGCATCCAGCACGCCGGCGTGGTGCTCGGCCTGCGCGGGCCGGCCGACCATCCCTTCATCGGCGAGCCGATGGACGCGCCCGGCTACATGCACCGCCTGCAGGTGGACCAGAACTACACCGCTGTCACCGCCGCCTGCCTGATGATCCGCAAGTCGGTGTACGAGGAAGTCGGCGGCCTGGACGAACAGGATTTCAAGGTCTCCTACAACGACGTCGACCTGTGCCTGAAGGTGAACCGGGCCGGCTACCTCACCGTGTGGACGCCCTACGCCCGCCTGATGCACGAAGGCAGCGTCAGCCAGAACAAGGTGGACAAGACCGCCCGCGAAGCCAAGCACGCGCGCTTCAAGGGCGAAAGGCAGGCGATGTACCGCAAGTGGCTGCCGCTGCTGGCGCGCGACCCGGCCTACAACCGCAACCTCAGCGTGGCCGGCAACGGCTTCGACCTGGACCAGACCCGATCGCTGGCCTGGCAACCGTTCGAACAGCCGCTGCTGCCGCGCCTGTTCTGCGTGGCCGCCGATGCCAACGGCTGCGGCCACTACCGCATCCGGCAGCCTTTCCACTCCATGCAGCGGGAGGGACTGGCCGAAGGCATGATCACCCCGATGCACCTGGAGCCGGTCGCGCTGGAACGCTTCGCGCCCTCCGCCATCGTGCTGCAGCGCCAACTCACCGACAGCCAGCTGGAAACCATGCGCGGCTACCGCGACTTCAGCCGGGCGTTCAAGGTCTACGAATTGGACGACTACCTGCCCAACCTGCCGCTGAAGAGCGTGCACCGCGACGGCGTGCCCAGGGACGTCCTGAAATCGCTGCGCAAGGCGGTCGCCCTGACCGACCGCTTCGTGGTTTCCACCGCACCGCTAGCCGAGCAGTTCGCCGACATGCACGACGACATCCGCGTGCTGCCCAACCGTCTGCCCATGGAATGGTGGGGCCAGCTGGCCAGCCAGCGCCGCAAGAGCGCCAGACCGCGCGTGGGCTGGGCCGGCGGCAGCAGCCATCGCGGCGACCTGGAGTTGATCGCCGACGTGGTGCGCGAGTTGGCCGACGAGGTCGAGTGGGTGTTCTTCGGGATGTGTCCGGAGAAGCTGCGCCCCTACGTGCACGAATTCCATGAAGGCGTGCCGATCGGCAAATATCCCGCAGCCCTGGCCGCGCTGGACCTCGACCTCGCGCTCGCGCCGCTGGAGGACAACCTGTTCAACGCCTGCAAGAGCAACCTGCGCCTGCTCGAATACGGCGCCTGCGGCTTCCCGGTGGTGTGCAGCGACATCGTCTGCTACCGCGGCGAGCTGCCGGTGACGCGTGTGCGCAACCGCTACAAGGAGTGGGTGGACGCGATCCGTATGCACACCAGCGACCTCGACACCGCCGCAAGCATGGGCGACGCGCTGCGCGAGGCAGTGCGCCGCGACTGGATGCTCACCGGAGACAATCTGGTCGCCTGGCGCGACGCCTGGCTGCCCGGCAGCTGAGGCAGACACGCGTCGCCGGCGACGCCTCGCTTGAATTCAAATCGGCGCTGTCCGGTCGATCCAGAAATGGAATCAACGAGGTGAGGTGATAGGCGCGCCTGCGGCAGGCTTTCGGTCGCCTACCGCCACCTGCTTTTTTCTCCCTCTCCCTCTTGGGGGAGAGGGCTGGGGAGAGGGCTGGGTGCTCGCGACGACCTTCCGATTCCGCACCCTGGCTCGCCTGCCGCGGGCTTTCGGTCGCCTTCCGGCGCCCGAGTTCCTTCTCTTTGCTGGCCCACGCCGCCGCCGGAACGGCGGCGAACAGCGCAGCTGGCCCGCTGGGCGGAGGGCAGGATGCCCGGAGTCAAGAGAAGGAACCAGCAACTGTCTTGTCGTGCAGTTTTAGACTAATGGTTGGGGGAAGCGGCGGCGGCGAGGCGTTCGTCGCGAAGACGGGCGTTGA
>Ga0187815_10000506_pt1 | contig 18887 bp, 17 predicted proteins | sample NC_S_5_FD_132962 | JGI IMG/M metagenome (GOLD analysis project Ga0187815, IMG submission 132962) | Wetland sediment microbial communities from Neuse River Estuary, North Carolina, USA - ASW-S_5 | ecosystem: Environmental > Aquatic > Freshwater > Wetlands > Sediment | place: USA: North Carolina...
CCGAGGAGGGCGGCCTGCGTCGACTTGCCGCTGCCGTCGAGACCTTCGAACACCAAGAGCCGGCCCGGAAACCCGTGGCTCGGGGACGGTACCTCAGGCATCGCGATATCGAACCTCGAGCTCGAACACCCGTTCCATCGGTTTGCGAACCTTCTCGGCCCAGCGCGGGGGGAGGGTCGTATTGTTCGCGGTAGAAAAGCTCACCGCCAGCGCCTTTCCGTCGGCGACGAGCGAGAGCTTCGGGCGGACCGGGGCGAGCAGCTCGGCGACGCCCAAGATCGCTCCGAGCCGGACCGCGTTCTCGAGGTCCGGCGGGCGGATGATCGGCATGAACTCCTTCTTCCACTCGGACGGGACCGTGTTGCCCTCGTGCAGGTAGGCGGCCATCGAGGCGAGGAGCACCTCGCGCTGGTCGAGCCCCCAGATCGGGTAGTTCTGGATCAGGTAGGAGGAATGTCGCGCATGGTTCCACAGGTCGATCGCCACCCCCGCGTCGTGCATCCAGGCCGCCACTCGTAGGGCGAGCGCTTCGCTTTCTCCCCCGTCGAAACGGTTCGCGAGGAGCCGGAAGAGGGCGATGGCGGTCTCGGCGACCTCCTCGCCGTGCGCGAGGTCGAAGGCGAACGATCCCGAGGCGGCCGCCGTCGAGCGCTGGGCGAGCGTTTCGGCCGGAGCCGGCAGTTTCACCCCGAGCGATTCGAGGGCGATCCCCTCGCGTATGCCGGTGCCGGACACGATGATGCGGTCCGCCTTCACGGCCCGCAGGAGCTCGGAGAAGACGACGATCCCCGCGAGCACGACATCCGCCCGGTCCCCTCCGATCCCGGGGATCGACCGACGCCGGGAGCTCGGCATCTCGCCCAGCAGCTCCTCGAGGGCCTCGATGTCGTTCCCGTAGAGCGGGTAGCCGTGCACGCGGCGGACGGGGTACTCGCGGAACTCGATCGCGGCGCGCGCGAGGGAACGAACGGTACCCCCGACGCCGAAGAGACGGTAGCGAGCGCCGCCGAACGCCTCGAGGACGGAGGCGAGCGTTCCGCGCACGTGGTTCTGGAGCGCCTCGTACTCCCGGCGCTTCGGCGGGTCGTGGTCGAAGAACCGCTGGGAAAGTCGCAACACCCCGAGGGGTAAGCTGACCGAGTTGCGGAGCGCTCCGTCCCGCACCTCCGCGAGCTGGAGCGAGCCGCCGCCGAGGTCGCAGACGAGGTCGTTCGAGAGCTCCCACGCGCTCACGATCCCGAGGTAGGCGTAGCGCGCTTCCTCGGTGCCCGAGATCGTCCGGAGGGTGACCCCGGTCGTTCGCGCCACGTCCCGGACGAACTCCGGGCCGTTCGGCGCGTCGCGGACCGCGCTCGTCGCGACCGCGAGGGTCTTCCCCACCTTGAGCGAGCGGATCGTTCGGGCGAAGCGTCGTACCGTCGCCACGCCCCGGACCATCGCCTCGGGCGAGAGACTGCCGTCCGCGCTCGTCCCCGACCCGAGACGAGGCGCGTCCTTCGTCTCGTAGATCGCCCGGACGGTGCCCGCGGTCGAGGCATCGAACACGACACATCGTGCCGTGTTCGAACCGATGTCCATCACGCCGATCGTGCTGGACAGCGCCCGGGCCCTCGTTCCGTCCCGCTCGAGGTCGGCGAGCCGGGCTCGGTGCATGCCCCCCGACAATCACCCGTCTCTAATAGGGCTCGGGTGAAACCGGGCGGACCGAGGGTTCCGTCCGAATGATTTACGTGGGGGGCCCGGTCTGCCCCGCGGGGGAGATACGATGGTCCAAGCCTCGAGCGGGGCTCCCGTCCGGCCCGAGCGGGTCGCCCGCGAGATTGCGCAGATCCTCGAAGAGGTGACGAGGGCGGTCGACCTCGTGGTCGCCTCGGCCCATCCTTCCCCCGAGAGCCTCCACCGGCTCCACCGGCAGATGCGCCGGCTTCGGACCGGCCTCGCGCTTTGGGAGGCGCTCCTCCCGAGCGCGGAGCGCGACCTTCTCCATCCGCTCGCGGTCCGGGTCAAGCGACTCTCCCGTCTCGTCGGCCGCATCCGGGACCGCGACATCGCGCTCTCGCTGCTACAGCGGTTCGACCGGGCGTCGGCCGGACGACGAGAGCTGGCGAGCGTCGAACGGTACCGCACCCGCGTCCAGGACGACGCGCGCACGGGTCGGGAGCTCTTGCGGGCGTTCCTGCGCGCGGAGCGGCAGGCCCGTCTGCTCGACGACGTGGGCGAGCGTCTGCGCAGCCTCCCGCGTTCGGGCTCGTTCCACGACACACATCGCGCGGTCGAGCTCGCGCATGCCCGGACCCACGACAACCTGCGCCGGGCCCATCGCAAGGCCCTTCGCCGTCCTTCGATGGAGCGGCTGCATCGGCTGCGGATCCGCATCCGACGCGCCCGGCAGTTCACCGACCTGGCAGTCGCGCTCGACCCCCGTCACGAACGGGCGTTCTCGAGCTCCATGGTCCGGCTCCAGAAGGACCTCGGGGACCTCCACGACCTCGACATGATCCTGGTCGGGCTGGACAAGGACGTTCGACGGACCGCCTGGGCGAAGGGGCTCCGGGACGAGCGCCGCCGTCGCCGGCACGAGATCCTGAAGGTCCTCGAGACCACGATGCGGCCGAGAACCACGGTCGGAACCCCTCGGGCCCGGGCGAACTGACCGTTGCTCGTCGTCTTATGAGTCCCCAACTTCCCCCGGGACCGATGCCGAACGCGGGCGCGACCGACCTTACCGGAGCCGTGCGCGTCGTTCTCGGCGAGACCGGGGCGATCGGGGCGACCGTCCGCCAGATCGCCGCGCGGCTCGACGACCGGCCCGACCGCGTCGCCGAGGTGCTCGACACGCTCCGCAGCCAGGGCGACGTGACGCGGATGGGACGGGGACTCTTCGTGCTTCGCGCCTTCGAGCGCCTGGCCGAGCGCGACGACTTCGTCCACCCCGCCGCGTTCGTCGAGCGGTTCGAGCGCGAGAACGGCGTGGCGCTCGGGCGATACGCCGGACCGATCACGTTCCGTTCGAACGAGGCGCTCCCGGTCCACCGTTGGTGGCCGTACGTCCAGGGGTACTCCGCGGAGTTCGTGGCCGGCGTGCTCGACGCCGCGGAGCTTCCCCCGCGGTCGACCGTTCTCGACCCGTTCGCGGGGAGCGGGACGACCCTGGTGGAGGCGCGCCGCGCCGGGGCCCGGGCGATCGGCACCGAGCTGCTCGCCCCGGCCGCGCTCGCGGCCCGGGTGAAGACGACGTTCGAGCTCGACCCGCACGCGCTCCTCCACCGGGCCGAGAAGGTGCTGGCCCGCGCCGAGCGACGCCTTCCCGGAGCACTTCCGTTCCTTCGGGAGACCCGACGTCAGTTCGCGCCGACGGCGCTGCGCGACCTCACTCGGCTCCGCGACGCGTTGCCGCCCGCCGGAGACCCGCTCGCGGACGCCCTCCGGCTCGCGTTCGGACGCATCCTCATCCCCTCGAGCCGGCTCCATCGCTCTCCTTGTCTCGGATACGGTCGAGCACCGGCCGGACGAACCGTCTCCCCGTTCGAACGGTTCCGCGTCGCGACGGAAGAGATGGCGGCCGACCTGGCCACCCTCTCGTCCGACCGGGCCGCGTGGGGCCCTCCCGCCGAGGTCGCGGCCCGCGACGCTCGTACGGGAGGATGGCGCGCCCGGTCGGTCGACCTCGCGGTCACGAGCCCGCCGTACGTGAACGGGATGGACTACGTGATGAACTACAAAGTCGACCTTGCCTGGCTCGGCTACGCCGGCTCGTACGCCGACCTCGCCGCGATCCGGCGGGCGCAGGTGGCCTGCGACAACCTTCCCCGACGCGAGACCGCCCCATACCTCGACACGAGCGCGGTAGCGGACCCCTGGCTCTCGGAGATCCTCGGTCGGATCCGAAGCAACCTTGCCCGCAAGGAGACCTACCGACGCAACGACGTCCACGCGGTCGTTCACCGGTACTTCGCGGACCTCAAACCCGTGCTCGACGGCGTGTTCCGCGCGCTCGTCCCGGGCGGACGGTTCGTCGTGGTGGTCGGGGACTCGCTCCTCGCGGGAGCGTACGTGCCCGGCGACCTCCTCCTGGCCCGCCTCGGCGCGTCCCAGGGGTTCCGGATCATCTCGGTCGAGGTCGCACGCCGCCGCCGCAGCGGCCAGCGCCGCAGCTTCGAGCTAAGGGAGTCGATCGTCACGCTCGAGCGACCTCGGACCGCGCACTAACGGGAGCGAGGTTTATTCGAAGGGGGACGACCTATCGTTTCCCGGATGTTCTGTCCGATCTGTGGCCGGGTCATGAGCGGGCCGGCGTCCCCGACCGTTCCGTTCCCGATGTTCATCTGCGGGACCGACGGCGTAGTATACGACCGGCGGCGCGACGCCTGGCACGGTCTTCCCGAGATCCGGGAGAAGCTCTGCTGCCCGATCTGCGGCGGCGTCATGGAGGTCGAGCCGAAACAACCGCCCGCGCGGGTCTTCTTCTGCTTCCAATGCGGGACCACGTTCGATAAGGAACAGGGCACCTGGTACGGTCTCGCGTACCACCTAAGCCCCTGAATCGACAGAGCGACGCTTCCCCTCGAGGCAAACCCTTAACGTATCCCGCCGCGCCTGAACTGGCCTGCCACGGAGGGGAAATGCCACCCCCAGGGTCCCAGCCGAAGTTCTTGGAGCCGCTGCTTGGCATCGTCTTCGACCTGGACGGAACGCTGGTCCTCTCGCACCACGATTTTGGGCGGATGCGCTCGGAGGTGATCCGGATCGCGGAGCATTACGGCGTCCTGCCCGGTCATCTCGCGGTCTCAGACCCGATCCACCGGATCGTCGAGAGCGCCCGGGAGGAGATGCGGAATGCGGGGGCGGCGGACGGGATACTGTACCGCTTCGAGGCGGACTATCAGAAGAGCATCGACGCGATCGAGCTCGAGGCGTTGCCGAGGACCATACCCCGCCCGGGCGCGGGGGAGCTCCTGAAGACCCTCTCCGACCGCGGCTTCCGCCTCGGACTTCTCACCCGTAGCTCGGAGGCGTTCGCGCGGCAGTCGCTCCTACGGACGCAGCTCGCACCGTTCTTCTCGTACCTGCGAAGCCGCAGCACCGCGGGCCCGGCCAAGCCTTCCCCGGAGGCTCTCCTTCTCCTGCTCAAGGACATGGGCGTCCCTATCGACCGGGCGCTCTACGTCGGCGACCACCTCCTCGACGCCGAGTGCGCTCGCCGGGCGCGAGTGCGCTTCTACGCCGTGATGCCCGACCCGAGCGAGGCCGAGGCGACCCACTCCACCATGAGCGAGGACCGGTTCCTCGCCGCCGGAGCGTCGGCGATCGCGGCCGACCTCCCCCAACTGATGCGCCACCTCACGATCGCGGCCCCGTCGCCGCTCGTGGGCTAGGCGATCGACCGTTCCCTAGAGGTACGACGCCCAAGCGTGGAGGACCGCCCGCTCGGCGGTGGCCCACGCCTCGGGGATTTGGTTCCAGCCGTTCCGCTGGTCGCCCACGCAATACAGGCCGGGCACGGGGTCGCCGGTCGACGCTTCGATCGCGCGGCAGTCATCGTCCGTGACGACGTAGCCGTCGGGGCCGAACCGACATCCGAGCGACCGCGGGATCGTGTCGTGCATGTCGTACCAACCGAGCCCGCTGAAACCGCGGTCGTAGGTACGGTGGGTCCCGTCGGCGAACTGGACCCCAAACTGCTTTTCCCGGATCCCGTCGAACCCGACCATCTCGGAGGTCACGTGAGGGATCCCGTGCTCGGTGAGAGCGGCCGCGAGCGCCGACTGGTCGGGCTCGGGAACGCCGTCGAGCAGGGGATGTCCGTGCGTCAGGACCTCGACGGACTTCGGCCGGAACAGCAGGATGTCGAGCGCGGTGCGGGCCGCGAACGCGTCGTGCCCGAGCACGGCGACCGTCTTCCCCACGAGGTCCCATCCATCGCAAACTAGGCAGAAGTCGACGAGCGCCTGGTTCGCCCAGGGAAAGATCGGGTCGATCTTGCCGCCCACGACGGGGATCCGGTCGACGACCCCCATCGCCAGGATGACGACCCGACCGCGGGCGACCTGGGTCTGTTTCAACCAGTCGAACGTGACCGCGAACCCGTCCGCGCGCTTCTCGACGGACGTCACCGTGGCCGGCGTGAAGTAACCGATTCGCTCCTCGAGCTTCCGGACGGCGGCGATTTGCAGGTCGAGAAGCCGATGGCCGGAAACCCCCTCGGGAAACCCCGGAATGTTCGCCATGTGGGGGGCGTAGTACGAGCGGGAGTACTTCGGGCCCCGATCGAGCAGGGCCACCGAATGCTGGAGGAGCGCCGCCTTCACCGCCGCCTGGAGGCCGGCGTGCCCGCCCCCGACCACGACGAAATCGTACTCGTCCTGAAGGCGGGGGAACCCCGGCATCCCGTCGAGCAGTCGGCGCGGGGATTTGATGCCTCGCCGGCCGCACCGTGACGTCCTGTGACGATTTCGGACGCGGCGCGACGGTAAGCGTTAAAGGCCAAACGCTTCCTCGGGGCCGCTCGGGTTGTCAACGCCCGTGCCGAATCGCCCCGGAAAGGACGTCCTCCGGGGGACCCTTTTTCTCGAGGACGGCTCCCGGTTCGAAGGAGAAGGGTTCGGGGCGCCGACCCGGCGCGTCGGCGAGGTCGTGTTCACCACCGGCATGGTGGGGTACCCCGAGTCCCTCACCGACCCGTCGTTCCGGGGCCAGGTCCTGACGTTCACCTACCCGCTGATCGGGAACTACGGGGTCCCGCGGACCGACGTCCGGGACGGCTGGGGGCTTCCGGTGCTCGAAAGCGAGGAGATCCAGGTCCGCGGGGTCGTGGTCCGGGGCACGACGCCGCCGAGCCACTGGTCGAGCCACCGGTCGCTCGATGACTGGCTGGCCGACGAAGGCGTTCCGGGCGTGCGGGGCGTCGACACCCGGAAGCTCACGCAGCAGCTGCGCACCGGCGGCGTCCTCCGTGGCGTACTGCACGTCGGCCCGACGGACGACACCCCGAGCGACGAGGAGTTGCGACGGGCGATCGCGCGCGCACCGGCGTATGCCGAGGAGAACTACATGTCCGAGGTCGCTCCGAAGCGCCCGAAGCTCCTCGGCCCCTCGAAAGGGCCGCTCGTGGCCGTGCTGGACTGCGGCGTGAAGGCGAGCCTCCTGCGCGCGCTGCTCGACCGGGGCGTAAGCGTGCTGCGTCTCCCCTACGACGCGACCGTCCCGTCCCGGTGGGAGGGCCGTCCCGTGTCGGGTCTCCTGGTCGGCAACGGCCCGGGGGACCCGGCCGAGCTGGCGGCGACCGTCGCCGAACTGCGACGACCCTCGACCCGGTCGCTGACCACCCTCGGCATCTGCCTTGGCCATCAACTCCTCGCGCTCGCGCGCGGAGCGACGACGTTCAAGCTCAAGTACGGCCACCGGGGCCAGAACAAGACGATCTGCTTCGCCGATGGCCGCGCCCTGATCGTGAGCGAGAACCACGGCTACGCTGTCGACCCGGGGTCCCTCCGTGGCACGGGCCTCGACCTCTGGGCGACCAACCCCGACGACGGCACGCTCGAGGCGTTCCGGGACCGGTCCGGTCGGGTGCTCGCGCTCCAGGGTCATCCCGAGGGCCACCCCGGTCCCCAGGAGGCCGGGTTCGTCTTCGACCGGTTCGTGGGGAAGGTGAAGCGGCGCGCATGACGCCCACGTTGCCCTCGAAGGTCGTGCTGCTCGGCAGCGGGGCGCTCAAGATCGGGGAGGCGGGCGAGTTCGACTACTCGGGGAGTCAGTGCCTCAAGGCGCTCGACGAGGAGGGGGTCTATGCGGTCGTCATCAACCCGAACATCGCGACCCTGCAGACGGACCCGCCGAAGCGAGGCCGGGTCTACTTCCAGCCGCTCACGCCGGAGTTCGTGGCGCCGATCCTCGCGGCCGAACGGCCGGACGGCCTCCTCCTCTCCTTCGGGGGCCAGACGGCGCTCAACTGCGGGGTCCAGCTCTCGGACCAGGGGATCCTGCGCCGGACCGCGACCAAGGTCCTCGGGACCCCGCTCGCGGGGATCCGGGCGACCGAGGACCGCGCGAAGTTCGTGCAGACGATGGCGAAGGCGCATGTGCCCACCCTCCCGAGCCGCGCGGTCTACTCCTACGAGGAGGCGCTCGAGGCGGCGGAGGCGCTCGGATTCCCGGTGATGGTCCGGGTCGCGTTCACGCTTGGGGGCCGGGGCGGCGGGATCGCCCGCACGAAGGACGAGCTCCGGGACGTCGTGGCCCGCGGGGTGCGGGCGAGCCCGGTCGGGCAGGTGCTCCTCGAGCGGTACGTCGGCGAGTTCAAGCAGCTCGAGTACGAGGTCGTCCGCGACCGGCGGGGGAACACGCTCACGGTCTGCAACATGGAGAACGTCCTCGGGATGCGGGTTCACACCGGGGACAACATTGTCATCGCGCCGAGCCAGACGCTCACGGACTTCGAGTACCAGATGCTCCGCCAGGCCGCGCTGCGCGCGGCCGACGCGTGCGGGATCGTGGGTGAGTGCAACATCCAGTTCTGCCTCGACCCGACGAGCGAGGAGTACTACGCCATCGAGGTGAACGCCCGGCTCTCCCGCTCGAGCGCGCTCGCGAGCAAGGCGACGGGCTACCCGCTCGCCTACGTCGCGGCGAAGCTCGCGCTCGGCTACACGCTGCCCGAGCTCAAGAACCGGATCACGGGCGTGACGACCGCGGCGTTCGAACCGGCCCTCGACTACGTGGTCGTGAAGCTCCCCCGCTGGGACCTCGACAAGTTTGAGCGGGCCGACCGGCGCCTGGGACCGGCGATGAAGTCGGTGGGCGAGGTGATGGGGATCGGTGCGTCGTTCCCCGAGGCGATTTCGAAAGCGGTCCGCATGGGGGACCCCCGCGCCGACCTCGTGCCTCCGGCCGAGCCCCGTTCCCGCGCCGAGATCGTCGCGGACCTCGTGACGCCGACCCCCGAGATCCTCGCGCGGGTGCTCGAGGCGTTGCGCGCCGGGATTCCCCCCGAGGAGGTGAGCCGGCTCGCCGTCATCGACCGCTGGTTCGTCGACGCGCTCGCCGAAATCGAGGCGGTCGACCGGGCGATCACACACGCCGGCAGGGTGGGCCTCACGACCTCGCTCCTGCGGCGGGCGAAGGAGCTCGGCCTCTCCGACCGCGCGGTCGCGCGCGCCGCACGCCTCGACGAGGAGGAGGTCCGTCGCCGCCGCCTTGCCACGGGGGTCCGACCGCGGGTGCGGATGATCGACACCCTGGCCGGGGAGTGGCCGGCGCGCACGAACTACCTGTACCTCACGTACCGGGCCGACGCCGACGACGTGGGACCGATGCCGAACGGCTCGGTGCTCGTGATCGGCGCGGGTCCGTACCGCATCGGCTCGAGCGTCGAGTTCGACTGGTCGACGATGAATCTCGTGGACGGGCTGAAGGCGGAGGGCGTTCCCGGGGTCGCCGTGCTGAACTCGAACCCCGAGACAGTGTCGACCGACTACGACCGGTCGGACCGGCTCTACTTCGAGGAGATCACGCTCGAACGGGTCCGGGACATCCACGACTTCGAGGCGTTCCACGGGGTGGTCACCTGCGTCGGGAGCCAGCTCGCGCAGAACCTGACCCCGCTCCTCCACATGTGCGGAATCCCGATCCTCGGCACCGCCTCGGCGTCGATCGACACGGCGGAGAACCGCGCAGAGTTCGCCCGCCTCCTAGAGAGGTTGAAGATCCCCCAACCGGCCTGGCGCGCGTTCACGACGGTCGAGGAGGCGAGCCTGTTCGCCGACGAGGTCGGCTACCCGGTCCTCGTCCGACCGTCGTACGTTCTCAGCGGCCAGGCGATGCGGGTGATCGCCGGCCGCAACGACCTCGGCCGCTTCCTTTCCGAGGCCGCCCGGGTCTCCCCGGAGCATCCGGTGGTGATCACCAAGTTCGTCGAGGGCGCGGACGAGGTCGAGCTCGACGGGATCTCGGACGGGGAGCGGGTCCTGGTCGCCGGGATCCTCGAGCACGTCGAGCGCGCCGGGGTCCACTCGGGGGACGCCATCTTCTGCCTCCCGCCCCGCCACACCCCGCCCGAGGTGCAGGAGGAGCTCCTGCGCGCGGCCGGGGCGCTCGCCCGCACGCTCAAGATCCGCGGCCCGTTCAACGTCCAGTTCCTCGTCAAGGACCGCGGCTACCAGGTGATCGAGATGAACCTGCGGGCCAGCCGCTCGCTACCGTTCCTCACGAAGGCGACCGGGGCGCCGCTCCTTCGCGAGGCGGCGCGGGCGATGCTGGGGCGGCCGCTCTCGCAGGAGGGCGTTGCCCCCCTTCCGCCGGGACGCTGGGGGGTGAAGGTGCCCCAGTTCTCCTTCCTCCAGCTCTCCGGGTCGGACCCGCTGCTCGGGGTCGAGATGCAGTCGACCGGGGAGGTCGCCTGCTTCGGTCCGACCTTCTCGGACGCCCTCGTGAAAGCCCTCGTCGCGACGGGGGTCAAGCTGGTCCCCCGTCGCGGGACCGCGTTCCTGTCGGTGGGTGGTCCCCTCCTCAAGGAGCAACTGCTGCCGACCGCTCTACGGCTGCGAGCTCTCGGGATCGGGATTAGTGCGACCGAGGACACCCAGGCGTTCCTCACCGACCGTGGGGTCCGCGGGGTCCGGGTCCTCCACAAGGTCTCCGAGCCCGACCGGCATCCGAACGTCCTCGAGGCGCTCGACCAGGGTGCGATCGACCTTCTCCTCAACGTCCCGGCCTCGCTCACCCAGGAGAAGTTCGAGCGGATGCTCGAGGACGAGTACGTCCTGCGTCGGCGGGCGGTCGAGCTCGGGATCCCCCTCTTCACGAGCCTCGAGGCGTTCGCCGCGTACGTCGAGGGCGTCGCGTGGCTCGAAGAGCACCCCCTGACGGGGGACCCGCTCTACGGGACGCCCGAGCCCGGGGCCGCTGAGGGCGAACGGCCGTCCGGAATCCCCGTCGTGCCCCGACGCAAGCGACCGAGGTCGCGACGCGTGCGACGCTCGTCCGGGTCCGCTAGAGCGGGAACTTCGTGAGCGAATACTCGGGGATGATCGTCGAGGTGTCGATGACCTCGGGGATCCCCCGGATCCGCTCGGTGACGAAATCGAGGACCCGCCGCTTGTTCGCAGACGCCGGCGGGAAGTCGAGGACGACCAGGATGTCCCAGTCGCCGGTGAGGAAGTGGAGCTCCTTCACTTCGCTCAGGGTCTCGAGGAGCCGCTTGATCTTGTCGAGGTCGCCCCCGCGGACCTTGAGGTAGGAGAACGCGCGCACGCTCTTCAAGTCGGCCGGCATGATCGCGGCGAGCTCGTCCTCGGTGAACGCTTCGCAGCCTTCGAGGCGCCGGCCGAGCGGCGAGATGAGCACCGGGAACTTCTGGACCCCGCGCAGATGCTCCGCCACGAGGCGTTCGAGCCGCCCGACGCGCTCGATGTCCACCACCCGCAGGTGGTAGCCCCGCTGATGGGCGATCTCCTCGGTCATGGCCTGGCAGCGCGCCTGGTCGTCGGAAAGGAACAGCACCGACTGCTCGCCCACCGCGTCGCCCCCCGTGGTGGAGGGGACGCCCCCCGGGCTCCCGCCGAACGCCGCCTCGGCGCTCGCCGAGACGGCCGGGCGGTAGAAGGTCGTGACGGCTTTCTTCGACTGGACGTAGAGCGTCAGCTCGTGAGCATCGTCGGCCATGGTGGTCGGCGGGCTAAGTTCGACGGGCCTATTTAATCAAACCCGGCGAGAGGCCCCCGCCCGGAGGGCGGGGGAAGGGGTTCGCTGGAGACCGGGCCGGAGTCCGGTGTCTCTAGTAGCGCTTGTAGGAGTCGGAGCGCTCGCGCCCTCCGCCCCCACCGCCGCCGCCACCGCCGCCGCCACCACCGTAGCGACCGCCACCGTATCCGCCACCGCCTCCTCCGCCGCGGTCCCGGTAGCCACCGCCGCCACCGAACGACCGGCGCTCGCTCTCGAACTCCTGCTGGCTCATGTCGAGCGTCTGGTTGACCTCAGCGATCGCCTCGGTCGACTTCGACAGGTTGCCGTAGCGTCCGACGTTCAGGCGCATGTGGCCGCGCACCAGGGACACGTAGCCGTTGTCGACGAGGATGACCTCGTCCTTCGCAATCGAGCCAATCTGCTCGTTCCACAACGAGAGGATGATCGTCGCCGTGTCGTCGCCGACGACGGCCTCGCAGACCTTCCTCGGGTCGCCGAACTTGCCCATGACTTCCTTGGGCTCGCCCACGTTGACCACCTTGGCCAGCACGTTCACTTGCTTCGAGTTCGGCGTCAGGTCTCGCACTTTCGTCAGGGGTTTGTCTACCATTTCGGGTCGCCTCTTCTTTCGCGTTTCGCGTTTGCCTTGAGGAGCCCTGGCGCACCGCCTCTCGCGCGAACACTCGTCTCAGAAATAGGACGGGCGGGACGCTCGGGTCGGGATGGGCTTTGGGGATTCCTCGGGCGACCGACTCCGGGCGGAGGATATAAAGCCGCGCCCGTGCGCCGGCGTCGCTTGGAAGGTCGGGGAATCGGCGCAGTGCGGTTCCGACGGCAGGCTTTTCCGTCCCCCTCGTGTTCCGCGTCCGGGTACCGGGTGTGACCCATCGCTTCGATATCGCCGTCCACTACTTCCTGCGGCACGAGTACGCGAACGCCGTGACAGCGTTCCGGGACGTAGTCCGGGAGAATCCGGCCGACGGCCGGGCCTGGGCGTACCTCGGCATCGCGCTCGCCCACCTCGGGGAGGCGACCGAAGCCGAAGGCGCCCTCAGCCGGGCGATCGCGCTCTCCCCGGAGAACTCGGAGGCGTGGTTCCATCTCGGGGTCGCCCGCTCGCTGCGGGACGAGTGGGTCTCGGCCGCTCAGGCCTACCAACGCACGGTCGCCCTCGCCCCCGGGGACATGGTCGCCTGGCACCGTCTCGGGGTCGCGCTCGCGGAGTCGGGGGACGAGCCCGGGGCCTCCGTCGCGTTCGAGCGCGCGCTCGTCCTCTCGCGCGAGGCGGAGGGGGCGGCCGAGTCGCCCGAGCCACCGGCCGCGGCCGTTCCTCCTCCACCGCCCCTTTCCACCCGCGAAGCCCCCACCCCCCGCGCCCCGGCCGACGACCACCTCGAAGAGACCGGGGAGCGCGAAGGGGCGAGGGAGGCGAAGAGCTGGCTCGACCTCGCCCTGTCCCTGCTGAGCCTCGGCGACCAGGACGAGGCGATCGCCGCGTACGAGCGCGCCTACACGCTCGACCCCGAACGCGCCCGCCGCTCGCTGTTCCGCCCGATGCTCCGCCTGCTCACCGCGGTGCAGGAGGGGTCGGAAGGGACCGAAGGACCCGGCCCGACCGACCCGCGTCCGTCCCCGGAGTTCCCGCGCCGGCGGCCGCCCCGGCCCGAGGTCCTCTAGGGTGGGGGCCGTCGCCTAGAGGCTCTTGGGCGACGCCGTCACGATCGTGGACTCGGCCCAGCTCTTGACCTTCTCCCGCGCCTCGGCGTGGCTCTTATAGAAGGCGTGGACCCGTTCGAGCAGCTGCGACTTGCACTCTCCGCAGAGGAGCGAACCCGACCGGCACCCGGCGGTTACCTGCTGGAACTTCTCCTCCGACTCCGCGAACCGGGTCCTCCAGAGCGCCCAGACCGAGCAGACCTCGGGCGTGGCGCCGAGCCGCCGCTGCTCCTCGACCGTGGCACGCCCTCCGGTGAAGGCGTTGCGCACCTTGCGGTCGACCGCCTCGGGCGGGTCGTTCAGGAACAGGGCGTTGTCCGGGCGGTCCCCCGAGGTCGACATCGCCGCCTCCCCGAGGAGACCCGGGATCATCTGGCTGTGCAGCAACGACGGCTTCGGGTAGCCGAGCCCTTCCGCGATGTCCCGCGTGACCCGGAAGTGCGGGTCCTGGTCGATGCCGCAGGGGATCAGGCACGGCACCGAGCGGCCCTCGGCCCACGACGGCCAGAAGCATGGGACCGTCTGGAGCGCGGTGTAGAAGACCAGCCCGATGTTGGTGCTCGGCTCGAACCCGAACACCGCTTTGACGGTGGAGTACGGGATCTTCCGGGCAACACGGATCGCGAGCGGGTAGAGCGCGGCAATCGAGCGGGAGTCGAAGAAGACGTGCGTGCGCTTCGGGTCGAAGCCGAGCGCGAGGATGTCGTAGAGGTTCTCGAGGCCCCACTGGGCCGTCTCCTCGCGCGTGAGCCCCGAACGCGCCCAGAACTTCTCGTCGTCCGTGATCTGGATATACATCGGGACCCCGAGCCGACGCTGGAGCCACTGGCAGAGGTCGAACGGGACCAGGTGCGACGTGTGGAGGGGGCCGGACGGCCCGCGACCGGAGTAGAGGAAGAACGGTTTGCCGTTCGCGAACCCGTCCAACAGCGGCGCGAGGTCGCGGTGCGAGTAGTAGATCCCGCGCGAAAGGAGCGGGTGAAGGTCGCCGCCCGCGATGTGGTGGATCTTGGCGAGGAGCTCGGGCGTCAGCTCCTGCGTGCCGAACAGCTCGCGCAGGCGTACGTAGTCGATGTGCCCGCGGACCTCGTACGGGGTAACGACGAAGTCGTCGGGCTCGGGCATGCGTTTCCCAGTCAGCCCTCAGGGAACGTGATCTTGGAGAGGATCGCTTCGCGTTCGGCCATCGGGACGCCCGCGGCGCTCAGGGCGGAAGAGAAGCACTGGCGCGAGTGCTCGAAATTGATCGTGTGCCCGCACGCCGGGCAGCTCGCCCAGCCCTGGATCAGCCCGCGCAGCCCTTCCCGGGAAGAGGAGGTGTCCCGACGCGCGAACTTCTCCACGAGGATCGCCGCCCCCGCGGAGCTCTCGAGGTTGGTGAGCGGCACCCGCACCGGAGTGTTGCAGATGGGGCATCGTGCCGGGTTGCGGCAGGTGCATGCCATGGGCCTAGGGTACCTGCCGAGCGCGCCTAAAAGCCCGCCCCTCCGCTCGAAGGATACGTTCAAATGCCCCCTCGTTGGAAACCCAGCGGTGATGGCGCTCTCTCCGCTCGAGGCGGCCGCGGAGCTCGGTGACGAGCTCGTCGAGGTCCTGAAACAGCTGAACCGTTCCGAAAACGAAGCCGGCGAAACCTCGGGCCTCGAGGTCGATGAGCTCCATCATATCCTCGGCCGCGGAGCGCTTCCGACGGTGACCAACCCCGATGTCGAGCGCGCCGTCACGGTGCTCGTCGGCAACGGGCTCGCCCGGTGTCTCGAGACGCCCGAATACTCCTGGGAGCGGGGCCGGATCGTCTCGACGCGCTACGCGATCACGACCGAAGGCAAGGCGTTCCTCGTCTCGCGCCTGCGGCGGACCGGTCGCGTCTAGTCGAGCTGTTCCGAGCCCGGCGGACCGGGTCAATTTAAGTAGAGGAGGCCGGCGTAATCCTCCGCGGGATGCCGACCGACGACGAGCAGCGCGACCCCGTCCGGGCGACCCTGATCGCCATCCTGCAGCAGCTCAACCGTGTCGAGTCGATGCACGAGGGGCACGAGCACCGGCAGACGCTCGAGCTCCGCGAGATCGAGCGCCTTCTCTCCGACTTCTGGGCGATCAAGCACGACCAGGTCAAGGTCCCGCTCGTTCTCGGGTTGCTCGTCCGCAACCGGATGGTCGACGTTCAGGCCGGCGAGCCCGCCAGCCCCCGCGGCAAGACCCTCGTTCCGGCCTCCTACCGCATCACGACCGAAGGGAAGCGGTTCCTGATCGAAAGCTCGGTCCAATCGGACCGCATCCGGTGACGGCGAGCGGGCGTTTCCACCTCGGTGGAAGCGCAGAACGCGCCAACCGTTAAGTAGCGGACGGGTGTCCCCGCGAACCCATGTCGCGGATCCACTCCGGGCACAAAGGGCGCGCCGGGTCGCACCGGCCGTACCCCCTGACCAAGCCCGCCTGGGTCACGGTGACCCAGGAGGAGCTGGTCACGCAGGCGGTCCAGCTCTCCAAGACGGGGCTTTCGTCCGCCCAGGTGGGGTTGAACCTTCGCGACGGCTTCGGGGTCCCCTCCGCGCGCGCGGTCACGGGCAAGCGACTCGGCGTTCTTCTCAAGGAGAGCGGCGTCGCACCCGAGATCCCGGACGACCTCCAGGCGCTGCTCAAGCGGGTCGTGCATCTGCAGCGGCACCTCGAGACCCACCCGAAGGACCTCTCCAACCGTCGGGGCCTGAACCTGATGGAGTCCCGGATCCGCCGCCTCGCGCGTTACTACCGGCAGCGCAAGCGGATCCCCGACACGTGGCGGTACACCGCCGCGGCGGCGGCGCTCCAGGTGGAGTGATGCCCTCGGGTCCGGACGGACTCGTTGCTGACCCGCATTACACCTACGAGTTCGAGCGGGCCCGTTCGCTGCTCCTCGCCCATCCCCAGCGATGGCGCGTCATTTACCACTACGACGGGGACGGGATCGCCGCCGCCTCCTGCGCCCTCCGCGCGCTCGAGCGCCTCGGCTACCCCGCCCAGGCGACGCCGCTCACGGGAGTGGAGCGGGACCGGGTCTCGACCCTGCTCTCCGCGACGGCGGGCCCGGTGCTGGTCGTCGACACCGGGGCAACCTGGCTCGACCTCTTCGCGGCGCACCGCGCAAGCGTCGTGGTGCTCGACCACCACCGTTACCCCGGCGCCCCGAACCCGCCCTCGCTCCCCGCCCATGTCGCCTTCGTGAACCCCCTCGACTGGGGGGTCGACGGGATGAACGAGCTCTGCGCGTCCACCCTCACCTGGCTCTACACGGTGTTCCTCGACCCCGTCAACTGGGACAACGCTCCCTGGGGCCTCTCCGGAGCGATCTCCGACCGGCAGCACGTCGGTGGTTTCCGGGGGCTGAACGCGTTGCTCGTCGACGAGGCGATCCGCCGCTCGCTGATCGTCCGCCGACCCGGGGTCGCGCTGTTCGGCCCGACCGTCGGGGAGGCGCTCGCGAACAGCATCGACCCGTTCGTTCGGGGCCTTTCGGGCCGGCCGGAGGCGGTCGGACCGTTCCTCCTCGGGCTCGGCCTCGACCCCGGCCGGCGCCCGGGGAAGCTCACGGAGGAGGAGAACCGTCGCCTCGTCGCGGCGCTCAAGGAGCGGTTGAACCAGGGCGGGGTCGTCAAAGAGTCCGCGGACGTCCTCGACCAGGACCGCTGGTTCGTTCCGTCCCTCGGCCTGGATGCCGAGGAGGTCGCGAACCTCCAGAACGCGGCGGGTCGGGCGGGCGTCCCCGGTGTGGGCGTCGCCTACGCCCTCGGGGACAGCCGGTCCGCGGAGCGGGTCCGGACGGCGGAAAGCGAGTGGCGGACGGGCATCCTGAGGGGGCTTTTGCGCATCGAGAACGACGGGGTTAATTCGATGCGATTCCTGCGGTGGTTCGAGAGCCCCGAGACCACCCTCGCGGGCACCCAGGCGGGCCTTGCAATGAACTATCTTCTTCCCCCCGACCACCCCGTCTTCGTCTTCTCCGAAGGGGGCGCCGGGCCCACCAAGGTGAGCTCGCGCGGGCTCCTCCGTCAGGTCGACCGGGGCCTCGACCTCGCGGCCGTCTGCCGCGTCGCGGCCGCCTCGGTCGGGGGCGAGGGCGGCGGCCACCGGGTCGCGAGCGGGGCCACGATTCCCACGGGCACCCGTCCCGCCTTCCTCGAGGCGGCGGACCGGATCCTCGCCGAGCAGCTCGGCCCGACGGAGCGGAGCGCCCCATGAGCACCCCGCCGGCCGCCGTCCCCGAAGCACCGGTCGACCGGGTCCACGACCGCGCGCTGGAGCAGGAGATGCACCGGTCGTACATCGATTACGCGATGAGCGTCATCGTCGGCCGGGCGCTGCCGCTCGCCGGGGACGGCCTCAAGCCGGTCCACCGGCGCATCCTCTGGTCGATGTGGGAATCCGGGGCGACCCACGACCGGGCGTACCGGAAGTCCGCGCGCACCGTCGGCGATGTGCTCGGGAAGTACCACCCGCACGGCGACATGGCGGTCTACGACGCGCTCGTGCGGATGGCGCAGCCGTTCAGCCTGCGCTACCCGCTCATCGACGGACAGGGGAATTTCGGCTCGATCGACGGCGACTCCCCGGCCGCGATGCGCTACACCGAGGCCCGCCTCTCCGCGATCGCGGAGGAGCTCCTCCTCGACATCGAGAAGGAGACGGTCGAATGGACCGACAACTTCGACGGGACGCTCAAGGAGCCGCTCCTCCTGCCCTCGAAGGTCCCGAACCTGCTCGTCAACGGTTCCGCCGGGATCGCGGTCGGCATGGCGACCAACATGCCGCCGCACAACCTGGGCGAGGTGGTCGATGCGCTCCTCCTGCTCCTCGGCCGGCCCGAGGCGTCGCTCGACGAGGTGATGAAAGTGCTTCCCGGCCCGGACTTCCCGACCGGGGGCTACCTATCGACCGAGGGAATCCGTGAGGCGTACGAGACCGGTCGCGGCATGGTCCACCTCCGGGGCTCCACGGAGATCCGCGAGCGCGGCGGCAAGGACGAGATCGTGATCACCGAGATCCCGTACGAGGTGAACAAGGCCACCCTCCTCGAGCTGATCGCCGACCTCGTGAAGGGCAAACGGATCGACGGGATCACCGACCTGCGCGACGAGTCGGACCGCAACGGCACCAGCGTCGTGCTCGAGCTGCGCCGCGACGCCCCGTCGGAGATCGTCCTCAACCGTCTCTACGAGCACACCCCCCTCGAGACCAGCTTCGGCGTCATCAACCTCTGTCTCGTCGACGGCCACCCGAAGGTCCTCTCGCTTGTCGAGCTGCTCAGCTTCCACCTCGGCCACCGGCGGACGATCCTCACCCGACGGACGAAGTTCGACCTCAAGAAGACCGAGGAACGGCTCCACCTGCTCGAGGGGTTCCTCACCGCGATCGACCACATCGACGAGGTGATCCGGATCATCCGTCGGTCGAAGGACGTCCAGGTCGCCGAGACGAACCTGATGGGGAAGTTCCTGCTCTCGAGCGAGCAG
>Ga0187815_10000509_pt1 | contig 18866 bp, 16 predicted proteins | sample NC_S_5_FD_132962 | JGI IMG/M metagenome (GOLD analysis project Ga0187815, IMG submission 132962) | Wetland sediment microbial communities from Neuse River Estuary, North Carolina, USA - ASW-S_5 | ecosystem: Environmental > Aquatic > Freshwater > Wetlands > Sediment | place: USA: North Carolina...
TACGCTGTGGCACGCGGCCACCGCCAGATCTGAAGTTATGTCCACAACGTACAGACGATCACGCGGTGGCCGCCTCGCGTCCACCCCGCTCCACCAGCGGCATCTCAAACGGCGGCTGCCGTATTAGGCGGACTGTTGGTTTTTTCTCTCTCGGATATTCCCACTGATCGGGTGGTGTGGCTCAAGCACCTTCATCCGAACGACATTGACCGAGCGGTGGCGGCCGCGCCGCCCGATGCTCCGGCGGTCATTTTTCAGCGGACAGCGGGATCTTTGAGTCTGAGCGCGACAGTCACCTCCAGCTTGGACGAGATGGAGACAGCTGCCGGTCAACTGTTTCCTTCCTGGCTTCCAGGCGCTGAAGGAATCACGACATCGGCCGGTAGTTCGTTGGCGGCCGTCAGGTCGCTGGCGGTCGCGCACGCCGCTGGCACCGGGCAGTACGGTCACTTTCTCGCCGACTTGGCCATCGGTGCCCTGACCGGGGGCGGGCCACATACGCGGCGGCATCAACCCGAGGTGCGGGCGCTCGGGCTGGCACGGGTGCTCGCCGCCGGCTTCGGGCGGCCTGCGTGCGCGTTGCTGCTGCGGCCGCCCGACGACCTTGACGAGGGCGGGGCGCTGGCTCTGGTACGGGCGGCGCAGTGGTTGGTCGACCACGGCCGGCTCGCTGTCTGGATCAGCGGCGGATCGCTGGTGTCTGGTGACTGGCTGCCGGAGGTCGTGGTCTGCCGACCCGTTCAGGAAGCCTCGGTCGTAAACTCCGCACCGGATGCCCGTAGCAGCGTCCGATCCGGCACGTCGGCCGAAGGGCGCCCGCGGCGGGAGCGGCCAGCCGGCAGATCACGTCGTGTCAGTCGTCTCGGCAAGCCACACCCGACGAGCCACACAGAGGTGTTGCTCGAAACCGCCCTCGCCACGCGGCCGTGGGCGACCGGTCGAGTGTGGAATCATACGGTCAGGCCGGGTCCGCTGGTGAACCCTGTTCGTGTCGACTTGCTGTGGAAGCGGGAGCGGTGCGTCGTCGAACTCGACGGTGATGATCATAGAACGGCGGGCAAGTACGCCGATGATCGGAATCGGGACGTGATGCTTCAACTCGACGGATACGCCGTTCTCCGCTTCACCAACACGCAGGTTCTCAACGACATCGAGAACGTCCTTGCGCTTCTTCAGCAGTTTCTTGCCAATCGCAGGCGAGCCCGGAAAGGAAACTGACATGCCGGACGACCGGCTGACGACTGTCGAGACAGCGACACTCCTCATTCTCCTGGCCGAGGCAGTCCCGGTGCCTAATGTGAGGTTGACCCAGGAGCATCGCTGCGAGCTGAAGAAGGGGTCGCGGGAAAAGCTGGAAAGGTTGAAACTGATCGAGGTCGAGCGCGTATCGGGCCGGCTCGTGCTGACGTTGGGTGAGAAGGGGTGGGCGTACTGTCACACGCAGCTCGCCAGCGGATCGGCACCGTCTGGTTCCGGTGCCATCGGCGGTGCACTCTACGCCGTGCTCTGGCGTTGGGGTCGCTTCCTCGCTGCACAGCGGCTCAGCCTCGGCGAATTCGTCGCCGTGTCGAACGCCCTCGCCGTGGCCGCTGCACGGGCAGATGGGCAGACGCCGGTCGGGCCAGACGTCGAGGAGCGAGTGTGCGCCGCATACCAGAGGCTCGCCCCTCGCGCCGGTGACCTGGTGAGCCTTGCCGACCTGCGCGACCTGGTGGGCGACCTCGCCTCCGCTGATGTCGACGCGGCGCTACGCCGGCTCCAACGTCGGCGCGGCATCACGCTCGTGCCGGAAGCGAACCAGAAGACGCTCGATGCACGTACTCGGGCCGCCGCGGTGGTGATCGGCGACCAGCCCAAACACTCGATCGCTATGGGGGCGTCGTGACCGAGGCAGCGCTGAAGGCGCTCGCACACGTGCAGTTCAACTACACGCCGACCCGGAACGACGTCTGGCACCGGCCACGGTTCCATGTCGACGGCCTGCACCCGGATGTTCTCTCGACCGTCCTGGACGGCTTGTCCGCGGCGGAGCGAAGCCCGGATGCCAGCCCGATCGGCGTCGCGGTGCGGGGTCAACGTGGTGCCGGAAAGACTCACCTGCTCAGCCGGGTACGCGAGCTGACCCAGCTCAGGGGCGGTTATTTCTTCCTGGTCAACCTGCTCGACGCCAACACGTTCTGGCGGAGCGTCGCGGTGTCGATGGTCGACGGTCTGCATCAGTTGGTCGACGAGGAGGGTACGACGCAGCTGCACGCGTTCCTGCAACGCCTCGCCGACGCGGTCGACCTTCCCGTGGTGACCCGGATGGCGGTGACGGGTCGAGCACCGATGACGGTGGACAGGTTGACCGAGTTCGTCGCCGCTCTGGGTGGCCTGAGCCGACAGATCGGGATCGGCTGTCGGGACACCGCCCGCGCACTGGCGCTGCTCGCCGGTACCGACCACCGGGTGCAGGACGTCGCCATGTCGTACCTGCTCGCCGGTGACGAGGCGGAAGCCGGCGAACGGGCCGCGTGGGGCATCCGGCCGGCCCGCCGGCTGCCGCAGGAGATCGTCTCGGATGTGTCGTCGCTGCTCGCGCGCACCGGCCCCTCGGTCAGCGCGGTGGACCAGGTCGACGGCCTTATCGCGCAGGTGGCGAACCGGAGCCACGTCTCCGCCGTGCCCGCCGGGACCGACGCGGACGGTTGGCGCGCGGCCGTCCTGCTCGACCAGGTCGCCAGCGGCTTGATGGAGCTGCGCGAGATGACCCGGCGTACGGTGACCGTCCTCGCGTTGCTGCCCGTGTCGTGGGCGTTGATCAAGAGCAACGCGGTCGACACCGTGCAGGACCGGTTCCGCGAGACGGCCACGCTCGAATCGATTCCCGACGCTGACGTGGGCCGGGCTCTGGTCGAGTGCCGGCTCGCGGGGCACTACGCGGAAGTCGGCTTCGTGCCGCCGTACCCGACCTGGCCGGTACGGGCCGAGGCGTTCGCCGACGCGGTCGATTTCACGCCACGACAGTTGCTCATCAACATCGAGCGACACATCCGCTCGTGCGTGCTCAACCGCGAGGCCGTCGAGATGACCGCGCTTGCGGCCACCGCCGAGACACTGACGTCAGCGCCGGCGCCGGCCGACGGCTCGTCACTTCGGCTCCTGGACGAACGGTACGCGGCATTGCGGGCCCAGGCGCAGGTGGCCGGTCTGCTCGACTCCGCCAACGAGGATACGGAGGTGCCGCCGCTGCTGGCCGCTGCTCTCGACGCGTGGATCCGGGAGGGCCAGAGCGCTGACTTCGACCAGGACACCATCCCGGTACGCCGCCCAGCGCTGCACGCGCGGCTGCGGCGGACTCTCGATGAGGGGACCGGGAACGAGGCCCACTGGGCGTTCCGGGCTGTTGCGGAGCAGCATTACAACGCCGAGTTGGCCCGGCTGCGCAACGCGTGTGTGGCCGCCGGCCTGGCCCACGGGGTCGCCCAGCGCCGGCTGTTCGTCCTCCGCAACGAGCAATGGTCGGAGAGTCCCAGGCGGCGCAAGGCGGTCGAGGAGTTCGTTGCGGCCGGTGGGCGGACGCTGCCGCTCGGCGAGGACGACCTGCGCAGCATGGTCGCGCTACGGGCACTGCTCGTCGAGGAGCCGGACGGCCTCCAGGCCTGGCTGGCAGACCGGCGCCCGGCCTCGCGTACCAACCTGCTGGCGACCGCACTCGCCGATGCCGGACGCGAGCCACACACCGGGTACGCCTCGACAACCGAACCGGCGCCACGCAACGCGGACTCCCGGCCACCGCAGCCCCGGTCCGACGGGAACGACGCGGTGGCCGCCGCCATGGGCAGGAACCCGATCGGTCCGGCGGACACCGAACCGGCCGACGAGCGAATCGTGAACTCCGCCGAACCGGACGCGACCGCAGAGCCGGCTGCGGTGGCAGAGCCGCAGGCGGTGACCGCACCCGCCGGGGTGTATCTCCGGTTGGGTGTCGAATTCGATCGTGGCGATCCCGTTGACGTGGAGTTGGCCGCGCTACGCAAGCACGTGGCGATCTTCGCCGGGTCGGGATCCGGCAAGACCGTGCTGATCCGGCGACTGATCGAGGAATGCGCGCTGCTGGGTGTCTCCGCGATCGTCCTGGATCCCAACAACGACCTCGCCCGACTCGGCGACGCCTGGCCGGACGACCCACCGGCGTGGGGCGACGCCGACGCGCAGGCCGCAGCCGACTACCTTGAGTCGACCGATGTCGTGGTCTGGACGCCGGGGCGAGCGAGTGGACGACCGCTGACCTTCCAACCCCTGCCCGACTTCGGTGGCGTGCGCGACGACCCCGACGAGTTCACCCAGGCGGTCGACAGCGCGGTCGACGCGCTGGCCCCACGCGCGCAGGTGGCCGCCAACACCGCGAAGGCAATGCGGGGCCAAGCGGTGCTGCGGCAGGCGTTGCGGCACTACGGCCGGACCGGCGAGCCAGCCAGCCTAGCCGGCCTGATCGGCCTGATGCGGGACCTCCCCGACGGGGTGAGCGAGCTGGCCGGCGCGTCGGCGATCGCCGCCGAAATGGCAGAGAATCTGGAGGCCGCCCGGATCAACGACCCGCTGTTCGGTGGCACGGGAGAGGCAGCCGATCCGGGCATGCTGCTCACGCCGGCACCGGGCAAGCGCGCCCGCGTCTCCGTCATCAGCTTCGTCGGGCTGCCCGGCGACGAGAAGCGGCAGGGCTTCGTCAACCAGCTCCAGATGGCCCTCTTCTCCTGGATCAAACGCAACCCGGCCGGCGACCGGCCCCTGGGCGGACTACTGGTGATGGACGAGGCACAGACGTTGGCGCCGTCCGGCCCGATCACGGCCTGTACCCGCAGCACGCTGATGCTCGCCTCCCAGGCCCGCAAGTACGGCCTCGGCCTGGTCTTCGCCACTCAGGCGCCCAAAGGCTTGCACAGCCAGATACCGGGCAACGCGGCGACGCAGTTCTTCGGCCTGCTCAACGCGCCGGTGCACATTGAGGCAGCCCGCGAGATGGCTCGATTCAAGGGCGGCGACGTGCCAGACATCTCACGGCTGACCAGCGGGCAGTTCTACGTGGCGGTCGAGGGGCAGCCGTTCCGCAAGGCCCGCACGCCGCTCTGCCTCACCCACCACCCCGCCAGCCCACTACCCGCCGAAGACGTCATCACCCGCGCCCAGCTGCCATCCTCGTCTCCGGATGACGCGATGTTGTCCAGACGAGGGCGCTGTTGACGATGGGGGTGGGTTGCAGCGTTCTTAATGTGCGAGAGACGGCGCCAGCCACTACGCCTCAATGAAGGGCATCCCACCCCACCAGCCAGTGTGAGCCACCACACCAGGATCTAGCAATCCGGACACGGCAGGCAGGCAACGGCCGTTAGCGCCGGACGGACTGGAGGTCCGTCAGTGAACGCGCATGGTGCGGAGAGTGTGGCGCAATGCCATCGGGCGCCATCGAATATTACGAGTGTTATCGGACGGGGACTCTCTTATCCGAATCCGTAAGCGGTAGTGCCAGTTACCGCCGGTGACACCGTTGCCAAGTGTCGCAATGCTGACGATGGCGTTGCAATCGATGGACATTCGCCGGTACATGTGGGACTCCCTGCATTGGTTGGTCTGCGGTCTAGGTAACGAAGGTCATACGCGGTTAGAAACGGCTCCGCCTACTACCTAGCAGGACCGCCGAGTTGGCGTGGATGCCGTTGTCTGTTGCCTGTGGAAGGAAGTCTGGATGCGTTCGTTGGATCTTGCTGCGTTGCTTGCTGCCGGGTCGGCCGGCGGGCCGAGTTGCCTCACCTCGACCACCACGTTGGAGCCGGCCGGCGGTCGGCACACGTCGGTCGCGCCGGCCAAGTTCGCGGCGCGGGGTAAGAAGGGCGGCGTGTACGCGTACGAGCAGCGTTACCTCGGTGACGAGAGCCGGTACGCGGTGGTGATCGATTCGAAACAATCTCAACTTAACCGGGCTGAGGTGGCGTTGGCCCAGGCCGTCGAGGACCGGCATCCGCTGCTGTCCCGAGTGCCGCACGTGCGGGTCAGCTACGAGCGAGACGGTGCGGTCGAGCACTACTACGATCTCACGCTGCCACACCGGGTGTTCGACGGGCACATCCGGGCCGGTGCGATCGACGGGCAGCCGACGACGCAGACGGAGGCGTACCGGGCGGTTCGGGATGCGACCCCGGCCAACGCCCGTGCCCTGCTGGAAACGAGTCCGGTGACGCTGGTGTTCGGTGGCTGGGATTCGAGCCGGCGCAGCCGGCAGGGGCGCTGGCGCAGCGCACTGGTCGGGGAGATCATGGGCTTCGTCGCGGCGAGCCGTGACCAGGCCGGTGCGCTGGCGGAGCCCACGCCAGCCCTGCGCGGCGGGGCGCGGGTGGACCCGGTCGGTATGCAGATCAACCTCAACAAGAAGGTGATGACTGAGACGGCGACACGGCAACAGGCGGAGCTGAGCCCGGCTACCTTCGGCGAGATCGTCAAGACGGCCAGCGGGATCAAGCCGGGCGAGACCAAGTCGTCCTCCGCGCTCGGCCTGGGCGGTATCCCACCGACGCTCGATCAGTTGGCCGGCGTTGCCTGCGACACCATCATCCGTACCCATGTGTTGTCCTTCGCCACGCTGCGGCAGATGCGGTTCGGGGCCGGTGTCGAGGGCGACGCCGCGTGCCGGGCGCTGCTGGCCGCGCTGGCGCTCAACGCGCTCGCCCGCTCCGACGCCGAGCTGTACCTGCGGGCCAACTGCGACCTGGTCGAGGCGGAGATGCCGAAGGTCCGGCTCGACCAGCGGGGCGGCGCGTTCCTGGACGTCGAGCCGCTCAGCATCGACGCCGCCGACCTGCTGCTCAGCGAGGCGCTCGCGCACGCCGAGAAGGCCGCCGACGTCAAGTGGTCGGGCCTGGCGATGCGGGTCACCGGCAACCCGGACATCATCTCCGGTGCGGTCGAGACGGACGACAACTCGTGAGCTTCGCGATCGTCGCCGAGCCACTCCTCGGCATCTACAAGGGGCACGTCGGCAGCGGTCAACTCGATCCGCTGCCGTCACCGGCCCGGCTGCACGCCGCGCTGGTCTGCGCGGCGGGGCAGGGCGTCCGGGCGGTCGCCGACGGCGACGGGCTGCGGCCCTGCGACGCCGATCGGGACGCGTTGCGTTGGCTGGAGGCGCACCCGCCGGACGGCATCGCCGTGCCGGGGACGCTGCACAACGGCGGCGCCGCGACGGCTTACCGGAAAGAGGGTTTGGTCGTCAAGGAGGGCCGTAACCCGCTGTCGGAGAAGCTGGTCGGCAAACCGGCGGTGACCGGTGTCGCGACGGCCGGCCGGTTCGCCTGGACATGGGAGCAGGCTCCGCCCGAGCCGGTGGCCACCGCGCTGGCCGCGCTCTGTCCCGAGGTGCCGTATCTCGGGACCAGTGAGTCGCCGGTGCGGCTCGCGGTGGCCGTCGCCGACCCGACCCACCGCCTTGACCGGGAGGCCGACCTGTTCACCGGGGAGGGTCTGGACCTCGCGGTCGCCACCGCCGGTCGGGTGGACGCGCTGGAGGCGGCGCACCGCGAGACGTCGGTCGCGCCGCCGTTGCGAGCCGACGCGCACCGGTCGAGTGAGAAGACCGCCGCGCCGCCGGTGGTGACGACCGGCCTGGAACTCGGCCGGTACGCCCGGCCGGAACCGGCGCCACCGCCGACGCCGTGGACGTCGGTGCTGCTGTTCGGGGTCGACCGGCCGATCCCGGCGCAGCGGCGGGTGCGGTACGCGGTCGCCGTGCACCGCGCGCTCGTCGCGCTCGTCGGCGACGGAGCGCCCGCGATCCTGACCGGCGCCTACGAACCGGACGTGCCGCGCCCCAGCAACCGTTGCGCGATTCAGTTCCTCGGCCCCGACGCGCCTCATGTTGGCGGTACCGCACTGGCGCTGCTGCTGCCGCGGGAGGCGAGCGACATCGACCTCACCCTGATCCGGATGGCGGCGCAGCGGCTGCGACACGTCAAGGTCGCTGCGGGTCCGTTCGCGGTCGAGGCGCCGGTGGAGGTCCCCGCCGACGAATTCTGGCCAGAGCCGGCCGCCGGCACCGAGCGGTGGTGGCAGACCGAACCGGTCGCGGTGCCCGACAGCCGGCCGCCACGCGGCGGCCGCTGGTCCCTCGCCGACGCCGCCGCGCTGTCGGTCGCGCTGGTCTGGCGGCAGGAGCTCGCCGCATCGGGCCGGAGCGACGCACGCTACCGCGCACTCGCGGCGGCCGCCGCCGGGCGCGGGGTCCGGGTCGAGTCGGCGGTACGGGTGATGGACGGGGACGTCGGCCGCTACGTGCACAAGGTGCACCAGGACACGGTGATCCAGCCGTACCGGGCGGTGCTGAGCCTCGGTGACCTGACCGGCCCCCGAACGATCGCCGCCATCGGGCAGAGCCGACACCTGGGCGGCGGCCTGCTCGTGCCGCGAGACCTGCCGTCCGACATCGTGCGGAGGATGGCCCGGTGAGCCTCGACCGCGCCGACTTCGGCGCCTTCTTCGCCGCGGTCCGAGGTGGACACCGGCCGTTCCGCTGGCAGGAGCGACTGCTCGACCACATTCTGCATACCGGCCGGTGGCCGGACCAGCTCGTCGCCCCGACCGGGGCGGGCAAGACCAGCGTCATCGACGTACACGTGTTCGCGGTGGCGCTGATGGCCTCCGGCCACCCGGTCCGGGTGCCGCGCCGACTGGCGCTCGTCGTCGACCGCCGGGCCCTCGTCGACGACCAGCACGAGCACGCCACGGCGATCGCGGGCAAGCTGGCGCAGGCCCGGGACGGTAGGAGCGTCCTCGCCCGGACGGCCGCCGCGCTCGACTCACTGTGCACCGGCCGCCGGGAACCAGGCAGCGGCCCGCTGTCGACCGCGCTACTGCGCGGCGGCGCGCCCCCCTCCCGGCAATGGCTGGACGACCCGACCGGCTGCGCCGTGCTCTGCGCCACGCCCGACATGTGGGGCTCCCGGCTGCTGCTGTCCGGTTACGGGTCGCGGGCGCAGGCATGGCCCCGCGAGGCCGGTCTGCTCGCGTACGACACGGTCGCCGTGGTCGACGAGGCGCACCTGTCCCAGCAACTGGTGACCACGGCCCGCCGGGTCAGCGAGCTGGCCGCGGTCGCCGAGGAGCCGCTCGGCGTGCCGGTCCTCCAGGTCGTGGAGACCACCGCCACGCCCCGCGCCGACGCCGGAGTGGCGGTCGGCGTGCAACCCGACGACCTGGACGTGGACGAGGCGCTGCGGCAACGGCTGACCGCACCGAAGCCCGTCACCCTGCTGCCCCTGGCCGTTTGGCCGATACCGCAGAACGGCCCGGCGCGGAAGGCGGGCGTCACGGCGTTGGTCGACGAGGCGGTACGGCTCCGCGAGGCGTACGACTCGACGGTCGGCTGTTTCGTCAACACGGTCGCAGTCGCCGCCGCCGTCGCAGGGGAGCTGCGGGCGCGTGGCATGGCGACGGAGCTGATCTGCGGGCGGCTACGGCCGTACGATGTGGCCCGCTTGCGGCCGCCGACGTCGACGCTGCTCAGCATCGCCGGCGATCCGAAGGTCGACGTCCTCGTGAGCACGCAGAGCTTGGAGGTCGGGGTCGACCTTGACCTGGCCGCCGCAGTGACCGAGCTCGCACCCGGTGGGGCCATCGCCCAGCGCGCTGGCCGGGTCAACCGGCTCGGGCGGCGCAGGACCGAGGTCACCGTGGTGGTGCCGGCAGCCGACCTGTCCGCCGGGGCACAGTCCGGGCCGTACCAACGCGACGACCTGGCGGCGGCCCTCACCTGGCTGGAGCGGCAGTCCGCCGATCCGGCCGGCCTGGCCCCGTGGGCACTGCGCGAGCCCCGGCCGCCAGCCCCCGCGCTGCGGCGGGACCTGCTCCAGCGGCTGGAACTGGCCCAGGCGTGGCATCTCGCCCGCACCAGCGACGACCTGGCCGCCGACCAGGACGACCTCGACCTGTGGCTCTCCGACAGCCTCGGCGAGCCGGACCACGAGATCGGCCTCGTCGTCAGACGCGCGCTGCCGGCCGACGAATCCGACGCCGTGCAGCTGATCGAGAAACTTCCGCCTCGGCCGCACGAGGTCTTTCCGGTCTCGATCCGGCAGGCGACAAAGATCCAGAAGGAGGAGCGCCTGAAGCCGGGTTCGGTGCTGGTCCGGCCCGGCGACGACGCCCCGCGCCCGCTGGCCGCCGGCGACCGGCTCCGCCCCGGCGACCAGATCGTCATCGACGACTCTACCGAGCTGTTCACCGCCGGGGTCGTCGACCTGGACGGCAACGACCGGGTCGACGACGTGCTCGACGCGTTGGACGCACCGGGGCCGGGCGAGGTCGTGCTCCGGATCGAGCGGGACAGCGCGGCGCACCGCCGGTTCCTCGACGCCGTCGCCGCCACGATGGAGCTGACCGAACCGGAGCCGGCCGAACCCGAACCCCTCGAGGTCGCCCGGCTGCTCCGCGTACATCGTGAGGAGCTGGCGCCGCGACCGATGGTGATCGCGGCGGCCGGCCTGCTCGACCGGCCAGAGAACGAGCCGGCCGGGGCCGAGGTGATCCCGTACTGGCAGGAATCGGACGACGGAAAACCGGAGCTGTACCGGCTGATCGTCGTCGACCTCCGCAGGGCAGCCACGGACGCGGAGCTGCGACAGACGTGGACCCCGCGCCGCAAGCCCGTCGCGCTCAGTCGGCACGCCGAGGCCGTGGCAGAGCGCGCCGGGACCGTCGCCGGCCGGCTCGGCCTCGACGCCGAGTTGGTGGAGGCGCTGCGTCTCGCGGGCCTGCACCACGACGACGGCAAGACCGACCCCCGCTTCCAGCGCTCGCTGCGGTCCGGCGCGGCGCCCCCGGAGCCGCTGGCCAAGAGCGGGGTACGGGATGCCCGCAGGAGCCGGCAACTCCGGGCGGCCTCGGGCCTGCCGACCGGCTGGCGGCACGAGCAGCTTTCCGTGGTCCTGGCCTGGCCGGCACTGTCCACGCTAGACGCACGGTGGCGGGAGCTGGCGGCCCGGCTGATCGGCACCAGCCACGGGCACGGCCGGCACGGCTTCCCACACACCAGCAAGCATCTGGTGGCCGACGCCAACGAGATCACCGCCACCCTGTACGACGAGGGTCTCTGGGACGAGCTGATCGAACGCACACACATCCGTTGGGGGGTGTGGGGCTGCGCCTACCTGGAGGCGTTGCTCCGCGCGGCCGACGGGCAGGTCTCCGCGGAGGGATCATGACCGACTTCGTACTAAAGACCGCCGATCCGGACACGATGTTGTCGCACCTGGCGCTGTACGGGCTCGCCGCGATCGTCGAGGACGGCGGCCTCGACGATGTCCGGCTGTCCTGGACCCCGGGCATGACACCCCGACCGGTGCTGAACGCGCCGCAGGCCACCCCAGAGAAGATCGGCGAGCTCGTACGCCGGCATGCCGCCCGGCACGACACCCCGGAAAGCTGGCCCAGCCAACAGATCAGCGCAGCCGAGCAGCGAGCGCTGATGAGCCCCCGGATCAGCGTCATCTCCAGCAGCGACGGCTGGCGCTCGCTCCAGGAACGCCGGCACGACGTGCTCAACCGGCTCACCGACGTGCGGGCACTGCTCGACCTCCGACTGATCGCCGCGCTCGGGGAACCCAGCTACTGGCGAAAGAACCAGCAGGGCCAGCGGCTCCAGGACGACGGCGCCAGCCGACTGGAGATGCAGCCCCGCAACCAGGGGTCCGAGTTCGTCGGCAACCGGATCCGCCCACTCGCCGCCGTGGTCGCCGCCCGGACCGCCGCCGCGATCACCGACGGGCTACTCGGCCGCACCGTCCGCGACGAGATCGGCAAAGACCGACCAGACAGCCGTACGCCGACCGGACTCGCCGCCCCCGGGCCGACCGACAACGCGCTGGCCTGGTGTGCGCTCTGGGGCATCTCACAGTTTCCCATCGCCCAACGCAGCACCGGATTCGCCACGACGAGCGGCCACATCGGCCGGGGCACCGCCGGCTACTTCTACGTACCCGTCTGGGCCGGCCGCTGGCGAACCGCCCGCCACCGGACCATCCTCGCGAGCGGACAGCTGTCCCAGTTCGCCGCGACCGGATTGTCGCCGAAAGACCTCGGACGCGGCTCCGACGACGCCGCGTCCGGCGGCGAGGCAGCCCGTGAATGGCTGACGCAGCGCGGCGTAACCGCGGTCGTCCGCTTCCCGGTACACCGGTTCGGCAGCGACAGCGCACCCGAACGCCGGGCCATGCTCGGCGAGCGGATCAAGACCGGTCGCCGCTGATGCCCGAGCTGATCCCCATCAGCCTGGTGGCGCACCAGGCGTTCTGCCCGCGCCGGGCCTGGCTGGAGGCGGTGGGGGAGAAGACCGACACCCACCAGGTGGAGATCGGCACGCAAGCCCATGCGCCCGCCGACGACCCGACCGGGTCGCGTGCCCGCCGCTACCGGGCTGTCGACGTGATCAGCCACGACCTCGGCGTGCTCGGCCGCTGCGACACCGTCGAGCTCGACGAGAACGCGGCGATGACGGTCGTCGAGCACAAGGCCACCCCGGTTCGTCGCCGCCCCGAGGTGACCGAGCCGATGCGGATCCAGGTCGCCCTCCTGGCCGGGGCGCTGGCCGACATGGGCTACCCGGTGTCCGGGCAGGCGATCTACTTCACCAACCACCACACCCGGTGGACGTACCCCTCTCCGCGGAGGACAAGGCGCTCGCCCGGGACATGGTGGCGGCCACCGCGCGTACCCTCGCCGCCGAGCAGGCGCCCCCGCCGCTTGAGGACGACCGGCGCTGCTCCCGCTGCTCGCACATCACCGTCTGCCTTCCCGACGAACGTCCCCTCGCGCCGGTGACCCGCCGGATCGTCGTGGCCGATCCGGACACGCAGGTCCTGCACCTGACCACGCCGGGCTCCCGGGCGTACGTCGCCCGGGGACGAATCGAGGTCAGCAAAAGCGGCGAGAAGCTCGGCACGTTCCCCATCGAACGCGTGCAGGGCGTCGTGGTGCACGGCAACATCGACCTCTCCAGCGGCCTCATCCGAGAGGTGTTGTGGCGCAGCCTGTCCGTGGTGTGGTGCACCAGCTCGGGCCGGGTCACCGGATGGGCCAGAGCGGCCCAGGGCCCCAACGGCGGTCCGCGACTGCTCCAACACGTCGCATCCCACCACGGGCGCATCGACCTGGCCCGACAGTTCGTGGCCGCGAAGGTCGCCAACCAGGCGACCCTGCTGCGCCGGCACGGCGACGCCCCGGCAGCCGTGACCCGGCTACGGGAACTACAGCGGGACGCCCTTGCCGCGCCGTCACTGACCGACCTTTTCGGCATCGAGGGCGATGCGGCAGCGCGCTACTTCGAGCACTTCCTCACCATGTTCCGGCCAGCGTCGTGGCAGCCGAAGGGCTGACCTTCTCGACGCGGACCCGACGTCCCGCCCGCGACCCGATCAACGCCGCGTTGAACTTCTGCTACGGCCTGCTGACCGCGGACGCCCTGCGGGCCGTCGTCGCCTGCGGACTCGACCCGCACGCCGGATTCCTCCACAGCAGCGGACGCAACAAGCCTGCACTGGCCCTCGACCTGGTCGAGGAGTTCCGGGCCCCGGTCGCCGACTCGGTCGTCCTGAACGCATTCAACAACGGCGAGATCCGCGCACGGGACTTCTCGACGGCGCTCGGAACGACCCGGATCGGCGAGCGCGGCCGCAAGGCCCTCATCGCCGGCTACGAGCGCCGCGTCACCGGCACCTTCCGGCATCCGATATTCGGATACGACGTAACCTGGCGACGCGCAATGGAAATCCAGGCACGTCTCGTCCTGGGAGTGATCGACGGAACGCAGCCCCGATACCAAGGCATCAAGACCCGATGAGCCTTGACGACGTGCGGCGCTACCTCATTGCGTACGACATCTCCGACGACGTCCGAACCAAGGTAGCCAAGAAGCTCGAATCATACGGCGACCGCGTCCAGTACAGCGTGTTCATCGTGGATGCCCGACCGGCAAAGCTCCTGCGGCTTCGAGCCCAGATCACCGATATGATCAACGAGGGCACGGATTCCGTCCTGTTCTGCAACCTGGGTACCCTCCGCGAAAACGACCGCCGATCGCTCGACGTGATCGGCTGTAGCCGCACCATCACCGGCCATGGACCAGCGATCCTCTGAACCCACTGGCGAAGCCTGCATCGTCCCGCCTCTGAGCGTGGACCCGTCGCCAGGGTGTCAGCCCAGCCCACGCACCATGCAGGTGAGCGGGGTCGTGGGTTGATGCGCTACTCCGCCCTGCAGGAAGCGCACCCTTCGCCGCAGACCGGTTCAGGCCCAGCTCAGGACGGTTAGAATCTTGACCCAGCCGCAGCTCCCACCGGAGCTGCCCTTCATTGAGGCACCCGGGACGCCCCGGCCAGGATGTCCTTCCATGCCTGCCGCAGCTCCCACCGGAGCTGCCCTTCATTGAGGCTCGGCGACGAACGTGAACGGGTCACCCTTCACAGCCGCAGCTCCCACCGGAGCTGCCCTTCATTGAGGCACGCTTGCCTTTGACCACCTCCGGGCAGCAGCCTTAAGGCCGCAGCTCCCACCGGAGCTGCCCTTCATTGAGGCGACGCGATGCGGTCGCAGGACGCGCAGGTGGCGTCGCCGCAGCTCCCACCGGAGCTGCCCTTCATTGAGGCGGCGTCCCGGTCACGATGGGCGGCACCGCCGAGAACATGCCGCAGCTCCCACCGGAGCTGCCCTTCATTGAGGCGTCGTAGCAAGACTGCCGTCAAGAGCAGTCGTGGGCCGCAGCTCCCACCGGAGCTGCCCTTCATTGAGGCGACCTGGTCCGGAGCACGAAGGGGGATCCTCGACCCAGCCGCAGCTCCCACCGGAGCTGCCCTTCATTGAGGCTCCTGCGGGGTCATCTCGTGTTCCCTTCTCAGCGGCGGGGCCGCAGCTCCCACCGGAGCTTGTGGAGTGCCAGAACTGGGCCCATAGCTCGTGAGCTGGGCGAATGTGATGGTCCGCGGTGTCAGGAATGATCGGTACTTGTGTCGCTGCGTCTGCTGTACCTCGTGCTGTGTCGCATCACCGGCTGGCTGGCCCTTCTCGCAAGGAACAGCGCGGCCAAGGACGTCGAGATCCTCGTCCTACGTCACGAGAACGCGATCCTGCGCCGGCAAAACCCGACGCCGCGACTGGACTGGACAGACCGAGCCGTGCTCGGCGCCCTGATCAAACTTCTGCCCCGCGCGTTGAAGGGACACCGGCTCGTCACCCCAGCCACGGTCCTGCGGTGGCATCGACGTCTGGTCGCCCGCCACTGGACCTACCCGAACCGAGCCGGCCGCCCACCGATCGACCCGATCGTTGCCGGCCTGGTCGAGCAGATGGCCCGGGACAATCCCGGCTGGGGATACCAGCGCATCCAGGGCGAACTGCTTGGCCTCGGGCACCGAATCGGCGCCTCCACGATCCGCCGGATCCTCAAACGTCTGGGCATACCGCCAGCGCCGGTCCGCCGGGACCACACCACCTGGCGCCGGTTCCTCCGCGCTCAAGCATCGACATCCTCGCCTGTGACTTCTTCCATGTGGACTGCGCACTCACCCTCAAACGCCTGTACGTGTTCTTCGTGATGGAGATCGGCAACCGGTACGTACACATCCTCGGCGTCACCGCCAACCCCGACGGGCCGTGGACCGTCCAGCAGGCCCGCAACCTACTCATGGACCTCGGCGAGCGGGCCGACCAGTTCAAGGTGCTGATTCGGGACAGGGCAGGGCAGTTCACCGCCGCCTTCGACGCTGTCCTGGCCGACGCCGGCATCACCGTCTGCAAGATCCCACCGCAGAGCCCACGAGCCAACGCCTACGCGGAACGGTTCGTCGGAACCGTCCGCCGCGAGGTCACCGACCGCATGCTCATCGTCAGCGAGCAACACCTCCGTCGCACCCTCGACCTGTACGTCCGTCACTACAACCAGCGACGACCGCATCGAGCACTGCGGCTGCGGCCTCCACGTTCCGACCGACCCGCCGTCGATCTCGCCCACGAACGGATCAAACGCCGGCCCGTCCTCGGCGGGCTAATCAACGAATACGAGCGCGCCGCGTAAAAGACCAGCTCAGCGCACATGACTGAGTTTTGGAACCCCACAGACGGCGGTGACTCCGTGATGGGCGAGATCGGCCGGAACGCGGTGGTGGTGTTGGACAGGATCGCCACGGGCAGGCCGTGGGGGGCGGGCCTGTCCAGCCAGGTCGATCATGGTGAGGTCGATCTCGCCGCGGTCGGCACGCCACGGGGCGATGGCGGTGCGGGCGATAGGGCCGAAGCCAGCGGCGAGGCGATCGGCGACGTCCTCGGCCCAGTCGTCGTCGGTGAGTACACCGAGTTGGGTGAGCCGGTAGCTGGGGTGCTGGTAGGCGTAGCGATCGATGGTGCCGGCCGGTAGTCCGGCGCGGCGTTTCCCCCGGTCCGGGCTCCGGTGTCGCGCGGCGCGGCGCAAGCGCCCAACCGTTCCTACACTTTCGATTCACCCGACGTCAATATCGAAAGATAGACGGACAGCAGTTGATCTGAGAAGATTTCAGGATTACGGGGATGGGTGCACAGTGATCGAAAGGAATGCCCGTGCTGCGTCGAATCATCACCGTTCTCGCTCTGGGGACCGTCTCACTACTCATCGCCCCGGTGGCAATTCCCGCATTCGCGAATCCGGTGTCGCAGGAAACCGTCCTGAATGGGAATTCCGCGACGGGGGCGCTCGACCTCGACGGGACCTGGGCCTGCTCCGTGCCGAGCGGCTACACCTGGGATCAGGTGGAGCGCACCAGCGCCTGCGGATCGCTCTCGTACCGCTACCGGCTGCGGACCCCGGTCAACGGCCTGTGGGCCTGCGCGATCCCGTTCGGCTGGACGTACGACTCGATCCGGTCCACGAGTGTCTGTGGCTCGACGGGCCCGTATCAGTATCGCCTGCTGGGCTGACCGCCCTCGGTCCGCTCCTCCTCGGATTCCGATCCGGGCACCATGCCGGGAAAGATGCGCTTACCGCCCTCGCCCGCTGCGCCCGGCCAACCGCGCCCGGCGAGGATCGCAACTATGCCCCGAAGGCCGAGGTGTGCCGCACCGCCGGGCCCTAACTGAACGGCGTTGGGACTAACTTGATCTTTAACCCCTAGGAGTCCTGTGGGACCCTGGCCGATCACGGAAACAGCCCTTGGTCGATGATCTTCTTGTCTAGGGAAGAGCATCAATTACCAAGGGCTGTTCTGGTGATCAGTGTGCATGACCGCGGCAGGGCTGTTGCGTAGTCGTTTGAGGGGGCGGCGCGGCGCTTGCCCGTGGCCGGGTGGATGTCGAGCGGGCGGCAGGGCTGTTGCGTAGTCGTTTGAGGGGGCGGCTGAGCTGGGAGTTTGGGTGGGGTTGGGGGGCCATGTAGGACGGGCGCGGCCCGCTGTTGATCATGAAGTTGCGAAGCCACATGATCCCGAGAAGGACGCACCCGCCGATGCCATCATCACCCACCGAGATTTTGCTGCCTCACCGACCCGCCGATGTGCCCCTACCGGCCGCGGTCACCGAGGGTGGACATCACAGCCTGTTCGTGGCGTTGGCTGCGGTGCCCGATCCACGTGATCCGCGTGGCCAGCGTTACCCGCTGGTGAGCCTGCTCGCGGTGGCGGTGTGCGCGGTGCTGGCCGGGGCGTGCACGTTCGCCGCGATCGCCGACTGGGTGCGGGATCTGGACCGGACGGCGTGGGGCCGGCTCGGGTTTACTGACCGGGTGCCCGCGGCGACGACGGTGTGGCGGCTGTTGATCCGTATCGACGCTGAGGTGTTGTCGGCGGTGCTGGCCCGGTGGTTACGTGCCCGGACGGCGCCGGTGGTGGTGGCCGGGCGGCGGTGGCGCCTCGTCATCGCCGTCGACGGCAAGGTGCAGCGGGGTGCCCGGCTGGCCGACGGGCGTCAGGTGCATCTGCTGTCGGCGTACGACACCAGCACCGGCATCGTGCTCGCCCAGGTGCAGATCGCGGCGAAGTCCAACGAAATCCCCGCGTTCACGCCGCTGCTGCGCCGAGTCGCCGCCCAACTGGGATCACTGAAAGACGTCCTGGTCGTCGCCGACGCGTTGCACGCCCAGACCGGGCACGCCGAGATGCTCGCCGCAGACAACGGGCATCTGATGGTCGCGGTCAAGGGTAACCAGCCGACCCTGCACACCCTGCTCAAGGCCCTGCCCTGGACGCAGGTCCCGGTCGGGGCCCAGGCCCGCGAGACCGGCCACGGACGCAAGGAGACCCGCACGTCAAAGCAGTCACCGTGGCCACCCCGGGCGGCATCAACTTTCCCCACGCACAGCAGGCCGTCCGGATCACCCGGACCCGCACGATCAAGGGCAAGACCACCCGCGAGACGGCGTACCTGACCGTTTCCCTACCCGCCGAGCACGCCCAACCCGCCGACCTTGGCACGTGGGCCCGCTCGGAATGGCACATCGAGAATCGCGTCCACTACGTCCGGGACGTCACACTGCGTGAGGACGCCCACCAAGCCCGGACCGGCAACGGCCCCGCCGTGTTCGTCACCCTATGGAACACGGCAATCGGCTACCACCGCAGCAACGGCGAGACCAACATCGCCCGCGCCACCAGACGCGCCAACCGACGTTCTACGGACCTTATCGACCGGCCACGGCACTATCCATCCGACACCACGGATGCCGAATGGCAGGTCCTGGCTCCGCACGTGCCGGCCGGGACCGGACGCGACCGGCCGATCACCTACCCCCGCCGCGACGTGGTGGACGCGATCCGCTACCTCGACCGGACCGGCTGCCAGTGGGACTCGCTGCCCGCCGACTTCCCGCACCACAAGCTGGTCTACCA